>Ga0307510_10001160_pt1 | contig 28368 bp, 44 predicted proteins | sample 12_EM_MG_FD_207224 | JGI IMG/M metagenome (GOLD analysis project Ga0307510, IMG submission 207224) | Populus trichocarpa ectomycorrhiza microbial communities from riparian zone in the Pacific Northwest, United States - 12_EM | ecosystem: Host-associated > Plants > Roots > Unclassified | place... | reverse complement strand
GCACGTGCTGACTTTGCTTACGTCACCCCAACCTAGACTACATAACTTACATACATTTCGTTCGAGTGAACATGCACAAACACAAACGATTCATGGCATCTGGAGTTACTTACAAGAGGTGTGGGACCGACATGACGATAGTGAAACGTATCTCAAGATATGAACATGTTTACTTTATGATGGGGCTACAACACAATTGCGGACAATTTACTTTGACAATGTTTTGAAACCAGGAACATCCAAATACCTAGGATTAATAATTTCAGAAGGAGAATTATGTACTATGGGAGCAGGGGTAACAGTCAGGGAACCACCAATGGTCAGGGGCACATGTCACTGTGACAAATTTGATTTTCCGCCATTCTCCGCTTCATGAGTGGCTGAGTGCACTGCGGCGGACTTCAATGATATCACGTGGGTGCTTGCTTGTCTTCAAAGTCCGCACCGGCAGACTTGGTAGGCATGACAAGAGGTGACAACTCCCCCAAAACACGGGAATCCTCAAATAATCCATTTCTCGTCTGCAAAAAAAGATATTTGGCATGGGAATAGTATAGAACAAACATATAAAGTGGTATCTAAGGTGTGTAAGATGAGGGAGTGGTCGAAACAACGATCCGACCATTGGTGGTTCCCTGACCATTACCCCTGCTCCCATAGTATGGACCCAGTCAAACTCAAGGCCATTAAGGACTGGCCTCAACCAACAAAGATCAAAGACATCCAGAAATTCTTGGGATTTTGTAACTTTTACTGACATTTTGTGCATGGATATTCCACGCTGGCATGACCCTTGTTTAACCTGACCAAGAAAAATGAACCATGGAACTGGACACAAGACCAAGAAATAGCATTTACAGGATTGCAAGATGCCCTGACCTCTGCACCAGTGCTTATACTACCTGACTATGACAAGCCTTTTACCTTGATTACCAATGCAAGTGACTATGCCATGGGCTCCATTTTGGAACAAGAAGATGCCCTGGGTAGGTCCTACTGTAGCAAATACGGCACGCAAGCGGATCGATTAGATATCACATAGACACTGACACCCTACATTCCTGAGCATTGACAGTAGCTTAGTTGCACACTCGTTTAGTTTGGCACCCCAGAACTTTATTCATTCATTATATAGCGTAGACAGTTGGCCTTTGTACCCTCAGTTCCCATGCTTACCCACACGTTCTGAGGCCTTTGCATGCCCGGAACTCACTCCTTTACTTTTATTAGTTGCTACACCTACCCAGTAGCCTTTTACTCAAAGTCATTACAACCTGCAGAATGAAACTATGAAATCCATGACAAAGAACTCCTTGCCATTATTCACACACTAAAGCACTTTCATCACTATCTACAAGTCAGCACCTATCAGACAAAGATCTTTTTGGACCATGTGAACCTCAAGTATTTTACCACAAAACAAACTCTCACATGTCATCAAGCACAGTGGTCCCTTTACCTTGGAACTTTTGACTACATTATCATCCCCAAGCCTGGCAAAATTAACAAGGCAGATGTAGCAAATACAGTGTGCGAGTGGATCAATTAGATCACACATGGACTGACATCCTACATTCCTTAGCATTGACAGTAGCTTAATTGCACATTCATTTGGACTGGTACCCCAAAACCTTGTTACAGTCGTTTATATAGTTGTAGCCAGTTTGTTTGTACCCTCAGTTCCCATGTTTACCCACATGTTCTGAGGTGAGTAGCTTAGTATTCCTCAATACACCAGTTCCTGTGTTTACCCACACATTCTGAGGCCATTGTGTGCCCAGAATTCACTCCTTATTCATGACAGGTTATGGGCCCTGCCCTAGCCCAATAGAACCACTGTCATTGCTGCAATGTGTCATCACATTCACTATGTCTTTCCTTGTACTCCCCGACACCGTCCCACATCTCAAAGAAGATGCCTCTAATTGGGCCACCTTTGCTGCACATTTCCAGGAGGCCATGCTGGCCATGCACTGCTGGGGCCACTTTGATGGAACCCAAGCATGCCCTACTCCAAAGGATGCCACCAACCCCATGTTTGCGGAATGCCAGGCCACCAAGGAGTGGTAGCACCAAGACGTTGTAGTCTGAGGCCACCTGTCCCCAAGGCTCCCAGACTGGATCTTCATTCAATTGGTTGACCACAAAACGGCAAAGGGGTGTTGGGAGCAACTGATTGAAGAGCTTGGTCAGCCAGCATTTGCAGACAAGCCAGAAGCCATTGAAGAAGGTGCTCATGCATACAACAACTGTGCAGAGCTGGATGTCGCGAGCGGTACTCGCGCCCCCCAGTCTCAGCTACAAAACCGTAACTCCAAGACCACGTGACCGTGGGAACATATCACATGACCCTACACGTGACTCATCACGTGACCCCTCCGCCACTTGTACATCACGTGACTTATTAGCACGTGACCCTGGGAACCTACGACCCTGTGACCCTGGGAAGATAACACATGACCTATCAAGGAACTGGTCATCAACAATGTCACATGACAAGACGCGCTTTGGACGTGCGTCTAACCCGTTGATCAACACGTGGCAGATCGTGGGAATGATCAACAAGACGCGTCCACTAAACGATCAACGAACACGCGACGCGACTCGATCAATGAGGACACAACTCATTAGGGCTAGACCCTAATCGAGATGTATTATGTAATCCGCAGTTGCTGCGCATTGACTGCGCAGTCCCCCATTACCTGTAAACTTACCTACCCTAAACTGCGCACAGACCACCCTATATTAGTATATAAGACCTACGAATTTAGGTGAACAGTCCTTAGACTGTTCTCTTGTCAAACCCCACACTGGAGCCTTTCAAAGCTCCCTCATCACCAGCAGCAACCCGCCCGTCGTCTCCCACAGTCTACTCCGTCCCTCCTCTCTTAGTCTTCTGCCTCTTCCTCCTCAACATCTCCTTGCTGCTCCTTTGGATCAGTCACCTTCAACTCTGTTCCGTCGTCGAGTCTTGCTACCCATAAAGTAGTAAGTTCCCGACACTGGACCTGAAAGAGGGGCAACTAGGTGACCCGAACGCAAATACCCCAGAAGAAGTCACTCACCTGGAGCTGGACTCAATGTGGGAAGAAACTGAAACAAACACACCCATGCATCTTGAAGGCACAGGGCCAGACACCTCGATGGAGGAGGAAGACGATTGCTTGCTTGAGGTGGAGGAGGATGGGGCTGCCAGGAAAACTGTCAGTGTTGAGGGGGATATCGGTTCTCACATCAAACTGCAAGATCCTGGGGTCAGCTGCCTTACCACGCAAGAGGATGCTGGATCACTTACCTTGCCATCACCTACACCACCTACTACCCCAGAGGCTGCTAGCATGCAGCGCTTGCCAGCTGCCAACACAGGAGCACTGAATAAGGAGGAGGAGCACCTCCAAATTGTCACCCTGCATGGAGAACGCACCGTCAAGAGGCAGAACCAGATGCTCCTGGAGCAACTCTGGGTTCTGTGGTATATTGTCTCAGCCTGGCTACTGAAGCCACTGTGGGGTGTGGCCCTGCAGATCCTGGCCCCCCCCTTGAGTTTGGCATTGAGGCCACACTGCTGCTGCCAAACGAGGCCACAAAACCTCCCATTTGCCAGCAGCCCAAGCAGACCCAAGCCCCCACTGGAGTTGGAGGGTTGTTGGAGTCACTCCTGGGTGAGGCACCATGGCATGTGACTGGCCAGATGGGCCTGACGTTGGTGTGGACATATGAGGGCCAGATGCCTATTGGAGAGGCACATGGCCGTCCTCCTGACCTCCCCAACCTGCAAAGGCAGAGCTCCATCGATTGGGAGCCAGCGTTTGTCGTTCCAAAGGCCTGTGTCCATGTGCATAAGGTGCAGAGGCCTGTCCCCGACAAGGGTGCTCATACATGCCCTGATCTGTGGCCCAGCCCAGGCATCATCATTGTCGATCCAGATACCTGTATCAGGTCAGCATCACAGCTTGAGGGGGAGCAAATCTTTCACTTACCATGTGTGGGGAGCAAGCTGCATGCTGCCCCATCACCCCCTCAAATTTTCCCATCTTCATCTTCCCCTGTTCTGTTGCCACTTGACACCCTCGCATGCGAGAATTCGCTGTGTGGAGAAGGCGCTGCCATCAAGTGGCGTGCCACCGAAGACAGTCACCGTCCTGAACTCTGGAAGCCGCCCGATCCACAAGCAGAAGACCTGCAGGAAGCAGGGGGAGTGTTGTCAACATTGGGCAACGCACCTGTGATCCTTGAAGGCCAAGACCCTCTCAGGCTTGCTGTCGCGATTATGAATGTGGACCTCCAGAAAGTCAAACCCTTGTGTGTTAACGCACATAAACAAGGGGGAGTGTCACCCATTGTGGGTGCTACACCAGCCCTGGCCAAGGGAATTACCAGCATTGAACCCGCTAGCGAGGCTGAGAAAGCCATCGTCGCTAGGCCCAAGGCGTTGGTGCCCTGGGCACAAGATAAAGCCAGGCACAGACATGAAGTCGACGTGCCACCACACAAAGCATTGCCACAGAAGGGCAAGTGCAACGCAGATGCACTCCCATGAAAGCGCAAGCGACCCCTGAACAAGGGCAAATGTGAACCCATTCGGCTGCAAGGAGAGGCCCTGTGATGAGATGAGGGCGCACTTGAGAAGTTGCCAAGAGACCACAAGTGCAAGCATGATGCGCTGCTGCAAGGGGGCCCCAACAAGGGCAAAAGTGCGCATGATGCGCCACCACAAAGGGACCTGAGTGTGGGTGCCCTACCCCTTTGGGATCCAGGAGGGAGGCCGCCAAGGGAGCGAACCCTCAATTCAAAGAGGCCTGTTGAGGCCATGAATGTTGCAGCAGGCATCGATGCCCCACAACGAAATGTTGCACTGGGCATCATCGCCCACAAGAAAATCCCTGGCTGTATAGAAGTAGTGTCAGTTTTGCCAGCACCACCCTGAGGAGCCAACCACATATCTTTACCCCTTTTTCCCATCATCCTATTCCATCACTCAGAGCTCCCACTGTTGAGGAGTCCACCCACTTTTGTTTCGAGGCCCATACAGAGGGCACAGCATCGTCCCAGGTGATGCAGAGCAGAGACAGTGCAACAAGGACAAGGCAACACAGCCGTTTGGTGGCTGTCACACTTGTGTCACATGCTGTCACACGCATCCCTGCGCCATGTACACATAGGTGCACCAGCAGAGAAACTCAATGTGTGGCCACAACCACTCAATACAATCCTTGCGCACCCCTGTTTTTATTTGGAGGCATTTTGCCGCAGTGCCCAGACTGTCTGCGAAATGAGGGGGAGTGTAGCAAATACAGCACGTGAGCGGATTGATTAGATCACACATGGACTGACATCCTACATTCCTTAGCATTGACAGTAGCTTAATTGCACATTCATTTAGACTGGTACCCCAAAACCTCATTACAGTTGTTTATATAGTTGTAGCCAGTTTGTTTGTACCCTCAGTTCCTGTGTTTACCCACACATTCTGAGGTGAGTAGCTTAGTATTCCTCAATACACCAGTTCCCATATTTACCCACATGTTCTGAGGCCATTGTGTGCCCAGAATTCACTCCTTATTCATGACAGCAGATGCACTGTCCAGGTGTCCAGATTATAAAGAGGGGATAGCATCTGAAAATGCAGAAACAATTTTGCTCACACCCAAGAAATTCTTACTCAAGCCAGAGCAATTTCACATACAAGCACTACATAACATGGCCATCCCAACTGGAATCAACCTAGAGCTCAAGGCAGCTATCCAAGAAGCAATAAAGATGGACAAACTAATTGTCACTGCCACAATGTGAGGGCAATACTGATTCAGTGTTGGTTTAGGATTCTGTCTCTAACTTAGTGGTATGTTGCGTGTATAGCTTGGTGCCAAGTTGTAGTCGATATAGGAGAAGTGGTTCCCATACTAGAGTGATGTCCTAGTGCCCACTTATAGTAAAATGTAAGAGAAGAGAAGGGAGTTGAATTGACAGAAGATTCAACTTGCCATCTTAGGGACAGCAGTGAACCTCTTTTATACTAGAGGTACAGGTATGACTAATTGCTATGTAGTAAGCCAGATACAGACTATGACTAAGTACTACTAGGATTATTAAGCAACTCCAACTCAATCGATAAGCACAATATGAAGCATCAGTCATCTGATCACCAATCACTACTACCTGACTAAGGGCTGGTTCCCATGACTTACAAAGGCTGTCTGTGTGAGTAATCACAATCACCTAAGGCCGGTCACACTAATGGGCAAACTACTCAAAGAAATCCTAACTAGTGGCCCAAGACAAGTAACCAAAGGATTACAAGATTGGAATTACAAAGATGGCTTAATCCTTTACAAAGGATTAGTAATGGTCCCAAAAAATAATGAACTCAGATGCAAAGTAACTTGATTATTCCACAACAATCTAATGGGACACCCTGGTCAATGGAAAACTATAGAATTAATATCATGAGAATACTGGTGGCCAGGCATTACAGAATTTGTCAAAGCCTACATACAAGGATGTGTGATATGCCAAACTATGAAGATAAGACCACCAACCAAAGTACCAATCAAACCAAATGAAATTCCTGAAGGAATATGGAAAACAATCACCATAGACTTTATCACAGACCTCCCAGTATTACAAGGATATGATAGTATCCTTACAGTCATTGATTGCCACAGCAAAGCAATTATCCTGTCCCCTTGTCACAAGACTATCACAGCAGAGCAAACAAGTCAATTACTAATAGACAACATATGGAAACACATGGGATTCCCCATGGCCATTATCTCTGACTGAGGACCACAGTTCGCTGCCCAAGTAACATAAGAATTCTGGAGAAAATTAGGGATCAAACAGAAATTGTCTACTGCCTTTCACCTACAGACCGATAGAGAGTCAGAATGAGTTAACCAAGTCATCAAGCAATACCTTTGTATTTGTGGAAACTTCCAACAAGACAATTGGGCCATACTTCTCCCTATCATTGAATTTGCACACAATGCTTGACCTCATTGTATGTTAAGATAATGCAATACATATGTGTGAGTAACATGCATGCTGATACATCAGCATCTGACAATCTTACATTATCACCTGCTATCATACATAAAGGCTGAGTAGAATAGGAATAGATCTTCTAAGCAAGTGGGCATCCCCACTCCATCTCCCTGTGCATGCCTCAACCCTCATATCTCATGCTCACATGCTTGATCCTATCATCTCAGTCATATAAACACAGGTTATGGGCCCTGTGGCTTAAAACCTTTAACCCATTTTGATTATCTATCACTCATACTTGACACCCATATGAATAACAACAACAACCCCTATAACATATAACTCCTATGGCTTCCACCAACAACCCTGACCATGGAATGGACATCGGAGGCAATGCACCTCCAACTGCTACCTCTGGTGCTAGAGCTCCTGCTAGATGCATCCCCCCTTGGCATGTTCCTCTCATCCAAGACAATAACACTTCGAATGACGATTTTGACCACAGAAATCAAGATCCCAATCATGCACCAAACAATAATGCCCTGGATGCACCCTCTGTTGCCCACATCAATACTTCCAGAGGATCTGCAGGCACTACTATCCAAGCCTCTTTGGATACTAAAGCAAGTAACTGGGCATGCTGGTCCAGACTCATGATGTACCTATTCAATTCTTTTGAGGTGAAGAGTATCATCAATGGCCAACTTGTGTGCCCAGATCCAGTCTGCAATCCTGTTGGCATGAAGAACTGGATGTACAATGACAATTATGCTCAGATGCTTATTACTGCAAACATCTCCAAGAATATCATAGTGCATACTGATGGGTGTCCAACTGCATTTAACATGTGGCAAACCCTTAGAGCCCTATTTGAGAGATCTCCTGATATGGATTACACTGAGCAATTGCACACTATCTTTGAGAACTATGCTTATAAAGGCTCAAATATTGTGGACCATCTCATGAAGCTAAAGAGTGATTGGAATAACATTCTGATTCACTTGAACCCCCATTCTCTCCAGGCAGATGCGCTGTTCAAACATGTTATAGTATCAACTCTCCTGTGCTCCTGGGATGCTTTTACTTAGCCCTATGTACAGGGAGCTATCGATCAAGCAGATAAAGATCTGAATAAACACATTGATAGTCAGTCTCTCATAGGCATGATTAGCCAAGAATATAAAGTGATCAAGAATTGCAAAAAGAAGGATTCTTTGAATGCAAAAAACAACAAAGCTGATGCCAATGCAAATGGCAATGCAAACAGCAAAGTAAATGACTTAAGATGCCCCCCACACAACAAAAAACATTGCAATGTTTGCAGGAAGGATGGTCACAAAACAGATGACTGTCACTACAAAGATATGGACCTGTGCAATGAATGCAAAAAGTATGGTCATTTGACTAAGGAATGCTGGGGTAAGGATGGGAAGAAATGTCCATACAAGGGCAAGGAGAAGGAGAATAACAAGAGAAAGAAGGAAAGTCATAACACAGAAACTGAAGATGAAAAGGAAGCACAGACTAATAACGCACAAGTACAAACTGGTAAATTCAAGAAAGGAGAGGATATAACTCTTCTGGCAGAGGAGAAGAACAATGTTGACGATAAGGATAGCAATATGGCTGCTATCAATAATTATGGTACCATTGCTAGCTCTTCCAAAATGACAGATAGTCTCTATTATTGGTTGGCTGATTTGGGAACCACATCACATATTACACATCAGCAAGATGCTTTCCGCACATATGAGCCAATAAAGCACATACTGATATTAGGCATTGGTGGGATTAGAACGCATGCTATTGGGAAGGGGACAATAGTCCTACATTCTGAAGTCAATGGATACATTCACACTCTTTGTTTGAATGATGTTCTTCATGTTCCAAATAATAAAAACAACTTATTTTCTATTGGATGTTGGGAAGAGCAACTGCAATGGCAGGAAGCTTGATACAATAGAATGAATCTATATTCTGTGAATGGCACAACCATCGTGAAGGGCAAAAAGCTAACAAACAAACTATATAAGATTCCTTTTAAACTAAGTTCCTTGTCCACATCAAAGATTGAGGACCAAGAAATAGAACAGAGTGCAAACACATCAACAATCCCCTGGGAAGTATGGCATAGATGTTTCAGCCATATTGGATATGCAGGCTTACAGAACCTTATACACTTGGATCTGGTTGATGGGCTTAATGTGGACATATGATCACCAAAACCTGATTGTATCACATGTATGGAAGTGAAGCTTTCAAGGTCTCCATATGGACCAGCATCAGGCAGAGAAACCGAACCTGGTGAAATAACGCATACCGATCTGTGGGGGAAATACAACATTGCTTCTATTCATGGGAACAGATACTATCTACTACTTGTAGATGATGCCACTTGGTATGTAACTGTGCACTTCCTGAAACAGAAAAGTCAGGCTGTGCAAAAAGTAATTGAGTATGTGGCTCACCTAAAGGCATGAGGTAAAAGTCCCTGCAGAATATGAATGGATTGTGGCACAGAGTTTGTAAATGCAAGTCTGTGGAACTTGTGCAAGGTGCAAGGGATTGACCTACAGATGACTGCACCATATTCACCATCACAAAACAGAGTTGCAGAACAATGAATTGTATGCTTGAAGAACTGGTGCGCACAATGTTGACAGGTGCGACACTTCCTGAATTCCTTTGGGAACCTGCTGTAGCACATGCTGCATATTTGCAGAACCTGTTATATACGACTGCATTGCTGACAGCAACCCCATACCAAGCATGGTATAGACAGAAACTGAATGTTTCACATCTGCATGAGTTTGGTGCACCAGTATGGATCCTATTACAGGGTCAAAACATACAACAGAAAATGTTGCCCAAGTCACAACATCAAGCATATGTTGGCATAGATGAAGGTACAAAAGTGATTAGATATTATAATGCAGCAACGAGGAATATACTTACCTTGAGAAATTATTGTTTCTTAGAACCATCAGAGCCTTCCCCTCCAGAAGACATTGTTGTGGACATACATGATGACCAGGGGGAGCATGCTCCTCTGCATGAGGGGGAGAACAACAGAGACCAGAGCACACAAAAAAGCGATGCTACAATCCCAAGAAAACGACCAGCTGAGAATGAAATCGACACAAGAGAAACCTGGAAAGCCCAAGGAGTCCAAGTCAGTGAGGACATCAATACTAGAGAACCCCATAAAATGCAAGGAGTCCAAGTTGACTATAAATACCTCAACAATCCCTTCCCAGATGAGGAAGAAGCTGGCATCACATCAGTCATGAAAGAGGAAGTGTTTGCAGTAATCCCAGATGATAAGTGCCAAAACTTGAAAGAGGCCAGAGATTCCCTAGAATGGCATGAGTGGGAAAAAGCCATTTATGCCAAGCTTGAACAGCTGAAACAAATGGGAACCTGGAAGCTAGTTAACAAGCCGCTGGGCATATAGTGCTGGATATGATAACTCAACAAAGTTGCTAGCTCCTGAACCAGTCATTTTTATGGCAAATGGATACCAGAATTGTGATCAGGGGGGCTGAATACATTCAAAAACACCCCCCTTGAAACTTTCTCATGCTTTTTGGGTTTGGACAATCTCTGGACCAGAAAATTTATATTATGAATGCCCCTTTTGGGGTTTTAATTTGTGACAACTGCCTCAATTGACTCCATTGCCCCCTCCCTGACCTGCTGGTGAGATTTTTGTTGGTGCACAGCCCATTCTGCCACCTTGCCAGTGAGCCCTTGCTAATATGCTGCCATGAAATGCCAAGAACAATTAAAAAAACATCTGATAACCTCAACTGGGCATGTGTCAAGGCATTTGCATGCGATTTTCTTTGCATCTGCAAATGTGTCCTTGTAATGCTCTCTATACCAGTGTTTGCACCAGCCCCAGTACTGCACAGATTGTGAATCACATAGCAATAGAAAGGAATGAAAACAAACCATCTCAATTGGGTTTAATTTTCAGTGAAACTTTGGCAGGAAGATGCAGAGATGTCCCCTCTGTGTAATCATCTCCTCAACCTGGGATTTTTGCAATCAGAAGTTGTCCTGCTTGCTCAGAAGCTGGGCCATGCAGCAAGTCTCATTCTCAAAGGCACAAACAGGGGAACACTTTGTTTTCATCCTTTGAACATTGAAGCTGCACTCTTCTAGCGTTTATTGGAGCCCTTTCACATCTCCATTTTCTGTCATCATCTTCTGTGGCCTCCCACCAAAGCCATGTGGGTTATTTGTTGGGATTACTGTGTCCCTTTGTTTTCTTTGTTTTCCACCATTAGATTTATTCATGTCAAATGTACAAAGTGCATCTGGAGCAAGTGACATGTGTGCTGAGGAATGATTGAACACAAAAAGTGCAATGCAGTTAGGATGTGCCTCTTCAAAGATTGAGATTGCTTTGTCGACTTGGGCAAGGAGCTGGGTGTGGTCCCACCATGCATCGCCATGGGCCCCAGGATATGTGATGCAGCGTGCATCCTTCACCACCCTGTCATCTTCATTGTGGATGATCAATTATCCATTCTCTTCCTCAACGAAATTGGACATATGAATAAGACGTCCTCTCCCTTTCTTTATCAGCTTTTGCTGATCTGGCATCATCCTTCCAAGATCATGAGAACATTCTCTGGGAAATAGGAGCTAAGGTGTGCACCATATCGTCCTTTTGTACTCATTTGCATGGAAGGAACTTTTGTCCTGGAACAATGCTATGATCCTCTTTTTGCCTGGCCCCAACACAGGATCAATCCACACAAGCTCAGACTCCTTCATTTCCCATATTGCCATCTTTGCCCAGTACTTCTCCATCAAGCAGAAGAAGGTGTCATTGCAGTATTTCACAATATCTGGTCTCTCATGACTAGGGAACAGTGGGGGTAGTCCCGCGGCTACCTAGCGCCTGCCCCGTACCCGCACCCGGGCGGGTTTTTTCCCGTCTGGGCGGGTAAAATCCCGTCAAAATGAGCCCTAGAACGTCCAAATCAGACAAGATTTGAGCAAGATATGGTTAAAACAGTGTCTAACACTTGTTTTAAGCATAACTCATTCAATTCTGGTCCAATTTGGACATTCTAGGGCTTGTTTTAAAGCTGACGGGTAGCCGAATCCTGACCCGTACCCGGTCCCGCGCGTACCCGTCCCCGCGTCCCGCGAGGGTTACCCCAACCCTTGCTATTGCCTACTCATGACCATCCATATAAACACCTTTCCTCAGCAGTTTGTTTCTCCAGCCCAGTCTTACAAGCTATCACCATGCCGTGTACAATGACAAGTCATTCTTGAGGGCATATCCAAGCAATGGGAGGATGTGCTTGTTCAACATGCAATGGAAATGTGATGGGGTGACTTCACCTGTAGACAGGCCCATTAGGTATGTCCTCGCTGCTGCTTGCACCTGCTCATCATTCAACAACAACCTATTCAGGTATTTTCCTCATTTCTGTGGTGGGAGCTGCTCAAACAGCTGGTAGTGACAAGCAAGGAAGCAGATCTGGTGGGAGAAATGGGTGCCCACACTGTCTGTTATTTGCCTTGTGATTTGCATGCTTGCCACAATGCATCCATAGCATGGCAAAGTTTTGGAGGACAAGCAGTTCTTTCATTTGTGTGAGTGATGCTTTTTGTTTATGTGCTGCCTCCAAGTTGGCCTTGATTTTATCCCTCAGATCCAACTACAAATGGACCTCTTCCTTCAGCTTCAGCTCATATCCACTGGCCTCTATGAAGTTGTCTATATCATCTTGTTCAGCTTCTGACCCTGACTGGACAACCTCATCCTTCTCTTGATCATCATTGGCCTTGTCCTCATTCTTCTGGCCATCATCCTTGTCATCACCTTCCTGGACATTGCTGTCCTCTTGGACATCATCCTTATCCTTGTCTTCCTGGTCATTGTGCCCCAACTTGTTCCCCCAATCATCATCTTCCATATTTATATCCACACAACAGTCTATGTAGCCCTGTTATAATGTATCCCACATAATCTAGGATTGTCTGTAATAATGTACCACTGTGAATCCAAGGAACTTCTAGGACTCCACAACTGCTGCAAACATTATAATGTACATCCCCCATTCCAAGCAGTGCCATTATAATGTACTCACCCCACACTTCTACTGCATTATAACTCCCCCCTCTCAGAAACCCGGAGCTGCCAAGCAGCTACCCTCCTGTGCGCGCCCTGCCCCCGGCCGCCTCTAGTGACGCGAGTTTGTCGTCGTTGCTGTCACTGACAGCGGGCATGCTCTACCCTGCTGTCACCACCATTTCCATCCTCGCTCTGGAGCACCACGCTGTTACTTTCTCCGCTCCTGAGCCGGGCAGCGCTGGCAAGTTCCAAGGCCCGCATGTGGTCCCCGACAATGGTGCAGATGCCATGCGCGCGTGCGGTGAGCTGCTTGCATGTTGTGGTGATGGGGCTGTGCCGCTGCTGAGCTGGGCAGCACTGGCGAGTTCTGAGGCCCACATGTGATCCCCAACGATGGCGCTGGTGCCATGCGTGCATGCAGTGTACTGATTGCACGTCGTGATGACAAGGCTGTGCCACCGCAAGCTAGGTAGCACTTGCGAGTTCCAAGGCCCGCATGTGGTCCTTAATGGTGGTGCCAATGCCGGTGCGCGTGCGGTGTATAGCTTGCGCATCGTGATGACAAGGCTGCGCGGTTTCAGCAAGGGTGAGAGCATGGGTATTCGTGCAGGCAGGTCATAATAACGCATCGGGGGCCATGTCCGTTGCTGCATGGCCTTGGCGTTGGTGGCACAGTGGCGACGGCAGTGATGGTGATGATTGCGATGGCGATGTGATGCGATGGCGGGGTGTGGTGGCGACAAAGTGGGGGTGAACAGCGATGAAGCGGGGTGAACAGTGACGAAGCGGGGGTGTGCATTGCCAAGGCGGGGGATGAGATGACGGTGTCTGATGGCGATGAAGTGGGGGTTTATGCGGCCAACAATGCTGGCACTGGCGCAACTGCTGAACAGTTTGCCCACACTCGGGCTGCGCTGTGGGGCGAACGAGAGCGCAAGCCATGCTGGCCTCACTGAAAAGTCTGGAGGAGGGGGAGCGTCAGCAGTGGCTAACGCACCTGTGTCACTGGTATCTCCTGACACTCTCGGGATTGCTGGCACGGCTGTGAACGCTGCACAGATGGGAAGTCAAGCCCTCGGGCGTTGAGGGGGAGCGCCGCCTGTTGTGGGCGCTGCACTTGCCATTGCCAAGGACACTTCCGGCGTCAGGTCTGGTGGCGGGGCTGACAAAGCCTCCGTTGCAGCACCCGAGGCGTTCGAGTCCGGGGCGTATGGCAGAGCAGGGGGAGCAGGCGCGAAGGCCACCGCATGGCGAGGCCCGGGATGGAGTCGACGCACCTCTGGGAAAGGGCGAGCGAGTGCTCATCGGGTCAAAAAGGATGCGACCGAGCAGGGGGAGTCGACGAGATTGGGCCTGCAGAGAGGGACTGGGAAAGAGTGCGACCGAGCAAAGGGCACTCACCTCAGGAGGCTGCAGAGGGAGGATACGTCAGTGCACGGAAAAGAGTGACCTCACGAGGGGCACTCACGAGCTGGGGACAGTAGGGTGAGGGAGGGCATGCCGAATGTTTTGGTGTGGGGGTACTGGAAATGATCGGAGCCAGCCAGGGAATCGTAGGTGAAACCAGATGTTGTAGCGTCGATGAAGTCGGGCCTTTTGGGGTGCCCAAGGACTTGCTCAAGGAGGCCTCCTATTGTGGCTGTAGGTAGTGGAGTGAGGGGAGAGTGGTCGTGAAGATGTCGACCATTAGATGAAGCGGGAATGAAGGCCATACTGAATGCTGTGGAAAGAAAGCAAACAAATGAGTGGCGACGCGTACTGCTGTGTTCGGATGCTGTGGTTAAGGTTGGGGTTTAGGGGTTTAGTACACGTGAAGTTGTGTACACTGTATACTTGCAATTCTATAGTCTCTCCAACGTACTGAACTCGCCTGCACTCCGCCCCCCTATCTGCACTCATCTACAAATGTTGACAAGTTGCCCTGCGCTCAGTGCGGTCCCTCCCTCATGAGTGCCCATCACTCAGTCGCTTTCTTTCCGGACACTGACATGTCCCTCCTGCGGTCCCCAGACGGTGAGTACCCCTTGTTCATTCACTCTCTTTCCATGTCCTGATGTGTTCCTCTCTCTGGGGTCTTCAGGTAGTATGTCCCCCTTGCTTGGCCTCTCTCTTTCCATGCGTTGGCACCCCTTGCAACGTTGGTTTTTCCCTGTGTTGCAATGTCTCGCCTCCTCTCCAGTCTCACCTCCTCTCTGGCCTCCAAAAGTGAGTGCCCTTCAGTTGGTCTCACCCTTTCCCTTTCCCCCACAGGTCCCTCCCTCTTCAGGCCCCAGCTTGTTGGCACCCCTTGCAAGGTTGCATCCTTCTGGTGTCCCGACATATCCATTCATTTGCGGTTTCCAGAGGTGAGTGCCCTTCACTGGGCTGCATCCTTTCTGTGTCCTGACGTATCCTCCCTCTGCGGGCCCAGCTTGTGGGGTCCCCTTGCATTCTCTCCGACTCAACGGGCACTTTCTTGCCCTTTCGCGGTGTCGATCCCATGCTAGGCCTTGCCATGCGGAGGCCTTTCGCACTCCCCCCACCCTGCTCCGCCATACGCCCTGGGCCCCAACGCCTCGGACGCTGCAACGGCGGCTTTATCAGCCCCGCCAGCAGATCCGACGCCAGAAGTGCCCTTGGCCATGGCAAGTGCAGCGCCCGCGACTGGCAGCGCCTCCCTTCATCCATTTGTGCCAATGCCCAGGAGTCTGACTCCCTTTGTGTCTGTGCCGGCCCTTACAATTGTGTCAGGCTCGCAGTCTCATTCGCCCTACAGCGCAGCCCACGTGCGGGCCTGTTCAGCGTCTGCACCGGTGCCAGTGTTGTCGGCTGTGTACACCCTCACTCCGTCGATCACACATCGCCATCATATCGCCCCGCCTTGGCAATGCGACTTTCTCATGTCACTGTCACCGCTGCTGGCGTTATTGCCGTCGCCACTGTGGCCACTAACACCAAGGCACCCAGCGACGGACGCAATCACGACGCACTACCGCGACCTGCCTGCGCGAATGCCCATGCACATGCCCATGCAAATGCCTGTGCGAATGCCCACGCGAATGCCCGCATGAATGCCCACGTGTATGCCCACACGAATGCCCACACGCATACCCACACGAATGCCCACGCGCATGCCCACACGAATGCCCGCGCTCTCAGAACTGTGCAGCTTCGTCATCGCAATGCATGAAAAGTAAACCACACATGTACACAGCATCGGTGCTGTCGTTGGGGACCAGGTGCGAGCCCCGGAACTTGCCAACGCTGCCCAGCTCAGCAGTGGAGAAAGGTATGGTGCAGTGCCACAGATTGAGGATGGGAATGGCAGCGACAGTGGGGTAGAGTGTGCCCGCTGTCAGCGATGATGAGTGATGACGAACTCGCGTCACCAGAGGCAGCCGGGGGCAGGGCGCGCACAGGAGGGTAGCTGCTTGGCAGCTCCGGGTTTCCGAGAGGGGGGAGTTATAATGCAGTAGAAGTGTGGGGTGAGTACATTATAATGGCACTGCTTGGAATGGGGGATGTACATTATAATGTTTGCAGCAGTTGTGGAGTCCTAGAAGTTCCTTGGATTCACAGTGGTACATTATTACAGACAATCCTAGATTATGTGGGGTACATTATAACAGAGCTACATGGACACCTCATCCACAGGAGATGAGGGCTCCATAGATGGGTCCAGCGATGGTATGGGCAAGGGTAATAGAGACGGCACAGCCGACAATGCATGAGATCTGCTTGGGGATGGTATGGGTGAAGGTGCTAGAGATGGTGTGGCTGACAACACACAAGATCCCCCCCTTGGCACATCCACAGACACTGCCCGCAATGAAGGTATGGATGATGAGGGTGATAAATAAGACAAGGTGACTCAGATCACAAAATTGGTAAGTTTCATTTGGCCCTTCATTGCCTGAACGTGATGTGGGCGTCGCTGCGTTTGTGCTGATTTTGCAGCAACATCTGGCCCATGGTGATGGGGCTTTCTTTTTCCTTTACACTAGTGAGTATTTTCAATATCCTGACTTTGATAATGAATGCCCTTACCTGTTATTCTAGCATCCCTCTTCATCTGCTCCTTCCAAGGGAGCCACTTGCTGTCATCGCCCAGGTCAGCCATCAATCTGACCATGGGATCATTCTCCTTGTCAATTGCACCTCCATATGGGAGCTCATCTTCCATCTCAAGCTCCCCATCTGATGCAAAATCATCCAACTGTGATAGCTTCATGCCTGCATAGTGTTGCTGAGGCTCAAGCTGATGTTTTTCAGAACTCTGTGATAAAAAATAAAATAAAATAGCTAAAATTCTGAAAATAAAGATGTGAATAGAATACATTTAGGAGCCGAGGGTCACTTAAGATGACTAAGCTATTGGAGTAGTGGTTCGAGCTCGGCTGGCATCAGCTCGATTTTGTTAAAATTTTAGCAAAATCGAGCTGGTGCCAGCCAAGCTCGAACCGCTACTCCAATCGCTTAGTCATCTTAAGTGACCCTCGGCTCTTAAATGTATTCTATTCACATCTTTATTTCCAGAATTTTAGATATTTTATTTTATTTGTTATCACAGAGTTCTGAAAAACATCGGCTTGAGCCTCAGCAACACTATGCCTGCATGCAGATTCCATTGGTGGCCTCAATGTTGTGGCTGCATTGGGGGGATAGTCTCTGACTTGAGCTTTGGGCCAGCTCACACACTTTTGGTGGTGCAGTGGCACTTTCCTTTTTGTGTTATTCTGCTGACCCTTTCTCTTCCTTTCAACAGATTAAGCAGGTGCCATTGAGCATGCCAATTTGCAGGCAGTGCCAGGCATTCAACAGTGCTGCCTCTGACTTGCATGCACACAGTGACCCCATCTGTGTGGGGCCTGGTCTGAGGATGGTTTACACTTTATGTGTGGTCCTGTCTGTACTGGGCCCACAGGAGGATTTATTTATTTGACTACTGTAACTTAGATATGTGCAATAAATGTTTCTGCTGCTTCCAATTATCTTTATCTGTGTGACCATCATTCCATATCAGGCATTGCACCATCATGTGCTGGGTTCCTGGCCCTCTGTCATGTGGTTTTCCCACACTCTCACAGACATTCCCAGTCAAATCCAAGACTGGTTTCAGACTCAGGCAATCAAAAGGAGTCAATTGTGCAAGTTTCCAAATCACATGTGTTAAATTTGAGTTTGGACAATCTTTTTCAGATGACATTTTTTAAAAGTGTTTTTTTGGGCTTTTCTAACAAAAATACATCATTGGAATTTTCACAAAAAAATTTGTTGAGTTATTGTGTCTGGCACTGTAGTCCTGATAGCAAATAAATTTGTCTTTGTGAAGAAATGTGACAGGGAAGGAAACCTGTTAAAATACAAAGCAAGATTAGTGGCAAAAGGATATTCACAATGACCAGGATATGATTATGTGGAAACACACTTACCAGTTGTACACCTAGAAACCATAAGAGTAATACTTGCCATTGCCCCAACAAAGAAGTTATTTGTCCAACAGATGGATGTGAAAGGAGCCTACCTAAATGGTATACTTAAAGAGCATGTATACATGTGCCAACCAGAGGGTTATGGAGATGGCACAGGGTGCATCTGCCTACTGATCAAAATGCTCTATGGTCTAAAACAGGCCAGAAGGGAGTGGAAAAATGAATTGGATGCCAAATTAAGAAAGAAAGGCTATATGTGCCTTAAATCTGATCCTTGCATCTACATTTGGTGTATAGGAGATGACATCACGATAATTACAGTTTGGGTCAATGATTTACTTCTGTTTGTGACAATGATTGTCCTAATGGATAAAATGAAATCAGATATCAAAAGTGAATGGGAAATAACCAACCTTGGGGAACCCACAAAGATTGTAGGAATCAAGATAACAATGAATCCCGATTCTATTGCCATATCCTTGAGCAGGTATATAGATCATATACTGAAAAGAGAAGGCCTAGATGGATCAAATTCAGTGAGTACTCCTGTTAAGGGCCAAGGACCCTAAGGTGCGACGTGCACAGGTTTGTATGACGGTGGTGGGACTTGTTCTTCAAGGGATAACAGGTGGCTAACGCTGACCCTTGGATACGCTGATATGAGTGGTCTGCACGCGTGCAAGACACTAGTGGGGATAATGAAAGATGTAGAGGAGAGTCTCGACGATGTTCGAGACGACTTGCACGAAGTGCAGGCGAAAACTGAAGGCGCTGTGGAAGCTACAACACTTGGGATTAAACCAAGTCAGGCTTAAGGCCCAACTCTAGGAAAACACAAGGGTTTATATACATGTGAGGAGGCTGTATGACTAAGGACTAATACGACGAGTACTTGTACTAGTAACGAGTCATAGTCCAAGAAATGGAGTCATACATTGTAGAACTGACTCGCGCGTGAAGGAAACAAGAAGGGAGTCAGTATGAGTCGTGAAACGAGGCTATGAGAAAAGTATAGTAAGCAGGCCAAGGATCCGGAAGCGAAGCTAAGGTAAGCGAATAGAGACGAGTCAGGGGTAGGGATAGGATCATGTGAGGTCAGGTGAGGGAGTATCAGGTGATGCGCAGGTGACTCGGGAGCAGGTGATATAGGACAAGGTGACTTTGAGGAGCAGGTGACTGGAATGGCATGTGATTGGTCATGTGAGTGGTCAGGTGACTAGTCAGGTGATTGGTCATGTGATCGAGATGGATGGGTGGTTGGTCACGTGATGGGAAAGGCTTAGTAAGCAGGTGGAAAATGAAAAATACACCCTGCGTAAGCCCAGGAACATAACAACTCCACTGGACCCCAATGTTCCAATAGTGCCGAATCTGGATGGGAACAAAGGTGACAGGAGCAATTCCTTTGCAAAATTGCTAGGGAAACTCCAATATATTGCAAACATGATGTGCCCAGATATACAGTATGCTGTCAACAGACTTGTGTCATATACAGCCAACCCTAGTCTGCAACACATACAGCTATAAAGTGAGTCTTAAGATATTTGTCAGGGACAAAATCCCATGGCATTGTTTATAAAGTGCTCCCAGAGGAATCAGACTTTTATGCATATGCTGATGCTGCCTTCATGAACGCAGATGAGTGCAGGTCAACAACAGGTTATGTTTTCTTAGCTGGAGAAGGAGCAATAATGTGGAATTCCAAGAGCCAAGAGTCCCATGCATTGTCATCAATGGGAGCTGAATACAGTATGTTGCCCTCATGAAAGCAGCACGCAAAGTGTGTTGGCTGAGGAATCTATATTCAGAACTTGGCTTGCTGAGGGAAGATTTGCCAACAGTAATAAAGGGAGACAATGAAGGTTCCCTGTCTATGGCAAGGAATCCCCAGTACCACAAATGCTTGAAACATATAGATCTTTGATGGCATTGGATCTGCAAACTAGTATGTGATGGAGTAGTCACAGTTGAAAGCATCCGAGATCCAGAACAAACCACAGATGTATTGATGAAAGCACTACAGCGGCAAAAGCACCAAAAGCATACAAGAGAAATGGGCCTTGTATCCATTTGAGGGGGAGTGTTAAGATAATGCAATACATGTGTGCGAGTAATGTGCATGCTGATATATCAGCATCTAACAATCTTACATTATCACCCGCTATCATACATAAAGGCTGAGTAGAATAGGAATAGATCTCCTAAGCAAGTGGGCGTCCCCACTCCATCTCCCCATGCATGCCTCAACCCTCATATCTCATGCTTACATGCTCAATCCTATCATCTCAGTCATATAAACACATTGTAGTACCCACAAGTCACCTTTTGAAGTCTGGTATGGCTTCCAGCTGACCTTTAAACCCCCCTTGCAACTACAGACCAGGCTACAAAGTGTGGATGAACATGTCCAATACCTAGAGCAAATACATAAAGAAGTTACTATAGCACTTATGATCACCGCTAAAGAAATGCAAAGCAGAGGACCCAAAGAATTGTCCTATACCTTTCACAAAGACAACCTAGTACTCTTGGAAGCCACAAATCTATAAACTACACACTCAAAGGCAAAACTTGCCCCACAATGTTATGGACCATTTAAGGTCATATGGGCTTCACCAACCAATTGTAAACTCCAGTTACCCTCAACCATGAAGATCTACCCAGTATTCCACAACTTGTTACTAAAGCCCTACCATGAAACCGCAGCACATGGACCTAATTTTGAACAACCCCCTCCAGAAATCATAGGAGGAGAAGAAGGACATTATGAAATTGACAAAATCCTTGCAGCATGTCCCACAAGAAATTGCAAAAGCACACAATACTTTGTCCATTGGAAAGGATACACTGATATAGACAACTCATGGATACCAGCTGGAGAACTTACATATGCCAAAGAATTAGTTGCAGAATTCCATGCCCAACAATGCCCTAAAGAGGGGATATAAGTACAAGCCTTGCAGGTGCAAGGAGATCCTAAAGAGGGGATACTGTCATAGGCAAAGCCCACATCACCAAAGTACACAGGCCCAAGGGGCCCAGGACTTGATCATGCTCTCCCATGGAGGGAACTACTAGCTTGAATGAAGCAGAACATATGCAAAAGTCCCCCTATGTCTACCCCTAAGCTCAGCTACAGTCAAGTAACCAAGATGGGAATCCAACCACATGACCCTGGGAAATTAATATGTAATCTGACATGTGATAAGTCATGTGATCCCATACCTCCTGTTGTATCATGTGATCCAATAGCACATGACCATGGGAATATACCACATGACCTACCAAGGGATTGGTCATCATCAATGTTACCAAACAAGATACACTTTGGACATGCAACATGTCTGTTGATCAATACATGGAAGACTGTGGGAACAATCAACAAAGAGATATGTCAATCAACAATTCAACCAAGATACAACACAACAAGATGCAATGAGATACAACACAACAAGACACAATACAACAAGATGCAATGCAACAAGACACAATATGACAAGATACAATACAACAAGACATAATGTGATGCAACTGATTAGTAAAGATCTGAATTGGGCACAAGGCCCTCTCTACAGTAATGCATAGTCACCTATCGCTTGTAATATTACCTGCCCTAAACTATGCACAGACCACCCTGTATTAGTATATAAGACCCTTGAATATGACTGAACAGTTCTCAGACTGTTCTCTTGTCTACCCCTACACTGGAGCCCCACAAAGCTCCCACTTTGCCCCTTCTTGCCATACCCCTTCTTGCTCTCACCATCTTCCTCCTCAATGTCTCTCTCATTATCCTTTGGATTCATCACCTCCAACTCCAAGCCTTTGTTATTGACTACTACTTATAAATAGTAGTAAGTTCCTGACACCCCTGTAGCAGGACACCTCAGGATTTCAAACACTTGGGACCTTGTCTGTAAATAGTATGAAGGGCCTAGACTTAGAGAATTCATAGAACAATATGTCAAGGGTTGTGTATGATGCCAAGAATCCAAGACAAATGTGCATTGATCAAAAGCACCCCTGCAATGTTTTGATATACCTGTGGAAGAAGGCCCCTTTCAATACATGTCCATGGACCTAATTGTTACAATCCACCCCATTTTTCTCATTTACTATACCCCTCCCCAACCACATCTAAACCTGCAGCCAAACCCCTACCAACTCTACCACTGTTACCACCCAGTGATCCATCCAAAGACCTTACCATACAACCACCTATGCTGTCACCTATCCAACCACCAGTTGAGCCCCTTGTCCCTATCCCCTGGAACATCCATCAATGGGAGTACTCCTCAATGGAGATGTACCAAGAGCCACCCCCAGTAGAGAACCCACTGGAAGACCCAGACAGTCCCATAGGGGACATGCTGCCTTTAGAGCTAGAACCAGTTACTCAGTATAAGCCCAATGTCCCTGGAGGCCATATGCATACCTTGGCACCCCAAGAGTCACCTATTGAACCCTGGGAAGCATACCTCAGTCAAAGTCACAGCCCTCAGTCCCTCAAGCACTCCATCTCACCTACAAGTCCCTCCTCTGTGCCTCTATGACAACGTACCAGTTGAGAAGGCAGTTACCACTCAATCACCCCTGAAGCCTCATTGCCCATAGCTGGCACCTCACCCTAGAGTCAGGGCTACTAGTTGACCTCTTCAGAAGAGTCCGCAGACAATCCCCCAGCCATGCAGAGCTCTGCAGATGACACAGATAGTGATATGGCCCTTAACTGGGTCTCCATCAAAACCAACTACCATAAAGGGTAGCTGCTTACACTAGATGCCCATTAGACCAGAATGGGCATGCAGCAACCAGATCTCCTTGGATCAATCTCAAACTTTGTCATCATGATCGCATCATGACAATGCTTCTCTTCTTGGAATGACCTGCTGCTATTGTTCTATGGTTAAGGATAGATTAGGCATTTCTCTGATCCATCATTCGCTCTTGCTCATTCTCCATTGTTTGACTTATACAGACTATAGCACTTGTCTGCAGATAAAATGATGATATATACAGTTCCCTCTTGACCAGCATTAGTGTTCTTGGTCTGTGTGCAGACGTGCCTGTATATAACTGCCCCATATTTTGACAGTCAAGCCCTAAGCTTGACTTGGTTTCCAATACAACCATTGTCATCCCTTCCCAAGTGCCTCCCCTTTTGCCCACTTCACTCTGAGTCATCTCTAGCAACACTAGAGACTCTCTACTTGTTCATTTACTTGCCACCCATTCAACTCCTAGTACAAGTCATACTATCAAGGCCCATTGCAGCCTTAACACTGATTATGGATCTTCCCAAGTCACAGGGCTTCAATTCTATCCTTACAATTGTTGACCAAGGGTGTTCCAAAGCAGCTAAATTCATCCTATGCAACAAAACAATTGATGGAACAGGAGTTGCCCTCAAATATCTGAAACACCTCATGCCTTGGTTCAGCCTTCCCAAATGGATCATCTCAGACCACAACCCCCAGTTCACCTTGGTATTTGCAAAAGAGATGTGCAAAGCACTTGGAATCCAACAAAATCTATCCACAGCCTTTCACCCTTGTACTGATGGACAAACTGAATGCATGAATGTGTGGATTGAACAATATTTGCAACCTTGGACATCTGGGAAACCCTTAGCTTGGAGTCAACTCCTTCTAGTTGTGGAGTTTGCACACAATTTCTGGAAACATAATGTTGCATGTTGATCACCTCATGAACTTCTGATTGGGATCAAACTACAGGTAATTCTAAAATATCTAGAATTGTCAACTCTAGCTACAGAAACATGCCTTTGCCTCCTGGATAAAGCAGGGCAATCAGCCCAGAAACTTCTACAACATATACAAAATTGCAAGGATAGCAAGAAACTCTTGGAGATTAAAGAAGGTAACCAAGTATGGTTAGAAGGTCACAATCTTACAATAGCTGGAAATTGCAAATTATCCCCAAAATGCTACAGACCATTCACAGTATCAAAAATGATAAGTCTAGTAGCAGTGCAACTCAACCTCCTAGAATCAATAAAAATCCACAACATGTTTCACACAGATTTACTCCTTCCCTATAAGGAGACAGAGCAATATAGCATGCCCTTCATATGCCTCCCTCCTGTTACAATCTTGAGCCTCATTTTTCATTTTCCACTGGCTTACTAAGCTGTTCCCATCACATGACCAACCACCCACCCACCCATCTCAATCACATGACCTATCACCTGACTAGTCACCTGACCATCCATATGATCAGTTACATGCCATTCCAGTTACCTGCTTGTCACCTGCCCTTCTTGATCACCTGCTCTCAAGTCACCTGCCCCAGTTACTTGCACATCACCTGCTACCTTATCACCTGACCCCACATGACCCTACCTTATTCCTTTCTTGTCTTCTTGATTACCTGTTATCTGCATACCCAGTATTTGGACTGCTTACTTACTCCTTTCTGACTTTCCTACATTTGCAACTTATACTGATTCCTCCCTTTGTAACCTTCATATGTGAGTCACTTTAGATCTGTATGGCTCCATCTTTTGAGGACTGACTCATTACTAGTACAACTACCTATAGTATTAGGCTCAAGTTATAGTGTCTCCTCACATGTATATAAACCCTCACTTTTTGTCAGTTGGGCCTTAAGCCTGACTTGGTTTAATCCCAAGTGTTGTAGCTTCCACAGCACCTTCAGTTTTTGCCTGCATCCCTTCTAAGTCATCTCAAACATTGTCAAGACTCTCCTCTATATCTTTTCATTATCATCACTAGTGACTTGCATACATGCAGTCCTATCTTACCAGTGCATCCAAGGGCTAGTGTTTGCTACCTGCAATCCCTTGAAGTACAAGTCCTGCCACCATTTCACAAACCTGTGCACATTGCACCTTAGGGTCCTTGGCCCTTAACACCTCCAATCATTGATAGTGAAGAAGAATATGAAGTTGAGGCCATTCTAGATGCATGGTAATTTGGTAAGAAGTGCAAACTGCAATACCTTGTATACTGGAAAGGGTACCCTCATTTTGATGATCAATAGATCAATTACAAAGACCTCAATGCCCCAGATTTATTGAAAGAATTCTACCTTTCCAACTCCACTATAGCTGGACAACCAACTGTATAAAGATCTTTCTCAACCTCAACCAAATCCCTATCCTCTTCACTTCTCTCCAAAACTGGCTCATTCAATCCACTACAGATTTGACAAACACTTCAACCAATATATCTTCAGTCTTTGTCAAACCAACCCTTAGCTTGAACAACTTGTTGCTGACTGCAACCACCTTACCAACAATATATCTCACACTTCCTCTCCCATTATCATCCCTTCTCACTCTTCATCTCTAGCCAATAGTGTTGGCAACACCCACTATGTCATCACCTCTTCCCCTCCTGAAAGCATTACAAGCTCAGATGCCACCTGGCCCCACAACCAAATGATCCAGCATGTCACTAGGATCTTGGAAGCCCCAGAGGACAAAGTGTGCAAACAATTCCCCTCTAACCACTCTCTTCTCCCCATCAATTAATCCCCTCCTTGTCCTTCTACTCCATTTGTCCCTGGATTGCCCACCTTGCAGTATCCAGGTGATGAACTTGCTGATATTGTCAATCCAGACTATCTCTCTGACCCCCCCTCTAGTCTCAAACCACTTCCTGTTCCTTCCCCTCATAATAATTCAGAGCTTGAAATCTATATGGTGGGATGTATATATGAAAATAAAGAAGATTTCCTCAACAACCCCCCTTCCAGACCCAACAACCCAGTTATGTTCACCCATCACTCATGTCCTGGATCCCCCTCCACAGTGACCCCAATTTATAAGGTTGCCATATCTAATTGCTCCAATAACTCTGCAGACTATGAAGGACTTACTATAGTCCTCTATTGCCAATTGTATGATCAAGAAGCTAACATGATAGCACCTGGATCTAACATTGACAATCAAATCCCATCTCCCACTGAGCTGCAACCTGGGAGATTCCCTGGACCTGGTTGGAAAGACAACTTCATAACTACCACTACCTGCTACTATTTCATCATCCCTGATAGCAATGAAGATATCATTGCCCCCTTCATTTGTTATGACTTTTCCTCCCTATTCCCCAAACTTCATGCCACAAATAGCCTCAACTGTGCAGTCTACTCTTGCCCCCTTTGTTGTGAACTCACTACTTTACAAGCAGTGAGACTCAACTAGGGCTTGGAGTTGGAGGTGATGGATCCACAAGATGATAAGGGAGATATTGAGAAGGAAGATGCTAAGAGCAAGGAGGGGTAAGGCAAGAGGGGATACAAGGGGAGTGGACTTGGGATCCAGTGTGGGGGGGTAGACAAGAGAATAGTCTGAGGACTGTTCATTCAAATTCATAGGTCTTATATACTAATACAGGGTGGTCTGTGCATAGTTAAGGGCAGGTAAAAGTACAGGTGACAGGTGACTGCAGATTACTGTGCATTACTACAGACTGTGCCTTGTGCCCAACTTGGGCATTACTAATCAGTCACATCCTTGGTTGATTTGTTGATTGATGCATTGCATCCTTGCTTGACATGTCTCTTCATTGACCATTCCCACAGTCTTCTACATGTGGATCAATGGACACATCATGCATCCAAAGTGTGTCTTGTTTGGTGATATTGTTGATGACCAATCCCTTGGTAGGTCATGTAATATCTTCCCACAGTCATGTGCTATTAGGTCATATGATATAGCAAGGGGCATGGAGTCACATGACATATCACATGTCGGATTATGTGATAGTTTCCCAGGGTCACATGGTCAGATTCCCATCTTGGTTACTTGGCTATAGCTGGGTTTAGGGGCAGACATAGGGGGACTTGTACTTGCATTCTGCTTTATTCAAGCTAGTAGTAATATGTTCTTTGGTGATATGGGCTTCACCCACAACACCCTTTATGCCCAGGCTCAGACTGCCCCTGCTACCACTTATGCTCTGAAGGATGAACTTCTCTTCACTATAGGTACAACCTACAGTCGCTCAAAAAACCGTCCCAATGTTTTCCCATTTTGGAAAGAGTGACTTGGAATAAATCAAATAAATTATCCAATATTGTGAAAATAATGTATGTTATATTACATCATCTTGGCTTTCGGAAATATTCTGGATCATGTGATTTGGATCAGAAATGATGTAATAATAAGCGAAATAAAATGCCCTATCATTGGGACAGTTTTTTGACCCTCTATTTTATAAACAATATATGTGTAATTAGTACTGTGTATGACCTCCATTTGCTCTAATAACTGCTTGGATTCTTCTTGGCATACTTTCTATGAGGTTTTGGCATGTTTCTGCTGCAATCTCATTCCAATCTACCTCCACCCTCTCCCACAGCTTATGCACTCCCCTAGGTGGTGTTGGATGCTCTAGCAAAGCCCTTTTGAGATGCACCCAAAGGTGCTCAATAGGGTTAATGTCAGGGGATTGGGAAGGCCAGACAAGCACTTGGATGTCATTGTCTTCAAACCATTGTGAAGCCTTCTTGGAGGTGTGTTTTGGGTCATTATCCTGCTGGAATATCCTCTCCTCCTCTGGTACCTCTAGCTTCTCAAAGCTTTCCACCACTCCATCATCTAGGATATCACAGTATTGCTGTGCATCCATGGCCCCCTGAACCTCTATGAGCTTCCCAACCCCATTCCATCCCATACACCCCCATACCATAAGATTATTTCCTCCTCCATGCTTGACAGTAGGAGTGGTGGTATGGTCACAAAGGGGTGCACCCCTTTGTTTCCAAGTATAGGACCTTCCATCTGACCCAATCCTGTTGATCTTGGTCTCATCTGACCACAAGACCCTCTTCCAATCCTCCACTGTCCAATTTTCATGGTACTTGGCAAATTTGAGGCGATCCTCT
>Ga0307510_10001159_pt1 | contig 28372 bp, 23 predicted proteins | sample 12_EM_MG_FD_207224 | JGI IMG/M metagenome (GOLD analysis project Ga0307510, IMG submission 207224) | Populus trichocarpa ectomycorrhiza microbial communities from riparian zone in the Pacific Northwest, United States - 12_EM | ecosystem: Host-associated > Plants > Roots > Unclassified | place... | reverse complement strand
AACGCCCGAAATCGTCATAACTGTCTTCCGCATATTTCTCGAACTGCCTTATCAACTTCTCATTTTTTATTTCCATTGCTGTCAGCTTTTTCCGGACATCGGTGGATATCGGCATATACCAGTCCTTGTTGTCAAATAATGCCCGTACATCCTTTAGCTTAAATGAATACCCGTGCCGGGCATAGATCTCATTTCGCATGAGGCGAAGGTCGTCTTTGTATAGGTTGTTTACATCATCGCTGGTCAACAGTTTTACCGAGCTTTCCGTGTACTGACCTGCCGTGGCATCGTACACAAAATTCTTTCGTACAAGGGCATAATGCCGGCTGGACTGTGCGGGATTGACAGGTGTCCATTTACCGACGAGCGTCAGAGGATTCTTCGTGATAACCAGGTCAAAAACACCATCATACTTATTGTCCCCCGGCTCATTGAGCGTAGCCGTTATTTTATCCCCATCTTCCGTATAGACGCCCCTGAAAGGACGATCGTTCCCGGCACAAACGCTGTAACCGATCATTGCCCCATCCTGCATCTGGTCAATAAACAGGGTGATTTTATTCGGGGATACGGGGACAGAGTCTCCGCTTACCTTATCGAACACTTTTACACTCCCAATTGGCTCGAACATGCCGGACCAGGTACCGGCAACAGAGATCTCCGGCGCACTGAGAGTATGAGCTAAGGCTTTGTCTTTTACAACGCTGTCAGCGGAATGGTTCTTACAGCCGGCAGTCAGCGTAATAAGAGCAATGGCAGGCAGCATCCATCGGTTAAGGGTCATAGGTAATAGTTTTATAGTAGAAAAATAAGGCTTTTTTTTTAATAACTTTAGCCCGATGCATATTTTCTACCGATACTGCTTATTGCTCCTGTTCGCCTTTTTCTTTGTTCTGATGGGACAAATCACCTTACAGTACCTACCCATACGTACCGATGTGGCCTTTCTCCGGATCAAACAGGAATATATTCATATCACTCCCTGGCGTATAGCATTTTTTGTGCATGTATTTACATCGATCTTTGCCCTGGCAGCAGGCTTCACCCAGTTTTCAGGATCGATCCTTCGGCGGTATAAGACGATTCACCGTACGATTGGGAAATGCTATGTAGTAGCCATCCTGTTTGTCACCGGTCCTGCTTCGTTTATCATGGCCCTACTGGCTAACGGAGGCATTCCGGCGCGCATTGCTTTTACCTGTCTGTCGCTGTTGTGGATCTATAGTACCGCTAAAGCATGGCAGACCGCCAGGGCCAAACAGTTTACCCTGCACCGAAACTGGATGTATCGCAGCTATGCCCTTACTCTTTCGGCCATTACCCTGCGAACATGGAAATGGCTACTTATCGCCTTATTTCATCTGCGGCCGCTGGATACTTATATAATCGTGTCCTGGATGGGTTTCGTACCCAATCTGATTGTAGCAGAATGGATCATCCGGAGGAGATCAGCGCCCGCGAAGAATTATCTGAATTAAAAAGAAAAATCCGGCGCACAGGCGCCGGATTATCACGGATACACGTTCATTTCTCATTATTTCACCTTCACATTTGACGCTTCTTCGATCATCTTCGCAACAGCCTGTGGCTGTGACATAAAGATCACATGGCTTCCCTTTACATCCACCGTCTTCGTATTCGAGCGCTTGTACATTGCACGCTGAATTTCCGGAGCAATACTCTTGTCTTCCGTCGCTATACAGCCAAATGTTGGCTTATCTCTCCAGGCCGCATGAGTGATCGGCGTGATAAAGCACTTTCCGGCAAAAGCCCCCTGTGAGTCATACATGAAGTCAGCCAGGTCCTTTGGAATGTCAGCACAGAAGCCGGCATGATATTTTGCCTTGTCGTAGTACACGATACCTTTATCATTCGCAGGCAAAACGCCGTTCTCGGGCGCCGGGGGAGCAGTTTTAAACCATTGTAAGGGTGTTTCTCCGTTGTCTGGTTGAAAGGCTGCCACATACACGAGCGCCGCCACTTTTGGGTGGTTACCGGCTTCAGTAATGACCGCACCTCCCCAGGAATGCCCCACAAGTACAACCGGCCCGTCCTGGTTGTCAAGCACAACCTTAGTCGCAGCCACGTCGTCTTCCAGTGAGCTCAATGGATTTTGAACAACCGAAACATGATACCCCTTTTTTGTCAGGATCTCATACAATGCCCTCCAGCCGGAGCCATCGGCAAACGCGCCATGTACCAGTACGACGTTTTTGATCTCTTGCGCCCGGACACTGCCTGCACCCAGGAGAATTACACAAACTGCCAAAATAAATGCGAAATAATTTCTTTTCGCTTTTTTGAATGAAGTTCCCATTGTGTTGATGTTTTGCTGAATTAATGAATTGACAATACAAAACTATTGCAATCGCCCGGTGTGAGAAATGGCGATACTTCCTTAAATGATGTCTCTATTCCTTTCACTATGCAAAACTTTCTCCAGTTTTGCATATCCGAATTTCAGATTGCATCTGTAATTGGAAAAAGTCTCCCCGGTTACCCGTTTGAACAGCTTGCTGAAAGCTGATACGTCTTCGTATCCCAGCTCATACGCGATCTGTTTCAGACAGGAACCTGATGCTATAGCCATCCGCTTTGCTTCCAGCACTATTCTTTGATTGATGTGGTAAGAAGTCGGATATCCGGATTCGGTTTTTATGACATTAGTAAGGTGTTTGGCGGTAACGCATAATTTATCCGCATAGTAGTCGACTGTTTTAGCCCTCATAAAAGCATCTTCCAATAAAGAAAAAAATCCTTTGAGTAACATTCCTTTTCTATTCATAGAAACCAGGACCAGCTCATCGCTGAGCTGAGCTTTTAAGCAGAGTAATAAAAGGGAGACATACTTATGCACGATCTCAATACTATATTTCCCTCTTGAACGAACCCCTCTTAATATCCGGGTAACTACCCAATACATCTCCTCAGCCGACTCTGCATCGAGGCGTATACATGGCCGGCTATTGGCAAACAGTTCTTCATATGCAACAGTGACGCTTTCGAATGAGGTTGCCAGCTTTTGCAGGTTTACGCCTAATAAATAGCCGATCGCTCCATCGCCGATATCAAATTGTTGAAAACCATTTGCAAATCCGGTATATACAGTTTTGTCCTCCAGGGTTAACAGTTCTCCCTGGTGTATAAACTTGCCATTCCCTTTGACGATAAAAAGTATCGACAACCATTCTTTGGTTGCCCGTGTGCAGGTCGGCCTGGATTGACAGGCTGCGATTTCCTCCAGTGACTCTATCGTGATAATTTCATCCATGCTATCATTCATTTTGGTTATGATAGCTTGTTGCTATTAACATGCCGGTCGGCCGGAAAAATGTGACCACAGCTTAATATTCTGCAAATCACTGAAATACAATCAGATAGAAAACTGATTTTCAGGACGTTCGAAGGAAGTGGCGGATGACAACTCCGAAACTTCGGAGATTACATGCTGAAACTCCGAAATTTCGGAGTTTCACTGAAAGTCTTCTTTGCGAATGCCCAATCGAATTAGTTTGGATTCCAGGGTTGTGGGTTTAATATCCAGCTTTTCCGCAGCCCCGCCAACGCCCCGGATCTTCCCCTTTGATTCGCGAAGGGCAGCCTCGATCAGCTCCCTCTCATATCGTTCCTGTCGCTGCCGGATTTCTTCTATCGTACTGAATTTGTGAGTAGAAATAAGGGGATCGGCGGCCACTCCGGAACGGGATAGTGGTTGTAAGAGGTTCAATGATTTATTGGGAGCGGATACAATAAGGGCCCTTTCAATCACATTTTCCAGCTCCCTTACATTACCGGGCCAGTCATGTTGCTCCAGGGCTTTCATCATTTCGTCGGATATCCCGCAATAACCCTTACCCATTCTATTGGCACTCTTCTTCGCAAGCTGGACGGCAAGCAAAGCAACGTCCTCTTTTCTCTCTCTCAGAGGTGGCAAATGAATGGGAAAGACATTTAACCGAAAGTATAGATCAAGACGAAACTGGTGTTCAGCTACGGCTTTCTCCAGGTCGCGGTTGGTTGCGGCAATGATACGGACGTCGGTGTCGATCAGTTTATTGCTGCCCACCCGCTGAACCTTTTTCTCCTGTAGGACACGTAATATTTTTGCCTGTACCTCCAGGTTCATTTCTCCGATCTCATCGAGAAAAATGGTGCCACCGGACGCTGCTTCGAATTTCCCTGCCCTGCTGGTCATCGCACCTGTAAATGCGCCCTTTTCGTAACCAAACAACTCCGATTCGATCAGAGAGTAGGGTAGTGCTGCACAATTGATTTTTATAAAGGGCTGTCGATTGCGTTGCGATAGCTGATGTATAGCTTCGGCAAAAAGTTCTTTACCCGTTCCGCTTTCCCCCATAAGTAATACGGAAGTATTCAGTGGCGCCACCTGTGCTACCAGGTCAAGACAATGCAGGATAGACTTGTCCTTTCCTATAAGCTTCCCGACTGCCGGGTGATCGCTATTGTCCGCTATCGCACTTTTTGAAGTTGTCCTCCTCTCATGACTCAGCTCATTCATTAATCTTCCTATCAGATCCTTCACCTCTTCCATTACGGACAAATGCCTGCTATCAAATCCGTTTGATTCCCTGTTAAAGACGTATATGCTGCAATTGGGTGAAATTTGCGCCTCTATAGGGCCCCGGATACAGGATTGGAAATGATAACAACATTGCAATAAATGGGCAACCGGATCTCCCGCTAAAAAAGGACCGTATGCTTCCCCCGTGAACTGCAGGATCGACCGATGTGCCGGAAGATTTGACAATAGCGAATCGATTTCGCCTTCATCCTTTGCAGCTATATTACTTAATCCGGATTTGTCTATTACCTGGTACTCGTCAAAGCCACTTCGATATAAGCCGAAAAATTGAGAGCCTGCATTTTGGGTCGAAAAAGTAAAACATAAAAAATCGAAAGGGATAATCACCTGTAGTGATTTGGCAAGTCTGGATAATAGAGTTGCCTGGTCATGCTGTTCAGTGAGCAAAAGTGCAAGCTCGCGACGGAACCGGTCTTTCCGCAATAAAAGGGATTCGAGACTATGTTCGTGCCTGTAACAGGCGATGTCGAGCGTCACCAGTAGATCTTTGGGTCTGACCGGTTTAACCAGGAAGCCATCGGGTTCCGTTGCCTTTGCCTTTTGCAGTGTCGTGTGATCCGAATTGGCCGACAGGTAAACAAATGCAATATGTCTGGCCTTGAGCTGCTTTGCCAGATCAATCCCACTTAAGGCTCCTTGCAGTTGTATATCAAGTAATACCAGATCAGGAACATTTTCAGCTATTTTCTCAATGGCAGCCTCTGCAGAGACGACGATGCCAGCCGTTTCGTAACCTGATGCTTCGAGCATGATCTCCAGATCGTTGGCTACCACAAATTCATCTTCAACAATAAGAATCTTTTTTTTCATGTGTTTTTAGCGGTTGCTGTTTCAAACACCAGCGTCTTTGAGCATGCTTTTTTGAATTTGTGCGGGCGAAAACCTGATCACAATTTCAAAACCTCTTTCGCTCCTGGTCTCATAACTCCCCCCGATCTGAAGGGTGAGCCCTTTTAATAAGCTCATGCCAAGCGATTTTTTGACGCTGGCCATATTGTCTGTCGGTAATCCTACACCATCATCCGCAACGATGAGTTCAACCAAAGGAGGAATATGCTTCAAAGAAACCAGGATATTGCCAGGCCGGCCATCCGGAAAAGCATACTTTAATGAATTGGTAATGGCTTCATTTAGTATCAAACCCACTGGCACTGCTTTGGAGACATCCAGTTCGAGAAACTCCACGTCGAGAACGAACTGTACCTGCTCACAATCAAAACTGTCTTTCAGATAGCTTACCAGCTCCGAAATATAGGTTTGCATATCGATAGTCGATTCGTCTTTTTCATAGAGCCTTTGGTGAATAAGGGACATCGCGTGCATCCGTCGCTGGCTCTCTCTGATGGCAGCAACAGCATCCTGGCTCGACAGGTAGGCCGATTGGCTGTTTAACAGGCTGATCACCATTTGAAGGTTGTTTTTAACCCGGTGATGTACTTCTTTCATCAGCCACTCCTTTTCAGCTAATAGCTTGTCTTTGTCATTGATCAACGCCTGTAAAGAGACGTTCTTTTGCCTGATCTCTTCCCGTTGCAATGCCAGCTCTTCGGACGCACGCTTTTTCATTCTGTATCTGCTGTATACCAGCGCCGACATCAGACCCAGCCCCAGGGCGCCGGCGATGATCACATTTCGGATGAATGCGGCCCGCTCTAAATCCATTTCCTGTATCCGATTGCTTTTTTGTAGTAACTCGATATTCTTCTGTTTGACCAGCAGTTCCTGTTGCTGTCTTTCGCTGGCTGCATTTTGTAACTGGGTTTGTTTTGTTAACAGTTCAACGTGCTGCTTTTCCGTTAACAAGTCTTTTTGCTTCAATGCCAGAGCCTGATGATTCAATGCAAGCTCCTGGGTATTTTTATCGGAGAGCGCCTTTTGAAGTGCTGCCTGTTGAACCAGGATCTGTATGTTTTTTTCCTTTAGCAAAAGTTCTTTGTCTTTTTTCTCTGTTTCGGACTCGACATGTAATTGATTTAACTGGTTGGCAGTATTTTCATTAAAGGCAGAATCCTTTCCTTTTGTGTATAATTGAAAATAATGTAAAGCAGAAGCCATGTCCCCGAGAGCCGAATCGATTTTAAATCTATAAAAATTGGATTGGGTTATCTGATCCGGCAACTTAAACTTTTCGGCAATTAGTCGATGTTGTTCTACAAACCGCTTTGCTCTATCATATTGCCCGCTCGCAATAAGAAAACGATTGAGCTCAGTGTATACAGCAAGTTGGTCATAATCATCCGGCTTCATGCTATCTGAAATGGTTATTAACTGCTCCGCATAACGCCCGCCACTGGTTAGATCATTTAATTCAGTATAGCAACGTACAAACCGGGAAAATAGCTGGATTTTTGCATTCAACGGCAATCTGTTTCCATAATTCTTCTCCAGTATTTGCAGATTTTCTAACGCTTCTTTGGGCTTGTTTTGACGAATCAGAATATTGGCCAGGTTGGCTCGGAACTGAACGGTCAGCATGGTATCCCTGGAATGACCACTCGTGCCGATCGCTTTGCGCAGGTACTGGCCGGATTCTTCCAGTTTTCCCATTTTCATATAAATGATCGCAGCATAATTATATATTTCAGCCATGTGCAAGCTCGTGTCACCGTATTGTTCGCCTATTTTGATGGCCAGCAATTCATTCTTCAATGCTTCCACCGTTTCCCGCCTTTGGATCTCCACTGCGCCAAGCAGACCATAATGCCACTGTATCTGGCCGATTCCCAGCTCTTTTGCCAGGCGAATGCTTTCTTTCAGCATATCTTCGGCAGCCGGTAGCTGGGCCTGCATCATTTTGACCTCGCTGTAGTCAGGAAGGACTGCCGCAATACCTTTCCTGTCTCCATTAGCTTTTAGGAGGGCAAGCGCTTTATCATAATAGGCCGCCCGTACGGCAAGGTCCGGGTCCGTTGCCCCTCTGAGACAATAAGCTTTAATGAGGAGAGCAATACTGTCTCTTCGGTTGCTGTTTGAAGCAGGTGTTTGTAACACCGGGTTATTGGTTTGAGAGCAGACCAGCAAGCAGGATTGACATAGCACCAATAAAACCCAAAGGCTCCTTTTATTCATGCAGCAACTATTAACACTTATCAGATGCTTTAAAATTACAATTAAACTATCAAATCCCCGTCTGCGAATGCACCATGCACCAATACGACATTTTTGATCGCGTTTGCCATTTTGTTGTAGTAAATTTCGGCTGATACAGCGTCATTTTAGATGGCTGTACTGCGGGAAACCTTGTACTTTTTACCTCAAATCGATACTTTTAAGTATGAGCGACGACCAAAGGAGTGGATTTGACAATTGGAAACCTATTCCAATAGATTACGAAGAAGTCACAAAAGAAGATCTGGAAGGATATGGAAAAATCAATGAAATAAAACAAACAGGTCAGCGCTTCACTTTTTTACCAGTGCTGCGTTTCTTTTTAGGTCTTGGGGCCCTCGTTATTTTACCAGTAGCTTTATAGTCTGCGATGATCTTGCTCATGAATTTCTGATCATCGTCCGTTAAGACATGGGGTTCAACCACGAAATCAACACCTTTTGGTTCTCTGATGTATCCCATATTATTTTGTATTAAAATACCGGTTTATTAATTTTTTTGCTGCAGTTTCGTAAATCACCATTCGATGGCCTCCTACATGTATAGCATCCAGAGTCTTTTCATAATGCTGAATCAGTTTGGTCTTCGAGAAGAAAGATATAAATCCGTCGTATCCCTTGTCCATTGATTCCTTGCACGCAAAAGCAACTAAGTTGCCAGGAACGCCTTCATACAATTTCGGCTTACCAAAGTTGAAAGGAACACTTTCAATCAGATGCAGGAAAATGTGGTCTTTGCGGTCAGTGATACTTACCAGGCCCTGCACAATGTGAGGATTCCCTTCGATGGTCAGTTTAAACACTTCTCGGTCATTTAATGCTACCTCTGACTTCCAGTTAAATTTCCATCCACTTTTCTTGGTGATGCTTTTCAAATCAGCCTTTGTCACCGGCAAAACTTCCGTGGGGAAACTATCGCCGGAGATGGTGTTTGTAATACTGTTAGTAAGCCTATCTATCTCAATTCCAATATGATACTTCGTTTGTTTCACCTGTACAAATTTACAAAAATTAGATGATTTATTAAAACCGAATTTGCAGACCAACCTGCCATATTTCTCCTCGACATTACCTTATAGCGGATTTGCTGTACGCCGGCCAGCTACTCGGAGGCCAGAAGGTGGGCATACGCGTAGCTATGAAATAGTAAGCTCTTGTCGCAAATCCCCCCCTCTATTGTCAGTAAGACATCCCATTACTTTAACCGGGACGGCGTAAGTTTGACTACCTAAAAGATATTTATGTCAAACTATAACGCAGGCTCCAGCGAAAATGAAATTCAAATCCGGCAGCTCATAGAAGATTGGGCTGCGGCAGTCCGCAGTGGAAACATCCCCAAGATATTGGCGCACCATTCCGATGATATTGTCATGTATGACGTACCAGAACCGTTTCAATCCATTGGCATAGAAGCCTATCGAAAAACATGGGACACGTTCTTTGCTTATACGAAGCCCGGAGTGTTCGATATTCAGGCATTGCATGTGGTCGCCGACCAGCACGTCGCCTTTTGTTATGCCACAATGAAATGCGCGGACAAGAGCAATAGCAAAGAATACGTAGAATTGGATTTCAGGCTGACCATCGGCCTGAAAAAGATCAATGGGCAGTGGACAATTGTACACGAGCATCATTCGGTGCCAAGTGAATAAAATTGATCACAAATCTATCCCGGCCCGACGTCCACAATATCAATCTAACCGTTACGTATAAAATTATTACTTTGCACCAGACTGATCCGCTATTTCTGTGATCTAAAAAAGACACCAATGACACCCCTCGACAAAATCAAACTGTTTCTGACAAATGTATCCGATGTTTCGCTTGGTTATAATGAAATAACCTTTTTCGACCCTCTGAATTTGCAGGAGGAACAGGTTGGCTTTAGTTTTGACACGGAGGGCAATTCATTAATTACCGGAAACGATGGAGATTGGAAGAAGGAATGGCTGGCAATAGCAAATGACGAAGTAGGTGACCCGATAATGATCGATACCAGCACCCCTGAGCTAACGGTTTTAAGTGCTCAGCACGGCCAGGGAGCCTGGGAGCCTTTCACCATTGCCGACAGTCTCGACAATTTTCAAAACATAATTTCGATCCTGAACAAGATCTCTGAAAACAGGACCACGTCTGTCGATCTGGGGCAAAATCCAATTCCGGATGCTCAAAGGCAAAATGCCCTCAACCATATAAAGAAACAAAATCCTCATACGGAGATCTGGTTCTGGGAAGGCTATTTTGAGAATGATGATATGGAAGAGGAGGAGGAAGGATCAAAAAAACCCTGGTGGAAATTTTGGTAAGAGATTTGTCAGAAATTATCTTCCACACTAACCAGGTGAATCCCATTCCATCTCCTCTCCATTGGCAAATGCGTATGCCCCATACATACCAGATTGGCATCACAGGAACCAAACAGTTCCTGTATGCCATTTTCTTTCATTTCCGGAGAGACGCCTGACCCATCATCACAGCATAAATTTCGTTTTAGCTGCTGTACTTTGCCAGCCATTTAGCCTTGATCTCCGCGCGTGCCTTGATGAATTCGACATCCGTCCCCTGCGCAATGGCGTCAAGGGGATAACGCAGGGGCCGCATTCCTTTCTCCATGTTCACCAGGGCAACTACACCGTCAGCAATGGTCTGAGGGTTCATCATAAACTCAGCCATCTTACCGAACATCCCGGCGCCGATGGCATTGAATAGCTGGGAGGCGATGGGGTCGTATGCCGTTGCGATGTCGGGCTTATCGGCGTTTATGCCGGTTTTGCTACCGTTGTTCATTTCCGTGGGATAAACGCCTGATTGGATAGAGACATTTTCGATTCCGAACTGCGCGAGCTCGTCCTGCATGCCTTCGGTAATGCTCTCTACTCCGAATTTTGATGCAAAATATGGGATCATGAAAGGCAGCGTATGCCCGCTCGCCCCTGTACTTATATTGATAATAAGACCGGATCGTGCTGTACGCATGGAAGGAAGAACGGCCTGGTAAGTGCGAAGAACGCCAAAGAAGTTCACTTCGAACAGTTGCCGGACCTGGGCGATGGAGGTCGCTTCGAGTAAGCCAAATCCCGTCATACCCGCGTTGTTGACCAGGACATCGATACGACCGTATTTGGATAAGGCTCTTTTGAAGGCTTCCTCTACGGACTGATCATTTGTCACGTCAATATCTACTACCTCTACGCCAGGCAAATCCGATAACTGTTTCGCAGCAGCAGCGTTTTTCCCCATTGAGTCGCGCATTCCGGCAATGACGGTATGGCCTGCTTTGGAAAGGGTGATCGTCATTAGCTTGCCAAAACCGGTGCTGGTACCGGTTATAAAGATCGTTTTGCTCATTGTTGTTTTTTTTATCGTTAATTGATAGAGCAAAACTACCACATAGGGGAGGGGTCGTCCAATGACATCGGATACATAAAAATGTAACAAAAATCAAGATTTCCCCTGGCTGGCAAGCTTTTTTTTGATTCGGCTGAGCGATTCGGGTGTGATGCCCAGGAAGGAGGCTAGCATATGGCGGGGTATACGGTTATTCAGTTGTGGGAAGGCGGTGATGAAATTAAGGTATTTTTCTTCTGCGGTCATGCTGATGGCGACCTGTATCCGTTCCTGGGAAGCGTTGAGACTTCGTTGCAAAATGTGATTGACTAAGTTATTGAAGATGGGAAGCCTGGCGCAAAGCTGCTGGAAGTCTTCATCCCTGATCAGTATGACTGCGGATGGTTCGATAGCATCTATATTGTAAACGCTAGGTGTATTCTCCATCAGGCTTTTCCGGTCGCCGGTCCACCAGTTTTCCGGGGTAAACTGGATGATGTGTTCTATTCCGTTATTATCTATAGTGTATCGGCGCAGGCATCCTTCAGCTACAAAGGCATGGTATTTCCAATATTCTCCCTCCTGGAGGAGATATTGATGCTTGCGTAGTTTCCTGATCGTACAGGCTGCAGCGATCACAGACCAGTCATCATCGGAAAGGGATATCTTTTGGAGGATGTATTCTTTAAAGCCTTCCAGTGGTGTCATTTGCTTGGTTTTGCAATTCGGCTTCAGTTCGATGTTCTTATTTCGTAACATAGCTCTACCATTCCGCTTTTGTAGGCCGTCACGTCTTTCAGATGCAATGCTTGTTCTTGTTCTATATGGTCAAAAAACAGTGTCCCGTCACCCAAAATAACAGGCAAAATTGATAACCTTATCTGGTCCGCCAATTTCAAACGAATGAACTCTTTGACAAGCATTGCTCCGCCTACAAGCCAAACGTTTTTATAGTTTGGTTTCAATCGTTCATTCACCAGTTTGCTCAGATCGCCCGAATAAAATTCAATGTTCTTTCTGTTAACCGGCAGGTTTCTGTGCGTTACTACAATAGTCGGCATGTCTCCATATGCCCAGCCATACGATGTTGAAAGCTCCAGGGCGTGTTCGTATGTCCGGGAACCCATTACATAGCAATCTATTGTTTTAAGAAATTCTTCCGGGTCTTCGCCGGAAACACCTTTTTCGTAGTAGTCGGATGTCTCAAACCACGAAACGCTATTGTCCCTTTTGGCAATAATTCCGTCAAGGCTTGAAACCATATGTATCGTCAGTTTAAATATGTCTGCCATAATAACAATATAAGGGAAAATCCCTTACCTTTATAACGCTCTCCGGAAGCATCCCGTCCGCGGAAATAGGCAAAGCCTACCGGTGTGGTTCACAAATATATATTAACAACTTAACTTCTTGCCTTTGTGCGGACACGGGCATATAAAAAAAAGAAGGAAAGTTATGTCTACCGTCTCACGCGGCTTGCCCGCACAGCCTCATCTCGATATTCCCAAACAACAGGCGCGCGATCTGCTCCGGCAGTGCAAAGGAAAATTACCCGATGCCCTTGACCGCGTTCGGCGACGGCATCCCAGGTTCTCTGCCGCCGGCGATGATGCAATAGCTGCCCGTCTGAAGCTCAGCGGCGCACAGCTGATCATCGCGCGGGAATATGGATTCTCTTCCTGGGCCCAATTGAAGGAGCGAATCACAGGCAATACCGCGGCCCGCCTCATCGACCAGGCCATCCGCGCCAATGATGCCGCTGCAGTGATACGGTTGCTGACAGCTTATCCCAACTTATTAGATGTGCCTGTGGTGAGTGGAAACTGGGGGCCTCCCATGAGCCATGCCGCCAACATGGACCTGCTTGACATGGTCAAAACAATTGCAGCCCTGGGTGCAAAAGATTTTCAGCATGCTTTCGACCGGGCATTGCTGCATGGCGATATTGAAACAGCTCAATGGTTACATGAACAGGGCGCAGCATTTACTCCCGGTATTATCATGGGATCCTGCGAAACGCTGAACGATCGTGGCTTCGGCTTTTTGGTTGATGCAGGTGCCCCGGTCACGGATGGGAAAGGCGATACATTAGCCCCGCTTGCCATGGTATTGGAGACATACAGCCGTAACCCAGCCGGCAAACGCGCCATTTTACAACGATTCAGGGCAAAAGGTTATCACTGGGCCGATACGCCTATGATGGCATTTCATTGTGGCGATCTGGAACAGCTCAAAAATCATTTCCAACACGATCCACGATTAATCCACCGGCGGTTCAGCTACCGGGAGATCTATCCCCCCGAACTGGGCTGCGCCGACGATCTTCGCTCCGGTTTGCACGGTACACCGATTGACGGCACCACGCTGCTGCACCTGTCCATTGATTTTGACGAGCGCGGGATCTTCGATTGGTTACTGGATATGGGTGCGGATGTCAACGCCCCTGCCCTGGTAGACAAAGAAGGTTTCGGCGGACATACGCCGCTTTTCAACGCCCTGGTAAGCGATGCCTATGTATGCGGTCGGCAGCGGGATGCCTACATGGCTCAACGCCTGCTGGCTCTTGGAGCCGACATCCACATTAGGGTAAACCTGAGAAAATATCTCGATTGGCGCGATGAACCAGGATGGCACACTGCTCTTAATGTGACTCCCCTTGAATGGGCCGCAGGTTTCCCTGAAAGAGGTTGGGTAAACCGGGAAGCGATCGTTTCGTTGTTATAAATGGACGGTTGAAGTCAGATTTTGTCCGTCTACCGATATGCTCCTGGACCGGCGGTGAAATAAGTCTTTATAGTATTTCTACATACCCATCTGTTCCATTCACCCGGATTCTTTGTCCCTCTTTGATCAGCCGGGTAGCATTCTCCACGCCGACAACTGCTGGCAAGCCATATTCACGCGCGATAACTGCTCCATGGGTCATCAGTCCGCCCACTTCGGTGACCAGGCCTTTTATGGATACAAATAATGGTGTCCAGCTGGGGTCTGTAAATGTGGTGACTAATATATCTCCGGGTTCCAGATCGGCCTCTTCCATGTTTAAGATGACACGTGCCCGGCCCTCTATGACTCCGGAAGAGACCGGCAGACCTATAATGGCGCCGGCCGGAAGATCGTCTCGTTTGTAGGCACCGGAAATGATCTCCCCATCGGACGTGATGATACGCGGGGGAGTTGATTTTTCATGGAATTTGAACTCGTCTTTTCGTTTGCTGATGAGCTGGTATTCCAGTTTGCTTGTGCGTACAGCTTCGCGAAATTCTTCAAACGTGAGATAGTATATATCTTCTTTTTCACAGACAACCCTGGTTTGGACGAGCCGCTCGGCTTCCTTCATCAAAGCCTGCTTATATACAAAGTAGCGATTGATCATGCTGTATTTCGGATATTCGCGATAACCGATGTAATTCCGGATCAGGTCGATCTTTTGTTTTGTCTCTGCTGCCTTTTGTTCTCCATCCGGCAGTTGCCTTAATCGCTCTAGTATCTCTTGCTCTTTTTCTAAAGCTTCCAGCCGCCCCTGTTCAAATTTCCGAATGCCGGCACCCTGCTCAAAGTTTTTGATATTACTGAGGATCATGGGGACAAGTGCAGATGGCTTTTCACTCCAGCGCGTTTTTGTAATATCGATCTCCCCGACACATCTCATCCCGTATTTGTCAAGATACCCATGGATAGCGTCACTTGCTTCCTGTCCGCCATTAAGCATCGACAATTCATCCAAAAAGTTACCCTCTTTTATATGTTGTAAATACGCAATTACTTCCGGATAAGGGCGAATGACATCTGCAACATCCAGCAGTGCCAGCCCCATTTCCGAAGTAATATTGTTGGGTACCGATTTAGAAACTGTATCTGCCGCATTTTTTTCACCTAACCAATCCTTCATTTTTTCATTGACCCAATATGAAGCATTTATAGCAGCCATGAACACACCAATACTTTTTGGGTCAGATAAGATCTTTTTTAATTGCTGGAAATCTTCCAGAATAAAATCAAATAGATCGGTTCCCGATTTCGTTTGAATGGCCTGTTTCAACGCGTCTATCGATGTCTGACTACTCTTGATCAGATCAGACACGATTGTCGGGTCTCTTTCGATTGGTGTTGTTGTACCTGCAGCTTGCCCGCCATGATGCTGTTCTTTCTGGTCGTCTGGCAACGACTTTATAAAGTTTCCTCTCTCCACTATAGTCCGAAGTGCGTCTCTTATGAGCGGATCGGATTTCCCCAGAACATCTATAAGCATTGTTCTGCCGGCAGGCGACGCCAGTTCCTTCGTAATATCGACAAATAGCCTTCCGCCGGCTTGATACATGGGTCGCATAGCTGTCAGCTGTCGTAAGGATATTCCCAATGGTTTCATGGCATCGGTCATCATTTGCTGATGACCGACCGATACGTAAACGCGGTTTTCCTGGTCATTCCCTTCAGGGATCGGGTATAAAGTAGTGATTGGCCGACTCTGGACGATATAGAACGTATCATCAACCAGGCACCATTCGATATCCTGGGGGCTTCCAAAATGTTCTTCAATCTTTCTGCCGATACGCTCCAGCTCTAAGATCTGCTCATTTGTCAGCGACGGTTGATTCTGCATTTCAGGCTCGATCGCCTCTTCTTTTGTACCACCGTCTTTCAAGGTATAAATAGCCAGTTTCTTGGTGGAGATCTTGGTATCGATAATCTTACCGTCACGCACTTTATAGCTATCGGCATTCACAAGGCCGGAGACCATGACCTCACCAAGTCCGAAGCTGGCATCAATAGACAGCAGTTTCCTGTTGGAAGTGACGGGATCGGCGGTAAACAAAATTCCTGCCACCTGCGGGAAGACCATCTTCTGCACAACCACAGACAGGTGGACCTTACGATGGTCGAAGCCGTTTTGAAGACGGTAAATTACTGCCCGCTCGGTAAATAGCGATGCCCAGCACTTGCCGATATGCTTTAGGATGGCCTCCTTTCTGATAATGTTTAACCAGGTATCCTGTTGTCCCGCAAAGGATGCCGTCGGCAGATCTTCCGCCGTAGCACTGGATCGCACAGCAAAAGCATCTCTTTCGCCAAACTTTGTGAGATAACCGGCAATCTCTTCTGTTATATCCTTAGGAACAGGTGTTCCTTCGATGATCCTACGGATTCTCAAGCTGATCTCGCTGATGGTTACTCTATCGTCGGCGGTAAGACCCGATAATTCATCCAGCAGGCCGTTGAGTTCCGGATTGTTTTCGGTTATTTTTTTATACGCTTCGGTGGTAACGCAAAAACCTTCCGGCACCTGTATCCCCTTGATCCTTGACAGTTCGCCCAGATTAGCTCCCTTTCCTCCTGTAAGTACAAAGGTTGTTCTGTCGATCTCCTGAAAACAAACTGTATAGGTGTTCATGTTTTTCCCCTCCTTTTATGAGTAAGAAGGGCATGAAAATAAATAGATTTCCAACTACTTGTGATGGGTCTGGAATAAAATAAATATTCGAACAAATCCCGAAATCTTGTGTTGAAGAAGCAAAGGACAAAGATGCTTATTGGCGATCACCTGTTTTCAAGCCAGCGAAAAAAACTACTGGCCTTTTCTCTCGAAACAAGCAATTTTTCAGAAACGGGTACAACCAGTTTGACCAGGAGCTTTCGGGAAAAGTAATGCTCCACTTCTTTTACCGCATTGAAGTTGATGAGGAACTGCCGGTTTAATCTAAAAAATTGCAATTCTGATAAAACATTCTGGATATGGTCCAATGAATAGTCGATTGAATATTCCTGCCGGTCGAAACATTCAATAATACAAGACTTATACTTTAAGTAGAAAAGCGCAATAGTCTCGGTAGGCACAGTAACATATTTGTTACAACTGAACACAAGAAAGCTTGTTTTGGGTAGCGTTTCCATGTTATTCCCTTTATTTCCGGGTACCTAAAAATAACAAAAAGGCTGATCTTAAGTAGACCAGCCTTGATGCACTTTTATAAGGGCTTGATTGATACGAGTGTATGCACTATCGGAGGGATCGTAATCCTGCGCGAACCTCGTCGGTAAAGATCTTCGGCTGTTCCCAGGCCGCGAAGTGTCCGCCTTTGTCCACCTTGTTGAAATGGATGAGTTTGGGAAATGCACGCTCTGTCCAGCTCCGCGGGGCGGGATAGAGTTCGTCCGGGAAGACGCTCACCGCAACCGGAATAGACACGCCTTTGGCATTGAAATACCCGAGTTTACCCCAAATCTCCCAATAGAGACGGGCGCCGGAAAGCGCCGTGTTCGTCAACCAGGTGACCGTAATGTTGTCGAGGATATCGTCGCGCGTGAGGCCCTCAGACTGTCCGTCAAAGACCCGCGCGATGAGCGCATAGCTGCGCGCATCGTGATCAAGGAAATAAGCCGCCAGGCCGATGGGTGAGTCCGCGATCCCGTATAATGTCTGCGGCCGCAGCCCCATCTGGTATCCGTAGGCAATACCCTTTTGATATACGAATTGGAGACGCTCGAAAGCGAGCTTCTCATCGGCTGAAAGACCGGAAGGCGCCGGCGCGCCGGAAAAAGCCGCGTTGTTAATATCCTCCGGAAATATGCCGGGCATGTTGGTGTGAATGCCGAGCAGCTCCGGAGGCGCAAACAGACCCATCTGTTCGGTGATGATAGCACCCCAATCGCCGCCTTGCGCCACAAATTTCGTGTAGCCGAGACGCTTCATCAGCACGATCCAGGCCCTTGCAATGTGCGCAGGATCCCAGCCTGTGGTAGTTGGCTTTCCTGAAAAGCCGTAGCCGGGCATCGATGGGATCACCAGATCAAAGGCATCCGACGCGCTCCCGCCATATTCCGTGGGGTTGGTCAGCGGATCAATGATCTTCATCTGTTCGATGATCGAGCCGGGCCATCCGTGCGTGACGATCATCGGCAACGCGTCTTTGTGCTTCGAACGAACATGAATAAAGTGAATGTCAAGCCCATCGATCTCGGTGATAAAGTTCGGCAGGTCCCTCAGCCTTGCCTCGATCTTTCTCCAGTCGTACTCCGTCGCCCAATATTTCGCGAGTTTCTGCATCGTCTCCAGCTGGACGCCTTGCGACTCATCCGTGACCGTCTCTCGCTCAGGCCATCTTGTCTCTACGATCCGGCGGTGAAGTTCATCGAGCTCAACTTGCGGAAAGTGTACCAGGTAGGGCCGGATCGATTCGGCGGATAGCATTGCCGGGGCAATGGCAGTTTCGCTTTGTGTCATTGTAAAAATTTTAAATTATTTAATTATAGGCCGTCAGTACTAAAGTTATGCCCGATGACAAGGGTTCTCCAAGGAGGAAACCGGTGAAGCGTACAAAGCCGTTGCCGAAGCGTTCATTTTGAAGCACGGAGCTAACTCACCGGAAAGTTGCTATTCTCTGATATTGATTGAGCAGCCAGGATATGAAAAAGCCTGACTGGTTCATTCAGTTTATAGCGCCCGTATCCGATTTTAGTTCGCTACAGAGTTCCCTCAGAATCTCCAGATAGCTTCGGTCTTATTTTCCGACAGGAAATACAATGAAGGAAATACAGAAAATAGCGCAAAAGGTCCTCGTTCTCCTATTGGACATCCTGATGTTTAGCTTGCAAGTAGTCCGGCGAGTGCTTTTGCCTACAAGGAGCCGCAAGGGGAATGTGCTGTCCAGCCTATTGACCTTCTTTGTGGGTTTGTTGGAAATGATTGTCTCCTTTGAGAAGAGCATTTTGCAGCAGCCGGTGGTTTTTACGCATAAGTACGTAAAGCAGGGATTGATCATCGCCGTTGGTTTTCTTTTTCTGTTATCTTCTTTGGAATGGACTATCGTCCCCTCGACTGGTACGGTGGTAAATGGGTCGCCGGAGGTGATCGCGTGTGCGTCGGTAACTGCGACGGCCCGGACGGTGACGCCGCGACGGGTTGCCCTTTCTGTTGTTGCTTCGATGGGCGCCACATTGGTAGCCCATTCTTATATTCCTGCTCCTGACCTTGCTGGGCCGCCCTTAATGGGCAGAAGATGGCTCCGGTTCGGAGTTTTCCGCATTTGATACCTGATGGTTTTTTGAATGGACCTGTTCCCGTTGGTGGGATAGGTGATTATGTATGATTCATTACCATAAAATCAGGTATTACTATGCGGGCATTTTTAGGCTTTTTGTTATTGTTAGGAGGAACGGCTTCGGCGCAATATCGGGTGGTGCTGCGCATCACCAATGAGGATACGCGGCAGCCCATCGTGGGGGCTTCGGTGATGATCAAGGGATTGAATAGAGGCGGCGTGAGTGATAGCCTGGGTGTGGTCCGGTTAGACGGGTTGGTTGGCGGCGGCTATGAATTGCAAGTGACTTGCTCGGGTTATACAGGCAGGGAGATAAAGTTGGTGGTGCCGGTAAGGGGCTCGGATTCTATGGGGGTGACGTTGGAGCCGGATGCGCAGATGCTGGGGGATGTGGTGGTGAGTTCTTCCCGGATCAATGGACAAATAAAGGACTTGGCCGAGCGGGTGGAGGTGCTGGGTACGGAAGATATGGAGGAGGAGACCTCAATGCACCCCAGCAATGTAGCGATGCTGCTGAGTGAGGCGTCGGGGATTCAGACACAGCAGACCTCGGCTTCGTCGGGGAATGTACAAATCCGTATCCTGGGGCTGGATGGGAAGTATACACAGTTGTTGAAGGATGGATTTCCGATGTACAGCGGCTTTAGCAACGGATTGAGCGTAATGCAGATCTCGCCGCTGGACCTTTCGCAGGTGGAGCTGATCAAGGGCAGCTCGTCGTCGCTCTACGGGGGCGATGCCATCGCGGGGATCATCAATTTTATTTCCAAAAGGCCGGCTTCCCGGTCGGAGTGGAATGTGCTGGCCAATCAGACCATGCGGGGCGGGACGGATATAGGCAGTTTTTATTCGACGCGGAATAGGCATTGGGGCCTGACGCTGCTCAATACCTTCACCAACCAGGTGCCGGTGGATATTCATAACGACGGTTTTACGGTACTACCGAAGCTGACAGCCTTTACGGTCAACCCCAAACTGTTTTGGTATCCCACGGACAGCGCTACGTTGAGCCTGGCGATGAATACGACGGTGGACCACCGGATCGGGGGCGACCTGGTGGCGGTAAAGGACGGCCCGACTACTGTCCATCCGTATACGGAGAACAATAAGAGCGACCGGGACTATTACCAGTTGGAGTATGTGCAGCATTTGGGCGAGGGGCGATTGCTGACGGTGCGTAATAGCACGTCATTGTTTAACCGAGGTATCGGGATCATGGATTATCGGTTTTCGGGGCGACAAAGGTCGACGTTTAGCGAGGCAAGCTACCTGCTCTCCTGGGGCCAGCATCAAACGGTGGCGGGGGTGAATGTGAGTACCGACCGGTTCAGGGAGGATCGGCGGACGGATAGCCTGATCCGGGATTATAGTTTTGTGACGACGGGTGTTTTTGTGCAGGATGATTGGAAGTTGGGGCGCCGCTGGGTGCTGGAGACAGGGATACGGGACGACTACCAAAACCGGTACGGGAATTTCCTGCTGCCCAGGGTATCGGTGTTGTATAAGCTGTCGCCGCAGTGGAGCCTGCGGTCGGGTGGTGGCCTGGGATATAAGTCGCCGACGATCTTTGATGCGCAGACGGAGGAGACGGCCTATAAGAATGTGTTGCCCATCGGCAGAGCGGTTCGGGCAGAACGATCGGCTGGCGTGAATGCGGATGTGATCTATACGGGGACGATTGGGGAGGACCTTCGGGCAACCGTAGATCAAGCCTTTTTTTATACACGGGTAGATCATCCGCTGGTGCTGGATTTGTTGCCGGTGAGCGGAACGAGATATGCTTATTTTTCGAATGCCGGTAAGGGGTACACGACGCGGGGCTTTGAGACGAGCGTACGGCTAAAACAGGATGACTGGACCCTGTTCGCGGGATATACTTATGTGGATGCCCGAACGGGGATGGCGGCGCTGCCACATATCGCGCTGGCGCCGCGGAGCAAGGTGGTATTTGACCTGGCAAATGAGAAGGACGGCGATTACCGGGTGGCGCTGGAGGCTTTTTATACGGGGCCGCAATACCTGTACGACGGATCGAAGACAAGGGATTATTGGGTGACGGGATTGCTTTTGGAAAAGGTGATTCACCGGATAACGCTAGTGCTGAATTTCGAGGACCTCACAGATACGAGGCAGACGCGGTTTGGGCCGGTGATGGTGCCACCGGTGACAGACCCGACGTTTAAGGAGATTTATGCGCCATTGGAGGGATTTTTGGTGAATCTGGCGGTTAAAGTGAGGGTATTGTAAGCTGTAAAAAACGTATAACTTCGATGGTATATGAGTAAATGGATAACCCGCGAAAGACCAAAGATCGACAGGATTGCCTGTCCCTGGCTAATCAAGCGATTTATCGACCCGGAGGCGGAGATCATTTATGTTCCCTTCGCCGAGGTCGCAGAAAAGGCGGCGGAACTGGGGGCGACGCCGTTTGATGTACCAGGAGTGGAGTATACCCATTATGGCGCGGACTGTACGTTTGACTATTTTGTCCGCAAACATAAGATCGATGACCCGGCGGTGCATACGCTCGCGGTGATCGTGAGAGGGGCGGATACGGATCACCACGAACTGGCGGCGCAGTGTGCAGGGGTGTGGGCGATATCGGCGGGGCTGGCGTACAATTTTAAAGAGGATGGGCCTTTGCTGGAAGTGGGGATGGTGCTGTACGATGCGCTCTATAGCTGGGCAAAACACTTGCAGGACGTGAAACATACGCAACAGCCGTTTGAGCACCTGTTGCTGAATGTGTTCCATACCTACCTAAAACAGCAACCAGGGTCGAAGAAAAAGGCGCCGGCCTGGGTACAGGAGCTAAGGGCGCTGATCCAGGACCATATCGACGATAATCTGAGTCTAAAGGAGCTGTCGAAAGGTTTAGAGATAAGTCCCTCCTATCTGTCACGGGAGTTTTCCAAATACTTCGAGGACCTTTCTTTTGGGGAGTATATCCGCAAGCTGCGGATCGAGAAGGCGATGGAGCTGATGGGTTCGGGTGCTTATTCACTGACGGAGATTGCTTACCTGACGGGGTTCTCGGATCAGAGCCATTTTACCCGGATTTTCAGGCAGCACACGGGAAAAAGTCCTTCGGAGTACAGACGAACGCAGAAGAAGAGCTGATTCTGTAGAAAGTCTAAATGAAAGTTGAGGGAAGAAAAAAGAGCAAAAGGTAATTTCTGTACAAAAGGTACATTTCTGTTCTATTCCAGAGATATTTATGGGTGTAGCATTGCGGTTTGAAGTGGATCACCCGTGAACGGCCGAAGATCGTCCGGGGAGCGGATACGGACCGGCCGGAGCTGGCCCCGCAAAGCACGGGGTTAACATCAATTCAGAGAATGATACAAAAAAAGATAGCGGGTTATTTCCTTTTTACCCTACTGCTGATATATGGCGAGGTGGTTGCTCAGGCGCCGCGGGATACGCTGATCGGACTGACGGGAGCCTTGCAGTTGGCGGAGCACAATTATCCCTTGTTGATTGCAAGGCGGCTGGAAGCCGATGCCTCCGCGCAAAATGTCGCAGTGGCAAAGTATAGCCGGATGCCCACGATCGACGCGAGTTACCAGGCGAATTTTTCTACGGCAAATAACCTGACGGGACAGTTTTATCCCTATGGTATCCTACCAATGACAGGACCACCTTCCACGGGCAATAGCTACTCGCCGGCCACGGGGAGCGCGGCGGCGGTCCTGCTGAACTGGCAGGCGGTAACCTTCGGACAGCGAAACGCGCAGATCGATGTATCGGCACAGGAAGCTAAGGCATCGACCTCGGGCTGGCAACAGGAGCTGTTTAACCAAAAGATCAATGTGATCAGCGTGTACCTGGATTTATTGCTTGCCCTCGACAGAGCTGCGATCCAGGAGCATAATATTGCACGGGTGCAGGAGAGCCTGCGACAGAGCCGGGAACTGGCTGGTAGCGGGATCAGACCGGGCGTAGATACGGCTTTGTTCCTGTCGGAACTGTCAAAGGCGCGGATCGAGGGATTGAACGCCCAAAAGCAGCTGGAGACGGAACAATGGTTGCTTGCGCAGCTGATCGTGACGGATGCGCTGCCAGTCCCGGTGGATACGGCTTTTTTAGGACGATTGCCAGTGGCGAAAGGCGAGCCATCCCAAGGAAAAGACAGCTTATTTGCAGCACACCCCCTGGTGGTGCTGGCGCAAAGTCAATATGCAGTGAGCCAATCAAAGGAACAATTATTAAAGAAATCATTTTTGCCAAAACTCAGTATATGGGGAACAGCCTTTGCCCGGGGCTCGGGCTTCGAGACCGATGGAACGGTAAAGACCTGGGACGGAATGGGACTTAGCAGGTATAACTATGGGGCCGGTTTGCAGTTGTCTTTCCCGATCATGAAATACGGCGAAGTACGGCGGCAATTGAAGGCGCAGAGCTTATTATCCCAGGCGGCGGCGGAGCGGGTGCAGGATACACGGAATGCCCTGACGACGCAGGAGCGGATAACGAAAGCAGCCTTTACAAGCAGCCTGGCAGTGGCGGCAGAATCCCGGCAGCAATTGAAGTCGGGGGAGTATGCATACCAGGCGATGCAGATAAGGTACAATACAGGGTTGATAAGTTTTTCCGATCTGATCCAGACGCAGTACAATCTGCTGAAGGCGGAGCTGGACCTGCGGACGGCGTATTGGGATGCGTGGAAAGGCTTGTTGCTACAGGCTGCAGTGAAAGGAAACGAAAATATATTCATGCAGGAAATAGGTAAATAGTATGGTCAGATTGATACAGTTTGCGCTCCGCAGGCCCGCCACGATTGGCGTACTGGTGACGGCGATCCTTTTGTTTTCGGTGCTGGCGATCCGCAAGTCGGCGATTGACGTTCTGCCGGCGCTGAATGCGCCGACGATCTATGTGGCGCAAACCTATGGAGGATTGTCACCGCAGCAGATGGAGGGATATGTGACGTCGTATTATGAATATCACTTTTTGTATGTAACGGGAATCAAGGCGGTGGAGAGTAAATCGATCCAGGGTTTGGCCCTGATCAAGCTGGAGTTTCACGAGGGGACAAATATGGCGGGGGCGATGGCGGAGGTGATCGGGTATGCGACACGAGCGCGTTCGTTTATGCCTCCGGGTACGGTGCCGCCTTTTATTATGCGGTATGACGGGGGATCGGTGCCAGTGGGCCAGTTGGTGTTCCGCAGCGAAAGCCGGGGTCTGAACGAGATTCAGGACCTTGCTTTGTTCAAGGTACGGCCGATGTTTGCGGCGTTGCCAGGGGTATCGGCGCCTCCGCCCTTTGGAGGGAACCAGCGGACGGTGATCGTGAAGGCGGATCCGGAGCGGTTACGAAGCTATAATATTACGGCGGACGAACTGGTGACTGCGATTGCAAAAAACAACGCGATCCTGCCGGCAGGTAATATCCGCATGGGGGATAAGGCGATCATTACGCCGTCGAATAGCGTGGTGAGCGATATTAATGAATTGGGGAATGTGGTGGTGAGGTCGGATAAGGGTGCGGAGGTGTTTGTTCGTGACCTGGCAACAGTAAGCAATGGGGCCGATGTGACGACGGGATATGCGCTGATCAACGGGAAACGGTCGGTGTATATTCCAGTAACGAAAAGGGCGGATGCTTCGACCTGGGCGGTGGTACAGTCGATCAGGAAGGGCTTGCCGGATATGCAGGCGGCGATCCCGGACGACATAAAGGTGTCATATGAGTTTGACCAATCGGGGTATGTGCTCAATTCCCTGCGGAGCCTGTTATTTGAAGGTTTGCTGGGGGCTTTGCTGACCGGGTTGATGGTGGGGTTGTTCCTGCGCGATCTGCGGAGTGCGGTGGTGGTAGTGATCAATATTCCCTTGTCTTTGTTGACAGCGGTGATCGCGTTGTATTTGTCAGGACAGACGATCAATATTATGACATTGGGCGGACTTGCGTTGGCGGTAGGTATTCTGGTGGATGAATCGACGGTGACGATCGAGAATATCCATCATCATTTAGAACTGGGAAAATCGAAGGCGCGAGCTATCTGGGATGCCTGCCGGGAGATAGCAATACCAAAGCTGCTGATCCTGTTGAGTATCCTGGCGGTGTTTGTGCCGGCTTTGTTTATGTCGGGTGTGCCGCGATCGATGTTTGCGCCCTTGTCGCTGGCGGTAGGCTTTGCGATGGTGGCTTCTTTTCTGTTGTCGCAGACGCTGGTGCCGGTGTTAGCGAATGTGTTGATCAAGTCGCGATCAGATGTCGGTCGTAGCGGAAAGACAGATCGGTTGGCGGGGTTGAAACGTTGGCAGGCCGGCGTAATACGGCGAACAGGTGCTGTTCGCGTGTGGGTGTTGCCATTCGTTACATTGGTTTTGTTCGGAGTGGCTTACCTGGCTTTCAAGGGGGCAGGAACGGAGTTGTTCCCGCGCGTGGATACGGGCCAGTTACAGGTGAGGCTGCGGATGCCGCCCGGGACGCGGATCGAGCGGACGGAGGACGCGACAAAGAAGGTGCTGGGATTGATCGGCGAGGCAGCTGGGAAGGAGAACGTGGCGATCACGTCGGCTTTTGTGGGACTACAACCGCCGACCTATGCGATCAATCCAATCTATTTATATACAAGCGGACCACAGGAGGCAGTGATCAAGGTAAACCTGGTGAAGGGTTCGGGAATTAAAGTGGAAGACCTGAAGGAGAGCCTGCGGGTTTCGGTGCCTCGTCAGGTACCGGGTGCCGCACTGTCATTTGAACCGGCGGATCTGGTAGATCAGGTGATGAGCCTGGGGGCCAGTAACCCGGTAGAGGTGGTTATCCAGGGAAAGAGCCTGCCGCAAAGCCGCGCACTGGCCGAAAAGCTGATGGTGTCTCTGCGGGGATTGCCTTATCTGAGGGATGTGCAGATCGCGCAGCCGCTGGATTATCCTACCGTGCAGATCAATTACGACCGGGTGCGTACGGGACAGATGGGCCTCACGGTGGGGGCTGCCGGCCGTAGTGTGCTGGAGGGAACTTCTTCGAGCCGGTTTACGGAGCCGGTATACTGGCTGGACAATGCCGCAGGCAACGCCTACCAGGTACAGGTGGAATACCCGCAGCTGGCGATGAACAGCCCGGAGCAAATGGAGCAGATCCCGGTGGGTAAGTCGGGGGAACAGACTGTTTTCCTGCGGGACATTGCGGAGTGGAAACAGGGCGTGTCCATTGGGGAATATGATAGGATCAACCAGCAGCGGTTTCTAACGGTGACGGCGAATACTTACCGGAAAGACCTCGGAAGCGCAGTAGGCGATATTCGTCGAAGCATTGCCGGGTTGGGCGTGTTGCCGCCAGGGGTAAAGGTCTATTTGAGGGGACAATCGGAAGTGCTGGAGGAGACTACATTTGAGCTGTCTACAGGGTTGCTGCTGGCGGTGGTGGTGATCGGGCTACTGCTGACGGCCTGGTTCCAGTCGGTGAAGCTGACAGGGACGGTACTGTTTGTGGTGCCGGGGGTGCTGGCAGGCTCGCTGCTGCTGCTGTGGCTGACAGGTAATACGATGAATATTCAATCGTTTATGGGTTGTATAATGGCGGTAGGCGTGGCGGTGTCGAATGCGGTGCTGCTGGTGACGGCGGCGGAATCCTTGCGAGGGGATGGCATGCCGGGCGCCGGGGCTCAGGCAGCGGCGGGTCGGTTGCGGCCGATCGTGATGACAAGTCTTGCCATGATCGCAGGGATGATCCCGATGGCGCTGGGACTGGGGGAAAGCGGCCGGCAGACGGCGCCCCTGGGGATTGCGGTGATCGGCGGGCTGCTGTTTAGTACAGTGATCACGTTATGCCTGATCCCTGTGCTGTATGATGCCGTGACGGGGAAGCACAAGGCGGTGAGTCATTCTTATGATCCGACGGATGGACATTCCAAATTTTATGACCAGGCGTAGTTTAAATAATATGCACATGCGAAATGTATTGATTGTTGCTTTATTGGGGTTTTTAAGTGGCTGCGACGAGCGGCCGGGGCCAGTAGCTTCCCAGGCCACACCGGGAATGGATACAGTGAAAGTGTTTTTGCTGCGAGCGGATTCAGTGAAAAAAACGATTTCCCTGCCGGGGGAATTGTCGGCGCTGGAAGATGTGCAGGTCCGGGCGAAGGTGCAGGGGTATGTACGCAGGCTGAATGTGGACATTGGTTCGAAGGTGCGGAAGGGGCAGGTGCTGGCGGTGATCGACGCACCGGAGGTGGATACGCGGGTGCAGGAGATGAACCAACGGGTACAGGCAGCAAAGGCGAAATTTCAGTCGAGCAAGGATTATTTTGAGCGGATCGATAAGGCAGCCCATGCAGACGGGGTGATCGCGCCAAGTGAGTGGCAGCGGACAAAGAACCAGATGCTGGGGGATAGCGCAGAATATCATGCGGTGTTGCTGTCAGCGGCTTCGCTGCGTCAAACAGGGGACTACCTGACGATCGTTGCACCTTTCTCGGGAACGATCAGCAAACGCAATATCGTGGTGGGATCATTCGTGGGCAATGCCGGGGATCAGCCTTTATTTGAGCTGGAGGATAATTCGGTGTTGCGGCTGCGGGTTGCGGTGCCGGAGGCTTATTCGTCGGCCTTGCTGGCAGGGAATGCGGGGGAATTGGTGACGCGGTCACTGCCGGATAAGAAATTTAAGGCTGCGCTGAAGCGCAAGGCGGGCATTATCGACCCCGGATCGCGGACGGAGGTGTGGGAGTTCGAGGTACCGAACGGGGATGGGCAGTTGAAGGCGGGAGGGTATGCGGATGTGAAGATGAATTTTCTCCGGGATAAGCCGTCGTTTGTAGTGCCAGGGTCGGCGGTGGTGACGACACTTGAAAAGCGGTTTGTGATCCGAGTGACTGGTGGGATGACAAGTTGGATGGATGTGCGGCCAGGGTTCAATATGGGGGACCGGGCGGAGGTGTTCGGGGATTTGAAGGCGGGAGATACGCTGGTGGTGAAGGGGAATGAGGAGATGAAGGCGGGAACGAAGGTGGCGATAAGGATGTAAATGTAAGTGATATCGGAAGTGTGATATCTTATTGATAAGAGCAAAAGGGCAAAATTGCACTCTGGCAACTTGATTTAAACAAAGTGAAAATGTCATTTTCTATACAGCGCCCGAAACTCCACCGCCGACACACCAGCCGCCTTCCGAAAAAATCGGGAGAAGTAAGAAGGATCTTCATAACCCAATTCGTAAGCAATCTCCTTGACATTAAACTCGCTGTAATAAAGCAGCCGTTTGGCTTCCAGCAGGATCTCCTGCTGTATCCAATAGCTGACCGAAAAACCCGTAATACGTTTTACCGATTCATTTAAATATG
>Ga0307510_10001158_pt1 | contig 28374 bp, 24 predicted proteins | sample 12_EM_MG_FD_207224 | JGI IMG/M metagenome (GOLD analysis project Ga0307510, IMG submission 207224) | Populus trichocarpa ectomycorrhiza microbial communities from riparian zone in the Pacific Northwest, United States - 12_EM | ecosystem: Host-associated > Plants > Roots > Unclassified | place... | reverse complement strand
GTAGCCACCGCAATGATTAGGAAATCGAAAGGAACGTTATGGTAAATGCCTGCATCATCGTAGGAGGCTTTTCGCTGCTACCGTGTAGATGCCTTGCACAATCTACCAAGCAGTGCCCTTATTCGCGGGCCTGTTCTTTACCTGGTTTAGAAAAGAAACGGCCGAGCCGGCGCGAGATTTAGCTCCCCGCGATGCCCAAGCCCGAGGCCTCCGAGACTTGGCAAGGTGCAATGGTGTCAAAAGGGCGGGATCTGAGTCGTTCCGCAAGTGTAGCATAGGATTACCTTACCTTCTTTAATGTCGAACACCTCGCAGCACTGATGGATTGCCCAGGTGTTACAATCTCCTACTGTACCTTCTTCACTGACAGATGTTGACACCCGACAATTTCTGCTGGACTTCTGCTAATGGTAAGATCCGCTCTCAGGACGCCGTGTCGGTCTATGGTATGCCGACCCACGAGCCACTCACCTCAAATGCACCCGCCATCGAATGAGAACGAACAAAGCGCCAGACCAGCCACCGTAACAATTCCGAGGAATGGCATCTGCAACACCATACGTGATCATCCATCACTGAGAATAAGTCGTGAACAAACCATGATAGGTAGACGGGACGCAGGGCACGGTTGGCAAGAGTCCCGGAGGTGGTCGTGGTACTTGCTTAGGTGAACGTGTTTTACTGAAGGGGCCTGCTATAGGTCGATGTGACCGAGTGGCCACAAGACGTCCGTACGCGCACTTCCGTCCTTGTGCGGTAGGCGGCAGTGGCATGGCAAGAGAGAAGAGAAAAGAGAAGTCGTGACTTATCGGGACTGCGCGCCAATGTGGTTAGGGTTAGGTTTGCTGCGGTAGAGCGGAGGCAAGTTTGACGCGAGCTTGACGCCCTGCTTCTTTAAATTAACACCCACGTCCAAAAGTGTTCGCACTAAGCACTGTCCATCGCTAGATGAAAAATTTGCGTATGAATGTCGGAGTTGAATGTCCAAGTTGGGAGTATTTGTCTCATATCCATTGGTGATGCGTTTCCTGTGACCCATTTGGTTTTCTCCGTTTCCGATTCGAATGCTTCGTCTTTAGTAATTACCTTATCAAAAAGCTTGTGTTTGAACATGGACTCGAAAACAAGACTCAAATACAAGGCTGTCTTGACCTACTGTACAGTCACGGTAGTCCGCTTCGGCCATTTGCGAGAATATCCCGAAAAAATTGCGACACTTACGTACGCCCTAAGTTATTCCACCAATTGAAAATATGGCATTTCACGTGTCCATCGTATCAAGCTATCGCCATGTTCAAAGTTAGTGGCAACTCTCTTGACCTTACCTCTATGCGCTTTGATGTTCCATTACTGCTTATCTCATTTGACAGTCTTTTCTGGGTTACTGTATCCTTGTTCATGGCTGTCGGCCATAATACTGCGCAAACCATCAGCTTCCCGAAGACGTACGTATGGCATGGAACAGTCATGGAACTTGTTCGGGTAACATGGGCAGCCAATTAGAAGCGTGTCCGTATCTCGGAAGATGTATTAAATGTGGTATCAGCGCGACCGTGCGATGACCCTGCATTTTGGATTCTGTACACTGTCCATCATTCTTCGGGGCTATCCCATAATCTCTGTGAGAACTCCCCAGGTCCTCTCCACCACGTTTTTCTGGCAATAAGCCGCTGTACCACTGGCGCTTTCTCCCCCCCCTGTTTCAAAATACCGAAGCGGTTGACGTACAAACTTCGTGTTGGAGGGCTAGCGGGCTGCCACTGCGGGCGCTATATTTACATCGGCAGCGTTCATATATAAAACTTGTATCAGAGATGCTTCTCTCCAGCGTTTCGCCACCACTCACACAAGTAATGGCTGAGTCTACCAAGGAAGACCTCAAATGCGAGGGCGTATTGCCCACGTCCTCGCGAGGAGGCGGTGTCACCATGTTCCACGATGTCGAGAAAAGACACATCTGGCGGAAATTGGATATCTACCTATTGCCCTTTGTCTCCTTGCTTTATCTCATGTCGTTCCTGTAAGTGGCGAATCCATGTATTTTAGGCCTATCACTGATCTGTATACTTGAAATCCGAAGGGATCGGAGTAATATTGGTAGGTGTTCAGAGTCGCTCATACGACTCGTTGTCAGTGTCCGACTGACGAGCAGGCAACGCAAGAATCGCCGGGATGTCGAGGGATCTTCACCTCGTTGGTTTACGCTACAATACCGCGGCCGCGGTCTTCTTTGTAAAACCCTAACTTCTTGCCCAGCGGGGGTCAGCTGACACGGGCGGTAGATAACATATTGCTTCGTGGAAGTACCTTCGTATGTCCTCACCACACCTTCGGACAGCTACGCTAATACTATAGGAAGGAACATCCTCCTCAAGCTGTTTAGGCCGTCCCGATGGAGTTTGTGTCCCTCCTTTCAGACAATATCATCTCTCATGCAACGTCTTCAGTTCCTACAACCATGATAGCATGGGGCACGATCATGACACTTATGTGTTTGGTGAATACATACCAGGGCCTCGTCATGTGAGAGACTCGATGTCTTTTTTACTGCTATCTCCACTCATCTTGGGTAGCGCTCGCATCTTTCTCGGACTAACTGAAGGAGGGCTGTTCCCTGGTGTGACATATTATATTTCACTCTGGTACCCTCGTCAGATGCAGGCCAAACGCGTTGCCATTTTCTTCTCCGCCGCCACGGTTGCTGGAGCGTTCGGCGGCATTCTTGCGTACGGAATCGAGCATTTGGATGGGTAAGTCACTGTGGTCGGAGGATGCTCGCATCCGCTGATTTCGATATTTACAGGAAGGCTGGCCTCCATGGCTGGCAGTGGATCGTCCGTTCCTGTATTTCTTTGTCATCACTTGAACCTCATCTTACATTGCGCAGTTCCTCATCGAAGGCTTAGGTGTGCTATCATTCTTGGTATCGCAAGTATGCTGACATCTACCAGCGACCATTGTCATAGCGCTGCTGGCGTATCTTTTCATGCACGATGTTCGTTTTCTTGTGACCGACGCGCTCCTGGCTAACGTTGTCTCAGTACCCAGAGACCGCTAGGTTCCTCACAGCCGATGAGCGACAGTTTGTTATCAGCACGTTGAGAGAAGACTCGAAAGGCCAGGCAACCCACTTTAGTGCGAAATTCGTTTGGCAGGCTCTTGCCGACTGGAAGACCTACTTGCAGGTTATTAACTATATTGGGTAGGTCATCCTTGTAGTTATTTGTATGACACGCGCAACTTGTCGTTTATCCAGTGTAGTGGTTCCTGTCTATGCTGTTGCCCTCTTCACACCTACTATCATCAATAGCCTGGGCTTCTCGGCCGCGGGAGCCCAGCTTCTATCAATCCCACCTTTTGTATGCGGTTGCATCTCAACACTCCTCATTGGCGTCTACTCCGACAAGATGAACTTGCGGGGTCCGTTTGTCGTGCTTGGAGCTGGTGTTTCTATGATCGGGTACATTATCGCCTACGTTACGAGCAAACCTGGGCCTGGCTATGCTGCTGCCATCATCGCCGCCTCTGGCGTGTACCCAACCATCGCTGTTAATATAGCTTGGGCTGGGGGAAACGCAGGGGGAGATATGAAGAGGGGTGTCGTTCTCGCTATGGTCATCGGGATTGGAAACCTTGGAGGGTACGTTGCACTCCTTCGAGCTAAATTGGTTGTGACGTGAGGGTGCAGTATCTGTTCCTCATACATATATTACCAACCTCCGCGATTCCATAAGGGCCATGGCACGATCATGGGCTGTCTTGGAATGACGTACGTTCTTGTTGATTGACTCGAAGGAAACACGTAGAACTCATCCCCGCAATTGGTAGCATCATCTGCAGCTCCATCCTGATGTGGAAGTACAGAGCGCTCAACAAGGAGAAGGAGGAGCTGTGCCTCCGCGAGGGCATTGACGAGAGCATGCGAGATAGGTATAATGAATTGGGAGATGCGAGTCCTCTCTTTCGGTGAGCATCTTCCCACCTATCTATAGACCCGTACGTGCTAAGACCCCGTTTAAAGCTATGTTATCTAAATTGCTTGGATCATTTTGAGTTTCATAAAAAGGTTCAGCGTCGAAGTAACTTTATACACGTCTTGAGGTAGATAGATATTCCAAATTGACCTGCAAGTTGGGTCGAATGCGCGCGTTCAAGTTCGCCGTTTACGTGTCACGTGCTATTGAGATATCCACGTGATCCGCCCCAACGAATGTATGTCATGCAGGATCTTGGTTTGACCACATCAAAGTCAGAGCCCTTTCGACCCATCTCGCTGGGTGTGCGTTAGGCCCGAAACCAGCTTTGTTCCCTGGCTGTTGGCCGAGTTGATCCGGAATTGCTCCTAGTCTGTTTATAGATTTATGGACCATGGCACAGTGATGACAAGTTGAACCTAATGACAGAAACACAGCAATGACGGCCCGGTGTTTTTTCCACTAGTACTGGTTGTCGGTGTCGGTGAAACGTGATGAATTGAGTGCGCACCGCCCCGGCGCCATTAGACCACATGGCTCGTGATACGAGTCTGCAATTGCAACTTTGTTTTAGTTACCGGCGCCGTACTACTAAGCGCACTTCCGAGTCAAAAAGTTTAGGCTGTGCTTGCCTCAATCGTCAGGACTCAGGATTACCCACTTATTGTAGGCACCCAAACTAAAAAAAACCTCTTCACAACTCCCAGTATCTCAGTCCATCATGAGCACCATTGCGACGATCTGTATCCGAGTCGTCCCTGGTCTGCCAGTGTTTCAAAGGGAACCAAGGCCAAATTGCGGCATAGCGACCCGGAATCCTCTGAAAGAACATCCCAATGGAGCGTCCTACTGGTAATGTTGACGAGTATGTGTTGAATTGGCGGATTGGGCCTATTCAAGGCCAGGTTTCTCCAGTTTCTCCCAGGTTTGCCGACCGATACTGTGGTACTTACTATCGATTTCGGGATAAGATATACACCATATGCTTGGGCACGCTGGGACGGAAATGATAAGAGGCTAAGGTCCCAGGCCAACAAAAACCTGAGTTAGATATATGAAGGTTCGCTGACAACGAACAGCAGAGTTTGAATTTGAACGCAGGAATCTATTGGGAATCAAAATTTAATACGCATTGTCCGGTTATTACCACGATTTACTTATAAAGAGAGAGGACGACTCGGAAGTATAATTTAAATAATATCGGCTGCTCGACACACATGAGCGACGCGGACCCGATTGCTCGCTCCACCGGTATCAGCAAGGCGAATGGTATATTCCACGCGATTGTCAGAGTGATCCACCTTCGAACCCTAGATACGCTCAGTCAATAACGGCCATGCTAAAGTCGTTGGGTCATGTGCACTTACAGTATTGGGCGGCATACTTGACAGAGATCGGACCCGATCCTGGGACGCACTACAAAGGCCAAATGTTTGAACAGGTAAAAAAATCAGAGATGAAGAAAAACTCACGCTGGTGGGTGAACGGCCTCCTCTTGTCTCCACACGGAATACCTCATCCGCCACCTTACCTGACACCGCCTTGAGCTCCAGCCAATCGATATCGCGTGCACTATTGGGTGCAGGGGCACCCGCAGCTCTGGTTCCAACGACGAAGGCATCCGGATTACCTTTGGTCGACCCAGCAGAGGTGAAGTCAAACTTGGGGGCGAGGGTGCCGGTGTCATTGACGAAATAGTGATAGCCGATAAGGGGAGTGTTAAACTTGTAGGGGAGCTCATTTATCAAGTTCGAGTCCGATGGGTCGCTGCCATTGTATTCCTGCCAAAAGTCGAACACATCGTCCTGAATTTCCGCGAACTCCGCTGTGCCATAAAGGCACGAGATGTCGACCAAGTCGGCAACTGCACCAACAGAGCTATTCGGCCGACGTCATCAGTTGCTCGCAAAATATGGTTCAGCTGGACTCACGAATAATTCCCTGAGGAATCGCAGATATAGTTCTGGACACCGACTCCCAAAGTGACAAAGCGAGGCGGGGAGGACAGTGGAGAAAATGGGGGCTGTAAATTGAGGGCCGTGCTGGGGACACTGCAAGTCTGTCTGCTGTTTAACGGTACAGCGAGGGTCGACGTGGCTAGGAGAAGAGTTAGGAAGAATTGGGATATCATGACGAACGGTGTTGAAAATCGAGGGAAAAGGTTTGGAGGGGGAAGAAACAAAGCTCTGAGTTGAAATCAGCGGGCTACTCCGTTGTTTTATAGGATAAGAGTCATCATAAGACGGTGACGGTGGCAGCAAAGGGCCGATACACTGCAAACCGAGCGTCATGATCGAACGACGCCCTATTGAGTGACAATGAGTGCAGAGGCGCAGTACATCGCAGCACACCCTCGGGGATAGTAAATGTCAGAGGTATCTGGCTCAGGAGTGCCGGTGGGGGTAATGTCGTTTTTGCAACTTGAAGCAGTGGAATGCCTAGCTTCCGTGGCAGGGTTCCTTGCTTCATGTGGCGAGGTACCCGCAATGAGCGCTCGTCCGAGTCGTGTCGGGCATACTGAGGCCTCACGTGTTGCGATTAAATGCGGTTGGTTATGGTAGAAATGAGGAACGCGGGGATCGCAACACGGGGACAGGAGTGGAACGCCCACTCACTTGCTTAGTGATATTGTAGAGCGATCGCCTATATGATACACTTCGGATGCAACCAACGCCGATGGCCCGTGCACATGCTTGTGCCCGTTTGCCCCGACGGTTTCAACATCACGGGATATTCATGGCGCTTCCGATGAGTTGCTAGAGGAAATGAAAAGAGATGAGAGCAGATAACAGAGAGAATAAACCTTTGGTTGACTCTCAGGCTGTTAGCTAGACGAGACACCTCCCTATACTCGACGAAGCAGCCACTTGGATAATGAGGGAAGAATCGAAAGGAGCATTTCTACATCAGCGCCGAACCCTTTGCGTAGTCGGGCGTGCGGACGCATTGCAAGCAAGATCCTACGTTCCGTACATGATCTACTGTAGTGCCAGTGCCGGCACCAAGGTAGTACATTTGTTCAAGTTCAAGTTCCGGTGTGGGGAAACCTTACCCGATTTAGCGATTACTGACATTCTGCTTACTGTCTCCATCCCCGCGATGCCCGGGCCCTCTGAAACGTTGGGTGGGGGTGCACAACTGCATCGCATTCCCGAATCACGCCAGTTGATACACTCGTGGTCATTGCTGTATCTATAAACAACAAACCAAGTTCAAAGTTGGAACTGCCACCGTAACTTCATCCTCCTTTTGGCGGCCAATACCGAACGATACTCAATCTTAGCGAGTACAGTAATCAGCTCTGTAGCTGTAGCATTAGTGGGCGCCGTGATTGTGACCATCGGTCATAAATCAACGTGTCCTTGAACGTGTCTGCCTTGAAAACCAGGTGAGCCTGAGGTCGCTGATTTGAAAGGTCGCCGTCTCCCCTTTCGGTCAGCCATCTGTATCAGGGGCTTCGTGGCTTCTGATCTTACGTTCCATCGTGTTTGTTGTCTGCCACTGCTCTGTCCTAACAATCAGCTGGAAAAGTGCTGCTCTCACAGGTAGGCTGACCTTTAGGGATTTTCACGGGTACTATCGTAGTATGGAGTGTTCATTCGACGGATAGGAACAGATGCGGCGCTTATCTCGGAGGACCCTGACACCGCCTCGAACCGAGGCGCTGTGTTTGAAATGGAGGACGCGGTGTGTGCGGTGTTTGGCTGAACATTCTCCCAACGTACTGTAGAGGGCGGATCATTCTGAAGCTGCTGTAACACCGACCTGTGATCTGTCCCGTTATCTGAGCCTCTGATTTCTGAATTATCAAATAACTCGCGTCACTGAACCGCTCAAGGTTCGTCAAGGCTTGGCGAACCTACTGTGTTCTTTCATTACCCCCGAAACCGACAGGTGATGGTGTTTCACAACATCTTGTGAGAGTTAAACCCTGGTTTGGGCAGTCTACGTGTTATCACCGAGAACGAGGCCCGCGTACACTCCACCTTTAAACGAACACGAACTCAGCACCAGACCGTCACCAGAAATGGTGTCGCAAAATGGAATTTACAATGGCTGAGGTGTGGAACATTGTCGCTGCGAGAGCAAATCATGATAGGGAGACGCGATGCGGCGCAGGGCGCGCAGAATTACTTCCTTAGATCAGGTGCTTCAGCATGCGTGAGGTCCATGGAGGATAGGAGTTTGCTTGATGTCGCGCGCCGATAATGAGGCCCGTGCGCAGGAGAGAAGTCGGTGCTGTAGGTACTACGCGCGAGGGCCTCTCAAATGATATGTGTGATAGAGTGAGATACTGACTGTGCGTCGTAAAACCAGTCGGAGAAAGGAAAAGGTCAAGTTATAATGACCTGGGTACCCGCAGAAAAGGATGGCAGATTGGGGAAAGGGGGTTTGTGAGCTGTCTTCTGTTTTGACTTTTAACCCTTTCACCTGTGCGGCTTGCCTTGGGCCAGGCTCAGGCATAAGCATGGTGCGCATTGTGCCAACTCCGGTGGAAAGAGCCCGCCATCCTACTCGTCTTTTTTTGTTTTGGAAAGTACTCCCTTCAGTAATTAGCTAACAACTGACGGAGGCTAAATGTCAAATAGTAGGATAGTTACAATCACAATCGGCCCTACGCGCTGGAGGTACGGGGGAACGACCAAGTGTGGGACTCAGGGGCTGTGACCTGCTACGGGCAGAGATTACTCCTAAAAATCTCGCTGATGTATGGCCAGTTATTTGGGAGTCTCCGATTTTATGTTTCCCGGCTGACTTTAACCTTTAACTAGGTTAGTAAAGGATTGTCGATTAGCTGGTGGCGAGGGGGGTGGACTTATTTGGTGGCAATAGGGGCAGGTGGTAACAGTGCGAGGAGTTCGGAGATGCAGACAATAGGGTGGAGTTTGGTTTTGCGGAGAGGCACTTGCGGAGTGGCACATATTCGTTGGGGATAGCGGGGTGGCGTCTGCCAGTGGCTGCTGTCGCGAGGAGAGGACTCTTTCAGACGAGTGTTGTGTTGCGAGAAGGGATGGTACGGTGTGCGGGGTTATGGGGGTTCATTGGGTTCAGCTTAGCCATGTAAAGTGGCGAGTAGTTGTGATTTGTGCTTTACTTGGCCGGAGAGGGAGAACTTACAGTGGGGGATAGATGTCCGTTTTAGAGGGGGCGTTAGGAAATCGTAGACGTGTTTTATTGAGTGGGAGGATCGATTAAAGGGGATGTGAGTTATCATGTTATGCTGGCAATGTGAGGCGGAATTATGATAGTGTGGTGGGGTAATGTAGATATGCCGACTGAGGAAAAACTAACTGCACAGCCGTCGTTGTTAAGTTACTACAGTAGCGTATTGACGTTATGTGTCATGGTAACACGTGATGTCAGTGTTCATGCCTCCGCTGGCACGACGCAACACGCAACACGCGAATTCACTCTTGTGACACTGCAACAAGGATACCAGTGACGGTCCGCGTCGCCATTCTCAACTTGATTCAACTCGTCGTTCCTCAATCATGTAGCTAGGCAACCTGAAAAGTGAAACCTACTTCTGTTCTTCCACGGAAAACGCACATCGCCAAAACTGGTGGCGGCCCTGGTGGGATGCGGGGAAATCAGGGAGGGTCTGACCTCGTTTGACGTGTTCATTATGTTGTTGTCATGTTATTCTTTGATGGTGCGCACGTTCTTTCTGTAGACCTCCAATCCACCCACCAAGCTGACTACATTAGTCAGGTCAGGCCGGTTGACTTGACTTGGAACCCAATCCCTTGGCGCACACAAATCCTCTTCATGGTCTCGTCCCGTCCTCACCATCAATCCGCAATAAAACGCCCTACTTTTCAAAGTTTCATGCGCAAGAACAACTTTGGAACAAGCTGTGTGTGACCCTCTACTTTTTCAACGGAATCTTCCTCGTCTTTCTCAAGTGACAGGCCGTCGGGGCATCGGCTGAGATGTTCAACTCCTCTATCTTTTCGGGTAGCTTCCTTCATCACCCATATATAGCCCCTTACCCCCATTCCCCGGGTCCCAGAGGTCTTTTCCTTGTCATCATGACTTCCTATCAACTGTCGTTCATAGACTAGCTCTAATATTTACCTTACCTCTGTCCTGTATTCCACCCTCCCCTGCTTTTGTCTTGGCTACCACACACTCGCTGCGATGGTCACGTGCCTCGGTTGTGGGACTCGGCTCACCTGCCAGCGATCGTCTCAGTTCGCCTCTTCCTGCGTGCCCTGGTAATGTTACGAAGCTGGACCTTCCCCATCTCCCCGCTCTCTAATGTTCTGCTACGCGTCAGCTTGCGCCACCACCTTCCGGGGGTTCACATGCGCTATTGAAGAAACGATATGCGTTCTTCTCACACTCTCCTACCAACACTTCCTCAAACTAGGACGATTACGATTCTCATGTGAGTGGTTGTTTGTGAACTAGATCTACTGTAGAATGAGAGGTTCTCTCAGGCTGTTCAAAACCATCTATAATCTGCAGCCCTTTGAATTGTGGATTGGAAGAAGAGATGGCATCTATGTTACATGTTACGTCGCGTCCATACAGAATGGCTAACTTACAGCAGTATTGTCGTATTAGCGCCTTACGTGGTCCTTCTAACACAGTCCCTTAGTTCACTTGTGTTTTTCTAGTATTGTCCTGTTTGTAAAGCTCTTAAGGCCTTCCTGTAACAGGAAGGTACCTATAAAGAAGCATTGTCCCGAAAACCTTTTGTGTCTAGCACGACTGTTCCTCATCCTCCACCCCCTTACTCTCTGTCCCTCTCAAAGTCACTGAAACAGCCCTCGTCGTATTTAGTAGAGAGAATGCTGGACGAAGCGCGCCTGATCATCTTCAAGTCAGCAGTTCGCTTGGTGTCTACTAGTACATTAGAGATGCGGCAGAAGAAGGTGTTATGACCGCCACCAGTCTCTCAAGATCATGGGCATCACAAGTAACGTCGTCATCCACGGATCTGGGTGGGAGAAGGATGTGCGTGAAGACAGGGGAGAGGGATGGCGCTCGCATCAGAGCCAACGCAGTTGTCAGAGGCCCATGCGAGTCATCAGCAAGGTACATATCAATCCTCATGCCGCACTGCACTAGAAGTAAGTTATTTCTGGCGACCTTCCCAGATAGCTGCGGCTCTACAGGAATGACGTGTCTACCTGAGGGGAAGAATGTACGGAATGGAAGGAGACGGTGGGGAGGAGCAAGGAAGAGAGAAAGCACACGGTTGCCTTCGAAAATCAAACGAGAGAACTTGATTGATTCTGCGACGAACAGGAGACAGGCCTACATGGAGTTTCGATTAACTACTAGTGGGGTCTATATCTGTGAGTAGTAAGTAGAAAGGGAATGGCAATGGCAGTAAAGATTCCAATTGAACGGAAGCGAAAGGTGGTGAAAGAAATGTGATGTGATGATAATTACGACCAACTACGCTGTGTAAACAGCTAAATAACAAGTGCCGACTCAAGGGGGTCACGGGGGTGAAACACAAAGCAGCAGTTAACTGCTTACCTGAGCTGTATTACATGGCGTAGTTGACTGGATTTACTAATGATGTTAACTGCAATCATCAGTTCAAAAAGAAGTGTCGGCAGCTTCCTGTAATCAGGAGCTTGCTGGCGTCGGCAGCCTCTGGAGGAGGGTAGTTCGGGAGGAAAAGGGGTGAAGTTCAGTGAAGAGTGAAGTTTATGAAGGGCTTCCGCAATCGGAAGCTTTTAGCACGTATTGGAGGAAAAGAAAACAGCGACAATAAATAATGATTTTGAGTCGTAGACAGACAGAGACCTTTTTTTAACTTTAACAAGTACACTAGTTTCGTGCGAGTCAGCTGTAATTGTAAGATAAAGTAAGAAAACAATACTGAGACATGAGTGAAATAAAGGATGGCACGAGTATGTCGAAGTTTGCTGCAGTTGTGCTTGATTTTCGTAAGAGACATTTGGTCTTGTATGTAAGAAGTAAGAGACTCGAGAGCATGTCGAGGGCCTTCTTGAGTCAGGACTTGCTGCCAAGCGATAGGGAGAAAAAGTGGCCATAAAACAAAGCTTGAATCGAGATAGTAAACATTGCCAAGCCAAGAGATAAACCGAGAAGACAAAGGAGGGGAGCTCCAAAATTAGTCACCCTCGGGTGATCTCCGAGTCGTTTTCAATTGGTCGAGCGTGGTGCGGCAGAGTCGCATGACGCGCGTTCCTCCGCCTCGACCTGGCAGATCCTAAATCCGCAAATCCGCCAAAAGGCAGGAAACGGGGTCTTGCACAGGCGGTGTCAAAATAAAATTTGCTGTCGATGTCGATAAGGGGTTGCGAGGACGCGTCGACGGAAACATGGCAGGCGCTCCATATGGCTTCCTCTTTACAGCCATGCGAAGTTCGGGCTCTGCCTGTTTTATGAAATTGGGGGTTCGAAGTCTCTGCGCATGATACAGTAGACCCAGAGCAGGTGACTGTGGAGAACACCACGCCCCTTGTGATCATGATCACGATGCGATGATCATGAGGGCTTAAATTCAAGTGATCCGGCTGAGTCTCGGTAAATGCCGCGGCGATCCGCGCTTCATGACACGTATGTGGCACGTTTCAATTGAAAGTTGATGCTGCATGCAATGAGGTTTAAACCGGCGCGTATCTTGGTTGAGTTTCAAGTTGTCATTACATGTCATTGACAGCGACCGTACCACAGGTCCGGACTTTGATACTATACCTTCTACAGTAGGTACAGTAGGCTCCCACACCATGTGGAGTGCAAGACGGTTTGGATCCGGGGTTCTATATGATCACCACAGTTATTGCACACGCACGAATTCGTCCGCATCTGGGGTACCCCGCGTTCAACGCCACATCTACGTGAGTTTCCGTCACGTCTACGGCAAACTGATAGATTTCTCCCACAATAATTATTAAGTCAACTGATACGTACTGAGTGGGCACAGAAATTCCATTCTCCAAAGGCTCCAGTTACAGTTTGAGTGTTGATTATGTTGATTGCCTATCAATGTGGTGGCTCAGGGAGTGGTGTTCAAAGACATATATTCCGTCGGTATCCTTCCCCATCTCCTGGTACTCAGCCCAAATTTTTGCACGCATCATTACTAACTTTCGTTCATCAGATGGCAGACCCGAATGTCCCACCTGCAACTCCCATCGATATCTCATTGGAGCGATCCCTCTACATTGGAAACCTTTTCCCTGGGATGCTACTTGGTGAGAATATCCATAACCAGGGATCGTGCCTTTGTCGCTTAACAGGGAGCAGGAGTGGAGACTTTCACATTCTTTGCAGCCGTGTATTGCATCTCACGTCGTCCCTCGCACTACCGCAAACGTCAAAGGTTCTACATAATCTATGGTGCGGTTCTGCTCGCACTTGTTGCCATCCAGGTAGCCTCAAATGGCCTGTGGGGAGAATTCATGTGGATCGACCACCGCAACCATCCCGGCGGCCCACTCGGGTTTTATGTAGCATCACAGGTCGCGTGGTACGTCATCACGGGAGTGGTGTCCGCCGCCATGGCGAATATTGTCGGCGACGGGCTCCTCGTGCGTCCCATCTCTCCTTGAAGGGCATCTCAAATGGAAGGGCTGACACAATGGCTGAACCGTACAGGTGTACCGATGCTTCATAATTTGGGACTCGCGATGGCATATCATTGCTCTTCCGGCACTGATATACCTGGCTTCCATTGGTGCGCGTGATCTGTGTCGTTCATTTGGTGGAGTAGCTCATAGTTGTGCCTTCGGGCTTTCCTTGTTTTTAGTGCTCGCGATCATCACCGTCGTGGAGGCGGCCTTACCGGGCGCAGTTCAGCTGGCGGGAAAGCCTGCTCTCCTGGCCATGCCGTGGTTCTCGATGAGCGTGGGACTGAACGTCATAGTCACTTCAATGATCTGCGTCCGTATCCTGCGGATGCGAGCGCTCATCCGGGATGTGCTCTCCCCAGAGATGTCCAGCATGTATACCAGTGTGGCCGCGATGCTCATCGAGTCTGCGGTGGCCTTATCCATCCTCGGGATGGGTCTCGTCATTACTGTGGCCCTGGATGTAGGGCCCAAATTTGCATTTGCCTATGTCTGGAGCATTTTCTGCGTTGAGTCCGGGTCCTCCCATGCCAAAAGCGAATTACTGAACACCCTTCTGATTCTTTCAGTCTTTATCCCCCCAAATGATCATCCTCCGGATCTCCATGGGCCGTGGGTGGCTTAAAGAGACGGCGAACGAGTTGAGCTCGGCGGCTGTCGAATTCGCGGAACCTGTTACAGCCCACGAGCAGAGTCAGAAGGAATGGAAACACATCAGTGCAACTGTCGTCTCTCATGTTTAGCGTTCTTGATATTTACAATTCCCTGCTGTATAAAACTTGGAATATGGAAACCCTAGGCTCTGTACTCCACCCCGTATATATTTCCCTCCGTACTCTTAGTAGATACAGGCTTCGCGCACAGCTAATAGGATAAAGGGACCGTCTCTACACACTCCTTGATTTTCCGGTGACTTTTGGACTTCACTGACTGCTGGTAGGATAGACGGGTGGGTATGTAGTTGCCGCGATAAGGGGAAAGTACGCATTAGCCCAAGTGCAAAGCTTGGTCCCACGCGATACCCCTCGGGGCTCGTTGCCTGGCCCAATAATAGCCTGAGGGCCAGTGCCGTGACCTACACTGCCCTTAGTAAACCAACTTCGCTCTTGTCCCTTTGGTGCCTTTTCTTCAGTTTTAACTGCCCGTTTATGCTTCCTCTGATTTCCTTGTCCAATAGTACAGCATATAGTGCGCGATGCTCGAATGTAATAATCCGATTCAGCTGTTTCAGCTGTTTCAGCGCTCCTTCAGTAAGTTCAGTCCGATTAGCCTCCTATTCCACCTGCACCTCCCTACCACCCACTTGACTATCCCTTTGGCTCTACTTCTGAGACCCCGACTTACATATTCAATAACATTTGTTTGACACCTGAGTACCCTGAGTAGCCACATCAACCGCACCGTTGAACGATGGGTTATTGGACCGGCAACCCGGACCGGATTTCAAAGTCGGCCACCTGACAAATTGGGGCCAACGATGCTCCGACTGCGGAGTGCTGTTACCCCGCCGCGGTATGTGACGAAAATTGTCCGACCTGCCATTTAGTATTTCGGCGGAAATTTGACACTCACCGACCGACACCGAGTGAGTATCGAGTATCATCCGTGGCCCCTAGTTCCCATTCTTCCCTTCCATCCAATGGTAAATGCTTCAAACTAACGTCGCAACACATGCCGCTCAATGCGGCGCTCATCGCATGTGCCCACATCAAAACTCAAGTGCCAAAGCGACACACGGGCTGCCCAAGCGCGAGCTAACTCCGTACGCGAACCCCACGGAGTCGCCCCCCCCCTCGCCAAGTCGGCAACCTGGCGCGTTATTCTTCGCGCTCGCTACTCGTACTGCAGTTGACGTTACGCAACGATAACTCATGTTATGGGGGAAGCAACTTAGATACATCACACTCATGTCTATCACCAACCATGCATATGTCCATACCCGAAGTGCTACATGGGGTTCTGTACCCCGAGGCGCACAGTAATCGACCTCAAAAAAAATGCTTCAAACACAATACCGAAACATAGAACAATATGTTGCGTAGGCGTGTCCAAAATTGACGACGGTCGCGCTTGTTTTCAGTTTGAGATCTATCTTGTAAGTAAAAATCACAGAGCGTTCGAGGACCTTCGAGATTTGCTGCCGAACGATTGGAAACAAAAGCAAAGATAGCCAAAGACAAAGGCGTAAATCGAGATAATACTTGCTGTCGAGATGCAATTTGAAAAGACAAAGTCCCACAAGGGGTTTCCAAAAATTTAGAGCCGCTCGCCGGCGGTCTCGTTCTGGTCGAGCGAGATGCGGCATGATGCGCGTCGACGGCAGATTATTCCTTTCGCTGATGCCCTTTGGTAATCCCTTTTGATTGTGTTGTCGGCTGGAATACTGGAATGTGACAACCTTACTTGCAGTGCTCGAAATCTCCCGTGTCCTCCATTCGTGTTTGCCCTCTACTTGATACTCCTTCAGCTGTATCTCTGAGTCCCTCGCGACGACCCACAGATCCAACAAGAGCTATTGCGACTCCCTAGCTCAGCTGCCGTATTCACGCGTCTCATATTTGTATCGTTGAATGACAGGGGAGTGTGATGCGAGATGCAATCCACGTTTTAAGACGTGACTCAATAATGCCCTGCTTGCTAACGTTGAGGTTGAGATCACATGAGAGGTGACAGGCAGCACTCGTTGCGGGACTGGACAGAGGATTTGGGGAAAGGGTGACAACGTGGGCACGGACAAGCGCATAAGGCTCAGGCGCAGACTAAAATCCCCAAGACGATGAGAACACAAAATACCATCACCCCGAGCGTCTCTGTGGGTTACAACAATATTGGAGCCATTACTCTGGCGGATGAAACTGGATTGGACATGGACCAATACTGGTACACCGTGTGACTGTGTCGGACGGGCCAGTGGGGTTCAGGGGTTTGCGAGCGAGGGAGGGCGAATGAGAGAACTCGGCCAACTACGTTATGTAATACAGCTCAGGTAAGCAGCCCAAAACTACAAAAATGGGGTGAAGGGAATTGAAAAAACCAAACCCATAGCCGATGGCCATTGGCCAGACCGAGAAAAAGCGGGGTGAGCATGATACAAATGGCAGTCACGGTTTATTACGGCTTTCTCCACGTGCCACGTGCTGGCATACAGTTGTTTCGAGTAGGCGATGAACAGATTCGATATATACCCCTAAGTTTATGATGATAGTTGGGTTCTTTCCCATCCCCTGGTTCAGGAGTCAGGTTCAATTTTGGCTCGCATCACTGTCGATTTGCGCTCGTCATGGCAGACTCGGACATCGACATCTCATTGGAACGATCCCTCTACATTGGAGTCATTCTGAGTGGAATCTTTTATGGCGAGTAACTCTCATAACCGAAGTATTATTTATTCGTATTTTACACAGTAAAGGCAGGAGTGGAGATTTCCGTATTTTTCGCATCCGTGCATTGCATCTCTTCTCGTCCTTCCGCGTACCGCAAAGGCCAGAAATTCTACATTGTCTATGGTGCGATCCTACTCGCACTTGTTACCATCCAGTTGGCCTGTGATGCGCTATGGTGCCAATTCATGTGGATCGACCACCGCAACTATCCCGGCGGGCCGGTCGCATTTTATAGAGCATCAGCAGGCGCGTGGTACAACGCCTTGGCATTTGCAGCCGACGCCGCCGGAAATTTTCTCTGCGACGGGCTCCTCGTGCGTCCCATCTCTACCTGAGGCGACTGAAACAGAAGAATGACATAATGGCTGAATCGCACAGCTATGCCGATGCTTCATAATTTGGGATTCGAAATGGCATGTCATTGTGCTTCCGACACTGATATACTTGGCTTCCTCTGGTACGCCGAACGTAGTCTGGGTCGTTCTTTTGATGGAGTGGCTCATTGTTGCACTTGATGACCTTTTGTTGGGTTTCTCTCTAGTGGTTGCGGTCATCGCAGTTGTCGAGGATGCCTTACAACGGGTTCACATAACGATACTGAACCACAAGGCTGTCTACTTCGCCATGCTGTGGGCATCGCTAAGCGTGACCTTGAATGTCATCGTCACCTCGATGATCTGCTTTCGTATCCTGCGGGTGCGAGCACTCACGCGGCAGGTGCTTCCCCCTGAAATGTCCAACATGTATACAAGTATCGTCACGATTCTCATCGAGTCTGCGGCACCCTTGTCCATCCTCGGGATCGGTTTCGTCATCACTACAGCCCGGAATACGCCGCTCCTCTATGCGTTTGGTTTTGTCTGGTCCATGTTCTGCGTTGAGTCCGAGTCTACCCGTTCTCCCTCTGTGGGAATCTCGAAGGCGAATTACTAATCTGTGTTTCCCTTTTCTGTCAGTCTCTCTCCCCGCAAATGATCATCCTTCGAGTTGCCATGAACCGTGGGTGGCGCAGAGAGACAGCGAACGAGCTCAACACGGCACTCGTATTTGCGCAACCCGTCACTATCCATGAGCAGAGCCAGGTGGGGCGCATGACGATCTGCAATACAGAGGACCCCATGTCTCCCAAAAGGCCAGACACGTCAACCACAAAGGACACGAGGGCAACAGGTGTCGTCTCTTTTGTTGAGCATGCTTAATGGTTACAATTATTTACTTGTGAGACGTCGCATATGGGAAGCCTAGGACACGAGGTTCTGTGTTATACCCTATATATATTTCCTCCCCTGGTTTCGTTCGTAGGCAGCTAACTGTGTGAATCCTTTCTCGCAGATTCCTGCAATTCGGAAAACCTCCGGCGTGCTCCTGAGTTCCCAGATTACACTTCCCGTTCGCGTTTGCCTTCCTATTACTTGACAATGCCTTTGGCTCTACCTCTGAGCTCCTCCCTCCCCCTCGCGTCGACCTACAACTTCAATCATGTTGTTTCGACACTCGGGGGGCAGCACCCGCCGCGCCTCATAATTGTATCGTTGATCGAGGTTCATCACCCTTGGCATCCGGCAGGGATGCTGCAGCTCTCAAAGTTTCACATGACAAAGCTTGCTCCAGTGGTCAAGACATAAGGGCGCGCGTGTTTATTTTGCGGAAAGGCTGTTTCGGACGTGAGAAGTATTATCTTGATTGGTTACTAGGATTTGAGTTTCCGTTCACGAGGCTCATTGGTGATGAGAGAAGGAACAGCCGTGTCGCGAGCACGATGAGAAGATGGATTGATGCAGTGTCAACTGGATGGCCTATATTCGTGCTCGTCGGTTGATTACCTGCTGTACAGTTGTGATCGCTCCGTGACAGCAACACCCGACGCAATTTCCAATTCAATTAAACCGATACGGACCATCAGTGCCACGGGTTCAGATAATCAAAACATATATCTGTATCCGTACCCATATAACCCCTCGTAGAAGACGGCGTGGAGATCATCGCGGTTTCAGAGTCACTAGCAGCCAGCCAGCTATTTCATGATCACCTGCGGATCAACCCGAGGTTTCCACTGGAGAAGGGGTTTTGGATAACCTATATATTTATCCTCTCTGGCCTGAGTTATGTCGTAGAATAAACTTGAATATACCATGGTAGCAGTAGTACAGTCCACCTACAGAGTATCATGATGCAGGGTTCGCAAGCAGGCCGAGCCGCTGAGGGGAGTGGATGGGCAGCTCCTAATACAGGGTGAAAGGACCAAAACATGAAGCTTGAACTCAAGATCATAGATGATGGCCGCGCCGAGAATATCAGTTTTGATCTGGGTAGTGTGCAGTGCAGTACTGAGCCACGAGCCATGTGTTGGCCATTGCTTCGGAGGCAATTATTATTACTGCAACATCATGGTCCGCCGTGTGATAAAACCATGCCAGAAGCGGAAGCAAATCGGATGCCCAGGATGATGAATAGGTATTGGATCCGACAGCTGAAAAGGGCCGAGGAAAAGCCCCGTGTATGATACAGTACATCGGTCAACCAGGAAGCGCGGGTCTGTTGTTTTGACTACGCATGCAAGACAAGTGTCACATTGTGACGCACGTATAGGAGGGTGCCTGCATGATGTCGAGTGAAGTACCAGGATCAAAATTTTACAGAATACGTGTGCTTGTCAGGTCATGAATCACGCACAGTGCGCATTGCTCTATTCCAGACGGGCCTTGTTGTACTGTGGCGTTCGAGTCTCCTTGTCTCCAGCTGTAACTAGGGCTCGCTCAGGCTGCTCGCTGTGTCCTGCCTGGTTTCCAACTCCGCCCGGCTGCTTGCGCGTAAATAAGAAGTAGGTGGTAATCATGAAGGTACAGGAGTTTTGGAGAGTATTGTGGAATGATATGGGTTCTGTTAGCAAGAACTGGATTTATTGTAGCCGGCCTAGAGGCGTCCGAAAGATTTTGGGTGTCAAGGGAGAGAAGGGGCCAGTATACAGTTGGTCGTGACTCGTGAGTCACTGAGCGCTCTTGGACTGGACAGGAAAACGGCAAGGCAATCGGAGTTGGGCTGGATCACGAGTTTTGCGACTAACCATTTTTGTGATCCTTGAAACAACTCCGATGCGGCATCAGTCGGCAAGCGTAACAAACTTAAAACCGCTGAAAAACCACGTTTTCTCAAAAATTTCTCATCTTGATACTCACCGAGTATGTCATTGCAAAAAGAAATGGACTATGCTAAGATGAGGTACAAGGCAGAGTATGCAAAATTTTTGTAGCGATTGGTGAAGATCTGAGCGCTGAGCAGCAAAATCGAAGTGACCGAATGGGGTGCTTAAATGATGTTCGGTGCACACTGTTGTTCGCTTGCTCCAGCCTTCAGGTATGAGGTCAGGCATGGGTATGCGTTGTGCCAACCCGCCCGCCGTCCAACTCACTGTTAGGTGTCAAATTTAATTTGACCACCTGCACGATGCGATGTAAGCCGTCAGGAGAGGTGAAGGTGCCAAGGCACGCGAGAAGGTGGATCCTCACACCAAGCCAAGCGAGCTGTTTCATCTCAGCTTCGATCTCCGCCTGGCTTGACCCTGACGGTGACCTGGTAACCCCCAAGTTCAAGGCGATTTGGAACCTCTGTTCTATGTGGTCACGACGCGATGATTGTCAGTCGTACACGCGCCATCCAAGCACTGTCATCCGTGCACCCGCTTAAATCCATGGCACGGCGACGTGCCAATGAGCTTCTGTCATCATGACACACCGATAGACGTCTCCTTCTGTAGTGATAAGAAGTGTTTTGCCTATCTTTCGAGGGGTCTAGTTGCGTTTCGAGTTCCGAGTGCCTTTCATACCGGTGGACAGGGCTCCCAATATATATCCGTAAGTTATTTTAGTTGATCTGACAGTGTTCTCCTTCCCTTGTAGTCGGGGCCAATTTTGGCCCGCATCACCACCGACTTTCGTCCATCGTGATGGCAGGCCCGAATGTCCCATCTGAAATCCCCGTCGATATCGCATTGGAGCGGTCCCTCTACATTGGAACCATTTTCCGTGCAATCCTATACGGTGAGAACTCCCATGACTGAAACATCATTTGTTCGAATCTCACGCATCAGGAAGGAGTGGAGGTTTGCACATTCTCTGCATCCGTGTATTGCATGTTCCATCGCCCCTCCGACTACCGCAAACGCCAAAAATTTTACATAGTCTATGGTGCGATCTTGTTCGCACTTGTTACGATCGAGGTATCCTTGAATGCGATGTGGGGCACATTGATGTGGATCGACCACCGCAACTACCCCGGCGGACCGCTTGGGTTTTATGGAGTCTCAGAAGGCGCGTGGTACAACGCCGTAGATCTTACGGCCCACGCCACAGCAAACATTCTTGCTGACGGGCTCCTTGTGCGTCTCATCTGAGCCATCTCTACCGGAGGAGACCCGAATAGGAGGCTGACACAACGGCTCAATCGGACAGGTGTACAGATATTCAATAATTTGCGGTTCGCAATGGCGTATCCTCGTGCTTCCGATACTGATATTCCTGGCTTCTTCAGGTACGCCGAACGTAATCCGTGTCGTTCATTTGGTGCAGCAGCTCATTGTTGTGCTTTCTGGCTTTCTTTTGGTTTCTTAGTGCTCGTGATCATAATGGTGATTGAGAAATTCTTACAGCATCAAGCCCACATATTTTTTCTGCACGGAAAGCCTGTCCGCCCCCTCGTGCCGTGGGTATCGCTGAGCGTGGCCTTGAATGTCATCATCACCTCGATGATCTGCTTCCGTCTCCTGCGGATGCGAGCACTCATACGGGAGGTGCGCCCAGAGCTTTCCAACATGTACACAAGCATTGGCACGATGCTCATCGAGTCTGCGGCACCCTTCACCATCATTGGAATCGGTCTGGTTATCGTAGCAGCCCAGAATGGACCACTCATCGATGTGTTTTGTTATGTCTGGAGCGTGTTCTCCGTTGAGTCCCAGTCCTTCCATGCACCCTTCAAGCGAATTACTAAACTATGTCTCCCTTTTCCGTTAGTCTCTCTCCCCGCAAATGATCATCCTCCGGGTCGTCATGGGTCGTGGGTGGCTCAAAGAGACGGTGAACGAGTTCAACTCAGCTCTCGAATTCGCGCAACCTGCCACTCTTCAAGAGCAGAGTCAGGGGGCGTGCATGACGATCTGCGATACAGTGGACCCCATATCTGGTCCCGGAACGCCCCTCAGCGGGTCAGCCACGTCAACCATAAAGGACATGAGCACGATAGGTGTCGTCTCTCTCGTTTAGCATCTTTACGATTATTTATGTATCAGCCATAGTATCAGAGAATCCAGGGACGCTATTTTCCATATTACACCCTATATAGTTTTCTCCCCATGGATCCTTTCGCATGCACCTAGTGCAGTCGATGAACCTTTTCGTATTTCTTTTCGGTTCTATCTTCTCGAGGGTCTCCTCGAGTGGCGTTCTGGTGACGAAGCGTACCTTAAGGACTTGTTGTATCAGGGTAAGTTGGGAGTGAAGCCCACGTTTCTCGTGTCATGTGCGCAGTGCATTCCATTCGGCACTGGACGTCAGTAGGTGTTCAACGAGTTTACATTCCGCGCGAGAGATGTTTTGAAGTAGGAAGGCACGTAGGGAATCGTCATTTAGTTGCCAAGTGTAGTCGGTAGTGGGGACCAGCGTCTGATGCGAGGCTCGGTTGAGCGAAGGTGCCATCCAACCAATAATGGACACCTTGACATTGGACGACGAGGCGCATGCGATGGTTCCATTCGTCCCAGTTTGTTCATCAGGAAAAACCTCAGTTGTTAAGTGAAGTTAAGCGAAGATAATCCGAGTTAAGAGGTGTCTAAATTATGCCTACAGTGGACGAAATAAACACATTAACCGATGATAATTCGCTAAAAAGATGATCTAAAAACGCCACCCGCCCACGCCACTGTATTGCAATTGCAAATAACAACTTGGGACTGCACTTTCGACCACATAGCGTGCGCAGGCGGTTCCACCAAGCATGTCCTCTCACTCCTTCCACCTTTTCTCCCTCACAACCAGTCTTTCCTTATGACGTGCCCCATTTTTCCTGCTGAAGACATGCTGACAAGTCCTTCCCTCTGTGGTCCCTAGGTCGTGAGTGCCCTTCACTCATTCACTTTCTTGCTATGTCCTGACAAGTTCCTCCCTCGCCATATGCCCCAGGCTCGAACGCCTTGAGTTTTGCAGCGATAGCTTTTTCAGCCCCGCTAGCAGGCTTGACGCCAGTGGTCCCCTCAGCCAGGCCTGGTGCAGCACAGTGCCCATGACCAGCAGCACTGTAAGGATGGCATACATGTTAACCTCGGAAATGAGCTGATCCCCTATCTCTGAGCGGTCACCCGCCCTCTCATCGTGCGTGTCTATCCTTGTGTGCACCGATTGAACCATGTGACGCGTGTCTGCGCTGTCTTGCTCGTTTTCAACTTCACACACCTCGCCACGCCTCCTTCCTACCTCTCCTCGTCTCCGCCGCCCATCGATCGATCCACCTTTCCTTGCAAGTCCCCGTCGCCGTGCCCCAAACCCTTGGTTCCCAAAGACAAGCGGATCGCTCGACTCTCGCCGGCCGACGCTACACGTGCGCGCCACTTCGATGCCTGTCGGGCCAAACATCGTGCATGTACGCCTCGCCAGATGGATCCCTACTCAGATCCTCGTGTTTCGTCGGACACCGTTACTGTTTATAGGAGTAGTTAAATCACCTTCGTACGCTCTTTTATCACATATTCGTCTTGGACCTCCCGCTCCCTTTTGCAGCTTTTCCTTCTGTAAGGCTAGCACTTGCTGTGGCCTCGGAACGGAACAATTCCGGCCATGTGAGGCCTGCCCGAGCGCCGTCGCAACACCACGCCTCCACCGCCCTTGTCCATAGCCTGCCTTATGTGCCCTTCAAGCCCTTGTCTCGCTTTACTCTCCGCCTTCTGCTCCCGCCCTTCTACACGCCCTTTTCCCGCCTTGTCCGCCCCGCCGCTGCCTTTCTACCTTCCTTCTCAAGAGGATCGTCGCTCCCCCTTCAAGCCAACGCTCGTTTTCTGCTGCAACAACCAGCCTGCAAGTCCGCTAGCTGACGCACCGCTTCTTGCCTGCTGCAGCCTTCGGGTTTGACGGCCTCGTTGTGTATTGTGTAAAGAACATGTCACTTATACTCGTTAGTCCTTTCATATGTCCTCTTTAGCTCAGCCCTTTTGCATAGCATACATGTATATAAACCTGTCCTCCTGGCCCCAGCCAAGGACATGCAACCCGGAATCGAAGAATAACAGCTCGTCCCCGTTTCGCTCGTGTGCTCGCGCCTCAGACCGCCCCTTCCGCTCTTTACGACCTCCCTCTCTCCCCCTCATGCGTTCGCTTTCCCTTCGGGATCGCGAACCCGTCTCGGATCTCCGACCACCCCTCGAACTCACACCGCGTAGACATTTCGTCTTCGCCACACTTCTTATCCTAGCCATCGGACCTCAGTGTTTCAGTGCTATTTTCGACTCTGCGCCTGCTGTCGCACCTTAGGATATAATTTACTTGCTGTCTTCAATATGGTCCCCAAACGCTTTTACCAACATGCCGTGCGGGTCTGTCGCCAGCAGGATTTCTCATTCGCTCAACTCCCTTTTCCCTCTCTCGATTCATAGCGTAACTTCTGCCTCCCCGCTCGCACTCATCGTATAAATACCCTCACCCGCCTTCGCCGAAAGGCAGGCAACTGTGGCCCCTCACTCTGATCTTGTACCTGTGTGCCTCTTTTCTCGACTGCAAACCGACTCGCCGATTCAACATACCGGGCCGCTGCTTCGTATACCGTGCGTTCCCCCGCTTTTCTCGTTCCTACCCTCGCTCTCGCGGAGAAACTCGTGTCCCGCTTCCTGTCCCCGAACCGTGCTCGTCCATGAGTTCGTCACCTCGGTCGACTTCTACACTTCCGTCGTCGCAGGCTCTTATTATCACTCCATCACGCGTTCTCAGGCCTTCCGGAACGTGTCTTTGGTTTTATTTTACTTTATCTTCCACTACAGAACACACCCGTGGACTACCCGTTCGCGTTACAGCACTCACCCTTGTTTGTGTGTCAGTGCTCAAGCGCTCAAGGGTTCTTGCTTGCAAGACCCCAACGGATCTGGGTGAGCAACGTGACTTGGATCAACAAAGTGACCGTGAGCCCCGCTTACAAATCATTGTTGTGACCAATTGGTTCCGTGTCGTCTTGTTAACTTCGACACTTTTCATGATGACGAGTCTCTTCCTGATCCTGATCCCCACACCCTCGATGACTTCAATGTCGACAGCAATGTTGAGAATGATTGGTATCTTGGGTCCGAAAGTGATGTCGCTGCCCTTATAGATCGTTCCCTGGGTGAGAGTTGCTCTCCTCATCCTCGCTACCTTGATTGAGCCTTTGACAAGGGCCGCCAACTTTTCACTGTATCTTCGTGCCCTCACCTGCCAGTGAACGTCCTGTGTGTCGCTTCATGCCTCAGCATCAAGGTTACTGTTCATGGACGTTCTGGAACTTGTCGTTCGGCCTCAAGAGGTCAGATACCTTGGAACCGAAGTCTTCCGTATCCGAGAGGAAGGGGGTGACTGGATTCTGGTAGGGAGCTGTCCGCATTGGCAAGTGTGGCGGCATCCACAACCTGCCGACAACGGATGAGGGCTTCATCGCGCTGGTCGACACACGATTTAAACCCGGGCTTGCCATACAGGCGCAACGTATTGACTACGAGGACATAATGACACGTTTCTGTCTCTTTGACAAACATTATGCTGTCTGTCATTGTCTTGGAACAGTGGAACTAGGGTGGGCAGTCAGGTCGCTCCACCTGCATAACCATGGCCTCTCGGGGCACACCCTACCTGTCAGATCCCTTGGGGAGGTAAGTACTTGTATATCCGGGCGTGACCCACCCTTTTCTGTAAGATCGAATTCAATGGAGCACCTCAGGTGATCACAACCCGACCCATGGAGGGCATATCTCTCTCCGTGTTTTCTTTTCTGAGCATGGATACCACGCACTCGAAGCTCTCGCCCACACCTCAACCCCCGTCCTGCGCCTAACAATCTTTGATAGCTGACGCGTCGGCACCATCCCACAGCTCGCCGCACACCTGCCTCACCTCGAGGCACTACAAATCGTCGCCCTCGTGCAGCAATACAGTCTTGCATGTGTACTCCTGTCTTCCCTTTTCACCCATTCCTATGGATACACCCGTGCTGAGTGGCAAGGACAGGACACGTTGCTAGCGTCCGCACTACTGCTTGAAGCATTCACTGGCCTGCGGTTTCTCACGTTTATGGCTAGTGGCGTGTCGTGTTATGAGCTGGATGACGAGGCGACGGTTGCAGAGTGTTGGGCGCGAGCATGCCCAGCACTAACCACGATCATCCTGCTGAAAGGTTGGATGTGGTTTGCGGGCAGTGCGGGTACGTGGGTGCATGTGTGATGCTGTGAGGATCATCTGCTGTGTCTTTAGAGTGTGTTTTGATGTATGATGTCCGTCATCCCATCACATGATGGAAAGTATTTACTCATCAGCAAGGTGCGTCCATTATTCAGTCAAATTCACGGTACTTTGCCAACCAGTCACACTCAGCACATCTCCCCTGGGATCCATGGGCACAGCAATTGCCCCAATCGACATCAACGAACTTGAATGAGTTTGCCTGTGACCGGTTTCAACAACCGGTTAATCTAGCTGTGAGTTCCCCACATTTTTTGGTTTCCGTGTTTTTGACGCGCCTCAACAGCGAAACAGCTGGAGGTTAATCGATTCAATGTTAGCTGTGAGTTCCCCCCCTTTTTTTTGGTTTCCGTGTTATTGACGTGCCTCAACAGCTCAACAGCTGGGGTCCTAGTCTATACCCCGTTGCCTGTGTCGCTCGTCTGTTATCTCTTGCTCTGTTCCCCCCTGCGTAGTTTACTTGTTGCTTGGTGTCAGCGTGCGGCTGTGTCGGTTCGTCCACCGATATACCATATCATATCGTGCACTCTCGTCGAACATTTTTAACAATCGTTTTGAATAAATTTCTGCTAATTTAGCAGGCCTTAGAGGTCGTTAACGATCATTATGTCTAAATTAGCTCTAAATTATTGAGGGGTAAAATAATTGGTGTTAATGCCGTTAACACTGACAATCTTGTCAAGCGACGTTAAATTAACTTCGCTTAACAACTGAGGTCCTTGCAGATACCCCTGATACTCAGGTTCAATTTTGGCTCGCATCGCTGTCGGTTTGCGCTTGTCATTGTAACGATGGCTTACGCTGTAGCTTCGGAATCGAGCACTTTCGACCTCGCGCCCGCTCGATTGCTGTACATAGGACAACTTGAATCTGACCGTCTTCATATATTCCTTATTTCTTTTTTCTGCCTAGCCTGCTGTCGGTATTGAACGACCGCCAAACGTCGCCGCGCGACGAACAACGCCCTCAGTCTATTCCCTTTTGGGGTCTCTCCCTTTTCCTCCCCCCCTTAGTCTCTGGTAGCGTACGATTCTCCTGTATTTAACCCTCTCGCCTGGCCTCAGCCGGAAAGGCAATCTCAGACCGTCGTTTCCCCCTGTCTGCTCGCGCGCCCTTCATCTCACGTTACAACCTCTCGCGCGTTCCCGGCCTTCGGGAACGGCGACCCCCACCTACTCCAGCGTGGCCTCGGATCTTTGGGACATCGTTGGTTATATTCTTCCTTCCCTCCCCTTTTCTTGGACTCACGGGCGGACTCCAAGTCCGTGCTACATCATGGCAGACTCAGACATATCACTTGCGACCCCCATCGACATCCCATTGGAACGATCCCTTTACATTGGAGTCCTTCTGAGTGCAATCTTTTATGGTGAGTCACCCCCATAACCGAAGAATCATTCGTTCGTATTTTACACAGTAAAGGCAGGAGTGGAGATTTCCGTATTTTTTGCATCCGTGCATTGCATCTCTTCTCGTCCTTCCGAGTACCGCAAAGGCCAGAAATTCTTCATTGTCTATGGTGCGATCTTGCTCGCACTTGTTACCATCCAGCTAGCTTGTGATGCGATATGGTGCCAATTCATGTGGATCGACCACCGCAACTATCCCGGAGGGCCGGTCGCATTTTATAGAGTATCAGCAGGCGTGTGGTACAACGCCTTGGCATTTGCAGCCGACACCGCCGGAAATTTTCTCTGCGACGGGCTCCTCGTGCGTCCCATCTCTACCTGAGGCGACTGAAACAGAAGGCTGACATAATGGCTGGATCGTACAGCTATACCGATGCTTCATAATTTGGGATTCGAAATGGCATGTCATTGTGCTTCCGACACTGATATACTTGGCTTCCTCTGGTACGCCGAACGTAATCTGTGTCGTTCTTTTGATGGAGTGGCTTATTGTTGCACTTGATGACCTTTTGTTGGGTTTCTCTCTAGTGGTTGCGGTCATCGCAGTTGTCGAGGATGCCTTACAACGGGTTCACATAACGATACTG
>Ga0307510_10001157_pt1 | contig 28390 bp, 31 predicted proteins | sample 12_EM_MG_FD_207224 | JGI IMG/M metagenome (GOLD analysis project Ga0307510, IMG submission 207224) | Populus trichocarpa ectomycorrhiza microbial communities from riparian zone in the Pacific Northwest, United States - 12_EM | ecosystem: Host-associated > Plants > Roots > Unclassified | place... | reverse complement strand
AAGATGATCCAATAGACAGCAAAGCATTCTCCAGCCCAGAACCAACCCACATGCCACATCAGAAACGTGCAAAGCGATCAGCAAACAATGAGGATGAAATAGAGACACTTGATGACGAACCTGAAACTACAATCAGTCTAGTATTGAGCAGCGGCAGGGATGACACAGCATCATCCAATGAAGAGGTACGACATCAGGTTATTCTGTAACACAAAGATTAACACATGTGTCAGGATGATGGGCTTGAATCACAACACCACATGCCAATCCCCGCAGAGGTGGTAACCAAGAAAGATATGGCAAAAGATATTTGCCTCATCTTCACTGATCGTATCTCAGTGAGCTTCATCCAAAAAGACAAAACATCGGTCAAAGCAATGGGATGGTGGTGCAAACTATGCAGGTAAGTCAGCTTTCATTCAACAGGGGCAGAGAACTCACAAAAACAAGGGATGACGTAGCATTCATCAAAAAAGAAGGGATGCGGAAGGCGTTTCATGCTGGCAGCAACTCATCCTGTCGTGTACACATCCGTCAGCATTACAAAACATATCAGGAGCGATGTAAAGAAGAAAACATACCTGAAAATCATTGGGCCATCCCACGTCCAATTTGGCATGCCAGGGAAGAATCACAAAAGCAACGCAAAGGTGCCAAACAAGCAACGTTGGACCTAGTTGGAATGAAGCTGGGGGGACCACAGTTGTTTACCCGTGAGAATCTGCTTCATGCAGTCACTCAGTTCGTCACTGTGGATGACCAGGTGGGACTTACAGTTGAATCCAAGTTGAATATGTGTAACCAGTCCAGTAGTCGCTTGCTGTTGCAAACAAGGCAACATTTCAAAACTGTTTGGTGGTGATGCGGCCAAAATCAATATTACTTGACTTACCAAGTACTCACGATGTCATCAACCACCTACATAACGAGTTTGTGCATTGGGTGTGTAGGTTGGAAGTGGAAATCAAGGTAGTTAACATTTTTCATGGCATGGAATGTTACTGACACACCGGTGATAATAAAGGAGGCCAAGGGATCCATCTCAATAACTGCAGATACTTGGACGGTTGATACGACAAAGGCGGCATTCCTTGGTGTTACAGCCCATTGGATTGAGATAGAAGCAGAGAAATGGAAGGTGCGAGCTGAGGTCATTGGTTTTCAGTCGATATTGGGGGATCACAGTGGGAAGAACCTTGGGCGATACATCGTGGGAGTGTTTGACCAGGTTGGGATAATGGGCAAGAATCACTCCAAGGTAAATGGACAAACACTTTCGATAATACAACGTTTTTACGACCTGGCAATAGTTGCTCACTGCTACACTCAATAATGCGTCGAATAACACAACTTTGTGTGAAACGGTTGAAAACATCCACCTACAACGAAAGCTTCCCCCTTGGTGGTCAGACGAGAACCAGTTACCATGCGTTTTTTTCTTCTGTTGTCTTATGGTCCTACTGACTTGGTCTGATCACATTACAGATGTCTCGGTCACGTAGTCAACCTTGCAAATGTTGCTGTGATGGACCGCATCACAAAGATTGCAGTGGTAGAAACGACGACTGCCATTTGGGAATATGACCCATCACTGCCCAACAACTGCGTCCTTAATGGTTCGCTCGATGTTGTCACAGCTGTCCGAACACTTGCAATCAAGGTTCGTCCATTCTTATTTCAAGTTATCCTCCCCAAATCTAATTTGTTGGTATAGATACAGTCTTCTGGTCAACGCGTCGAGGCGTTCAAGGCGCTTCAGCTCAAATGTGGACTTGCCAACACCCTCATCATCCCTCTTCACAGCAATGTGAGGTGGGGAACTGCCCATAGAATGCTGAGTGTGTCATACAAGCTCCATCAGGTATGATATTCTGTTTTCTTTGAATTCTGCGTCACTAATATCGAATGTTATAGGCCATCAATCTCTTCGTTTCAAGTGCTGACCATCGCTATGGTCCCATCACAACCATTTGGTGCAAAGGAAAAATCATCAAGAACATTCTGTGGTCGGCTTTTGCATTCACCAAGGGGGATTGGGAATGGGTGGAAGAAGCAGCAGAAATACTACAGGTGTGTGAATGTTCCATCCCTTTCTGTAAAAGACTAATTCCCCTCCGGCATTACAAGGACTCGAACAAAATCCAACAATATTTCTCCACTGAGAAACGTCCCACCTTATGGCGAGCTCTGCCCACAATCGAAGAACTCCAAACCGCCTGGGAAGCCAAGTGGGATAACGACCGCTTTTCGGCCTATCGAACGGCGATTAACGATGGCCTCAGAAAGCTGGCCAAGTACTATTCGTGGTTCGATGAAAAGCCTGCGTATGTAATCGCTCTTGGTACGTCTTTCTTTGAGCTTCGGGCTTCTTGAATCTTGAATGACCCCCTGACTTCCATAGTCCTGCACCCATACTTCAAACTGGCTTACATCGAGATTGCGTGGGGCAGAGCAGTGGAACAAGAAGCCGAACGTAAGGCAGGTGACCCATTTGCAAAGAATTGGCAAGATGAGGCCCGGAAGATACTCGAAGGCGTGGTATGTGCCTGTCCTTTGGTGGATATCAATATATCTAATTTGCATTTACATTACAGGTGGAACATTACTACATGAGCCAGCGAACTATGACCCCAATGCTGACGCATCCCCCCACCAAGACCGATTCACTTCTTTCAGAGTTTGATCGTCATCGCCTAACATTGCTATCAGGCCAGGAGGGGGAGGGATGGCAGGCAGAGTTGCACCGATATCTTGATGACATGCCTGCAAACGTCACGAAAGATACTGACATCGTGAAATGGTGGCAGGTGCGTAGTTGGCTTCAATGTGCTTGGTATTACTCATTTCTAACTGCTTACAGGATAACGGATCCCATTACCCCACACTCTGATGTATCACAATTGACTTTCTTGCATGTCCAGCATCCTCCGTTCCTTGCGAGCGGCTCTTCTCTGGTGGCGGCGAGATTGCGACAAGACGTCATGCTCAGTTAGGAGTGACGCATTTTGAAGAACTTCAAGTTATGAAATTTGCATGGAGAAATAACATCGGCAACCTCGCCGCTTGGAATTCGAGTCAGGTAGAGGAAATCGATGATGAAATGGGGGAGTATCGAGACATTCTGGTCGTGGACGGGGAGCAGGCAAGGTGGGATCATGATGTCGAAGTTGTGTCGTTCTACAGTACATAGGCTAGTCTAGACTACAAAGCAACGAAATGGAACGGACAAGGAAACGGATACATGAGCGGGGGTTACAGCTGCACACACCCTTGGAACAGGGAGTGGTCCCACACAACACGACTTAGTGCGAACATAGGAAAGTTGCTGATAATAGTGATAAGGTTCCAGAAACAGAGGGACCACAATCAAGGCAAAAAGGCCAGTGTTGAGGTCATGCCATTTTACAGTACACTGTACACAGGCTAGTCTAGACTACAAAGCAACAATTGGAAGTAGACAAGGAAGCAAAATGTGTGAGCAGGGGACTACAGCAAGCACACTCGTGCCCAATTTCCCTCATTTTATATGTGGTATATGTGTCATATCACTTGTATTGATCAGTAGAATAGGCGTATCATAACGAATGAGTACAATACCACCCAGAAGGAGCTCACCCATTCCATCCCAAAGTGCCAACCCCAGACATGGCACAACCCCTTCCGCATAGCACCACATGGCATTCCTCTGCCTCTGGAACCTCTGGCAGCGCAATTGTTGCCGTCCCATGGGCTGCATCTGTTGGTGCGTGGCGCCTTGGCGGCGGTGGTCACAGTGGCGATGGCAGCGATGGTGATGGCAATAACAGCAGCGGCGGCGACAGCGATGCAGGATGTCGCATTGCCAAGGCGGGGCGATGCGACGGTGGTGTGTGATGTGAGAAAGCTATGGTATGCGTGGTCGATGACGCTGGCACCGGCGCCACCGCTGAACATTTCGCCTGCACTCGGGTGGCACGCAGAGAGAATCGAGCGTTGTTGGGCTTATTAAAAAGCCTGGAGGAGGGGGAGCATGGTCAGCAGTGGCCAATCCACCTTTCCCTGACCCTCTTGGTCTCGCTGGCAGCCTGGCATGGCCGTAAACGCCAACACAGATGTGAGGGAAGTCGGACCCTCAGGCGTCGGCACGCACCAGCAAGGGGAAGCGCTGCAGATCCTGAGCGCTGCACTTGCCATGGCCGAAGGCACCACCTGCGTCAAATCTGCTGGCAAGGCTGAGAAAGCCATTGCTGCGAAATCCGAGGCGTTGGAGCCCGGGGCGTATGGCAAGGCACGCAGGTGTGAAAGGCCACCCCAAAGCGGGGCCTGGCATGGAGTCAAGACATCACCGCGAGAGGGTGAGCAAGAGGGATACGTCAGGACATGGGGAAAAAGCAATTGAGTGAGGGGTACTCACCTCTGGAGACCGCAGAGGGATGGGTGCGTCACAATACAGGACAAAAGCGGCTGGGAAAGGGCCACTCACCCTTTGGAGACCGCAGAGGGGTCACGGAATGGAAGTGACCTCACAATGGCACGAGCTGGGGGCCACAGAGGGAGGAACTCGTCAGGGCATGGAAAGAAAGCGACGGTGTGAAGGGGACTCACCTTCTGGAAGAGATGGCAAAGGGAGGAAGGGAGGGCATGCCAAATGCTTTGGTGCAGGAATACTGGAGATAATTGAGGCCAGCAAGGGAATCGAGGGTGAGACCAGAGGTTGTAGCGTCAATGAAGTCAGCGTTCCTGGGGTACTCAAAAACTTGCTTGAGGGGGCCTTCCATTGTGGTTATAAGTAGTGGAGCAAGGGAAGAGTGGATTGGATGTGGGAACGCAGAGTGAGGGCCTTGCCAAGACATGGAAAAGAAAGCAACTGAGCTCATGTGTGCCCGGTACAGTGGAAACCATCCTGTCTTTGGGCTGTAGGAGATGACGCATCACCCCAACACGGTAGTTACGCGTTATATGGTTGCAAACCATATCGCCCTTCTGCATATTGTTCAGCCCCTTGAGCAGGAATAGGTCAATGAGATAGAATGCTGGAAGCTTGATTGTGAATACAACTCACCTGTTACTTTGAAAAGAAAAAAACAATCAAAAGACTGAATGGGACTGATGGTAACCGGTCCTCACAAAGACCAGTCAAGACCAGTCCATAGACCGTAGTTGGACCGGAATGGACCGGTCTTCTTCGGTCCGGTCCAGTTAAAGGTGTTTTCTTCACCAGTCTAGACCGGTCTTGGTCCTGGTTAAGGTCAAATCCGGTCCGAAAACCAGACCAGACCGGACCTTAAAACACTAGGATTTTCCCAAGGCCCGAAACTAGCTGCCTTAGTTAGGGCTTTCCGACTTGATAGTGTGTTTGTAAATAAATCAAATTCAATACAACTCAAAGTTCCAATCACACACTATCAAGGGACAGCAGAAGAAACAATCTTGCTTGACACTGGAGCAACAGAAAATTTTATCGACCAGACTACTATCAACAAGCTTTGCTTAGGAACCAAGAAACTCCCTTACTTGCAAGCAGTATACAACATCAATGGAACTATGAACCAAGCTGGGACTATCACTAGAGCTTGTGACCTACTTGTCACTCAGGGCAACAAGAAAGAACGAACAAGATTCTACGTCACGAATCTAGGTCGCGATCGAATGCTCTTTGGCTACCCCTGGTTCAAGAAATTCAATCCAGACATCGACTAGGAGAAAAGCAAACTCAAGGGACCAAAAGTCCAAATCGAAACCCTACTCCATGGTACCCTTCAACAAGCAAAAACATGGCTCAAGCAGATGAACCAAGAAAATGAGGACCTTATCCTCAAAGCACAAACATACGCTCTATGGTCGGGAGTTACTCCTTCAGAAATGAGGGAAGGCCCGGTAGAGATTAATCGCACCCACACAGCAGTCGAAATGGCCCATAAGTACACATCAGAACATGGGAAGGAGGAAGTCACCCTCCTGGAAGAATTCAAACGTCATACGGCACTATTTTCGGACGAAGAGGCAAACAAGTTCCTGCCAGCTCGCGGAGACGGAGACCACAAAATTGTACTCATGGACACCGCCCCTACCCGCTTCAACTGCAAAGTCTACCCGCTCTCAAGAGACAAGCAGGAAGCAGAGAACAAGTTCATCGACGAAAATCTGGAAAAAGGCTACATTGCACCCTCAGACTCCCCCTACGGCTTCTCTACCTTCATGGTCCCTAAGAAAGACTCAAAGGAGAAAAGATACATCATCAACTATCGCCCACTCAACGCAGTCACCCGGAAGGACATCACCCCACTTCCCAATCTCAAACAGTGCATCGAAAACTTGCAAGGAATGGAACTATTCAGCAAGTTCAACATCCGCTGGGGTTACAACAACATCCGCATATGGGAAGGTGATCAATGGAAGGCCGCATTCAAAACACGTCGGGGACTATTCAAACCCAAGGTCATGTTCTTTGGGATGAGTAACTCACCAGCCAGCTTCCAATGATTCATGAATGGTATTCTTGAAGAACTATATGAACACTTCAAGAAGAAAGGCATATACAACATACAGCGCATTCTCCAGAATTACATGGACGACTGTGGTATAGGCACCCTTCTCAAAGACTTCAAACTACACGTCGAAATCATTCATTTCCTATTCGACCTACTTGCACGTCATGGCCTACACCTCAAACTATCAAAATCCGTCTTCATGCAGCCACAAATGGACTTCTTAGGCGTCCGAATCTCAAAGGAAGGAGCAACTGTCAACCCAGCTAAAGTCGCCAGACTTAGGGACTACCCATGCGTACTCAAAGACAAACGACAAGTTTGCGGATTCCTAGGAGTCGCTGGATATCATTGCATGTTCTGCCCTAACTTCAGCATCATCGCCGCACCCCTTACAGCACTTACTGGAAAGGACGTACCATTTGAATGGGGGCCCAAACAAATCAAGGCCCAAGACAAACTTATCACCCTAATCACTAGTGCACCTATCCTAGCCAGACCGGACCCCGACAAACAATTCGAGCTCGAAACCAACGCTTCACAAGTCAGTACAGGAGCAATACTCTACCAATGGGACCCCCCTATCACCAAACCAGATGGCACTCAGAAACCAGGACCACAATGACCGGTGGGATTCCATTCCCAGAAATTCACACAAACCAAACAAAACTACCCCATTTACAACCACAAATTCCTTGGAGTCATGAGAGGACTCTGCTGCTGGTCCCACTTGCTCAAAGGAACAACCATCCCCGTCCTGGTGTACACTGACCACACAAACCTTAGGTACTACAGAGAGCCCCGCAAAATTGGGCCACACGTTGCTGGTTACTTACCAGAACACAAGCAATATAACATCCTACTGGAGTACAAACCTGGGGCTACTAACCAAGCAGACGCACTATCTAGGCGACCCGACTATGAAGGACCAAACGAAATCAACGAAGACATCACTGTATGGCCAGACCAATATTTCTGTGACCAACATACTTCAATCCGCGTATTCAACATGGATAGCATAGGAGACAATCTAGACTCAAGAATCAAGCTAGCACAATACCAACACCAGAAAACACTCAAACAATGGGCACCAACTCACAACTTATCCTTACTGGACAGAACGCACTGGTACCATGGAACGGCACTTGTTGTTGTGGCAGACAATAACCTTAGGAGGGGAGTAACATCCCTTTTTCACGACCACAAAACCGCTGGACATGCTGGAATTACCAAAACCCTCCAACTCATCGCACCCTACTACTGGTGGCCTGGAATGAAAATCTTTGTAACTGAGTACATCAAAGGCTGCGCTACTTGCCAAATGACTAAAGTCAACACTCATCCTGCTCATCCACCTATGTTCCCAATCACCCCAGCTGAAAATGCTTGCCCTTTCGAGACTGTCACCATGGATTTCATCACCAAGTTACCCTTATCAGGAGGATATGACACCATCCTTACAATCACTGATACAGATTGCTCAAAAGCATCTGTCTTTATCCCCTGTAACAAAGCAATTGACTCTGAAGGAGTCGCCCTACTCTACCTGAACAACGTTATCCCACACTACGGCATACCTTACAAAATAATCTCAGACTGTGATGTCCGCTTCATATCCAAGTTCTCAACGGAACTATGTCACATCCTAAATATCTGCCAAAACATCAGCACAGCCTATCACCCTCAGACAGACGGAGCCAGTGAACAAACTAACCAAACTCTTGAACAGTACCTTCGTGTATTCTGTGGCACTCAGCAGAACAACTGGCATGCTTGGTTACCTCTTGCCCAGTACACTAAGAATTCCTGGCCCTCCACTATGACAAAGAAAACACCATTCGACCTACTCATCGGTTATACTCCGCAAATACATCAACCAACCAGAAAGACAGATATCCCATCCCTTGAACAACGACTCTCAGCCATTGATGAAGCCAGGAAAGCTGCCCAAGAGGCACAACGTAAAGCGCAAGAATCCTGGATCAAAGAACATCCACAACACTCACCATTCCCTGTCAAATCCAAAGTCTGGTTAGAAGGAACAAACCTACGACTCCCAAGTAACATCACACCCAAGTTATCACCAAGGAGATACGGACCTTTCAAGGTAGTCTCCCAAATATCCAAAGTTGCTTACAAAATCAAATTACCCCCTACCTGGAAGATCCATGACGTCTTCCACGCATCCCTGCTTACACCATACAAAGAAACCGATCAGCACAGCCCCAATTTCCTAGAACCGCCACCAGACATTCTAGAAGGCAAACCAGAATGGGAAGTTGAGCAGATACTCAAAGAATGACTATTCAGTCGATGGAAGAAGAAGCAATATCTTGTGCGCTAGAAAGGATACTCGCCAGCTCATGATTCCTGGGTTAACTCCGAGGATCTCCATGCTTCAGACTTACTAGCGGACTTTGAAAAACAACCAAGCAGTATAAGAACCCTCAGGATCTCAGATGACCTTCTCTATCCCCAACTCCCATGTCTTCTATCAACCACAAGCTCCCCAGCACAGGCTTCGCCACCTCCACCGTCTTCACCTTGGGCACCGACAATGGAATCATCCTCATCCGCATGCATACCAACAACAATCAACTCCACTTCTTTGGAACCTTCATCCAACGCGGACACTTCGATATCCAATTCCACTGGACCACTTGGTGACCAAGAGAAACCCTTGATGCCATCAACATCGACCACGAAGCAGTCGTGGTCCCAGTTGATAACGAAGAACCTGTCCTTAGGATCCCTGTTGAATATGAGCGATTTCCTTTCGCTCCCCATCCCCCTCAGTATCACCCCCGAAGTCCCACATATCACATCATCCCCACTAGCACTACTAGCGAGAATAGCTGCAACGAAACAGCCACTACCCCCGAAGAAACGGAAAACATTCCACTTCACGTCACCAACCCTGACCCCTCTACTCCCATCAAAGAAACAGAAGATGACAACCAGTCTGAGCAGTATACCAATACCGGACTCCTCCCCTCAGACCACCTTATCCACATCGCTCAAGAAGAAACATGAAGAATATATCAAGGATATGGTCCGACTCAGTGACAAATGGACTCTCCTCAACAATTGGTTCAAGAACATCTCAGTTGCCAGAATGTTCAGAAAGAAAGACAGCAACACCACCCTCTATCTTTACCACTTCCACCGAAAACTCTATGACATGGTCACCAAAGAAATCCTTTTAGCTATTGCAAAGGAAAGAAACCTTCAAAAGAGAACCATCCTCCCCTTCAGCACATTATCTCCTCATTACCAAACCTTGAAGGATCAAACATTCCTCGAAGGACTCTGAACCCTCCTCAAAGGACATAAGAGAGTTATGAGGAGCAAGTCGCCATCACCCGTGTTCATATCCAGTCCAAGTCCCTCAGAAGGAATAGGAGGATCAACTACAGCCGTTATCCCAGAACCACCGTCATCAGCCCCAGTCATCGCACCACCACCTCATGTCGGACCAATACCAGTCATCTGACAATTCATCCACCCATCATCATCCCTACCCAAGGAGGTCATACCATTACCACCAGTTGTACCAAGATTACCATCGCCACCTCTTGCAGACCCATCACCTTTCGTTCAAATGTCTACCTACCCCAGTCCACCACCTATCGAATCACCCCTTGTTGAACCACCCCAAGTTGCATTACCACCACTCCCCCTAGTACCATGGGGATCACATCGATGAGAATACTCATCAATGGAACAATACAAACCACCAGTTCCAATGGACGAAACACCCGATCCAGTCAACATACCTCTACCCCCATCTTTACCAATATCAATACCAGTCACCCAACAGATGGAAAGCATACCGTTACCACCAGCCAAGTGGACCGCACCCTCCTCACTTGACCTCATTCCCCTTCCATGGGATGTACCACCATTCCCAAAAATCACCCCACAGCCATCACCTCCAGTTGCATCGTCATCGCAACTCCTTCCTGAACCACAAATATCACCCCCAGTCGTACCATCATCAGAATTCCCTCCTATTGTCTCAATGACACTTAGTCAAACCAAATCCCTACTACCCAGACATCTGGATTCAAGAACCTTGTCAAGAGACAGACCTACCCCACTGGAGTGGCAAGAATTCCAACAACCACCAATCACAGGGAAACGAAAGGAACTCTCACCTGAAACGGAACCTTCCCCCCCAGCAACCTTAGCATCACGACCACCACAAGTCCCACCCATTCGAACTACTCCCTTATTCGAAAAACATAAGGAATTTGTTTGTGAAGAAGGACCAATTTGGAAAGAATCACAACCTTCCCCTAGTACAGGGAAGCGACAAGAGTCACCACAACATGTTGCAATGCCACTCAAACGTGAGCGAAGTGACCCAGAAACACAACAGTCAATGAGTCCCGAAGAACAACCCACCCCGCCCGATTCCCCTGGCCTTGTCCCCACCCCTCCTTATTCCCCAAAGATCACTGCTGTCTCACGACCCCAAATAATGATGAGCCCCGGAAGGTCAACTAGTCAAAATTCCCCCGCCTTGTCAACACCCTCCAGTTTCGGACTTGCCGACCTTTATAGAACCCCAGTTCAAACAATCATTGAGATTGAGGACGAACTCATGGAGGAAGGAGAAATATTAGACTCTGACTTGTCAATGGAGGAAGGGCAAATTGCCAACACAAGACAATCCACTCCGGATAGCATGGACATTGGAATACCCCGTGTCCCCTCCGACTGGTTGCAATCATCTTCACCATAGGTTGTGTGGTAACGACCACTCTAGGAAGGGCATCATGTTACGATCCTGGGTCCTACCACCAATTTTCCACTATTTTCCACCATTTATTTCTGCGCTCTTGGTCACTCATTCCCCACTTGTTTCCTCACGCGCCGCTCGGACCGCCACCAAATCACCTGACAAGTCATCTGATGGATCACCTGACCATTCCGCAGTCAGATATCACATGCCATCACGTCGCAGTCCGCAGCACTCCGCAGTATCACCATTTAACCCTTTATGGATTGCCAGCTCATTGCCATGTCATGATGGACCGCCAGCTCATGATGAAGCTATACTTAGAACTGCCAGCTCATGATGAACCCTACTATACATGACTCCATTACTCTGTGACTCCTGTGACCCGTTACTTCTCACTTGTATATAAGCGCTCATACTTTTAGCAGTTAGGCCCTAAGCCTAACTTGGTTTTCAATCCAAGACTTGTAGCTTCCACCCAGGACTCTCAGAGTCAACAGCCTGAACTCTCAGTCGCTTCAATCCCCTCTTGAAGCTCTCCCCTTTCATCATCTATCAGGACACTCAGAAGTCGCCCTTATCATCAGGGACTTACTTGTTATACTGTGTAGCCAACCGGTACTGTGCTACTCACATGATCATTGCTTTAGGAGGACAACCCACTAAGCAATCCCAGTCATCGCCAAACCAACCCATGCATGTCGTGTCTTTAAGGCCCTTGGACCTTAACATACTTGCACAGCAAGTTCTGGAATGTCTTCTTCATCTTCTTCATTGATTTCTTCAATGTGTGCACTTCTAGTGTAGGATTGGGATGGTGCTCCTAGTTTTGTGGGTTTAGGGAAAGTGCATTTAAACTTTCTAGGTTGATTAGACTTGTGTGGTGTAGACTGATAACCTGTCCTTTGTCTGGGTTGGTTAGATTGCTTGAATTGGAATGTTTGCGATTTATGCATTGGGCATTCTTTAGACATATGTCCAATTCTACTGCAATTAAAGCAATGTCCTTCATTGCAATGCTTTCTCTTGTCGTCATCAGTGTACGCTTTATTAACTTGAGTGAACACTGGTGGATCTATGTCCATTGGGACTGTTCTATCATTAGGATGAACATATTTGTTTCTATGGCATCCATTGCCATTAGATTGAGTGAATTGCCATTTAAAGTGTGCTTGTCCAGGATTAAGCATTGTTTGTCTGTAAGCATGCTTCTTCATTTCATCTCTGGCAGCGTCTTCCCATTGTATAAGAGTGTTAGGGATTGTGCCTTGGCCATAAAGGATTGCTTGAAGAAGTGACTTTTTGAGACCTTGTGCAAAGATATGCATTGTACCTTCTGTGGTAATGTCATAATTTGCTTGTTTACAGAGATTTTTAAATGTAGAGATGTATGAATCTAGATCATCTCCAAACATCTTTAATGCCATTAGTTTCTGGTGGGCGGTCTGTTTCTTGGCAGTATCTGTATATGCATTTGTGAATGCAGTATTGAAATTGTTCCATATTTGTGGATCGTTTCTATTGAGTGGGTTTTGTGCTCTTGTGGTCAAGTCTCTAATTGAGAGTACTTGATCATTAACCCAATCATCTATATTAGGTCCTCTCATGAGTGATAGTGCATACATCGCGCAGAAGTACGGAACTAGCATCACTTCATGGGTTTCATTGAGTCCCCAATATAAATTGAATTGGTGTAAGAAGAGTTCACTATGTCTTCTATCGCCTTTAAAGGTATCTGGTGGTGAACCTCTTAGTTTGTCTGTTGTAGCGACTGGTGCTACTATTTGCGCTGCTTGTACAGGGGCAGCTACTGGTGCTTGTACAGGGGCTTGTTGCATGGCTTGTCCTGGTTGTGCCATTATGGGCTGGACTACTGGTTGTGCAAATACTACTGGTACTTGTATAGGTGCGTCTTGCACTTGTGGTTGTTCTGGTAAAACTACAACTTGTAGTTCTGGTTCTGGTTCTGTTAAAGGTGGAGGAGGAGGTATGTTTAAACCTGCTTCTACTGCTTGTTCTACTAGTTGTAAGTACACTGGTACTTGTGGTGTGAGAGGATTTTCTGGCTCTCTATCTTCTAAGTCTAAGACATGTTGAAATTGTGCAGCTAATACGTCTGTAGCTTGTTCTGTGGTAGATGTCTGTGGTTCATAGTATTCATCTTCTTGATTGTCTTGATTGTAATCTGGGTTTGGTGTGGATTGGAATGGAGAGTGTTCTACTGACTCTAATGTTTCTGCACATCTTCTAGGTACTGTAAGGGTGGATGGCCCTGGTACTGGTGGTAATTCTTCTGGGATATGTTCTGGGTGTTCTTGATCTGTGATTCTCCAATAACCTGTATTATGGGAATAGGGTTCTAGGCGATCACTATGACTAGTGTATGTGCCTTCTACTGTTTCGAACCTTGTGAGATAGTACCAATAATTTTCTAAGAATTCTACTGGTCTATTAGTGTTAAGATCGTTGTCCCAAAGATAATATCCTGGATGTTCTGAAAAGTTAAGCCACTGGATTTGGCCTAAGATGTGTTCTGGTAGATCTGGTCTTGATCTAAGTTGGACTTCTATAAGTCGATATTTGTGTTGTAGGTCAGGTAACGGTTCTAGAAATTGAGCTGTACTGACAATGTGTAAAGGTCTTCAGCTGCTGAAGGCCTTTAATATAGATCAGTTACTTTAGATCTAAAAACTTCAGTGCGTTGAAGCTTAATGTATTCTTTCAAAGAGGTTGGAACCTTTGGTTTCCGACTTTTGATAAGATAATGTAATGTGCACTTTAATAAGATCTGACTTGATAAGATGTATCGCTTCAATACTCTTGATAAGATGTGACCAATTACGTTAGGTCTGATAAGATGTTCTGTATATGGAAGGTGTCCTGCTACTTTAGGAACGCCTTCTGTTCTGCTTCACTATAGGGGAAGTTGCCTTTATTTGTGGTAACTAGACTAGTTATAGACTTGGTCTAATGTTACGCACAGACTCTGCGTATTGTAAATACTCGCCTTGAGTACTTACAGGTAAGCATTTAGAGTCTACTTAGATAGTATTGCAGACTCTAGGTGCTTGACTTAGAGCGCAAGGGAATTGCTTAGAGGGATAGGAACAGATCATCTGGAACGTTTTCATGATGAGGGTCAGGTGAGGCGGGGTTGTAGGACCTGGTGGAGGGAATGATGTGAGCTGTAGTAGGGTCTTAGTGTTGTTAGGACCCATGATTATAATTCTCCATGTCAGATGTATTCTAGAATTGCTATATGGGCCTCTGCTGCCTGCACAATAGAATTTTTATTTTTTATTTTTTTTAAAATGGCTCAAGTTGACCATGAGTTGACCATAAGCCGTGACTGAAGTTGAGCTGCGGCTACAGGGTGAAAAGTCACGGTCAGTAAAGCTGTATCCGGAAAAAGCCGCAGCTTTCAAAGTCAGCTTGCGGCTGGTCAAGTTGCGGCAACACTAGTCAGGCTTAAGGCCCAACTCTAGAAATAAGACCAGCTTATATACATGAGGGCAGCTACCATGACTAAGGAATAATACGACTAGTACCTGTACTAGTAATGATGGAAAACAAGTACAGTAGTTAGCAGGAATGACGAATAACTAGGAGAAGGATCCTAGTTATGAGTTGGCAGGCTAAAAGTAGCAGAAACAAGTACAACGGTCCTAGAAATGAGCTGGCGCTCCTAGGGTGACAAGAAGACGATCAAGTAAGCAAGAAAGGAGTCAGGGATGACAAGAAGATGATCAAGTAAGCAGTCACGTGATGGGAAAGGATTGGTAAGCATAGAAAAGAAAAATAAGTCCACAGAACATAACACTGCTTGAGCTTTTGCATCAGGAAAACCCTGTTTTTACTTTTTGTGCTTTTTCATGCTTTTTCATGCTTTTCACAAAAAAAGTAGAAAAAAGTAGAAAAAGCCAAGTCCCCTACTTGCCAGAGTGCTCTCCAAGCTGGTGAAAAAAGTAGATTGCCTTCAAAAGTATTGTCACTCAAAAAGTACATGTATATTGAGCAGAGCACCTCTGCAGTTGTGCTCTGCTGAGTCCTGCATTGTTTTCCATTATCTGTGTGCTATCATTGACAGGGATCCTGTGTGAAAACATAGAGTCATTGTAGAAAAGTACAAAAAAATGATGCAAAAAGTAGAGTTGTCATAGAAAAGTACAAAAAAGTATGTGAAGAGTGGAGGACTTGGCTTTTCAAAAGTAGTTTGTACTTTCTGAAAATTTACTTTTTTTACTCATAAAAGCATGAAAAGTAGCAAAAAGTAAAAAGAGGGTTTTCCTGATGTGTGAGCGACGGAAAAGGGAGTCCGCGAGGCAGTAAAAGGACATGACGACATGTGAGCGATGTCCAATGTGGGGCTATGGCTTCGACTGAGCAGGAAATTGACTCCTCCGACTCCAGGAGTCCAGGTACAAATATTTATTTGTAATCTGCTCACAGTCATAGGAACGTGAACCGCATCCTTCACTAATCCATCAGGCTTGTTGAAGAGTTCTGACAAGTACATAGGACCTGCTAAATATGACCGTGACAACGTCTCTCAAAAATATACAGACTCAGAGAGGACCAATAGACCCCTTCAAACCTGAGTCATGCACCGTAATGAACGAAATTCACCCATCGCTCCAACGTTGTCTTTCTCTTTCCTCTCAGCACCTTCACAGCATCCCTCAGGGCTTCCGCTGTTCTCTCACAATACGGCATCTCCCCCCACCTATCCGAGAACAACAACCCGTAAAAGTCCCTGGCAAGGTCCGGACCGTCATTGTCTGCCATTTCCCACATTGTCCCGACAACGCTCCGGAACCCGCAGTACTGGACCGCACCCGTGAGGTGAAGTCCCTCGTCCGCGATGCTATCTGTTGTGTGCTCGGCCGTGTGACAAGCAGAAAGAAACGCGAATTCGGCAGCGGGAAGCCTCGATCGCACGATGTCAAGTAGCGTGAGACGTGAGCCTTCGTAAAGTTTGAAAAATGCGTCAAACGGTTTTCCTGTCTCGAGATTGCCATGACATGATACGTGGACAAACGGGTAGTGTCTGAGGTGTTCCAGCACAGCGCTCGGCGTTGCCGTTTCCCAGAGAAGTGTCGCTGTCAAGAGGCCAACAGACTGGATGACCCGCATCTCCTGCAATGCCTGTGGCATCTTTGCATCGGGCTGTATCACCAGAAGCATCGAAGGCCAATCGAGTGGCCGTGCCCAGGGTTTGTGGGATTCTATAAGGGCGCTAATCGTTGGGGTGTATGAAGGGATGTACAGGTCCGAGAAGTAGAACTTGACGCGACCTTCAGAGTCTGACTTGATCGGACCCATGGTGTGAAGAGGAAGGGAACAAAAGACGGAAGTGGGGCAGAACCATATGCGGGATTGTTCTGGTATATTCAACTCTTGGAGTCTCTGAATCACAGGGCGACCAACAAGGTCGTGAAGGGATTCGAGTACAGAACTCAACGCGTCATCATATGTGCCTGATTTGAGGCCATGATTTTGTGCGCCCAATAACTGGTCCTTCAACTGATTTGCACGCTCATAGAAATTGTCAGGGGTAGGAATGAGGGAAGGAGGCGCATCATGGAGGAGAATGAGGATATCTGAACGCCATCTCGTATGGTTGATGATGATGACCGGCCCATGCTTGGCAGCAGAACGGAGGGCGTCGAATGAAGGTGTTGTCAGGAAAGTGTTGAATCCTGGAAGAGATTGGATTTGGGAGATGAGTGTGTCGCGCTCCGCGACAAGTGCTCATTGTTTGACCACCAGCCGGCCAAAGGGGTCCATCGGCTCGTCACTATCGGCATGGCCTTCATTTGGCCAGATACCAGCTGAGCTTGACGTTGTCAAAACCTCAAGGTCCTTGTTAATAGCTGCGAACCTCTCTGCCAAGGGTAAGTTTACGAGACGGAGTTGGTCAGTTGACATGCAGAGGCCACGCATCTCAGACCAGAGCAGCCCTCTCCCTCGTTCCAGAGTCTCGACGGCTTGCTCAAGTTGACCTATATCGATCTGATGTGATGCGTATTCCAATGGCGGTGTCTCATAATCAACGCGCCCTGAGACAAGACAAGAATGCTGTGTTTCAAGGGTAGGGCTGAACGCCAAAGAGTCTTTCACTAATAAGATAGCACTCTCATATGCGGTAGAGGTGGACGGATGTCTGAAACCCCGCGCGAATCCCACCCATTGACATGAAGTGAGAAATCGGTCGGGTATATTCGCATGTGTATCAGCGGCGGCTATGGGATATAGCTGCATAATTTCTTCAAAGTCAACCATTTCATTGGACGACACGAATCGGGAAATCAAGGCTAAAAGAAGATGTAGAATGATTTTAAGGCTGTTGAATGATTTAACTGGACTTTTGAGGACGTCACGGAGCAAAGTAATTGATTCGTTTAGATGAGCCATGTCGTCTGTGCAGTGGAAGGCCTTGATGAGGAGTCGGGCCAAGCAGATATTAATCACTGAAGTGGAAAAATCACTTGATCGAGGTGATTCAAGGTAGCGCTGGCGGCATTCCATAGCTTCTTCGATCGTCGCTCCATTGATTGGTTGATCTGAAAGGCGGGAGAAGGTTTTGAGAACATCCGGACCGTCCGGATCCTGCATCATCGGGGTAAGTTCGCCAATGTCCGGTCTAGCTATTGGAAGAGGGGGAACCACACGTGAGGATGATGGATGGTTGTTAACTTCTGTCTTACTGGCATCATCCACTGCTCGCGAATTACCTGCAACAGAAAACTCATCGAAGCGGGCCTTCTCGAGTTTTTCCAGCCTCAGAGTCATTTCTTGATGCTCCGGATCGTCAGAGGACAGCGTCCTAAGATAGACACAAATGCGGTAAATTGCCTCCTCTAAATACTCTGGGTTCCCATAAAAGTCGAATCTGAATTTTGCAAGCCCCACAGCCGCATAAGAAGCAAACTTGACAGACCACAGATCAGTGAAGGATCCGTCCACGATTGACATCGCGTCCTCGTAGTCAGCATGTGAGTGAGTCACTAAGAAGCGCTGGCGGAGAGAGCATAGAAGAGAATGGGAAACATCGTCCGAATGAGGAAAGCGGATATTCGCTTCATGAAGGCATTCAATGGCTTGGTCCAGCGGTTGTCGGTACCCCGGTTCATCATCCATGGCCTTGACCAACATTAGAGCAGTGCTAAGCAGGAGTCCATCTGAGGCATCCAAACTAAGAAGCTCGCGGCAGAGGATTGCCATCTCTTCAACATTTCGCGTTGGATTGATGGATTCCATTTGGACCTGATTTGCTAAGGCCTGCGTGAAGGTTGTTGTAATGCGGTCTCTTGTGATGTGGGAGGCTTCAAGTGACTGGTCTCTGAGGTAACGAAAATATCTGACACAGTCCTTGCTATCGTCAAGCTGCTTGAGCTTATGTGAGCGACGGAAAAGGGACTGCGCAAGGATGAAGAAGGCCTCGACGACATCTGAACCATGTCCAATGTTGGGGTCAAATAAGAGTATGGCTTCGACTGAGAGGGAAATCGACTCCTCAAAGTCTTCGTTCTCATCTGTTAGCACATAGCATCCCAATCGTGCCACAGCCAAAGTTGTGAGGTACGTAGAACGCCGAGGGTCAGCTTGGGGTAATGGCAAGAGTTCATTTTGGATTTGCAAGATGTCGTTATCGATTTCGAGTAAAGAAACTGGGATGAATTAGGATCAATTTGCGGAAGATAAAAGGATTTGGAAAGTCGAAGACCAGATCTGACACTCACTCAATGGGGCCGCCATTCTTCAAGAACTTGCAAAATCAGAAGGAAAGTGCCCTAGGAGGAAGTGTAAGCTGGGAAGGTGCTGTAGCCTTGCAGAACGGAACAAAATGGAACGAGGACAATTCGACCACATGACGTCTCCCGAACGCCCAGCCTATGGCGCTCTCGCTCTGCCTTGCCCTCCTCGCCTTGCCTCCATTCCTCCGCCTTCACCCTTGTTGCCATCAGACCGACACTTTCCCTTGAATAGACAAGCCTCGCCCCTCATCGCACCCAAGCCCTATCGCCAGAGATATGCGCATCGCTCAACTTGTTGGCCGACTCGCAAGTACGCACTGCCCTGCACAGGCCACAGCCCCATACTGTATGGCTCGCGCCGTTCACAGCCCCTTGCTGGTCAAACCCAGTTCGGGACTCCATTGCCGTTATAAAAAGGTCCTTACTGTATCTAGGCCGATTTCATATGTTTTTCTTATTTCCATTTGGAACGTCTTGCTAACCATGTTAGTGACGTTACACTTCCCAGTTGATCCTAGACACTACCATCGAGCACCGCAACGCCATTTCCTCATCCTTGTCACCCTCGTGCTCATTGTCGCGCGCCTTACCACCATTCAGTAAAATTTCCTTGCTTTTGGACACCGCTGTCCATCGGTTATGATGCTGCGCGGCCTGTCGCTGGCAGCACCAAGTTCGTCTCTTCACCTTTTCCCCTTTAGCTCACCTCTGCGTAGAATACTTGTCCGGTATAGTCTCAGCCTTGTGTATAAGTACCCCACGTCTGTCCTTGTCAAGGTCAGGCGACTGCAGCACATCTCTCCCCATCTTTTTTCCCGTTGGTGTGCTCTCGGGGGCAACTGCGCCCCATTCTCTCTCTCTCTCTTTCACTCTGCTTGCGTGCCTTGTGACTCTCGATTGACCAGGGCAAGCATGGCCCTCTCCTTCCTCAAACCCACTCCATTGTGTGTTCTTGGATCATCTGGAACATGACCTTGGTTTTGGTTTTATTTCATATCTTTCTTCACCCTTCCTTATTCGAACTTACTTGTGGACTCTATGTCTGTGTTACAGAAGGGATGGGGCGTTAGAGATTGGGGCCCACATAACGCAAGCGTGAAATCGTGTGGCAAAAATCTCCGTTGGACTGGAGGGTGCCGATTCGATAGTGCATAGTCCCCCTGGGGTGAGGTATCGTAAAGTGAGTACTACGATACAGTAGTACTATCGTACTCATCTGAAACCTGCGGGAAACAATGTGCAAATATGGTTATGATTATTTGCAATGCGACAGTACACATAGGGACCAGAACCGCATGCTCAACTAATCCATCAGGCTTCTTGAAGAGTTCCGAGAAGTACTGTAGCGCAAGAGGTAACTCCACGCTATGTGAGTCCGAAGGGGAGTTCTTGAGATCCGAGGCAGGCTCGCAATCCCGAAGGGAAAGCAAAGGCGCGAGGGAGAGAAGGAGAGGGATAGGAGAGAGGGGGAGTGGCCGCGCGCCCGAAAGGCTGGGAGCACGCAAAGGGAATTGTAACGGGGCGTAAGGAGAGCTTGAGATGGCGACGACATGCGAACAAGAAGGGGAAAGAGTCTATCTTATATTAAAGGACCTCGCGTTGACGATTGGGTCGTTCAAGAGGCACAGAAGGTGGTCACTCACGTCTATGGGCGACCGCACGATATCCCACCGGTACAAGCCACTCATCAAGCCGATGACGAGGTCCTGTGGAACGACTTCATAAACCGACTATACAGGCGCATTCGTGGATACCGCATCCGTGGAACAAGCATACGCCAACCTGACGAAACTCGACATGAAGGGAGACGAAGTTGACGAGTACATTGCAGCGTTCGAATATCTGTTAATTCGAGCTTGTTGGCAAGGGACGCAAGAGGGTCGTTAGAGATGTTCAAACAAGGCCTACGGAAAGGCTCACATTGGACAATCCTCCAACGCGATCCGATGCCAACCACCATCAACAAATGGTAGGCCGCTGCCCAACGCGAAGTCCAACATCGCAGGATGGCATTTGCCAGCTAGGACCGCACGGCGGCGGTTTCCTCAGCACCTGCCAGAATCCCCGATGAGATCCCCCGAGACGACCACAGGATCGGCAGCCTCAGAGAGACCCTGATGCCCTGGACGTCAATGTGGTCTCGTTCAGAAAGAAGGAGGGGACCGGAGGCGGAGGACGAAATGGCGGAAGTTTAAGCAAGGATGAACGCTAGAAGCAGTTGAATGAGGGCCAGTGCTTCCAGTGCAGCCGTCAAGGTCAGCAAAAGAAGAATTGTCCAATCAAGGATGGTGGCGGCGGCGGCGAAGGGAGCAGAGTGTCGAGGGGGAGGACAGAGCGGCGCGAGTTATCGAGGCCACTGGCAGAACGGAGGGTCAAGAAGGTCAGAGCAACGAACAGGAAGAAAGAAACAACGACACACCTGGACCCGCTCCTGCCTACGACCCCGCGTCCGTTATCGACTATATGAAGACTCTGAACCAACAAGAACAAGGCGATTTCCTGAATCGTGTAACGGAAGGTGGCATGGGTTTTGAATGCCGCTTGACGAATCGGCCAACGATCGAGCAGAGAAAGGAGAAGTCTGTATAGTGTATATTAGAAGGATGAACGCGATGAAACTGGAGTTTACCTTCAAGTCTGTACAGAGTGTAGCCGACGAGACAGCGCTGTTGGACAGTGGCGCCAGCGAGAACTTCCTAGACGAGGACGTCTGGAAGGGCCTCGGTATCGGGCAAGTGCAGCTCAAGCAACCAATTCTGGTTCATAACGTCGATGGGACTGAAAAGCGAAGCGGAAGAATTGAATATTACTGCTGGTTGCGAGTCAAACTGGGGGAACGAACAGAGAAAATGCGATTGTACTTGACGAATCTGGAAAAGGACCGTTTTATCCTGGAGTACCCTTTCTTGTGGACCTTCAACCCACGGATCAACTGAAAGATGGGACGATTGCTCAAAGAAGAGGTCGAAATGGGGACGATGAGATTTGAACATGCCCAGCATTTGATGACAAAGGTGCAACAACAGGCCCGACGAACCCGTGGAAACCCGGCAAAAGGTCTAACGTCTAGCCCTCTCTGTATGGAAAACAACATTCTTCCAGCAGTGGGCCAAGGAAGCCAGGAAGGAAAGAAATTACCACAAAGTATCAACGGTGTTTGACTTGAAGGCAGCGGAATGCTTTCCCCCGCAAAGGGACGAAGATCTGAGAATTGAACTATTACCGGGAGCCCCGACCGCAATCAATTGTAACCCATTAAACCGAAAGGAGACTGGTATCCTTTGAAATTTCTTAGCACTCGGTCAATGGACGCATAGGGGACCGAACCGCATCCTTCACTAATCCATCGGGCTTCTTGAAGAGTTCTGAGAAGTACTGTAGCGCGGGAGGTAACATCACGCTGTCTGAGTTCGAAGAGTAGTTCTTGAGATCCGAGGCAAGTTCACAATCTCGAAGGGAAAGCAGAGGCGCGGGGAAGAAATGGAGAGGGAATGGAGACGTGGCCGCGTGCCCGAAAGGCCGGGAGCACACAAATAAAATCGTAACAGTGTAAGGAGAGCTTGAGACGGCGACAGTACGTAAACGAGAAGGGAAAAGGGTCTATTGCATCGATAGGGACCTGGATTGATCGTTCCCCTGGCTGAGGCCAGCGAGGGTGGCTATATACAAGTATGCTACTGCGAGTAAAGGGAGCGGTGTTGTCCCGTGTCCGATGGCTAAGTAGAAAAGGAAGGTAAAACAGGCAGAGCGGGAGTCCTTAAGCGCAAGAGGGATAAGGAACGTATGAAGGAGACCTGAATAAATATATACACAGTCAATCCAAGTCTGGCAATCCGTGGTCTCGAGCGAGGGCCCGACTGACAAGGTGTCGTGCACGTCGTGAGTGAGGTTGGAATGACAGATGTCGAAGCGGCACGCAGTTGTAGCGTCAGCTGGCAAAGGTGGGCGAACCATGGGGTATTTCAGGTGCGACGAGAGGGGACTTGAGGGGCAGATGGCGCTGAATCGGTCGAGGCAAGGGGTGAAGGACGAGGTGGTGGTAACTTAGTGAGGGTGAGAGGCATGTTACGTGGTCGAAAGTGTGCTCCATTCCAAGGCTCAGCGCTCAGGCTGCACCATACCTTATAGTACATGGAACCAGCTAAATATCACCGTGACAAGCTACTAACAGCATTGTCGAATACCATACAGAGAGGGCCATCCGATCCCTTCAAATACGAGTCATGCACCGTAATGAACGAAGTTCACCCATCTCTCCAAAGTCATATTTCTCTTTCTTCTCAGAACCTTCACAGCATCCCTCAGAGCCTCCGCCGTTCTCTTGTAATACGGCACTCCCTCCCACCTACTAGTATTAGAAAACACAGACCTGTAAAAGTTCCCAGCAAGGTCTGGTCCGTCAACGTCAGCCACTTCCCACATCGTCCCGACGACGCTCCGGAACCCGCAATACTGGACCGCACCCGCAAGGTGCAGCCCCTCGTCCGCGATGCTCTCTGTTGTGTGCTCCGCTGTGTGACAAGCAGACAGGAACGCAAATTCAGCAGCGGGAAGCCTCAATCGCACGATGTCGAGTAGAGTGAGACGTGCGCCTTCATATAGTTTGAAGAAGGCGTCGAATGGTTTTCCCGTCTCGAGATTGCCATGGCACGATATGTGGACAAACGGGTAATGTTTGAGGTGTCCCACCACAGCGCTCGGCGTTGCCGTTTCCCGGAGGAGAGTTGCTGTCGATAGACCAACAGATTGGATGACGCGCATCTCTTGCAACGCCTTTGGCATCTTCGCATCGGGCTGGATAACAAGAAGCATCGAAGGCCAGACGAGTGGCCGCGCCCTGGGTTTGCGTGATTCTATGAGCGCGCTGAGCGTTGAGGTATATGAAGGGATGTAGAGGTCCGAGAAGTAGAACTTGATGGGGCCTTCTGACCTGATTGGACCCATGGCATGGAGAGGAAGAGAACAAAAGAGGGAAGTGGGGCAGAACCATATGCGGGACTGTTCTGGTATATGCAACTTGCAGAGTCTCTTGATCACAGGGCGACCGACGAGTTCATAAAGCGTTTTGAGTACGGAACTCAAAGCGTCATTATACGTGCCCGATTCAAGACCATGATTTCGTGCGCTCAACAACTGGTCCCTCAAGTGCTTCGCACGTTCATAGAAATCGTCAGTCATAGGAATGAGGGATGGAGGTGAATCGCGGAGAAGAATAACGATATCTGACCGCCATTTAGAATGGTTGATGATGATGACCGGTCCATGCTCAGCAGCAGAACGGAGGGTGTCGAAAGAAGGTGCCGTCAGGAAAGACCCAAATCCCGGAAGAGTTTGAATTTTGGAGATGAGCCTGTCGCGCTCTGCGATGAGCTTCCGTTGTGCGATGACTAGTCGGCCGATCAGGTCCATCAGCTCGTCACTCTCGGATTGGTCTTCGTTTGGCCAGATACCAGCTGAGCTCGACGTCGTCAAAGCCTCAAGGTCGTTGTTGATAGCTGCGAACCTCTCGGCCAAGGGCAAGTTTACAAGACGGAGTTGGTCAATTGACATGCGGAGGCCACGCATCTCAGACCAGATTAGGCCTCTCCCTCGTTCCAGAGTCTCGACGGCTTGCTCAAGTTGACCCATATCGATCTGATGTGATGCGTAGTCTAATGGCAGCTTCTCATAATCAACGCGGCCTGAGACAAGATGATAGTGCTGTATTTCGAGGGTAGGGCCAAACGCCAAAGAGTCTTTCATTAATGAGATAGCCCTCTCATATGCGATAGAGGTGGACGGATGCCTGTGATACCGTGCGAACACTGCCCATTTACACGAATGCGAAATAGGACAGGTATCTTCGCACATGTACCGGCGGCGGCTATGGGAAATAGCTGCATCATCTCTTCAGCGTCAACCGTTTCATGCAACCGCAAGAGTCGGAAGAACAAGGCTAAAAGAAGATATTCAATGATTTTCAGGCGGACCGATGGTGCAACTGGACTCTTGAGGATGCCACGGAACAAGGTGATTGATTCGTTGAGATAAGCCATGTCATCTGTGCAGTGGAAAGCGCGGAAGAGGATTTGGGCCAATTGGGACTTATTCATAAAAGTGTCAAAATCGCTTGATTGAGATGATTTGAATTTGTGGCGGTGGAATTCTATAGCTTCTTTGATCCTCGCTCGATCGGTTGCTTGCTCAAAAAGGCAGAGTAGGGTTTCAATACTATGAGGATCTCCCACATCCTGCGTCACTGGGGTGAGTTCGCCGATGTCTGATCTAGTTGTTGGAAGGGGGGGGACCAGATGCGGGGGTAATGGGTGATTGTTAACCTCTGTGTTACCGGCATCTGCAGCTCGCGAACTACTTGCGACAACAAGCTCATCACGGCGCTGCTTCTTGAGGTATTTCAGCACACGAGTCATTCCTTGACGGTCTGGATCTTCGGAGGACAGCATCCTAACATAGATACGCATGCGGAAAATTGCCTCCTCTAAGTACTCTGGGTTACCATAAAAGGTATATCTGGCTCGTGCAAGCATTGCGGCCACCAAAGAAGCACTCTTGACAGACGGCGGATGAGTAAAGGACCCGCCCGCGATTGACATTGCATCCTCGTAGTCAGCATGTGAGTGAGTTACAATGAAACGCTGGAAAAGAGAGTAGAGCAATCTAAGGGAAACTATGTGCAAATCAGGAAAGCGGACATTCGCTTCGCGAAGGCATTCAATGACTTGGTCCGGCGGTGGTTGGCCCACTGAAACGTATTCATCTTTAATAGTAATGTCCCAGACCAACGTTTCAGCAGCGGTAAGCAAGATTTCATCTGAGGCATCCAATCTAAGAAACTCGCGGAAGAGGATTGCCTTCTCTTCGATATCTCGCGTTGGATTGATGGATGCCATTTGGACCTCATTCGCTAAGGCCCGCGTGAAGGCTATTGTGATGCGACCTCCTGTGATATGGGTGGAATCAAGCGACTGGTCTCTGAGGTATCGCAAATATGTGATACAGTACTTGCTATCGTCAGGGCGCTTGAGCTTATGTGAGCGACGGAGAAGGGAGGCCGCAAGGGAGACGAAGGCCGTGACGACATCTGAATTATGTCCGATCTGGGGATCAAATGAGAGTATGGCTTCGACTGAGTGAGAAATCGACTCCTCCAGGTCTTCGTTCTCATTTGTTAATCCATAGCGCAGATATCGTGCCTTGGCCAAAGTAGAGAGGTATGTAAAGCGCGAAGGATCGGTTCGGGGTAATGACAAGAGTTTATTTCGGATTTGCAAGATGCGGTTATCGATTTCGAGCAACGAAACTAGGGCGAATTAGGGTCAACTTGTGAATGATAAAGGGTTTTGGAAAGTTGAAAACCAGATCTGACACTCACGCAATGAGAACGCCATTCTTCAAGATCTTCCAGGATCAGAAGGTGAGTGCCCTAGGAAGGAAGGGATGCAGCGTTAGAGAGTGGGGCCCGCAAAACGCAAGCGTAAAATCGTGCGACAAAACCTCCGCTGGACAGGAGGAGTACCGATCTGATAGTCGATAGTCGCCGCTGGGGTGCTCGTCTGAAACCCGCGGGAAACAATGTACAAATATGGTTATAATTATTTGTATCTAATCTGCCAGGAACCTGAACCGCATCCTTCACTAATCCCTCGGGCTTGTTGAAGAGCTCTGAGACGTACTGTAGCACGGGAGGTGACTCCACGCTATGTGAGTTCAAATGGTAGTTCTTGAGATCCGAGGCGGGTTCACAATCCCGAAGGGAAAGCAAAGGTGCGAGGCAGAGAAGGAGAGGGGGATTAAAGAGAGGGAGTGGCCACGCGCCCGAAAGGCTGGAAGCACGCGAAGGGAAACGTAACGGGGCGTAAGGAGAGCTTGAGACGGCGACGGCACACAAAGGGGAAGGGGAAAGAGCCTATGGTATCGATAGGGTTCTGGATTGATCTCTCCCCTGGCTGAGGGTAGCGAGGCTGGTTATATACAAGTACGCCACTGCGAGTAAAGCAAGGGGTGTCGTCCCATGTCCGATGGGTAAGTAGGAAAGGAAGGTAAAAGAGGCAGAGCGGGAGTTCTAAGCGAAAGAGGGGTAAGGAACGTACAAAGGAGTCCTGAACAATTCTATACACAGTAAAATCCAAGTCCGGCAATACGTGGTCCCGAGCGAGGGCTGGACTGGCGAGGTGTCATGTACACCGTGTGTGATGTTGGAATGATGGCTGTTGAAGCAGCGTGCAGTGGTGGTGTCGGCTGGCGAAGGTGGACGAACCGTGTGGCATTTGAGGTGCGACGAGGGGGCAGAGAACGACAAATCGGTCGAGGTGATGGTGGTGAAGGCTTGGGCGGAGGACGAGGCGATGGTGGTGAGAGTGAGGATGACAGGTCGAGAAGCTGCTGAGTCGTCCCAAGTTGAGTCCTCAGGCCAACAAATGACAAAATGGTGTTCCTGAGTAGGACCCGTCTCTCCAGCAGTGATAACGCATAGACCAGACGATAGGGATGACCTGGAACCACCAAGCTCAGTTGGCAGAAGTAGCAAACGACGAACTGCGGACGTAATTGTCAGGTTTAGAAACGAAAAAAAAAAGAAAATGACGCACAGGTCCTCGCCAACTGCGTTAAGAGCTCGCAACAAGCGTACAGTCTCAACCTCAGATCCACACATACCGACAAGTCTGATTATGAAAGTATCCAGAACTTTGGGGTCAACTTTAGTGATGGGTGCATATGCCCCAGGACGTATTGTGTTGATGAAGCGTTTGAGGGGGTCCTGAGCGATGATGATCTTATTAACCACGTGAAAGAATATTAGCCCATAGGTAGCGCGTCTGGAAAATGCTGGTTGGGAAAAGGACGCAAGAGGGTCGTTAGAGATGCTCAAACAAGGCCTACCAAAAGGCTTACATTGGACAATCCTCCAGCGCGACCCAATGCCAACCACCGTCGACAAATGGCAGGCCGCTGCCCGACGCAAAGTCCAACGTCGCAGGGTGGTGTTTGCCAGCCTGGGATCGCACGGCGGTGATTTCCTCAGCACCCGCCAGAATCGCCGATGAGATCCACCGAGACGACCACAGCGTCAGCAGCCTTAGAGAGACCCCAATACCATGGACGTCAACATGGTCTCGTTCAGAAAGAAGGAGGGGACCGGAGGCGGAGGATGAAAAGGCGGAGGTTGAGCAAGGAAAAATGCTAGAAGCGATTGAATGAGGGCCGGTACTTCCAGTGCAGCCGCCAAGGTCACCAAACAAAGAATTGTCCAATCAAGGATGGTGGCAGCGGCGGCGGTGAATGGAGCAGACGGTCAAGGGGGAGGACAGAACGGGCGCAAGTCGTCGAGGCCAGAACGGAAGGCCAAGAAGGTCAGGGCAACGAACAGGAAGAAAGAAACAACCACGCACCTGGACCCGCTCCTGCCTACGACCCCGCGTCCG
>Ga0307510_10001156_pt1 | contig 28396 bp, 34 predicted proteins | sample 12_EM_MG_FD_207224 | JGI IMG/M metagenome (GOLD analysis project Ga0307510, IMG submission 207224) | Populus trichocarpa ectomycorrhiza microbial communities from riparian zone in the Pacific Northwest, United States - 12_EM | ecosystem: Host-associated > Plants > Roots > Unclassified | place... | reverse complement strand
TCCCCAAGTTTGCTTTCCTTTCAGTCCATACTACAATAGTTCGCAAAGTGTCAAGTTGACAAGTTTTCTGCTATGCTCGCCTCATGTCTTGTAGTCCTCCCTTCTACGTTTCGTCGTCTGTTGCAAGCCCAAGACGCATGTAGATTGAAGCCATACAGTCTTTCGTCGATAAGGGCCATCGTACAATGTGCAACTTGAAAGTTGAAAATTTGAAATCAGGGAAGGACCTGAAAGCCCGTTGGCACGATGGTGCGATTCCACGTCCAATCAAACACTTTTCGTAATTCACAGAGACTCGAACGGGAAAATAAGGTAAGGGACTGACTCGCGTGGGTACCAGGAGCGCCGATTTCCTTTGCGGGGGGGGGCGTCTTGCCGGGTTTAGGAGGGTGACCCCTTTAGTTGTCATGGGGGATGGGTGTGGGTGATGCACAGCTGCAGCACGTTGGCTGACTGCTCATCTGTGAGCAGGGTGTACTTGTATCCCAGCTGTCACGATGTAAATACCTCGTATACCTTACTGTCCTCATGAATGAAATTTGTTTTCCTCTCACATTACATACGCACAGCTCTTCCTTCCTTCGACCTTGTTGAGAGCCAATCATTGGGTCAGCCCTTCCTTCACCTGGGTCCTAAACGATGCCCCGAATACGCAAAAGTGAGTACGTGCTGTAGCTGAGTGGAACAGGTCCGTAATTGTGTCCTACGCCTAGAGACGAGCAAACGGGGCACAACCGCCCAACGCGCTAAGGTCAAACACAAAGTCGCGGAGAGCAGGAAAAAGTCAAAGAAGGCAGCGAATAAAGATCCCACCTGGAAATCGAGCGCGTGTTCCTACATTCATACTTTATTCTGCATCCTGACAGCACTCTGCTCTCTTAGAGAAGGCAAAAGATCCTGGCATCCCGAACAATTTTCCATATAAAGACCAGATCTTGGCCGAGATAGCTGAGGAGAGACGACAGGTGTGCATTTACCCGTCGTTCTGAAAGTCTTCCAAGTAACGAGATCGTGGATTTGCTTTGTGCAGGCCGCCGAGGCAAAAGCACGACGGAAGGAGGAGAAGAAGAATCTTCGAGCACAGCAGAAACTCGTTTCGGAGGCAAATGGGAGAGGCGGTGGCGATGACGGCGGCTCAGGCGGCCAGGAGGACAATGACCATGCCGAAGGCGAAGATGGGCACTTCGATGGCCTCGCGACGCTCGGTGGTCCCACGAAGAGCCCCTCCAAGTCGATGTCGAGCTCAGGCGTACAACTCGCCGTTGCTTCCGCAGGTGCAAAGGATGACGCACCGCTACTCCTCAACCCGGACCTGCCACATCTCGCCGCCGTACTTGACAAGGCAGACGTCGTGATCGAAGTCCTCGACGCGCGGGATCCGCTCGCGCACCGCAGTAGCGCCTTGGAGGCACGCGTTGAGTCGAAGAAGGGACAAAAATTGTTACTTTTGCTCAACAAAATCGGTGCGTGCGCACTCATTCTTCTGATACAATGCTACGTGATGGCTGACAGGACCGCTCATAGATACATGTCCTCGCGAACCGACCGCTGCATGGGCTGCTCGGTTGCGTTTGGAGCACCCGACGCTGCTCTTCCGCGCCGCATCATCCTTTCTCCCACCTGTCGTCACACACGAATCGACAAAGGGAAGAGGAAAGAACAAGGAGCCGTTAGATGATGCATGGGGCTATGACGCAGTGGCTCAGCTGTTGAGGTCTTGGGCCCAGGAGAAGATTGGCGATGGGCCCTTGTACGTCGGCGTTGTAGGCCTTGCGAATGTACGCCCCAGTTCTTTCTCTTCCCTCTGATCTTAGCGTCGGCGTTGTATAGTCCGGAAAGAGCGCATTCATAAACTCTCTCGCTCGCAAAGCCACACTCGATGTGTACGTGGCGTCCTCCTCGTCCGCCAACTCCCCGACCACGACGCCACATGCCCTGGAAGTGACGCTTGAACTAAACGACAAGCCCGTCGTTTTCATCGACACGCCAGGGCTGGCCTGGCAGCCTTCCGAGGAAGGGGACCGGGAGCAGCGACATGCTCACAACGTCCTCTTGCGCAACAAAGGTCGCATCGATCGACTGAAGGACCCTACGCCTGCCGTAGCTTGCATCGTCTCACGCGCTGAGACAGAAGACCTCATGGTCTTCTACGGTCTTCCAGCCTTCTCCAAGGGCGATGTGGATGCGTTTCTCATGGGCATCGCCCGCGCTCACGGGCTCATAAAAAAGGTCAGTCTGCCTTATTTCCATCTGCGTCCTTTGAATCCTTCGCCAACTCCCACGTTTTTACTTCTTCCCAACCCAATTCTCAGGGTGGAAACCCGGACGTTTCCGCCGCGGCACGCATCGTCTTGCGTGACTGGTCTACGGGCAAGATCTCGCGGTATGCCGTCCCACCTGCAGCCTCGAGCCCGGGGACCGCCACGGACGCAGATGCTGCGTGCCCGACGCTGGCGACGATATATGCGGGCGATGCAGCGCTCCTGGAGAGACTTTCGCCACGCAAGGAACTCCGCCGAACCCGCGACCTCGTGCGGCTGTCCTCTGAGCGGATTGACGATCGTGCTCTTGCGCTAGAGACGCCGTGGTTCGGCACGGACGCCGCAAACGAAGCTGGGCTTGTCGAGAGCGCCGAATTCCACGGGTTGGAGGGATCTGTCTCGGGTGACGACGAGGACGATGACGACAGTAACGGCAGCGATGATGACAGCGAAAATGCAGGTATGGACGAAGAAGACGAAGGGGTAGATGGAGAAGATGAAGTGCCACCTACCGCGCACTCTTCCTCCGCCCGAAAACGCAAACCGCCATCACTACCACGGTCGGACCCTGTGCGACCTTCGAAAAGGGTCGCCTTTACGGGGATCACGACTCAATCGAAGAAACAAGTGCCGTCGTCGAATAAAAAGACCAGCCCGCTTCTCGCCCATAGCAAGAGGCAGAAAACTGCTAGCCTTTCTGATCCGTCAGCGACTATGTCACCATCTAAAAAGGCCAACCCGGGTGTGCGTAGTACTCGCGCACCTGCAGGCTCAGCACGAACACGCGCTCATAAACCCGCTGCCAACGCACCTACGACGACGGCTCAGAAACATGCAGCAGGTGAGGACGGCGCGTACGACTTTAGCAAATTCTTTTGAGACAATCAGAAAAAGTAGCGTATATTTATTTTAACTTGGTCCGAAGGTTAGATTAGATACACAGATACATGAGCAATTTTGTCTAATCCATTCTCAATCGGAGAATGTCCGACAATGACGGAAAGACAAATCATGGGTGAGTGTTCGTCGGTTTGGATAGTAGGAAGGAATAAAAGAAGATACATCAACAAGTAGTCCGTCTGCGTACGTACTTGAAGTAATCGTGAGGCGAATATAAAGAATACTGTAACGTGGGCACGTATGTATGTGGGATGGGGGGGCGGGGAACGTCGCATAGCTACATGTCGCGGAGTAGATACAACGTGATAGGGCGAAGTAGTTAAGCAAACAACAGACCAAGAAATACGAAAAAAGCTTTTGATGCGTCTATTGAAAACAGGCGACTGACTATGCGCATGCCACCGTCACTGATCGAAGGTTGAAACGTCGAAATGAAATAAATAAATGAAAGCAGGCAAGAAGAACCTCGTCCGTGCATGAAAGAGATACGTAATAATGGAAAGAAGTAAAGAAGTGGAAACAAAAAGCAAAAAAAAAAAAAGAGGGAGAGAAAAAAATGGGGCACCAACGGCGCCAGGCTGGGAACGGTGGCGGTGTTGGTAGTAGGAGTACTAGTGGCGGCGGCGGCGTCGGTGGCAGAGTGGCATTTTCACAACACGACACGGATGACGGCTGAACCGCCCCCTTCGAGCGCCGCACCCACAAAAGCTTCTGGCGCACGCTCGAACGGCAACACGCGCCCAGCCCCATATTCGCCTCCGAGCCCGAGCAACGCGTCCGGCGACGGGTGCTGCAACGCGGGCATGGCCAACAGCGCCGCGAGCGCGTCGCGCACGTCTCCCCCTTCGAAATCGATGTCCGCGACGCACGACACCCACGTGTAGTCGACCGTCCGCGCGTGCGCGCGCGACGGTGTCGATACCGCGGCGTCCGTACCCGCTGCCGACATTGCTGCGGGCGAGCTGGCCGACGTGACCATGCTATTTCTCCTCGCCTTCCTTTGAGAGGAAGATCTGCCCAGGCCGCTGCCGCTGCCGCGACCGATCGTCATGGCGCGCTTGAGGCTGCGTACGCCCGCGCGCCAGTGATCCTGCATCGTAGGCACGGCCTTGCCTGAGCCAGCGTCGCCGACGGTGGTTGTGAACTGCGCAGGGCCACGCGATACGGCACCACGCGCTAGGAGGATACGTGAGGCGTCCCAGATCTCGCGTCCGCCAATCGTGTCGAAGACAAAGTCGACGTCAATGTCGAGAGTTTGTAGCACCGCCAGTGGTGAGCCAACGCAGATCCCTTCGACGCCCCATGTGCGCAGGCGTGCACATACCTCCTGAAGTCTCCTAGGGATGCCCGTCCCCAGCGCTTTGTCGTCAGACGCAGAAAACAGCATGTGCGGCTGGGAAGGCGCTGTGACAGCGGCGTCATAGCCAACGGCAGAAGGATCCACTTGAACAACGACATTCACGCCGATGGCACGTAGCATAAGCGCCGCAAGTCCCCCAGCACCGTCTTGTCCGCGGAGAACGAGGGCAGTACCGCCACCTGATAATAATGACGGAGATCTGGACGCCGTGTAGGTGCGTACGGCGCGGTATGCCGAGACTCCCAGAGTCGGGAGAAGGGCAAGAGATTCGCGGGAAAACGAAGGCGCGGAGTCAGCTGGGGCAGGTACGGGCAAAGGTATGCTAGGCTGAGGGGCGCGGTGTAGTCGACGTCGGTCGAGGAGGACAAACTCGCAAAGTGCGCCGCACTGCGTGTGTGTAGATCGAGTGGTCAGTACAGCAGGAGGACAGGAGGACATACGCTAAGGGAACGGACCTTTTTCGCATCAAGCAAACCGATCACCCACTCTCCCTTTTTCAGTGTTTCACTCGAGACTTCCAATCCGCACTCTACAACTCTTCCCAAGACGCCGCGTCCGGGTACAAAGGTGGTCGCACCCTTTCCTCCTGCGTCACTCGCAGCGAGCCTGTCCGTCAGGATCTGTCCGTCCAGACCTTCCAGGCCAACAGCATAAACTTGGACCAGTACGGCGGAATTCGCAACGAACGACGGTGGCGGTCTGTGAGACGAAAGGGCAATCGCGCCCGTCAGATCGTGCTTCCTTTGTGGCCGCGGAGCCGAACGGCGTTTTCGAAAGCCCGAAGAGAGGAAAGATGCTGAGGTAGCAGCGCCGCGGACAACCTCAATCGATACCATGCTAATCTGTGCTCGACCATCACGAGGCAAATCTACGCGTCCACCCCCGAGGCTGCGCCACGGGTCTTCTGGCCGGTACGAAGCTCGAGGTAGGGTTAGTGTTGTGTAACCTGGTGCTGGATCAGGGGCAGAGCTGGCAGGAAACTGGGGAAGCTCTACGGTGCGCGAGGTGTACGATATGCGCGCGTGTGCGTGCGAGGCCTGTGAAGGGGGCCGGACGTCGTGGGAATTGCTTGTGATACTGTTGGTGCGTGGGGTCGGTGAAGAAAACGGGCCCCTCACGTGTGACGGGGTCGTCGAGGGACGGTGTTCATCTGTCACGTCTTCATCTTCTTCTAGCAGAGCGGTCATGCGACGACTGGTGATAGGACGGCCGATGACCGTTCGCGGACGAGGGCGGTGCTGTTTCGGCTGATGGGTGATGAGGTCCGTGCGGCGTTTTGATGAAGAGGCGGGGGACTGGACGAGCCAACGAAACTCATTTGCCCAATCCTCGTCGGTGTAGGTGTATGACTTGGACGGAGTCGAGAAGCGTTTTGAGCGTGACTGGCTGACGGGTCGCTTTTGCAACATGGCAAAGGCGGCATGAAGTTCATCCGAGGTGGGTGGAGTGGAGCACGAGATGGCTGAGTGGGTGGATGACGCCGAGGAGGAAGTCGATGACGACGATGACTTGTCGTCTGGGGAGTGAGAAGGGGAGGCATCGGGAGGGACAAAAGAGATGGGGGGGTCGATGAGCATGGAGGTAGGAGGAGAGGAGAAAGGAGTGTAGAATAGCTCGTCTCCCGAATCGTCGTCAGAGTCACTGGAATTGAAATCTGACGTTATTTGATGTTTGGGTGGAGGAGAAAATGGCAGTGAAGCGTCCTCATTGGATGAGGGAACACCCGATAAGCCTCCACGGTTCACCGTCACCGTCGCCCTTCCGTTCTGGTCCGTGGATCGCTCCGCTGCGACGAGCGGGCCCACCTCAGTATGGCCAAGAGGTGCTGCGGCATCAGATTTCGTAGAAGAGAAGGCGAGAGCAGCTGCTGTGCGGGCGAGGTCGTGCTTGGAAGAGTAATACTGCCTATCGGGTGGGAAAGTGTACGACTGAGATGGTCTGCCGAGTAACGATTGCAAGAGCGTGGGTTTTGGCATCCGGGTGAGATTATCCGTGAAAGGTTCTTGGGTTTCCTGCGACGAGTTTGTTACAACTGCCACAAGTTTGCATGTGTTACTCGTGGCCTAGTAGCTACAGTAGCACCGCGCGCAGCACTCAGCACGTTGTAAGGGGAGAGAGAGAGCGGGCTCAGCCTCAAGTTAAATGGAATGGCACGCCCGAGCAACGACGCAGCCTCTCAACCCGGTTCGGTCCGGTCCTGATCATATCAACTCAGCCGAACCTGAGTTATCGTCAATATTAATGACATCATCACCATATCACATATACTAACAACGAATCGCAATTTAATCCTAATCCTCCGTCTCCTCCACTCAGCACGTTGGTCAACTTTGTAAGGGAGTGAGTGAGCGGGCTCAGCCTCAAGTTAATGGCACGGCCGAGCAACGCCGCAGCCGAGCAACCCGGTTCGGTTCGGTTCTTTCCGGATCAGATCGACTCAGCAAACCGGATAGATAGTGAGTTATCGTCAATGACATCATCACCACCACATCATATATACTAACAAAACGAAATCGCAATTTAATCCTAGCCTAATCCTCCATCTCTTCCTCCTGACGAGTGCACGACAGCCAAGCGAACCACATCATCGTACGAAGCTGCAAGCTATCCTCCTTCCAAACCATGCTCTGGTTCTGCTCCCGAAATTCTCCTGTCAACTTTTCGCACCGTGCAATATTCTTCGGGCTGACAAATTCAACTGCAACCTTGATCGAATCCGCCAGATTTGCAACCTAACAAGTAAAACCATATTATCATCCTCATCGCGGTCTTATCTCACCTCAAGATACATACCTGGTGTGCACATCCTGCCGGGATAAACACCGCATCCCCGGGACGCTGATATACTCGATGGCTCTTGATCCCGTAGTCGTCATACAGCTCCTTCCGCAGCTGAGCGTCTAAATAGTACTGCTGTGATAAGATGGGGTCGTGTTGCCCATTTGATCCAAATCGTCGTTTGAGGAACCTCCGTAACCGATCTGCGTCTTCTGCGCGGAACAGATCCCACGCGGCCACTCCTGGTGACCCATCGGGTCGTGATTCTGAATGGACCATGATGTTCACCCCGTCTGCCATGTCCATATGAAGTCGCGTCGAGCCTTTCGAATCCTCTTCATCAGTCGTGGCCAGTGCGACATACATCTTCGGCCCTTATGTCAAAGCCGCCATCATCAACGCTCAGGAGCAAGTCGAGTATGCTGGGCCACGTACCGAGATCTGGCATCACAGTATTCGATGGGAAGTGCGACGCAATGTTTAGCACCCCGTCTCTCCGAGTGTAGTTGGGTATTGGGACCCCCTTTTGGAACTCTTCGAATAGGTCTGGTGATGCTGCCTTGAGATCGGTGCTGGACGGCCAATCCTTCAGCTTCCAATGTTCCGTCCTGCCTTCGTACTTGCCGAAATATCCGAAAAATTCTCCAACCGTGACCCGCTTGCTCGCGTCTGTCTGACATTCTACAATTGAGCAGTTCTGCGCCCCATGCTTCTCACGGAAGTGCTCGGGTCGCCATCGGATGCCAAACTTCTCACCAAGGCCCGTCACAACCAGCGGTGCACCCAGTGACCACACTTTTCTGAATTCTACGTCCGTCAACTCGCTGGTGGTGTAGGTCTTTGTGGGGTGTGATGGGATCCCCGATGGATCTTCTACGTTCAAGGTGGTCGTCTCCAGTGGGATTGCCGACGACCTCGCAGGGCTACTAGGCCCTCCGGAAGTCTTCGTCAGAACCAATGGAGACCCGCTCTGTATCAAAGAGGGAAGAAAGAAAATGGTCAGCGATAGTAACTGGTCTACAAACCGGGCTACAACTAGCCCACTAGGCACCTACAGATTCTGGCTCCTTCGCAATGAGCACGTCTGCAGGCCCATCTAATTCATTATTTGTATTTTGAACAGATGGACCTACAACAGGCCCAGAAGTCGCAGGTGCCGTCGTCTCCACTTGAAGTAGTTTCTCCATGCTCTCGATGACCCCTTCCAGCTCAGCTTTATCGAATCGGGACATGGGCGAAAAGTCAGAGAACTGGTGCTCGTTCCGGCGGGTGCATGATAAAAAGAATGGATTTGTGTGGGCGTGCGACTCGCGTTTCGCTTGGAGAGCTGCGATCTCGCTGTCGCTAGCCCCTTGGCGGTATTGTGTCAACTCGCGGACCTTGGCGAAACATTCCGCACAAGCCTCGCGTCCGCAGAGCCTACACATCCACGATGATGAAAAGATTGATGTCATGCACGTATCTGGCGGGCAAGCAGTTCATCAAAAGACAGCAACAGAACTGAATGTAATGACGCACCGCAAGTCGCACGGACGTCGCTGTCTCGTGGCCTTCGTATGATCTCCGGTTTACGGAGGTGTTCTTGTTCCTCCTTCAGCGTTGGAAGAAGGGCACGGGCGATTGTAAGCTACCGGGGAATCGGATAATGTACACGCGTTACTTTATGTAAGGGCATGGTTCCCATACCTTCAATTCTTTGATATACACCGTGTCGAGCGGTCGATTCCATCGTGTTGGGAACTTCATGGTCGGCGCATCGGCCTTCTGGTTCTCAACGAAGCTGACCCCAACAATGTTCTGCTTTTCATCCTTAAGGAAAAAACGAATGCCCTGAAAACGACACGTGTCTCCTGCCCAACGACGCGTGCAGGACACGCACCGCGGAAAACTTTCTGCCTTATACCGGTTTGACATGCAACGTGCGAACTGCAACTCAGGGTGATAAGGTCCATTCCCACTGGCTCCTCCTGTGGAGTTTTCATTGCCCGCTCCTGGATGATATGTGGGTCAGATATATGATAGAATCGTGACTTGATCGTATCAAGCGCTCACGATCTGTAGCCGCCGAGGCCCTGTTATCATTGGTACTCGGGCCCGATCCAGGCGTGTAGGCTTGCAGTTGGGCTATCACAGAAAAGGAAGGACAATGATACGGCCCCAAATCGGTATAGTACATGAGGCGCAGATAACCCAGGGTACGACATACCATTTTGCGCAGCAATCTGCGCAGCCTGATTCCGCTTGTTTGTAGTATATCCCCGCCGCGATCCATTTGCTAGATAGGGAAACCGTCTGAGGCGGTACATTCACCAATGAATGGAACACATGGCTCACTTTCGACAGAATCTCTTCCATTCGAACGCTTACGCTTGTTCCTGGAAGATTGTGTTTCCTCTGGCCCAGCTCGTTTACGTGAAGGGGACTCGGGCATCGGTGCCGGAGGAGGAGGATATGGGTGGGGCATGTATGGATACAGCATGCCAGGGGGTGGTATTGGCGAGTAGAATGCAGGATGTGGCAAGTAAGCGGGTGATGGCATGTGTGGGTGCTGTGGATGTGGATGGTCTGCAATGCCACGCGCGGAGGGGACACCCGCCGTGGGACGGCCAGGATGCGGCCATGCACCTGAAAGAGGACAAAAGAAGTGAGAAGGTGTGGCAGGGCAAGAGATGGGCGCTACGCCCACCATAAACTGCAGGCATTTGCGGAGGCCTTTGAGAATAAGCAGGATGTAGGTGTTCTGGACGGGTATACGTGACAGGATCGGGTCTGGAGGGATAGGGTGAAGAAGTGCCAGTGGCCAAATGGTCATTTGGTATTGCTGAGAGGATAGACAAATCGGTCTATGTCACTTAGCGCCAAATTTAGGAACACTCACACGTTCGTTCATCTGAGTATGATGATTGTGTGATAGTTGGAGAACCAAAAGGAGGAGGCGGACTAGACCAAACAGAAGGTTCGGAGAAGCCTTCCTCGTGGGTCCTAGATAAGTGTGCGTGATATTCGGCATATGCGCCCGGAGAAGGCGCATAACCTCGCGGAGGGGACATGTGGTCTACCCTCTGCCTATCGTGATCTGCCCCATCCCAACTGGCAGGGTTAAGCTTGTATGCTGTGCCGCCATTCGCGGTCCTATGATTGGGGGGAGGTGGCATGGGCGGATGTGTATATGGTGTGGTTGCGGCATAATGATGGCCATTCGAAAAGGGAGGAGACTGGTGGGGGAGGCCGTGGTCGATCGCAGAGGCGGCAGAGGATGCGACCGGGTTGAGGAGTTCATTTATGGAGGTGCGCTTATGGGCATGAGGGTCGTTAACTGCCCCGGCCCCATTCATCGCTAGTGAGGACAGTAGGCTTGGCCAGGGTTTGGTTCAAAAGTAGAGAAAATAAGGGAGCTAGAGAGGGGGGAGGGTTGGGGGGGGGTCTATAAGGGAGAGCGAGGAGAGGGGAAGCAGCCACGCGCAATCGCTGGGTTTTAAATGTGAAGTTGTCTCCGCTCTGTTGGAAGAGGGTGGAAAAACAAGTGATCACATCGAGTCAAACTTGGCGCGCCGACTCAGCGTGGCATCAAACGTGTTGTACTGCCTCGCCGCTGCAACACGCGTCAATGTCAAAGGGTGGCGGTCATCACGGGCGTCATCCGCGGGCACCTCGCCTCCCGCTGCGGAACTCTCAACAGCGCTGAGCTTTCGATTCAACAGCCGATCCGCTCACCGACAGCGATGGGGCAACGGACGGCGGAAAGGACCGACGAAAAGCCTACTTTGGCACTCTTTGGTCATCAAACACAACGATCCTTCCATGCAGAAACGTCTAAACTATACAACAACTTATCTCGACCAAAATTCCCAAAATGAAAAAAAAGAAATGAATGAGTCAGAACCGGTCCCGCAAAAACCCGGCGACCTTCGAATACCATAGTGAGTGAAAGAATGGAGGTAAACCAGGTGGATGCAACTCCGAAGATCGCCCAATACCATCATCGCTCGCTTGCTTCAGGGCCCAAAACTACCACTGACTCTTCGGAGCGCGATGATACGCCCTCCACATATTGTTCAGCCGATTGTGAAGTAGTTTCCGTATATGCTAGGGAAGAAGATCGGACCGTGTGAGCTGCTGTCCCAAGGTTATACGCAAGGCGTACCGGTGGCGCCGGAAAGAACGGCTTCTTAGAATCACACACATCAATTGGGAAGGATAACGGATTGGTGACGGAAAACATCACCTTTTGCATTCTCACTAAGTCCTGCTGATTAAATTATTAATTATTGATCGGTCACTTGGCCGTGTGCCGTGTGAAGGGTGAAAATTTCGGCACACACCGTGATTAAGTTCCGGGGCTTCGTCGGACTGCTCCTGAACCAAGCCACCAAATGACTTGAACATGAGTGAAGGCGTGGAGCTGCCCATAGGAGTGGGGTCGTCTGGAATGGACGCTGAGGGTCCTGGACCTGCTCCTGTGGAGACCGCTCCAGACACCACAGGTTGCGACAGAGGCCGACTAGGGGAAGGGGAGACTCGCCCTTCGGGCATGTGCAACCGGCGCGCTATGTTCTGGGCCTGAACGGTCTGACCAACCGATACGGATTTCACAAACTCTGGTCGGCAGTCTGCGAACATCTGCAATGCCTTGATGGAGCCCCATTCGATGATTTTGCTGTTGAGCCATTCCAGCGAAACGGGCTTGGTCAAGAAGTCGTTGCACCCCGCCGCTAGCGCAGCCACCCTATCAGATTGTAACGATGACGCAGTCAAGGCCACGATGATGACAGAGGATCGGAAGGGGCTCGATGACATGCGGGAATCGCTCGAAATATCAGACGGTGTGCGCTGACCTTCCGTCTGCGGGGATCCCTGCGATGTATTCAGCTTCTCTAACCGACGGATCTCCTTGGTCGCGGAGATGCCGTCCATGACAGGCATTTGAATATCCATCTACGACCAGACCCGTGTGCTCGTACGTGAGAAAGTGCTTGAAGCGCTATTGGGAGGGCCAGACGCACCAAAATGAGATGGAATCTCCCGCTCTGCCACTTTTCGACAGCCTCTTCCCCGTTCTTCGCCACATCGTACTTTATCTTCTTTTTTCTCATGAAGGTAGAAAGGAGTGTTTGGTTGATGGGATTATCTGGCCCAATCTTCAGTGTCAGATCCTGGAACATAGAGGAGTCTACACACCTTCAACGATGAGAACGCTGATTGGCGGAACGATGCTTGGTTCATTGGGCTTTGCTTTCCTCATCGGAGACGGCGACGTAACCTTCTCGGTTTGCGCCCGACGATTCCCGGGGCCCCATCTCGATGGTGACAGTTTGGCACTTGTCGGTGACGTTTCCATTGTGCCTGTCCTCTTCCCCACTTGGCGCGTGGTCGGGGAAGTTCCAGACGTCGCGGGCAGCTCGCCACCGGGAATTGCCGTCATGGACATGGCCGCGCCAGAGCGTCCAGCATCAACAGGAGCCTGTGTTATGGGACTACTTCGTCGCTGTTGGACCGCCCCAGGAAGACTAAGAAATGTGACACCCCCTCCTTGGCGTGTCCGCTCTGCCGTATCTGAGTGCCTTCGGCTACCACGTGAACAGGTCTGCCCGTTCTCACTACTCACGCTGTGTGGACTCGACCGAGAACTGCGAGAACGAGGAGGGTGAAAGAAAATAGCCGCAGGTTGACCATTGGGACTTTGTATAACCAGTCCGGAGGAGGGTGATGAACCAAGTTTCTCTGCGGCCTCAGAAAAGTAGTCCATCCCTTCAGTCAACCCTAGCGGCGATGGCGGCAACCCGAAGGCGTCAGGCGACGGTTCGGCAGCAGCCCTTGGCGAACGCATTGAGTGGTAGGAATAACCACGCGGACTAGAGGACGGCCGGGACATCGGTGACTTAGGGCCAAGGCTTTGCTGGAAGTAGGATGCCGCAGGGTACAACCCAGGGCTGATGGGCGACGTTGCGATGGGTGAGAAGAAAGGGTCAACTATCGGTTTCGTAGCTGCTGTGTGTAGCGCTGTGAGAACGCGGCGTGGACCAGCAGGTTTCGGGATGACTATGACCTCTGGCAGGCGGCAGGCTGCTGTCCCATTGCTCGGACCAAGCACGGAGTGTAGAACCCCTTTCACCAGCTTAAAGTTGGCCAGACTGGTGAAATGAATAATCACAGGAGCACTCCTCGGTGACGAAGTGGTCGAAGAGTGTCCGACAATACGAACGACTTGAGGAGAGGACCGTGGCCTGTGATTGGAAGCCAGATTTGGTCGCTTGCGTGAAATTTGAGAGGGATGGGGCAGTTCTACACGGAGCTTTCGAAGATGTTCTCGAAGCACCGAGATATCATCATCGATCATAATGAAATAAGGGGTTGGTTTCGGGGCCTTCGGTGAGAGAGGAGCTGATGGTGGGGAGTCTTGCTCGTCAAGTATCTGGAGAATGGAGCCACTACCGAGTCCTTCATTCACTACAGGGGGGTGTTCAGTGCATGGCATATTCAGTGCCTCTGGAGCGGGTGAGGCTTCAACGTCTGAATCAGATGACGCATGGCTGACATCGAGCCCCCATGATGCCAGATAGCTCGTGAGGTGCTGAGCGAACATGCCCGTCGCATCCGCATATAAAGACACCTTCTTTCCCTTCAAACTGCCAACAAACTGTGCAAGATCCTCGAGGGTGGGCTCCTCGGATAACTTCAAGTCGGGGAAGGCCTGAAGGATAGGGTCATTCTCGGATAGGACGATGGCAGGATTGACGACGGCAGGAGAACCCCGCTCAAGGGTCATAGATAGTTTGCAGATGAGCGCTGTCTCCGTCAGCTCACGAGTGAAGGATGCATTGACATGGTGCACAAGTCGGTGGAAAATGTGAGAGTCTAGATTTGGTCTTGTGCGGATGGGAGTCGTTCGAGGAGGGGTCCCCGTGATATTATGTACGAAGTTGTGGGTAATTTGAAAGGTGCAACGTAGAGGTAAATCGGGATCAGGAGGCCCGATGGCATCAGCAGGCTCTGTAGCATCCAGAGGAACGTCGAAGACGGAAGTCTCTCCTGCGCCGGGCGATACACTAACTGGGGCTACTAAGAACAGCCCAATTTCGATGCAATCACCGCGATGAGCTGTAGCGAGGATTTGACGTACAATCTGGGCGAAAAATAAGGGCAGAAAGTAAATCTGGGGAGTATTGACTGACGTGTGACAAAGTGTAACTGATCCCGATCTCATCACCCTTCACTGCGATGTGCTTCATCCCAACATCCCCATGGTACAGGACGATATCGATGCCGACGTCAGCAGCCATCCCGCCAAGGGCATCGCCAACACTCTGTAGAATTTCACCAATATCAAAGTCACACACAGAGACCTGGGATGCCTGTAATGGTGCATTGGAGATGGTGCCACAAGAACCCTCATTGGTAGTTGTTTGATTGAATGGTTCGCGCGAACGCGAGGAAAGGGGGGCATTGAGAGAGGCCATATTGGCGGACATGTAATTTAGACTTTTCATGACAGTGAATAGTGCTGAAACGGAAGGGGTAGGGATAGGTAAGGCACAAGAGGAGTACTGCTCTTTCGCGGGGTCAAACACTTGCGGGGGAGACACTTGAAGAAGAGTCTGTATGACCATCTGAAGACAATCCGCCAACTCGAGTGATAATTCGTGAAAGTGCACCAGATCGGGAGATGGTTGCACAGTGGGAGGAAAGAAATCAGATGGTGGTGGCAACGGCGACCGCCTGGGGTTCTTCAAGTGCCCGATCTGGGACGGCAAGGGTACGGAGAATGCGCGCGAGAGTCGATGGAGGGGAGGAGACGCCTGGTCCAACGGGTTTCTCTCCAAGTTGAGTCGGTTGGTGGGAGTGGTAAAGTCTGATTCCTCCAAGTCCTCACCGTATCCCTTCTTTCCGGCTCCGATGCTCCATCGCCTGGCTCTGTGACCTTCTGCCTCTGCATTCTCTTCAGGTTCAGGTTCGTGGTCGGAGGGGGGGGAATCCGCGTCTGAGGAACTGAGGGAGATGTGACGATCGGTGAGAGACGGGAGGGACGGGGCGGGACCCGCGTCTGTAGGCCACGCGAAACCGAATTTGCCAGAAGGAGGAAGGTCCAGTACCACGGAATCCTGAGGGGAAGGCTCCCCACTGGCGCCGGGAATCACTTGCGGCAGACGGACAGTGGGAAGTCGTGGTGCGGTTGACATGGGAGATGGTCGTCGTGCTGATACAGCTGAGGTGGTTCCGAAGTCGCTGGGCAGAACCCACCGGGGAATTGAAGTGGGGTGAGGCACAACCCAGCGATATCGAAGAACCTATGTAGCGTCGAGTGGAGTCGATCTCTGTCGCCGAGGGCCGGTATAAGCCTTTGCGCGGAGGGGATACTGACGGGACGGAACGCTGGGCAGTTTGTCACCAGCGCGGAATGAGCTGGTCGTCAAGCGCGTCAAGTAAGTCACCATCCGCCCACGGTCCGGGACTCGTCTTATCAACAACACTGATTTGCTTCCAACTTCTCACTTGCCAACTCGGCCTGTCTCTGGTGCTGGAATGCTCTTACTCTACGGCAGATTTCCCCTTACAACATTCAAGATCCAGACGAATGCCAGTGGCCAAAGGGCGACTTTCCAACCACCGTGATCCCGTCCTCTTTGTTTGTTACATCCTCCAGTCGGGCAGATTCACATCCCATTTGCTCCGTTCCGTGTCTGTCGCGCGATTTCTCTCGTCAATGCTAGTTCCCAAGTCTTCGGATGGATGAGCACTTCAGGTAATCCCTTCGCATGCTTTCGAAAGCACATCATGGTGTCACTAGATGATAGTTGGTAAGGGTGCTACTAACTCCTGCCACCAACTGTCCTGCATGTACAGCTCAGTCACAGCGCTACCGTTGTGTCTGGACTCGGGATATTCTGTCCTCCTGCCTATTACCGCCTAGGTCCGTCGAGATCTATGCTAAATATGAACACCGCAACACCCCGCGCAAAACTATAACTGTTTGGGCAACGATCACCGTGGCCCGCGGCCAAATTTTCCTGTACGACGTGGCTTCCGCACCAATGTCCCAAACATCATTAATAACACCGGGCGTCCCAGTTTAGATCGCTGGGCGGAAGACAAAGCTTTCCACTCCGCAACGTCTCCCACCCCTTTTGCGAGAACATTGCGCACCGGATGTTTCAGTTTTAGTTTTACCAGAGCTTCGTTCCGTTTCGGTCTGCGCGGCGGAACTCATGAGCCATGAAGACCTTCCTGATTCTCCCGACAAAGATCCTTGTGGGTCTTGTCATGAACCCCTTCGCCTACAGAATCCCTCGCCCACGGCAGCAATGCGGGAGAAACCGAAATGAGACCTATTAAGCAATCAGATAGCCTGAAAGCTTGACAAGACGAGAGCATGCCGGTCGTCTATTGTCTTTGGCGTTCCATTGGCAGCTGGCAGACACCCTTTCACGCCACATCCTATGTTCATCTCACGTCACACCGGAGCGGAGCTTCCAATTCCAACCATCATTCGGAATTGTTCACCCATCCGACTAGCAGCGCAGGCTATAGTGATGCACGCCACTCAAACACCCTCCGCAAATGAAATTCAGAAACCGTTCTCACAGGACTAGCGCGCGCATATGCCATTCCATTCCCGCTACGGCCTAGCCCGTGATAGGTTGCACTTCGCGGGAAGTAGGTTCAAGGACAGCTAACATTACAAGCACCTTGCGCACGGCTCGTCAGGTTCCTCATGGATGACGTGTGTTCCACGTCATGGATGTCTCATGCATGATGCATGTTGCATCATGGCTGGCCGTTACGAAAGGGGTTTTCTCGGAAATTAACCAAAGTGCAGCTCCATTCGCATTCGGACTGCACGCTGAGGCAGCATGGACTCCGGTTAGTGGCGCGGGCGGTTTTCCTGTGGACCATGAACTTACGGTAAGGTCCGCCGGCATCGGCCCTCATGTTAGGCTCTTTATATGTTCTAGCCTGTTCATATCCCCTAACTATAACTCTAATAAATCCAAGGCTCAGCGTTCAACGTTCAACGTTGTACTCCAGTTCATGTCGCCGTGACCGGCTGTCTCATCTCAGCGGCAAACCCAATCAGCAAAACTGCGTCTCATTCGCACTTCAATTTCACAATTTCATCAGGCCTGGAACCACGAAAACCTGACCAGATACATACAGCGCCAGTGCCACATCACACATCACACTTTTGCATTCTGTAAAATTGTATATCACATTGACAGATTAACATCTCTCCGCCTAACTTTACGCCGCCAAATCAATTCGAGCCCCAAGACTTTCAAAGCGCAAAGCGCTCGATAACAGAGAAACAGAAGTTGAGTGAGTCGTGGCTGTGAGAGAACACTTGAGTTATGAATAACAATGTGTGTAAGTGAGATGTGAAGTGCAAAGAAAAATCGGCGGACAATACGACGATTCGGAACGAGAAGGTGACTGAGAAGAGGAGCACTCGCTAATGGTATGCATACCATCAAGTTCAATACTGCAGTTCAACATCTCCCTCTGCCACCAAATCCATGTCGTGATAGCTGACTTTCTTCCCAGCCGCCGCGCGGGGATCCTCCTTCGCATCCGGAGGAGGTGGAGGAGGGGGTCCGCCTGAATCGCCAGTGCGTGTGTTCCTGCGGTTATTCCCAGTCCTACGTGTGCGGGACTCATCGCTTAGCGGCTGATCCATGCTAACAGGAACAGGGGGCTTGGCTGGTAGACCGGCGGAAGCCGGTATTGTCGTCGGAGAGTCGATTGGGTAGTCTGATCCCGGCGGGGCATAACCGCTGATACGATCACTCAGGCGTCGTGCTGAAGCGCCATCATCACGGCGCGGTGCAAGCGCTATGTTCGGTATGTGTGGATAGGCATAAGGGTCCCAGTGCTGGGGGATATTCATAGAAGGTGGGAAACCACCTGGTGGATAAGGCGGGGGGTAGAAAACGCCACCGTTGGCCCCCCGCATGTAATCGGCAGGTGGCATCGGAGGTGGTCCAGGTAGCCCATAGGCTTGAGGTGGTGCCTGCTGTCCAACACCTCCGGATTGGGGTAGATGGCTGTATGGTTGTATGTGGTGGGGATCGAGAGCGAAGTTGTTGAAGTACGGGAGCTAGACGATAATGTCAGCCAATGACTTGATGGATGGGTTACCCCTTACATCATCTAGCGATTTAACAAGCTCAGGATGCTTATTCGCGATGTGTTTCTCCACAAAAGATGTAGCCTTGAACAACTTCTGGCAAGTCTTGCAACGAAACTTGCCCTCATCTTCTTGTTTTATGTATGGCTCGGCAACCTTCGACAATTCTCTGGATAGAATATGAGATGCGCAGAATCTAGTCGTGCATTATGATTTAACTCACTCATCAAATGCCTTGCCACCATAGGCGCGAGGGTCGACGGAGTTTCGGTCGAGCAATAGCGCTATTTTGGCGTCCAACCACTCGACCCAACGATCCTCTGCCCTTAGCCTTAGAATAAGCGACAAACACAAAACCATGAGAACATACCACTCCTTTTCCACTCGCGCGAATCCTCCTCCTTCACCGTCGAATCTTTACCCCGATCTTCAGGGGGTTGGTCATTCTCCTTCGGTTTCAGATCACCCTCATCCTGCATGGCGTTCTCTTCCTTGATTTTGGCCAAATTTTCTGCCATTTTGGCCTTATACTCATCATAGGTCGCCTTGGATACTGGCTTCCTCAGATGCTGGATGCACTTGCGCTGCAACTCCTCCTGGTGATCGGTGGTCACAGCGCAGTAATAGCACGTATGGAAGGCATTGCGCAGAGCTGCAAGGACCAAATCGAGTGATATAACAGTCTTGCGTAGGGCTCAGCAGCTGGAGGTGCACGCAAAGAGCACATCGGTCTCACCTTACGAATTTCCAAATCATCTTCATCAAGGCCATCTTGCGGTAATTCCGCAAAGACTTTCTCGATCCGCTGCTCAATTGCTGGAAGTGTGCTTCCAGAAGGCTCCGGATCATCACGGACCTCCTCACCCTCGGCTAATGTCACCATGTCCTCCCGTAGGGGGCCTTCGGGAAGGTTGGCAACTTCATCACGGGACAAAATGCGAAGCTTTCGAAGTTCATGGCACTCAGCCTCGAGACGGACGAGTAAAGTCCGTGCCCTCTCCAAATCCTTCTGTAGGATATCAGGGCGACTCGCCACTTCTGGTGCGTAGCGGACCCGATTTTTAAATGGTTGCTTGTTGTGGAGGACGTGTAACTTGAAACCATCAATCTACAGAGGAATCAGGATAAGAATGAAAAATGGATCGTTTTGGGATCAACTCACCTTTCGTTCACTTAGCTCCGACATGATGAAATTAACGTCGGCGTCCTCATGAAACTTCAGCCAACCAGCACGATAGAAGTTGCGCTTCTGAAGAGGATCTCCCAGAGCAAGGTAGATAAAACCAGGGATACTATCGAGAGCCTGTGGTGACCGAATAAGACATTGGCCTGGAAAACGACGGCAGAGGATACGTACACCAACAGTCTCGAGCTTTACACGACCAATGTCTGGCGGTATGGTGCGAATCATAACCTGGTGGCCTTCTGGAGCCACCGATACTTCTTCACCACGATCGCGGCTGTCCCTCTTTCCGTTCTCAACGGCTCTACCGTTTGCATCCAACTTGTCACCTTCCTCTTCAACCTCGACATTAACATCCTCATCAACCTTCATCGACTCATCGCCGGGAGCCAGACCATCGTGGTCAGGGAGCGCTTCTTGATCGTCCTTCGCCTCTTCCTTTTTTATAGTCACGGACTGTTTCGCAGGCGAAGATGGCTGATAAAGGTTGCCAGATTGAGAATCAAACAAGCCAGCATCAAGACTCTCTAAGAAGGTATTCAATCGACCCCTCCAGCCTTCCTTCCTGACCCGCTTGCGTAGGTACGCGCACTGGGCAGAAGGGTCATATTTCTCCGCAAACCAAGGCGATTTTCGGTGATGATCAAACATTGTTTGCAGCTAAAAGCAAAAACAAGGCGTCAATAAACTTTTTGGGGGAACAAAAGAAATTCATCATGAGCACCTGCTGTGCAGAAAATGATTTCTTGTATTTCTCCCACCGCAATTTGATACCATTTCGGGGCTTCGAACCGTCAGCAGCTTGCTGCTGAGCGGCTTTGTCCGAAATGTCTTCCTCCGCAGCAGCTTGTGGGAAGTAGAACCGGAACCACTCGGCATACTGCTTGAGGGATGCAGGGTAGTCGAGGGTATGTGGATCCGGCGGCGGGCGTCGCGAAGGCTGATTATGGTACGATGAACGCCTGGGTGATTTGTAACCGGGACCCCTAGAATCTAAGGAATAAAATCACATTGATGTCTAGCAAAGACCTCGAATAAAGTTGTAATTACCGTATTCATCATATCTTGGCCTAGAATCACGTTCATATGGTGACGTAGAGCGTCGACGTTTGCGGACACCTACGTCGGTACGGTTAACTCACAAACTATGAGGCAATCTACACGCGACATACCATCCTCTGGACTCCGGCTACGACCACGACGATCAAAGTCGTACATGGCACGGTCCCGTTCCATTGCATATACTCGTTCCCTGTCCCATGAATCCCAGTCACTCCGGTAAGGGTCCGGACCGTGATGGTCCGGATATGGCCTCGTCGAAGGGTACGAACCACGGCGAGGGGAACGCGAACGCGAACGACGAGAGGGAAGATAAGCAGAGGTAGCCCAAGACATTTTTAAAAGGCTGAATAATGTGACGGGGACGAAAGGGACAAAGGAAGAAGGGTGTAGATGAGAGACATGAACGCAGATAGAGCGAGCATGATGAAGAACAGACCTCTTAGAAAGTGCGAATACAAAGGCAGAGAGTGTGCGATGACGTTGCGTTCAACGCAGCCGCGACGCTCAGTGCAAGTTTCGCAATGCGAGAAACAACGCTCGAACCGGGGTTTCGCGTGTCGACTCACAATTACAAACCCCGCTTCGATCTCAGCCAGTCCTCACCATTTGCAGCAGCCACCAGCCACCACCAACCTCCATAAACAACCAACGACGATTAAAAGACGCTGCCTAACACACTCGCTAATTGTGACGAAGTCTCATCCGCCCTCCGCGGTCTTTTCACCTTGCCGTCTTTTGACCCGCTCTCACTTGCCGTTCTCTTGTTGACTTCCTTTCTTTTAAACACTTTTCCAACAGCCTGACTACGTTCCTCGCGTTTGTCAAGTACTCGCGCAAGCTCCACATTCTTCAGATACTCGCGTTGCTCCGACCTTGATTGTGAGAGCTCGAGACGCAGCCGCGCTGCGTGCATTGCCGCCTCGTGGGCTGAAAATGAATCAGCGATATTGCATAATTTCTTCTATTTGACCCATGCTCACCAACTTGCTCGGTCAACATATGCCACTTGAACTTTGGCAAGTATTTCAGTGTCCACACGTCATCTCTCCATCGTGTTCCCTTTTTACCCCCAATAGGTTGAGCATTTAGCATTTCCGCCACAGACCGGGCGACTTTTTTGTCTTTGAATTCGACCCAGCCTTCGGTATAGTGTGGTTTCTTGGTGGTGGTGTATTTGCGACGCAGATAAGCACGTTTTGGATCTGTGAACGTATCAGTTTCGGGTGTGGTCAGGAACGCGGTATTGTCATGCCTTCTTTTTGCAAGTAAACCCGTCCCACTTCCCCATACTGGCTCATGAGATGCCGCACTTTCGTGGGTTGCATGCCTGGAGGAATCCGCGAGATGTAAATGACCCCAGCATTTTCCTGAGCTGCCTTGAAGGCCGCTAACGCTTCGGGTGTTAATGGCTTGACAATTTTGGGTCCTGAGAAACCTTCTACATCCATTCCGTCGCCCAGTCCGTCGATGCTGTTTTCTTGTCCAGTTTCCTGTTCCAATGTCGAATCGACCTCCCCTTCCAAAGGTTCCGAATCACTGACAACTTGCTCAGACATCAGTTTCGATGAGCTAGCGGGAGGGTTCATGTCGAATTCATCGTTTATTGTGAATCTTTCATCGGTAGATTTGGTCATGATTGCTCGAGCAAGAGAGGAAGAGGAGGATCAGGATGAAAAGCAAAGCAAAGGCACACTCGGAGAGGCCGGGTCGGGTGGGCCGAATAGGACAAGCAAACACGTGACAAGACGAATGAAACCCACCCAAAGGATCTGGGGATACTATTTGACATACACGATAGACCATGAATACCTCACTATTGAGTTTGTTTTCCATCACTGCTTCTTTTCCTGCATTGCTAAATCCGATTCCCACAGATCCTTTCATCATCACATATCCGACTGCCGTTCAGGCTTCCCTTCCTTCCCAATGCTCACTCGCAAGATTTGACCGTTCGGGTCGTTTCGTAGCTGCAGGTCGTAGTGATGGCTCTGCGGCCATATGGGACCTTGAGACCCGCGCAGCAGTTCGCTGGCTCGAGGGCCATGTTAAGGGCATTACTAGCGTTGAGTGCGTCATGTATAGGCCATCAGGTATTGAGTGAGTATTTATGGTCTTCAAAGCTGGTCGCGGAATTCGCGGTTTGTGTTGACGTCCTCGAAGGACTGGAACGTGATCATGTGGGACATGGCCTCAGACATCGACCCGCCTCAGAGAAAAACCACTATCAGATTCGATGCGTCTGTGAGCTCGGCTTCTTTCCATCCAAGGAACAGGTGGGCACTTTTATACTACGTTTCACCCCTACCCTCACCCCTCTTCAGCCAAATCATACTGGCTTTGCTTCAATCAGGTGATGCTTATCTGGTTGACTTACGGAAAAAACATCGTGGCCGTGTCGAGCTCGAGGAGGTACAATATGAAAGTGACGACGAAGCCAACGCTTCACCAAGGTGTGTTCCCCCCTTACTGCCGCTTCCCTTATGCAGGCAAATAACCTGGCACAGGACAGCCATGACAGTGGCTCAATTCGATCCTACCGGTCGATATATATTTGTCGGAACTTCTACAGGGTCTATCCTCGTCTTCAATACGAGAACGAAGACAGTTAGTTGCGCCTTCGTTTGACTGTTGCTGTTGCAGATGACCACATCGTGCGAACAGATGATTGCCCGTCATAGAATTCCGGGCGCAGGTGTTATGAAAGGCTTCGACTTCGCAAAATTCGGCCGGTAAGTTTTCATACTGAAGACCCGACGTCCTTCGTCTCTGATTACAAGGGAACAGGCGCCTAGTTACAAACTCCTCAGACCGGACCCTCCGCCAGTTCACTCTACCTACTTATCCACCCCCAAACGCCGACGGGGAGTACATAGAACAAGAACTCGAACCTACACATAAATTTAGCGACCCGATCAACAGAACCGCATGGCATGCGATGTCCTTCAGTCCAGATGGCGAATTCCTAGCTGGAGGTGCCGCCGACCCCGCCTCACACAAGATCTACATTTGGGACATCGCAAATGATGGTCAGCTTGCGAGCGCCTTGGATGGCGGTCGGGAACCCCTTATCCATGTTCACGTATGCCAATCCATAGTTGTGTATGCCGGATGACCTAACGTACTTATATAGTGGCACCCGAGCAAGCCGTCAATCGTCTCGACGACAAACCATGGCAATATTCTCATCTGGCACTGCCCGTCGCCTGAACGATGGGGTGCTTTCGCAGGTGGCTTTGAGGAAGTCGATGAGAACGTCGAGTACGAGGAACGTGAGGATGAATTTGATATCGTAAGGTTTCTTCTGGTCATTCCTGGTCTCGGTAAGCTAACTTTAGGTTTCACACGTCTCCTAGGAGGACGAGAATGTCTTGGCAGAGCGAAAAATGAAGCAGGAAGAAGAGGGGGTGGATATTTTGACTGGGAGGGACGCAGAAGAAGAGATTGTGGAACACCCACGCGTAAACGGAGACGAGGAGGATTTTGCGTGGGCCGGTGATGAACCTGACGAGGATGTACGGGGCTGGACGATGAAGATAATGATGGAAGACGAGTTGGACATAATGTAGCGAAGCCTGACCTGTTACTTTGTTCGCGACAGAGTTGTTTATACTTGTTGAAGCACGCGTCCTACATCGCTCGCTCGACACCTCTCAATTGCTTTCTCTTGTTCTTGGTGTGACATCGTGCGTCTCGCGGCACCCTCGCGACGTCAGAACAGTCCCCTACTGTGACGCATGCCATCAGCCATGCCAGAAAGTCATCAGATTTTCAAGGTACTTCTGACTTGCTACCACTCTCGTTCTCTTCCCTTCATCTAACCCGTGTCACACAGGCCACTTATAGTGGAATCCCTGTCTATGAGCTGTGCGTATAACCAACAACATTAATGCGCGTCTCCCCGGTCTCACTGCTCATGCAGGATGTGTAAAGGCGTCGCGGTCATGCGTCGACGCTCTGATTCGTGGTTGAATGCTACCCAGATTCTCAAGGTCGCGGGTTTCGACAAACCACAACGCACCCGTGTCCTCGAACGTGAGGTTCAGAAAGGCGAACACGAAAAGGTCCAGGGCGGGTACGGAAAGTACCAAGGTATGTCACCATCCGACCTGCATGCGACCTTTCCTCGTGCCTATCGCATCTTTCATACAGGCACTTGGATTCCCCTCGAGCGCGGGCTGCAGCTCGCCAAACAATACAACTGCGAGAACCTTCTGCGCCCTATCATCGAATTCCAGCCCGCAGCGAAGAGCCCACCGCTCGCCCCGAAGCATCTTGTAGCGCCCACGGCTGGGCGCCCACCGCGCCGCACGGCCACCACAGATAGCAGCATTCCCAACGCTCGTGCACGCAAGGCAGGCGATGTAGGCGACGAATCTGACGTCGTGGTCGATACGATGTGTGGATCTGAGGATGGTTCCATGACGCCTTCGCCCTCTGGCGCCTCGTCCAGCTCGCGCACACCCTCGCCCATCCGGAGCTCACCAGACCCGAACGCCCACTCATACCAAAGTCTCGATCGTGGCCCGGCTTCCCCTTCTCCAGACTCGCGCCGGCGCCGCGCGCCCCGGCGCAACCAACCGACTGCCCATGGGGATGGTCCCGACGTGGTTCCTCCGCCAGGGGCGAATGGCATGATCGACGACAGGTCCTACGGCGATCAAATACTGGAGTACTTTATTTCCGACTCGAACCAGATTCCTCCCATTCTCATCAATCCGCCTCCCGATTTGGACCCAAACATGGCAATCGACGACGAGGGTCACACCGCGCTGCACTGGGCATGCGCAATGGGTCGTATCCGCATCGTCAAATTTCTACTCTCCGCTGGCGCAGATGTTTTCAAAGTCAACAAATCAGGACAGACGGCCCTCATGCGCAGCGTCATGTTTGCGAATAACTACGACGTGCGGAAGTTCCCAGAGTTGTATGAGCTCCTGCACCGTTCGACGCTGAATATCGACAATTACAATCGGACCGTGTTCCACCACATTGTGGACGTGGCCATGTCGAAGGGAAAGACGCATGCGGCGCGTTATTACATGGAGACAGTGTTGAACCGGTTGTCGGACTATCCGCGCGAGCTTGCTGATATCATCAACTTCCAGGACGAGGACGGAGAGACAGCACTTACCATGGCCGCGCGGTGTCGTAGCAAGCGTCTGGTAAAGCTCCTCATCGACCACGGCGCGGATCCAAAGATAGCAAACCGCGACGGGAAGAGCACAGAAGACTATATCCTTGAGGACGAACGCTTCCGTTCCTCACCGGTGATGCCATCGCGTGCGCTTGCAATGTCTTTCCGCAATGCTCAAGCGGCATATCCACCAGCGCAAGCGTCTGCGGCTTACGCCTTTGCGCCAGCGAACGGCGACCGCATGCCCTTGCATCACTCGGCTGCTGCCCAGACAGCGAGCACGCGCGCAATCATAGATATGGCAAGCATGCTTGACAGTTTGGCAGCATCATTCGACCAAGAGCTTCGTGACAAGGAACGGGATCTCAATCAGGCTCATGCTCTCCTCAGCAACATCCAGGCTGAGATCCTCGATTCTCAACGAGCCGTAGGCCAGCTCAAAGTGCAGTGCCAGGGCCTCGACGAGGCACGTATGAAGCTGCAAGAGATGGAAACCGAGCTGGGCGCGAAAATGGGTAAGCGATACCGCCTCGGATGGGAGAAGTGGGTCAAGGATGAGGAGGAGCGCGAAAAGGCCGCGCGAGACTCCGCGGGGGGTGTGCTCCCTCCTTTGCCGAATCCTCTCGAGGAGCCAGCTCCCGAAGGCGAACTCGGCCCTGGAGCGGGGACGAAGCGCAAGGCGGCGCCAGAAGAGGGAGACGTGTCTGACTTGATCGCGCTGCATGCGGATATACCGCAAGACCCCGAGTCACTACGGATAGCGTGCGAATCGTTGCGGGAGGAACTCGTGCAGCACAGGAAACGCCGGAAGGATATGTTTGACGAGTTTGTACGTTTCCAGGCCGAGGCAGGCACGGGCAGACGAATGGCGGAATACCGCCGACTGATCGCTGCAGGTTGCGGGGGCATACCCCCATCCGAAGTGGATGCTGTCGTGAGCATGCTCTTAGAGGTGAGGATACTCCCTCGTCCATCTCTGTATGTCGCTGAAAAAAGGATCTTCCGCCATGCAGTCTCTCGAGTCTGAAGAACCGAGTTCGTCGTCTGTGGCTTGGAGTAGTACGACGCAGCCCTCACGTCCAGTGCCGGTGGGATAGTACGAAAACTAAAATGAAGATACCCCCATGTCTACCTTTCTTGCGCTAAACTGCTCTCCTGTGTCGTGTTGTAGCTTGGTTTTTGTACCCAGTGTATCCATCTACCTATCGCTAATTAGACAAGTCAATTTGGGTTGGGGATTGATTAGTCAGCCAAACTTTGGACCACGGCCACTGAGACCAGCTCATTCCTGCCAAGTTGTCATGCCTCTCACCGCAGCGCAGGTTCGCGGTGCAATCACGAGCAACCCATGGACTAAAGACTTTCGTCATCTCCAACCCTTTCCTATCAACTACTTGAAGCGGTATGTATTCAGGGACATTCTGGTCAAGGCAGCCAAACCACACGATCGTATAAAGTATTGGAACATCGTGCCGGGAGACCGAGTCAGGGTCATTGGGGACAAAGAGGGCAAAGTACTTGAAGTTTCCAAGATCAACAAGCTTTCGAACTGCGTATATCTCAAGGGTGTGACGTCGAATGTGCGTACATCCCTTCTCCTCGACCGTCGTGTTCACTTTTAATGCCCGTCGCGCAATGAAGACCAGACGTGAAGGCGGTTTAAAAAATGTCCATTACTCACGGTGCCAGCTGTTCATCGGAGACTTTGAGTTCCCTCCCAAAGGCAATGTCGCGGAGCCAAGGACACTTCCGTATGAGCAACTACCTTTTCCACGTCTGTTTCGGTTGCCTCAACTATGTTTCAGCGTCTTCGCCACGCGTGTTGGCACCTCAAAACCATACTGGCAACCTATGGGTGCCCGCTACGAGTGGGACCGTTTCGCGGCCGCGACGACACCCAGACTTCCTAGTACCGTTAGCACCTCCGACCGTGTCAAAATCCCGTGGCCGAAGCGACCAGAGCGCCCCAGATATGAATGTATGTCGTGCTTTCACCTTGTACGTGCGTGGGTGTGAACACTGAACATGACTTCCGTAGCTACACTATACACCGCAAAGGCGGAAGACGTGATGGCGATCACCTACAAGCCATTCGCACTTCCCACTGCCGAAACGAGCGTCGCCGCCGCCGCCGCCGCCGCCGAACCCGAGGCGAAGTCGGAGGACGAGTACATCGCGTCCGTGCTGGACCCGCAAAACCGCGCTTATGACGCGACGGCGCCGATGGAGCTCCACCTGCAGAAGGAGCTGTCAAACCCGCACGGTCGCGCGAAGAAGCAGGCGCGCTGGCAGGCCGCGTTCGTGCGACAGCGCGAGCTGCTCGCGCAGTACGTGCGGGAGGAGCTGAAGGATCTTAAGGGCCGCACGCGGCGCGAAGCGCGGGCGGAGGCGGTGTGGAAGTGGCGCGAGCGGTTGGCGGCGGACAGACGGGAGGAGAAGAAGATGCGGTGGATCCATAGGGGCGGGGAGGCGGCGTTGCTGAGGCGGAAAGCGCGTCGGGCGAGGAAGGAACGTAGGCTGGACGAACGGCTGCGTAATTTGGTGCTCAAGGAATCATCGAATCAAGTTATCCCGGTCGATGCTCCCAGCAACTCATAGC
>Ga0307510_10001155_pt1 | contig 28398 bp, 17 predicted proteins | sample 12_EM_MG_FD_207224 | JGI IMG/M metagenome (GOLD analysis project Ga0307510, IMG submission 207224) | Populus trichocarpa ectomycorrhiza microbial communities from riparian zone in the Pacific Northwest, United States - 12_EM | ecosystem: Host-associated > Plants > Roots > Unclassified | place... | reverse complement strand
AAGGGTAAAAGCAGGGTGGGAGGCTATAGTCAGTCCAATCAATTGATAAAGGCGGAACAGGAATGTCAGGTTTTTATCAGCTATCTGGATGGGCTGACTCCTGCCGTTGACTGGTTTAAGACGAAGGTGACATCTCTTGCGGGGGACAAGGCATTCCGGCAACAACGCGATGCGCTGCAAAGTCTATTGGTTTACGAACAGAATACAAAGCTGGAATACATGCAGCATTTTCAGCAGGGTGATCCCCATTACTGGGGGCCGGTCATCAATGACCTGCAAGCAAAAAGTAAGTCAGCTACTGCGTCGGCCCTGATGGATCAGCGGCTGCTGGCTTATCTGTCCCTCGCCTTTTATTCGCTGAGCAATCGGCTGATTGCCGGCAACAACAACATCGAAGCCCGGCGGTTGGTAGAGCTTTATAAAATGGCTGATCCAACCAATAGTGAAGCCTGGTATTTCTCCGCTCTCCTGTCTGCCCGGGCCGGACAGAAGCAGGCTGCTGAAAACGATCTGCTGAAGGCTGCGGAATGCGGTTTCACGGATATGAATCGTCTCCGGCAGCAGCCCGAATTTCAATCGCTTGATCTTTCGGGGGTCGGACGAAAGATCAAGCGATGATGTATTACCGAACCGTATTGATCTGCAGGACGGTGATAGAGTAGGGGGGAAGGGTTTGAACAAAATGCTGTCCCAGCCCTTTTACAGCCGACTCCACGGGGATAATTTTTGTTGGCTCTGTGATCGAATTGGTCTCCGTAGGACCATTGGCTGCCAATACCCATTTGATTCCTTTCGGAGAGACCTTACCCGCATCTTTTAATTGGATGGAGATAGCCTGGCTGCTCGCCTGAGTATTTACTATTTTTAAATACACCGCGCCATTGCGGCTATCCCGGGTAGCTACAAAGAAAAGGGCGTCGATAGATTTTGGCTGAAGGCCTGCCGCTGAATCTTTAGCACTGAGTTTCTGCAACTGGGTGGGAATATTCGCCGGTGTAATTTTTACGACGTGATCCCCAATGTGCGTGCTGAACATCTTCTGAGCATAGTAGGAAGGCGAGCCATAGGAATTAAGCGCGTCATATCCGATAAGGTCGCTTTTCCACTGCATCCCGCCGGGGTTTACGTTTACAAAAAGAGGAGCATAGCAGGACATGATGACCAGGTCGGAATTTCTTTCCATACCGGTCATCCAGGCCGCATCACCGAGGGCTGCATTGAAGTTGGTAGTGGGATCACCTTCTCTTGTCGCCCATTCCCCCACAAAGATTTTGGGGCCCGAACGATCATAATGATCATACTGGCCGGCATTGTCCTCCATCTGCCAGGCGTTGCGATAATAGTGTTCGTCTACTATTTCGGTTTTCCCTGCCGGGGCGGGGAATCTTGCTCCAAGCGGGTCCTTGCCGCCTACTGTAGAAATGATCTGCAATTGAGGATATTTTGCTTTTATCGCATCATAGAACTGGACGTAACGAGCGCCATAGCTGCCGGAAATATCAAAACCGTCCTCGTTGCCAATCTCGATATATTTCAGCGGAAATGGTTTGGGGTGTCCATCCTTCACACGCTGTGCCCCCCATTTAGTGCTGGCATCTCCCGTCACATATTCGATCTCATCGAGCGCATCATCGACAAAGGGTTGTAAGAAAGGACCTGCTTCAAGGTAATCCCTGTTCAGGGTATAGCCCGCAAATACGGCCAATAAAGGCTGCATGTCCAGGTCCTCGCACCATTCCAGAAACTCCAGCAATCCCATTCCGTCAGTCGAACGATAATGCCATGGACTTAAATGACCGGCGCGTTGTTCCAACGGACCGATGGTCTTTTTCCAGTCCCAACGTTGAGAAAAGGTATTCCCTTCTACATAGTTCCCGCCCGGAAAGCGGAGAAAGGCCGGCTTCATGTCAGCCAGCAGCTGCATAAGATCCTGGCGATTGCCATTGTTACGATCTTTATAGGTAGGGGGGAAAAGAGATACAAGGTTGAACCAGTAGCTGCCTTCCTGTTTGGTCGTGATCACAAAATGAGCGTCCGTTGTAGGTTGGATATTACCGGGGGTAGTCAGTGTAAAATGGAAGCGCTGCCATTGGGAGCTAATTCCCGTTACTTCTGCCGAGGCATAGATCGTCTTGCCGTTGGCGCTTTCTATGGAGACGGTCAGCGATTGTCCATCGGTTGTGGTCAGAGGATGTCCATCCGCATTTGCCGCCCGGGCATAAAAGCTTCCTTGATATGTGCCGCCGGCTTTTACGGGAATACCCCAGTAACCTTCGTTGGCGATGCCCGCGCGTGTTCCCTTTTTTTCGACATCCAGACGTAATGATACTGGCAATGCTTCATTGAGGGCCTTTTGCTTATCGAGGCTTATCGAAGCCTTCGTTTCCGAACCTTGAACCAATGACCAAAAAGCCGCGGTCCGCGCCGAATCTTTAAAGACCCGGTTTCTGATCAGTTCGCCATAAAGCCCGCCATCGTATGAGAAATTAATTTCTTCTGTCATCAGACCGTATAATTCCGGGCTTACTGCTACGCCTGTTTCATCCAGGTGCAAGGTCAAAGAAGCCGGGGGCTGCGCTTTGAGGTGAGTGGACAGTAAAATAAGAAGAATAGATGCGAAGTATCTGATGAGATTACCTGGCGAGTAAGGTGTTTGGCAAAAAGGCATCGTTAAAGATTTGAGAATAAATGTAAATATAACACTTTTAAATTACTACAAAACTGTGAAAGGATTTTCGCTCGATTTTTCCAGGGAGTTTTGTATTTCATTTTTAAATATATTTGCAGCGCTAATCAATAACAATGAAACATCACCTGACTCTGGGCAGTTTGGCTGCTATCCTATTTGTCTTTACTCAATGCAAGAGCGGACTGGTCACCATGTCCAATGGTTGTAATGACCTCATTGGCGAGGGACAGGCACAGAATAAAGCCGGCAATTTCTCCGCCGCCCTCGATAACTTCAATAAAGTCCTTCAAAAATGTGATGCCTACGATGCCAGGGAGAAAGGTTATGCCGGGAAGGCGACTGCCCTCAACGGTATGACTCAATATAATGATGCGCTAGATGCGGCAAATAAAGGCCTTGTCATCAATAAATCCAGTCTTGACAATCTTTTTGAAAGGGCCAACGCCGAGCTCGGACTTGGCAGGAACGCTGATGCAAAGGCTGACCTGAACACCATTACGCTGCTTACCGGGAAGAATCAAAACAGTGCTCAACGGGCTACTATTTATTCCAAAATGGCGGAAGTGGATTTACGGCAGCAGCAATATGATCTGGCGCTGCAGAACATACAGCAGGCCATCGCCATGGACAAGAGCAATCTCCGGTTTTACATGCAACAGGGTGATATCAACGTCACAGCGGGGAACTATTCCGCGGCGATAGACAACTATGACGAGGCCATAGCAAAGGGTAAAAATGACTCGGAGGCATGGAAAGCCAAAACCACGACGATCATCCGTATGTACCAGAAGAAATATAAGACCGATGATGCGGGCACACTGGGAAAAAGGATCAGCGCTGCCGACAGGCAAATACTTTGTAACAGCATAAATACATCCAGGCAGACCGGTGTTCAGGACATGGGGATCGATCTGGTTCAACTTTCTGTTTGTAAATAATCAAACTCTTCAATATAATTTATGAAAAATAGCACGAATAAACTGGTATTTCTGACTGCGCTTGTGGCGGTTTTGTTGACAGATTGTAAGAGTTTGAATAAGACACAAAAAGGAACGGCCATCGGGACGGCTGCAGGAGCGGGGGCGGGTGCGCTGGTCAGTCGCGGTTCGATATGGGGTACCCTTATAGGTGCTGCTGTTGGCGGCGGAGCCGGCTACCTGATCGGGCATCATATGGACAAACAAGCTGAAGAGATCAAACAGGCTGTACCCGATGCCCAGGTATCAAGGGTGGGGGAAGGTATTGACATGACCTTTAACTCGGGTCTGCTTTTCAGGATCAATTCCAGTATTTTGAGTGAGGAAGCGCAGGTAAACCTTACAAAGGTTGCAAATGTTTTTGTAAAATATCCTGAAACGAATATCCTGATCGAAGGGCATACTGACAATACCGGTGCTCCCGAATACAATATGGAATTATCAAAGAAAAGGGCTTATGCGGTCAGTGACTTCCTGAAAAATAAGGGGGTCTCCGGCAGCCGGATGGATATCAAATGGTATGGCGAAACACAACCTAAGTATCCGAACGACAACGACGCTAACCGGGCCCTCAATCGCCGCGTCGAACTTGCCATAACGGCAAATGATCAGATGAAGCAAAAGGCTCAGCAGGGGGCGTTGAATTAAAAATAGAGTTATGTCCGTATAATTCCTCAACAGGATCAGATTGCCAGATCTGTTTTGACTCAACATCTAAAATAGTCAACCGGCCCACATTCCCACTTCCTGTATCCAGGTTGTAGATATTGGCGGCTTTCATAGGCTTGTCTGTTTTCCAGTTCATAGTGCTGGTATGCCCTATAAATATTTCATTAAACTCGGGGATCATTTGGAATTTTCCCTTGCCCTTTTGATGCCTTTCAAAAGCATTATAAGATAGCGCTGCCGACCATAATTCCCTATCCCAATAATAGATTTCCGGTCTTTGTCCTTTAAATTCCTGGTGCCGGTCAAACCCGCCATGGACATAGCAATTATTCAAATCGTCAATAAAGTACAATTGTTGACGGCGAAAGAACTGCTGATGGCTTTCGGGAATATCTCCAGGGTTCAATGCGGTTTTATATCCATTTCCGGAGGCCAGTAGTTTATTTTCTTTACCAATTACCCGCAGATAAGACAATGCGGTAGAGGCACCTCCAAACATCCATCCTTTAGGATGCCAGGCAGTCCGGATAAATGTATTCAGCCACTCATCATGATTCCCTTTTATAGCGATCAGGTTTGGGATCTTTAGCAATTCCTCTACACAATCATAGACCTCCCCAAAGCCGTCCGCAATATCTCCCAGCTGGATCAGGATGTCCTTATTTCTTTCAAATGCGGATCTTTCAAGACATTGTTGCAAGGCTTTGTGCGCGCCATGAATATCGCCCATTACAAACGTTCGCATAGCAATAGATCATTTAAGGAAAATAATAAGCTACCTATTGGCTTATTATGGGGGACATTGCAGAATGGACAAGAAGAATTGTAGCAGTCACAAAATTAAGGGAACTGAATTATTTATCAAAAGATCTTTACCATCAACCGGCAAAAAAAAGGCGCTGATAGATTTGATCAAATCGATATCAGCGCCCTATAAGTTATTAAAATGCTTAACTACAACATGCGGATCTTAATATTCCTCCATTCACTCGAGCCCGGATGTTGCTGCAAGGCAATTTTGCCCTTCGTTACCTTCGCAAAATCGCTGAAGGACTTACCTGCGAACTTGCTTTTGGCGACAAGCGCATTCCACTCCTCACTGCCGATCTGCCCATCATAAGTCTTTATGCCATTGAGCCAGAAAGTAAGATGTCCTTTGTTCTGGATCAGCCTTACCTGGTTCCATTCCCCGACAGGTTTTGGTTTGGAAACCGTCGAATCACCGGATAGGTCATACAGACAGCCGGCGAGGTGGTTTTGTTTTTTATTGTCACTGGCGTCAATATTATCCAGTACCTGCATTTCAGGGCCTGTGAGATAAGTAGCACTATATTTTTGATTTTCCTGGACGTCGAAAATGATCCCGCTGTTGCCGCCTTTTGAGATCTTCCATTCGAGGTTCATCTCATAGTTTTCGTACTCTTCGTTGGTTACGATATCGCCGCCTCCACTCTGTGGCTGAGAAGGATCAAAGACCAGGGCATCGTCTTTTATCTGCCATTTTGAGCCTACCGTATCTCTGAGATAGGTATGCCAGCCTTTGGTGGTCTTACCATCAAACAATAATTTCCAGCCTTCTTTTTTTTCTGATTTTGTGAGCGTATTAGGTTTTTGAGCAATACCTATAAGAGATGATAGAGCAAATGCCGTAACAAACAGCGCTTTTTTCATTTTTGCTAAGTTTAGGGGCTAAATTAGGTAAATATTGCTTTAGCAAAATAAGTCGGTTTGCGGTGAAACGGCCTTTTTCTGAGGTGAACGGGAAACGGCAGGGCAACCGCCGGCCTGCAACAACAGTATTAGAAGGGGAACCCAACAAAGTCGAATGGCTGTTCCTTTTCGTAAACTACTATTACTGCTTATCATCGTCAGCTTCTCTAATGTGGCTTTAGCCAAACACGTAAAAGGTGGATATATTCAATATAAATATAATGGTGTCGGCGCCACTTCCGGAACTTCCAACTATACTTTTACCGTAACGGTGTTTTTTAGCTGCACCGTATCGGGCCCCCGGGATGCGGTCTATCTGGGTGTCTTCAACGCCTCCACCAATGCGCTGGTAGCCAGCAAGAGCATTTCCACGACCACCACCGCTACTGTGACGAAAACCAGCTTTAACCCTTGTATGAGTGATCCACCCAGCATCTGTTATGAGATCTACACCTATGTTTACTCCCTGGACCTCCCCAATATAAGCGCCGGATACATCGTAGCCGTACAGGATGCATATCGCACAGACGGGATCATCAATATCTCCAATTCTTCCAGCGATGGTATCACGATCAATGCCAATATACCCGGAGTCATCAATGGCACGGATTATCATATCAACACCAGCCCTTCCTTTGCATTTAACGATACCGCCATCATCTGTTATCACGGGACTTTTACCTATCCCTTCAGTGCCACCGACAATACGGATGGTGATTCCCTGTCCTATTCGTTTGGCAACGGATTGAACGTGACCAATGCCAGCGGCAATACCTCTTCTTCTGCTCCGGGTAATCCTCCTTATTCCTCCCTGACCTATACCTCCGGATATAGCGGCGCGGCACCTCTCGGCGCCAATGTCTCCATCGATCCGGTCACCGGGCTTATTTCCGGTACGGCTCCTTCGACTACGGGAGAGTATGTCGTAGCTGTTTACGTAAAGGAATGGCGAAAAGGCGTTCTGATCGATTCGATAAAAAAGGAGCTGCAGATCTATGTCTATGATTGCAGCCTTACAGCGGCCAGCCTTAATACCACATATACCAACTGCGACAATTACAGTTTTACCTTTCAGAATGAATCCACTGCTTCGACTATCACCAGCTATTACTGGAATTTTGGCGTGGTGGGGTCCACAACCGATACTTCTACCCAGGCAACACCCTCTTATACTTATGCCGATACAGGCACGTATACATTAAAGCTGCGTGTATCCAATTCGGTAGGCTGTACCGACTCCACCACCGCACCGGTGCGCGTCTACCCGGGTTTTACACCGGCATTTACAGAAACCGGGAGTTGTTATCAGTCGCCGCTGTTATTCAAGGATGCCACTTATACTAAATACGGAATTGTCAATAACTGGGCCTGGGTTTTTGGCGAGACCAGTTCCGGCACCAATACCTCTACCCTTCAAAACCCAACGCATCAGTACGCTGCGCCCAATACATATACCGTCGAACTTACCGTGGGAACGAATAAAGGATGTAGCGGAACCGTCAGCAAGACTGTGACGGCAAGCGGCAATCCCGATTTTACGCTGCCTTTCAGGGATACGCTGATCTGCAGTATCGACAGTCTTCCTCTGAAAGCCATCAGCAACAGCGCGGGGATAACATACAACTGGACGCCGGCCTACAATATAATTTATGCCAACACCGATACTCCTACTGTCTTTCCCAAAGACACGACCCGTTATATCGTAACCGCGACCCAAAATGGCTGTGTTGGTACCGATACGGTCACCGTCAATGTGCTGGATTATATTACTGTTGAGCTAACGGCCGACACAACGATCTGTAAGAGCGATAGCATTACCCTAAGTCCGGTCAGCTATGCCCTTCATTATCTCTGGACACCGGCTACGGCTCTCAGCGATCCTACGGTCAAGAATCCGAAGGCTGCTCCAACAACTGATATCAGCTACCTCGTCACGGCTAATCTCGGTAAGTGTCAGGCGAAGGCCTCCATCAATGTCAAAGTCGTTCCCTACCCGCAGGCCTATGCCGGCAATGATACGACGATCTGTTATGGCAGCAGCGCTACCTTACAGGGTACGATCACCGGATCCAGTTATGCCTGGACACCCTACTTTAATCTTTTGGGCCCCCGTACCCTGACACCGGTAGCCAGCCCTCTTACCACTACCGGCTACCTGCTGACCGTGACCGATACATTGGGTTGTCCCAAGGCTGTTACCGACACCGTTGTCGTCTACGTCATCCCCGAGGTAATCGTAAACCCGGGGAATGACACGTCTGTCGTCATCAACGAACCCCTGCAGATGCATGCCAGTAGTACGGACAGCGCACTTGTTAACTATACCTGGACTCCTGGAACCTGGCTGAACAACGCGTTCATAGATGACCCTGTGGCAACCATCACTTCTGCCATAGACTCCATCACTTATACCGTCACCGCAGTGACTCCCCAGGGGTGTTCCGGAATGGGAAAAATAAAGATCACTGTCTATAGCACCTTACCGGATATCTTTATGCCCAGTGCCTTTACACCCAATGGAGATGGGAAAAATGATATCTTTCGCCCCATTTTGGTTGGTATCCGCGACCTTGACTATTTCAAAATTTTTAATCGGTGGGGGCAGATGGTTTATTCTACGTCCAGGAACGGACAGGGTTGGGATGGTTCTATTTCAGGTAGAATGCAGGAGACAGGCACATTTGTCTATATGGTGCAGGGGAGAGATTATACCGGAAAAGTGCATTTTAAGAAGGGTTCTTTTGTGTTGATCCGGTAATCTGTGTTGATCCGTTAATGCCGATGTATGAATACCGGAGTGATCACATAACCTGGCGGCGCAAACAGGGGATTTTTTAAAAAGCTGGTATCCGTCAGGGTATTGAGAAAGGCCGTTAACTGTCCGATCTCAAAATTTGACAATGGAAGGCGGTGTTGAAGAATGGAATCTGTCAAAGGAGTAACGATCATATTTTTCCGATAATGCTCGAAAATATTCAGCAGGCTAAAAAATCTTCCATCGTGACCGTAAGGACGGGTAATGGCGACATTTCTTAAGGAGGGCACCTTGAATTTTAAAGAATCTTTTCTATCGCCGGTGATCTTCATCCGACCATAATCGTTGAGGGTATTGTCCATCGGCAGGCCGGTATTCCGATAGGTGAGATCGGTGAATAAAGGCTCTTTGTGACAGCTGCTGCACTTTTGTTCGAAAATGGCGTAACCTAATTTTTCCGGCAGAAGAAAAGAATCTTTTCCTTGCCTGACCCGGTCGAATTTGCTGGTGGCACTGACCAGCATCACCAGGAATTGGCTAAAGGCCCTATTCATCCGTTGCGTATTGATCACAGTATCTCCAAAAGCCTCCCGGAACATACGGAGGTAGGCCGAATCCCGCCGTAGTTGAAACAGCACCTTCGCTATCGTTGCACCCATTTCATTGGTAGCGGTCAACGGTGCCAGTGGTTGCAGGTCCAGGTGATTGATGCCGCCATCCCACATATACTCTTTTTGCCAGGCCAGGTTTTGCAATGCAGGAGCATTCCTTGTCGTCAGGTTATTATCCACGCCATGACTAAGACTATGTTCAAAAGTGGCAAATGCGCCGAACTGTTGATGACAGCTGGCACAGGATATTGTCGAATCCTTACTAAGCCGCTCGTCATAAAAAAGTTTTCTCCCAAGAAGGAAACCTTCGAGGGTCAGGGGATTCTTTTTAAAATCGTAATAAGGGGCTGGCCAGCCGGAAGGAACAGGTAGCTTCATCGGCATAGGTTTTCTGTCCGTTTTGATCCAGGCCAAACCGATGCCAAGAAAAATAAGAAGCGTTGTTATCGTAAGGAATGATCTCAAGGCCCGACGGAAAACATGGTAGAATAATTATCGGCTATTTGCATAGCCAGCGCGCCCGGCTGGTGACAGACCGGTGATGTGGCGATCCGGAGCGGCTGTTTGCCATCAAACCATTTTAGTATATTGACGTATATGTTTATCATACTATCCTGCTGCTGCCCATTTTGATCGGGAATGATCAAAGATATAACTCTGACTGCATTGGAAGGACCTTTATAACCGCCTATATCCCAGGTAAACCGATGCGCCGGAGACTTTGCCGAATCGCTTTCCCCCTGCAACCGGGCATAAACATAACCGGTGTTCCAGGTCCAGAACATTCCTAACATAGGATCCAGATCTCCTGTTTGCACGCCACCCAGATTTGCCAGACTATCTACGCCGACAATAAACCGGATAGTTCTGATCCCGGATAAGCCGGACGAGAGGTGAAGGACCAGGCTGGATGAATCCCCTTCGTCGACCAGGTGCGACTCATTCAAAAGTCTTTCTTCTATTTGCCCTTCTCCTGTCACCCGGATGTCGGATATGTAATATTTGAATTGCTCAACCGAAAAGGGTTCGCCAAACTGATTTAGATAAGTTTGTTCGGAGAGCCGGAGGGGCTGGTTGCCTACGCGATTTTGAAAGCGAAGCACCAGCGGGTGGTGTCCGGCCGGTTTCATCCCAAGCATCAGCAAAAGCGCTAATAAGATAACAGGAGGTCGGAATTGTTTCATATTGGTAAAGAAAAGTAGAATATAGAGCCCTTGCCTTCGGTACTATTTACCCAGACCCGTCCCTGATGAGCCTCGATGATCTGAGCAGAGAGGAACAGGCCGATCCCAAGCCCTTCCAGGCTCTTTGTCTTTTCAGCACGGTAGTACCGGGAAAAGATAAAAGGCAGGTCTTTTCCCGCGATGCCCTGTCCCTGATCGGTTACGGACAGGACGACCGAATGTTCTTCTGTTCTTATCGCCACTTCGATCTCGGCAGGATCGCCGGAATATTTAACGGCATTTGTCAGGTAATTGGTCAATACCCTGATCAGCTTATCCCTGTCGGCTGTCAGGCTGATATTGGCTTTACCTTTTTTTGTGATCGTACAAGCCGGGAAGAGTAACCGGATCGACTGGATGGTTTCCCCGACCATCTGGTCAAAGTCAAAATCGGACTTTTCAAGCGCTATATTCCCGGTAGCCGATTTGGTAGCCCGGTAGAGCTCACCGATCAATTTTTTCAGACGCAGGACATTGCTTTGGCTACGGGCGATGCAACCTTTGAGATCATCAGACAGCTCCTCCCTGGCCAACTCCTTCATCAAATCGATATTAAGGGTAATATTAGTCAGTGGGTTGCTTAATTCGTGGGCGACAAAGTTCATGATATCTTCGCGCTGCTGTTCGAAGTTCTTCTGTATTGTGATATCGCGGAATACCAGCAGTACATTGCTCTCCTCTCCCTGGGTCAGTCTGCTACAGGTTATGTCAAAGACTTTCTGGTCTAAAAAACCTTTTCCGGGGGCGAGCTGTATTTTTGAACTGGTAAATTCGTCCCGGATCGTCCCGGTAATAAGATCGTACAATTCATAGTTATTGTCAAAGGACTGTAGTGTTTCGCGGAAGTCGGGATTTGTGTGCAGTTCCCCGGACAAATTGAAAAGGGTGATCCCGGCTCTGTTGGCCTTTAGTACCTGAAAATGTTTGTTCAGGACCAGGACCGCATCCTCGATAGCGCTCAGAATATTTTCGTTGAAATTATTCAGCAGCTTGATCGAAGTTTCCGATTCCTTCTGGGTATGTATATTTTGAATGATCTTTAAGATACAATTCTCCCCCTTTTCATTTATAAGCAGAACGGATTCTCCGGATACCCATGTCAGGACCTTATTCTTATTCACGAGATAATTATTGTCAAAGGATTGTCCTTCATCAAGAACCATTCGGACCTCACGCATGGGCATATCGGCCTGCTGATCCGTTTCGCTGAATAATATGGATAAATGCTGCCCGATGAGGTCTTCACTCTCATAGCCAAAGGAAAGCAAAAAAGCCCGGTTTGCCTCCCGGATGATTCCGTTGCGATCGATCAGCAACACTGAATTTTTTTTGGGGTTTTCAAAAAGAGCCTGGTGGTAATTGGAAGAATTGTACTGGTCCCCTCTCTCTGCATTCGTCATAATCGATGTTTGTGAACTAAATATAAGAAAAAATCGGGCCGATCCGTTCGCCGCCCATTTTGTCCATTTCGCGGTCTTTGCGCACTTCGCTTTTGGCATTCATCGGCATTTTTACGGCGTTATTCATCCAATCAAAAAATGTAATAGTCCCTTATGACGAAAAGCACACCAATCCCGGTCCTGTTGATCATCCTTCTCCCGTTCACCCTTTGTGCACAGCCAAAGCGAAACTTTTCTGTTTCGGGGTCCATCAAAGACAAAAAGACGGGGGAGACCCTGACCGGAGCGACGATTGGCCTGCTGGAGAAACCAGGGATAGGGGTGGTTACGAATGCTTATGGATTCTATTCTATTACGGTCCCCGAAGGCAAGTATTCGATGGTCATCTCTTACTCCGGTTATGCTGCCGACACTATCCAGCTCGATCTGAAACAAAACGCCGTAGTGAACAGAAGTATGACTGCTGCCGGCGGCCAGCTCCAGGAAGTCGTCGTTGCGGGCAGAAAAGGAAACAATATCCTCAAAACGCCTCCTGGCGTCCAGCGTCTTTCCATGGAGGACATCAAGGATATCCCGGTCCTGCTTGGGGAAAAAGACGTCTTAAAAACCATCCAGCTGCTGCCGGGTATAAAATCTGCCGGCGACGGCCGATCCGGCTTTTTTGTCAGGGGCGGCAGCGCCGATCAGAACCTCATCCTGCTGGATGAAGCCCCGGTATACAATGCTTCGCATCTGTTGGGGTTCTTTTCCGTCTTTAATTCCGATGCGATAAAAGATGTGACGCTTTATAAAGGGGGCATGCCTGCCAGTTATGGCGGACGTCTTGCTTCTGTCGAAGATATAAAAATGAAAGATGGGAATGACCAGAAGTTCTCCGGCAGCGGGGGCGTTGGCCTCATCGCCTCCCATCTCAACCTGGAAGGCCCCATCGTAAAAGACAAAGGATCTTTTATCGTCAGCGCCCGGCGTACCTATGCAGACCTTTTTACCGGCCTGGCTTCCGACACCAATGTCAAAAAAAGCCAGCTGTATTTTTACGACGTCAACCTCAAAGCCAATTACACGTTGAACGATAATAACCGGGTATTCCTGTCCGGATATCTTGGAAACGACGTGCTGGATTTTCATGCCGGAGCTGGCATCGACTGGGGTAACCAGACGGCTACCTTCCGCTGGAACCACGTGTTTAACAAGAATCTGTTCTCCAATACGTCCCTGATCTATAGCAATTACGACTACAATACCCAGTTCACTTCCAACTACAACAATGTCAGGGTGACCTCATCGATCACCGATTATCAGTTCAAACAGGATTTCAATTATTATCTCAATCCCCAAAATAAATTTGACATCGGCTTCGATCTGATCTATCATGTCACCCAGCCAGGCCAGGCTCGCTCTGACAGCAGTTCCAAGTACAACAATATCACCCTGGAGAAAAAGTATGCTATGGAAAACGCCGTTTATGCCTCTCATGAATGGACGCCCTCGCAGAAATGGAAATTTACCTATGGCGTTCGGGTATCGTCGCTGACCGTACTCGGTCCCGGAAATGTCTACACCTATGATCCCAACGGAAATATCCTGACACAGAAGTATTATAGCAGCGGCAAAAGCGTAAAGACCTACGTCAACCCCGAACCCCGCCTGGCAGTCAGCTACCAGCTGGATGATATCAGCTCCATCAAGCTCGCCTATGACAGGAATGTACAAAACATCCACTTGCTTAATAACTCCACGACATCAAGTCCGACCAATGTTTATCTGCCTACCAGCAACATCGTAAAGCCGGAGATAGCCGACCAGGTATCGGCGGGTTACTACAGCACGTTCCACAACCGTCAGTATGAGTTCTCGACCGAAATATATTATAAGACGATGCAGAACCAGATAGACTATAAGAATGGAGCCAACCTGGTCGGTAATAACAATGTGGAAGCTGACCTGCTATTTGGAAAGGGAAGGGCCTATGGATGGGAGAATTATATCAAAAAGAGAACCGGCAGGCTGACAGGATGGGTCAGTTATACGCTGTCAAGGACCGAGCGGCAGATCACCGGCATCAACAACGGCAGCTGGTATCCTGCCACCCAGGACCAGACGCATAGTCTCTCGGTGGTGGGTATCTACAAGTACAATAAAAAATGGACCTTTTCCGCATCCTTTGTCTATAATACAGGCAACGCCGTCACCTTTCCCTCCGCAAAATATCCTGTCGACGGAGCCCCGGTCTATTATTATACTTCCCGGAATGGCTACCGGCTTCCTGCCTACCAGCGTCTTGATCTTGGCGCCACTCTACTGCTAAAGAAAACAGCCCGTTTCGAAAGCAGTCTTAATTTTTCTGTATACAATGCGTATGGGTATGAAAATCCCTATACCATCACTTTCCAGAAAGACCCGAACAATCCGATGCAAACCCAGGTCCAGCAAACCACCTTGTTCAGATGGGTCCCTGCTATCACTTATAACTTTAAATTTTAGTCATGAAAACATTCTTTTTGTCCCTTCTTATACTGATCTTTATTTATTCCTGCACAAAGACGATAACCCCGCATCTGAATACCGTCAGTTCCCAATTGATCATCCAGGGCGCCATCAGCGATACCGCCGGCCCCTACTATGTATCGATAGTCAACTCTGTTGATTTTTACGCCAGCAATAATTATCCAGGGGTGTCCGGTGCGTCGGTAATCATTACCAATGTGACTACCGGAGTCAGGGATTCTTTGACGGAGGCCTCGACAGGCCTTTATATGACACATGCTATCTTACAGGGTGTACCAGGTAACACCTATCTTCTGAACGTATCGCTCAACGGGAACACTTATAAAGCCTCCTCTACGATGCCCCGGCATGTTAACCTGGATTCGGTCACCTTTGATTTCACCGATACCACCCGGATCGAGGCAAGGGCGAATTACCAGGACCCTTCGGGCATTCACAACTTCTATAAATACGGGATGGTCATCAACGGTGTAGTGGACAAACGTTTCCTGACCTTTGATGACCGTCTTTCGGACGGCAGGTATATCCGTGACAATGTGGACGCCGACACCAGCGAGATCAAACGATACAATGCCGTTCAGGTTAATCTCGTAGGCGTCGACAGCAATGTTTATACCTTTTTGCATGAGGCGGAAAACGTAGCCTATAACAATGGCAGCCTCGTAGGGCCTGCCAATCCGGTATCCAATATCAGCGGTGGCTGTCTGGGGTACTTTAGTGCGCAGACGGTCAGCAACAAAACAGCAACAGCAAAACCATAGCTCCAATTTTTTACCACCAATAAAACTACGGTTATGTAATACAATTCTACTTTCCTTTCTTACTTCTTCTCTGCGATGGCCCGGTATCTCTTATTTTTAAAATGTCTATCTTTATCATATGCGCATCAACAGGCAAAACAAACAGCTTGTCAAAATAGCCGGCAGTATTAATCTGCTATTCCTTTTGTTATGTATCAGTTTCGCTATCTTCCTTGAGAATAATCATACTCAACACCTTGAGATCTTCAAAAAATTAATAAAGTTTACCCTCGCCAATGGAATTTGCTGGATAGTTAATCTGTCCATTTTAGTATTCTTCCTGCCTCTTATGCCAAAATGGAAAAACGCGAGATGGCTTTTTTTTTACCTGCCCAGTTATTTGGCGACCTTCTCATTGGGTATAATAATCGCCAATTCCTATCTGTATGGATTTTTATCCGACGAGCCCATGCGCTCTCCGGTATCCGGCCCCATTTTTTTTGTAGCGGGTATGAATTCTCTATCCCTGCTTGCCCTTGAACTGATCCTTTCCCGTTATGCCCAGGCAGATATCCGGATAGAATACGCCAATATGAAAGCAGAGAATGCGGAGCTGAGGATGAAGAGTATGGAAGCCCAGCACGAAAAGCTGAAGAACCAGCTCCACCCGCATTTTTTGTTCAACTCGCTGACCGCACTTAAAACGCTGATCCATAAAGACCCCGCGCTGGCGGAAAATTACCTGATCAAGCTCTCCGGTTTTTTGCGGTTCTCCATGTCTCATAATGAACAAAATGTCGTTCCTCTCGAAGAAGAACTGAAGTTTTCCCTTTACTATCTTGAAATGCAGAAAATCCGGTTCCGGCATGCGCTGACCTATGAGGTGCAGGTCCCGGATGACCAGTTGACCGATGCATTTCTTCCCGTATTTTCACTTCAACTGACGCTGGAGAACGCGATCAAACATAACCTGCTTACCCAGGAAAGGCCCTTGTGTATCGTGATGCGGTACGTTGAGCCGGGCTGGCTGCTGGTTGAGAATAATGTTCAGGCTAAATTAACTGCGGACGCACCCTCCGGCATTGGATTGAAGAATCTGTCCGACCGGTATAAATTATTGATCCATGAAGACATAAAGATTGAAAATGATGCTGATTGTTTCAGGGTCCATCTTAAAATAATCCGCCCATGAATATAGTCATTATCGAAGATGAGCTCCTAACAGCAGAAGACCTGGCAGAAATTATCGGCAAGGTCGGCAAAGACGTCCGGATAACAGCAGTCCTGGATTCTGTGAAGGTCGCTATTGAATTTTTTAAGAAGGAACAGCCGGTTGACCTTGTTTTTTCCGACATTCAATTAGGCGACGGATTAAGCTTCGAGATCTTCCGGGCGGCCCGGATCGAAGCACCTATCATCTTTTGTACCGCTTATGATGAATATGCGCTGGATGCGATCAGAAATAATGGCATCGAATATATTTTGAAACCCTTCACCGCCGAAACCATCGTCAAAGCCATTGACAAATATAACCAGCTTAAGAAACATTTTATTCCCAGTAAAATAGACTACGAAAAGATCATCCGGGCTATTACGGGCGACAGTACCGCCGGGAAGCAGGTCAACTCTATCCTGGTCTATCACAGGGACAAGGTACTTCCCATCGGGCTGGATGAGGTGGTTCTTTTTTATATTGACAATGACCTGACACATCTGCATTGTTTTAACGGTAAATTTTATGTTGTCAACCAGACAATGGAAGAGCTGGAAGAACTCTCGAAGGGAAGTTTCTTCCGGATCAACCGGCAGTATCTTGTTAACCGGCGCGCCGTTGTGGACGCCAATCATTATCAGCCCCGTAAATACGTAGTGAACCTCTCGGTACATTTTAAGGAGGTGCTTGTTGTCAGTAAGAACAGGACGGCCGATTTTTTACAGTGGCTGACCAGAAAATAGTCCTCCCTGGCTCCATACTTTCTTCAGATTGACAACGGACCTTTATCCAGGCTCGCGTATAATTTATACTTATGTTGCAAAACCTCGGGGAACTGGACGAGAAACTCTTTTTACTGTTGAATGGCAAGCACAATGCCTTTTTCGACGTCGTTATGTATTGGGCCAGCGACCAATTCTTTTGGATACCGTTGTATCTTGGGCTGGCTGTATTCCTCTTCCGCAGGCTTGGGAAGGCTGTCTACTATTATTATTTCTGCATAGCCCTGCTTATTACAGTAAGCGATCAGCTGTCCTCAAATCTGATAAAAAACTGGATTCGGCGACCGAGACCCTCGCACGTCCCTGCGCTCGGCAGTATGATCCATCTCAGCGAGGCCGGGCCGGGAGGACTTTATGGTTTTGTGTCGGGACATGCTGCCAACTCGTTTGCGCTGGCCATTTTTCTTGCGCTGACACTGCCTGCGGCATACAACTGGCTGAAACACGGGATGGTCGGTTGGGCTTTGCTGGTTTCTTACAGCAGAATATACAATGGAGTGCATTATCCCGGCGACGTATTGGGGGGAATGCTGCTGGGCTCGTTACTGGCATTTGTCTTTTCCCGTTTTTTTGAGTATTTTATAGGAACATATCTGCTGGCGATGAGAAAGTTCACAGATAGACGACACCCGCGTGATTAAAGTGGTAAAATGCGATATTACAACCCTATAGTACTATTTATACTTTTGCCTGCCATGGCGCTGGCTGAAAGGTCTGACACATCCGTTTGTCGCCTGGCGTCTCAACCCTTCGTTTTTGGGAAGCAATGCAAGCTGGCAATCCCTATATGTGGATACCAGACGTTATATTTCCTTTAGCCGGAGCCAGGAGAATGTTCTGGCTTTATGGGTTTTTTATTGGACCGCGCTGAGTAATACCGTTCCTTTTCTTGATCTTCCCCGCATCGGATGGGACCCATACCAGCAGCGTTCTATCAACCTGGGTGAAACTTTTTAAGCGGCGTCCTACTCTATAGGTGCGGGCTCGCTGTTATTGTCCCGTTCCTTTCCTTTGAACTCCAGCTTCCCGAATTTATAGCTAAGCGTAATGCCAAAGGATTGATAGGGCACTTTTCTCAGGCTTGACTGCATGAAATTGCTGCCTGACAAGGTGCTTCTTTGATTGACGTATTTATTGAACGGATTGGTCGCCGTAAATCCGAAGGAGGCCTTATCATGAAAAAATTCCTTGCGCAAAGCCAGCGTATAAAATCCAAATGCGGGTCTTAAACCCTGGATATTTTTTTGAGAAGCGTTATAATTCCCAAAGATCTCCACCATAAACTTGTTGGGGAATTTATAGCTGGCATTCATATTTGCCCGGAACTGAACCCCGCTCACGCTGCCCAGACCCGGACTTGAATTGGTCTGTTCACCAAGCTGGATATTTGAACGGAGCGAAAATTCCGGCGTGACACTTACCGAGCCGAACATATTGAGACCATAAGCTGACTGGCTTCCGATGTTGTACCGCTGGGTCAGCGATACGTCGGTATAAGTTGAGCCATTCACGTCCAGGACGGAATAATAAGTCGAGAATGCCTGAATATCATCGGTGTTACGCCGGTAAAGAGCCGCGACATATAAAGATGATCCATGTCCAAAGGTCTTGTTGTATCCCAGTTCGTAACGGTGCCCTTTTTCGGGCCGCAGGTTCGGATTGCCTGTGCTGATATTATGCGGGTCTGAGATATTGTAAAATGGGTTAAGATCTCCGTAGTCGGGACGTTCGATACGGCTGCTGAAAACGGCCTTGATCGTCTGGGTCTCATCAATATGATGAGACAGTAGAATGGAGGGAAAGAAAAGGCCATAAGAGGGGATAGCTGCACCTTTAAAATCCTCAGTCGTAGTGGTATACTCGTAGCGTAATCCAGCCTGCCCCTCTATAAATTCGTGAAACAGGGAGAATTCGGTGCTGACGTAATATGCATAGATCTTCCGGTTATATGTGAAAGCATAGGTCTGGTTGGCATTATTACCGTAGCCGCCGCCGGGAAGCAGGGTGTCTGTAGATACGATAGTACCCAGGCGTTCGAATACGGCCTTGCCTCCGGTTTCCAGGGTAAAAGACTTACCAAGGGGCAGGCGATAGTCAACAGATAAATTCGTTTCCCGGTCATTTCCCGGGCTATTACCTCTCGATCCTGAATTGGCATAACCTGTCGTACTATAATATTGCTGTTGATAATAATCGGAATGATTATTACCCTTGCTGGTGGTCGCCAGTACATTTAGCTCCTGTCCTTTCTTATTAAAAAGTTTTTTATAAGAAAGGCTCCAGTCGCCTGCGTTTTCGCTGATCTTACTACCTGCATTGATGGCGCTGTTGACGGATGACAATAGGTGACCGCTGTTGTCATTGACTTCCTGCTGCTGGTTTGTAATGCCGGCGGTGTTGTTTCCAAAATGATTCCAGTTAAAGGAGTCAATTTATCTTTGGGAGAGACATCCCAGTCGAAGTTAAGTCCTGTTTGATATCCTGCTCGTTTGAAGTCGGAGTTGCCGTTTTGCTGTAAGCCGGTCAGGGTGTCCTTTGTACTGTTGAAAGATTGCCGGTTGGTCGAGAGTATCCGGGTGGTATTGAGTTGTTCATTTCCGCTGAAGAAGGCATTGATGCCAAAATTGTTCCGGCGGATGTTTAGATTAAGGGCACCATTTTCCAGCCTCGTTCCAGCAGAAAGGTTCACCGATCCATTGATGCCTTTTACCTTGTTATCTTTGAGGATAATGTTGATGATACCGCCGGTGCCGGTTGCATCGTATTTTGCCCCCGGGCTGGAGATGGCTTCGATGCTCTTTATCTGGCTGGCCGGTATCGACTGAAGGGCATCAACAAGACTTGAGCCGAAGATCGTGCTTGGTTTCCCGTTGATCAGAAACCGGACATTGGAGTTGCCCTCCAGCTCTACATTCCCATCTACATCGACGGACACCGAAGGCACTTTCTTCAGCACATCCAGCGCTACTCCACTTTGAGAAGTAAGGTCATTGGCCGCGTTGAAAACAATTTTATCTATGTGATTTTCAACCAATGGCCTGGAGGCTGTGACCGTCACCTCTTTCAGACTTGCCGAAGCGGGATTCAGCTCTATCGGGCCCATATTTACCTTCCCGGCACCCGTCATGACATAAGTCAGGGAAGTGGGCTTGAAGCCGACGAACTCCACCTTGATGGTGTATTTTCCGGGAGCTACATTGGACAATATAAAACTTCCCCTGGCATCGGTGATCGTGCCGTTGAGAGCCTTTTGGCTTTGCGCATCTATCAGCGAGACGGAGGCATATTCGATCGATGCGTTGCTGGACGCATTTACAACGGTACCCGATATCTTTCCGCCGCCCTGCGCAAATGAATATATGTTCACTAAGGTCAATACAAGAACAAAAGACAACTTAACAGAGAACATTCGGTGCTTATTAAGCCGCAAGGTAGAATCTAATTCCGAAGACATTCTGTAGCGTTTATTCGCTTGCGCCTTGCAGCGGCAGTGTGAAGCTGAAGGATGTTCCCACGCCGGGTTTGCTCTCAAAGACTATTTTCCCATTGTTCTTTTCGATCAGCTCTTTACAAAGGGACAATCCCAGGCCGCTGCCCCTTTCATGAGAGGTACCCGTGGTAGTATAAGAAATGGAGGTAAAGATCTTGTCCTGGTCTTCGATGTCTATACCCTTTCCTGTATCCCTTACCGTAACGGTGACGGCCCCAGGTACATAGATGGCTGATAAATAAATGCTATCCCCTTCGCGGCAGAATTTTAGGGCATTGTCTACCAGGTTGCGGATGACTATATCGACCATCACTTCATCTGCATACGCCAGGACGGGGTCATCCGTCTTTTCGTGTAGTATGGTAATCTTCTTTTTACTTGCTTTGGCTGCTGCCAAACGCCTGTTTTGTTCCAGGACCTGCTGCAGATCAAACGATTTTGGGTTTGCCTTTAACCCTTCCATTTGGGTTCTCGCCCAGAATAAAAGATTATCCAGCAGAGTAGATGTACTCGTCAGGCTTTCATCCATCTGGGCACCGAAATGCCTGATCTGTTCAGGGGAAAGCAGGTTCCCATTTATCAGATCCACAAATCCCTTTAAGGTAACGATCGGGCTTCTTAGATCATGACTGATAATGGAGAGCAATTTATTTTTTACCGCATTCAGATCAGCCAGTTGCTGGTTCTGATTGACGATCTCCTGGTTGCGGGCTTCCAGCAAACGATTGATCCGCTTCTTTTGCAAATTACCCCCTGTCAGGATAGTCGCCCAAATGATCAGCAGGATAGCCCCGGCGATGGAAAAATAGTACAACAGCCTGCTTTGCCTTAGCTCTTCGTGTTGTAAAAGCTTATCCTTTATGAGCAGGTCTACCTGGTGCTGTTTTTTTTCCAGGTCATAACCGGATTGAAGGGTCTTTATTTGCTTTTCCTTATTCAGGTTATAAAGACTGTCGGTAAGGGCGATTTCCCTGTTCCGCCAGGCTAAAGCCTCTTTGAAGTCGTTGAGGTCCTGGTAGTCGGTATAGAGGGTGTGATAAGAATCCTTTATTGTCTCTTTGGCATTCAGCTCCCTGGCTTCTTTCAGACTCGCCAGGGCGTAATGGATGCTCTCCTTATACTGGCCGTGCAGGTGATAGGCATTTGCCATGGAATTGAAGTTGTAGCCAACACCGTCCTGGTCATGAATGGCTTCGGCTATCTGCAGTGACCGTTTGAAATAATTAAGAGCCGCCAGGGGATCTTCTTTTTTGACATAAATGTCTCCGATATTCGACAGGGCAATGGACAGACTGGAGGAATCATGGAGCTTTTCGGAGATATGCAATGCCTCAGATGTATAAGCAAGCGCGGAATCCAGCTGCGTTTCCCTTGTGAAGATGTCCCCCATATTAATATATGCCTGAGCCAATCCGTGCTGATCGGAGAATTGGCGGGTTATCTGCAGCGAATGACGAAAATAATCCAGGGCTCTGGGGAGATCTCCCATATTTGAGTAGACGATAGCAATATTGCAATAGTTATTTCCTGACAAGCCTTCCAAACCCAGCTTTTCGCTGAGCCTCAATGCCTTCAGGTCGCAGTCCAGCGCTTCGGGGTACATGCCTTTTGTGCCATAACCCACACCCATCGTCAGGTAAGCCAGGGCCATCCCTTTTTCATAATGAGCGCCGGTAGCAATATCCAGTGATCGCTGCCCCATCAGCAAGGTGCTGTCTGCATCTGTGTTCCAATAAAATCTGGAAAGAGAATAAAAAGCTTTGGCACGGTCGGTATCTGTCTTTGCCTTTCCCAGGTTATCGAAAAGCCCGGCCACTCTCGAGGATTGAGCCGTGCCAGCTAGGGTATTGAACAGTAAGACCAATAAAAAAGTATATCGAATCAGACTGCCTTGCATAGTGTTTTTCCAATCGCTTTAACAATTACCAAGATAAGCAATAGTCTTCAATATTTCTTTATCTCTTGCATGAACTGCGTAGGAGTCTTTCCAAATTCTTTTTTGAACGCTTTTGTGAAATAGGACTGTGTCTGGATGCCGATACGCACCATCACTTCCGACAGCGAGACATCTTCGTGGGTCATGATCTGTACTGCTTTCTTCAGCCGTATCGTCCGGATGAAATCCCCTATGGACTGCTGGCTGATGCTTTTGATCTTCTGGTAAAGACGCGTCCGGCTGATTCCCATTTCCTGGCAGAGGTAGTCGATGTCAAAATCGGGGTTGATCAGCTGGGAGTCGATGATCTGTAACAACCGGCTCATAAATTCCTTGTCTTTCTCGGAATGGACCAGCTCCATGGCTTCTACGCGGGAGTCCTGCGTATACCGTTCTTTTAACTTCCGGTCCCGGTCGAACTGGTTGCGGATCGTCAGTAAAAGCAATTCCATATTCAGGGGCTTGGCGAAATAATAATCCGCTCCGGCATTCAGGCCTTCCACCTGTGAAGCCTGTGTGGTCCTGGCAGTAAGGATAATAAAGGGAATATGACTGGTGTCTATATCCTGTTTTATCGCCTGGCATAGCTCGAAGCCATTCATCCCCGGCATGATCACGTCACTGATGATCAGACCCGGAGTTATTTCTTTTGCCTTTTCCAGCCCTTCTTTTCCATCAGCGGCCTCCATCACCTGGTATTGTTCGCTAAGGCTTTCCTTTAGGAAAAGCCGCAGCTCATCGTTGTCTTCTACCAGCAGGATCGTCTCCAGCGGGGACAACAATGCGGAGCCTGTCATCTCATCCTGGTTGTCGTATAATCCGGGTCGGTAGGAGAAGCTTTCCAACCGCACTCCTTCTTCGGCGGGGATCTCGGCTCTTTTTTCTTCCTTCCGGTAATCCGCCTCCCGAATGGGTATACCGATCAGGATCTCCGTACCCTTCAATCGTTCGCTATATACATAGATATCGCCTTTATGCAGCAGGGTCAGGCTTTTTACAAAGGCCAGCCCGACGCCGGACCCCAGGTGTGATCCGTTGATACGGTAGTATCTTTCGAAAAGATGATGGATGGATTCCCTGGAGATGCCGACCCCATTGTCGGCTACCCTGATCCAGGCATAGTGAGTGCCCCGGAAGCTGTTCTTCAGGATCAGCTCGCCTTCAAAGGATGGTTTAAAGGATTCTATAGAAGGGTAGAGGCCAAGAGTAATATGGCCGCCGATCTTTGTATACTTAAACGAATTATGTAAGAGGTTGAGGACGATCTTTTCCAGCACTTGCCGGTCGAACCAGGTAGCTTCGGGGATGATCTCCTGTTCGAGCGTGAAGTCGATCTCTTTCTGGATCGCCCAGTCCCGGAACTCATCCGCCATTTCATTTATAAAACCGTTCAGGTTGCTTTTCTGCACACTCAGTTTTAACGAGCCACTTTCCAGCTTCCCGAAATCCATCAGCTCATTGATAAGACCGAGCAGTCGCTGGGCATTGCGGTGCATGGTCTGGTAATATCGGGAAAAGGCCGGCTGGGCCTGCTCTTTTATGATTTTTTCCAATGGGCCAAGGATAAGGGACAAGGGAGTTCGGAATTCATGGGAGATATTGGTAAAGAACTGTAGCTGAACCTGGCGGATCTCTTCCCTTTTCTTTTCTTCCATCATTTTCAGCTTCATCCGCGTTCTGAACCGATAAAGGGCAAACAGGCCTGCTATCGCCACGGCCCCCAGCAGAAAGAGGAACCAGCTTGTCTTCCAGAAGGGCGGGTTTATCATCACCCGGATAGAGGCCCCGTCCTCATTCCAGGCCCCATCATTATTGGATGCTTTTACCCGGAACACATAATTACCCGGCCCCAGGTTGGTATACACCGCCTTCTTTTCTTTCCCCACGTAGTTCCATCCCGTATCCAACCCCTCCAGCTTATACGCATACTGATTGTTTTCGGGGATAGTATAGTTCAATGCAGCAAACGTGAAAGAAAAGGTAGACTGCCGGTAGGAGAGCTGGATCTCCCGTACAAGACTGATATCTTTTTCAAGCGGGGAGCCTTCTTCATTAGCGCTGACCTTTCGGTTCGAAAGCTGGAACCCGGTGATATAAACCGGCGGGATAAAAGGATTAGCTCGGATGGAGCCGGGGTAAAAGCAATTGAAGCCACTGATACCGCCAAAGAACATCTCCCCGTTCCTTGTCTTCAGAAAGGCATTGGATTCGAACTCCAGCCCCTGCAGACCATCGCCGGTATTGTATTTTTTAAAAGCATAGGTATCCGGGTTGAACCGGGTAAGGCCATTGGAAGTGGCGATCCAGAGATAGCCCTGTTCGTCTTCGGTGATCCCCTTGATAAATTCGTTTGACAGTCCGCCAAGGTTGGTATACAACCGGAAGCTGTCTCTGACCGCGTCCAGCAGGTACAAGCCTTTTTGTCCTACCCAGAGGCGCCCCTTACTATCGGAGAACAGCACACGCAGGTCGGGCATCTTCTCCCCTTTATTAAAATAATGCGTAAAATGACGGGTGCCCTGGTTATAACAATTCAGTCCGCCGTCATCGGTGCCGATCCAGATGCGACCCTCCTTGTCGGGCAGCAGGGAAACGATGTTTTTGCCTGTGAGACTGGTCTTGCCGGAAGGGTCCTGGGTAAGCCGGGTGAACTGTCTTGTCCTGGGATCGAAGATATTCAGTCCTCCATAATAGGTGGCCACCCAAAGGTTGCCAGTATAGTCTTCGAATGTCTTCTGAACAAAATTCGAGCTGATGGAATGAGGGTTGGCAGCATCGTTCTGGAAACGGGTAAAGGACTGCTTTTTTTTATCGAAGAGGTTGAGACCGCCACCCCAGGTCGCCACCCACAGGTTACCGCCCCGGTCCATCATCAGGTCCAGTACGGCATTCGAACCAAGGCTTTTGTCGTTGAAGGGATCGTTGCGGAAATGCTGAAAAGTAGACCGGTTCCGCAGGAAGAGATCCAACCCGCCGCCGTCGGTGCCGATCCAGATATTCTCATTCCCGGCGCCGTCTTCGCAGAACGTTTTTACATCATTATAGCTAAGGCTGTTGGATGTGGGTTCCTGCCGGTAAAGATCAAATTTTTCCATGCCCGGGGAATAGATATTGATACCACCCCGGTGGGTGCCCACCCAGAGGTTGCCCTGCCGGTCCTCAAATAACGCTGATATGGTTCGCTGGGAAAGGCTGGAGCCATTACCCGGTTCATAGGCATAGTGGAAAAAGTCGCCGGATTGGGCGTTGAATAAGTTCAGTCCGCCATTGATGCTGCCGGCCCAGAGCTGTCCTTTATGGTCGGTCAGCATACACTTGATCATATTATTGCCAAGACTGGAAGGGGACTTATCCGAATGACCATAACGGGTAAAGGTCTTTTGCTGCGGGTCAAAAAGATAGACGCCGTCATCTTCCGTTCCGAGCCAGAGATTGCCCTGCCGGTCACCCTGGATGGCGATGATGGCATTCCCGCTGATATTCGTAATGGTCGGGTTTAAAATGGCGGTGAACTGGCCGGTTTCGGGATGGAACAGGTCGAGGCCGGTCTCGGTTCCTATCCAGAGGGCCCCGTTCTTGTCTGCATAAAGGCAAAGGATCCGGTCATCGCGAAGGGTGGAGGTTGCTCCCTGCTGGTGACGAATCTCATGACGAAAGGGATGGAAACGTCGGGTCTTCTCATCGAAGAGATTGAGGCCTCCGCCCGCTGTGGCGATCCAAAGGCGTCCGGTCCGGTCTTCGGTTATCGAGGTAATATTATTGGAGCTGAGACTCTTGTTGTCGGTTTCGCGGTGCTGGTAACGGAAAAAATGGTTTGTGGCCCGGTCCAGCTGATTGAGGCCATTGGAGGTTCCTACCCAGAGTCTGTGGGCACGGTCTTCATAAATACATTGAATATAGCTGTCGCTGAGGCTGTTGCTGTCTGTCTGTTCATTCCGGTAAACGACCATCTCATTGCCGTCGTATCGGTTGAGACCGTCCCGGGTGCCGATCCAGATAAATCCCAGGCTATCCTGTGAGATGGATTGGATAGTGCTGTTGGACAAACCCTGTTCTCCGGAGAGGTGGGTAAAACGGAGTTTTGGCGCCTGCCCCCGGACAAGACCGGGAGAAAGAAAAAGGAAGGCGGCAAAGAAAAAGGTGGGTATGGCGGGCTTATCGGGCAAGCAAAAATATTTTCTCAAAAATAACCCGATCACGCGGTTCCCCGTGTAGAAAATTGACGCTAAAAGCTAAAATAGTCAGTTTGAACCAGAGAAATGCACGTTAGGACAAGACGGAACAGGCCCCTCTTCCTACCTTGTGCGGGTATTCAGGCCTCAGCCAGCGGCCAATCAAAACCAACTAATAAAAATGAAAAAACGATTGCTTGCACGGATGCATGGCATCCTCATCGTGCTCTTATTACTTCACTCCACTCTACCTGCCCAAAAACGAACCATTTCGGGGCGGGTGACGGACGCCAAAGATGGATCACCCTTACAGGGGGTCAGCGTCCAGCCAAAAGGCTCCAGTTCCGGAGGGGTCGTCACCGGGGCAGACGGCCGATTTTCTCTGCCACTGGAAGGCAATGGTAAAACCCTTATTTTTTCCTTTGTGGGCTATGGTAGTATAGAAAGACCTGTCGGATCGGGAAACCTGGATGTGGTGCTTACCGCGACGACGGCCAATCTGAATGAGATCGTCATCATCGGATATGGGACAGCCCGGAAAAAAGACCTTACCGGGGCTGTTGCCGTGGTGAGTGAAAAAGACTTTCAGAAGGGCAGCATTACGACACCCGAGCAGATGATTGCGGGTAAGGTTCCGGGAGTATCTATTATCTCGAATGGCGGCCAGCCGGGTGCAGGCAGCACGATCCGGATCAGGGGCGGCGCCTCGCTGAATGCCAGTAATGATCCGCTGATCGTTATCGACGGGGTCCCGATGGACAATGAGATCCCGCCCCTGCCCGGTCAGAAATCCGCCATTCCCGGGGCTGGCAACCCGCTCAGCTTTATCAATCCCAACGACATCGAATCCTTTACGGTATTAAAAGATGCTTCGGCCGCTGCTATTTATGGTACCCGTGCGGCAAACGGAGTTATTATTATTACGACCAAAAAAGGAAAGGGTGGGGCGCTGAAGGTCAATCTAAGTTCTGTTAACTCTGTCTCTACCCTGACGAAGAAGGTGGACGTATTGAGTCCGGCCCAGTTCCGCTCGGTCGTCACCGCCAACGGCACACCTGATAAGGTGGCTATGATGGGGGGAGCCAATACTGACTGGCAGGATCAGATCTTCCAGGATGGTCTGGGAACCAATAATAACCTCAGCATCAGCGGCGGGATCAAAAAGTTGCCCTATCGGATCTCCGTGGGTTACCAGGACCAGAATGGGATCCTGCGGACGGATAACCTTCAGCGTACTTCGGTGGCCTTTGTCCTGAACCCGGTCTTGTTCGACAATCACCTGAAGATCGATCTGAACCTGAAGGGGAGCCGGGAGAATACCCGTTTCGCCAACCAGGCAGCTATTGGCGGAGCGGTCACCTTTGACCCCACTCAACCGGTGCGGACAAAAAGCAGTCGGTATGGCGGGTACTATGAATGGCTTGACCCTACCACTGCTACAGGGCTTACCAATCTGGCCGGAAGAAATCCCCTGGGTCTGCTGGAACAGCACTATGACAAAAGCAAACCCGAAAGGAGCATCG
>Ga0307510_10001154_pt1 | contig 28403 bp, 19 predicted proteins | sample 12_EM_MG_FD_207224 | JGI IMG/M metagenome (GOLD analysis project Ga0307510, IMG submission 207224) | Populus trichocarpa ectomycorrhiza microbial communities from riparian zone in the Pacific Northwest, United States - 12_EM | ecosystem: Host-associated > Plants > Roots > Unclassified | place... | reverse complement strand
ACCAGATCCTCGATATGGAAACACGCCCTGACGGCGTCTTCATAACCAATGATTTTTTTGCCGCCGTATTCCTGCAAATCATCAGGGAAGCCGGCCTCCGCATACCCGAAGACATGGCCATAGTAGGCTTTAACAATGACGCCATCTCACGGATCATCCAACCCAAACTCACCACGATCAACTACCCCGGTGAAGAAATGGGTGAACAAGCTGCCCGCAGCCTCCTCGAACAACTCAGTGGCTCCTCCTCCGCCCGCTCCACCGATACCATCATCATCCGCAGTGAGCTGATCATCCGCGATTCTTCTATTCATCGCAAAGTGTAAATCGCACTCCCCCAAACCAGCGTATTGCCATCATGATCATTCACTCCAAAATCGCGCACACCATAAAACCGATCTTCCAACGGCACAGCTATCAAAGCCCCTCTTTCCAAAATAGTAGTATAATAAGTATCCACCTCATCACAGTCGATACAAAAATGAGCGCTGCCAGCTGCCTTTTTCATACCCTGACTCGCTGGCCCGCTTAAATGAATGGCAACATTATCAAGAATTAATCCTGCATAGTCTGCAAGCCTGAAATCTTCCCTAAAACCTAAATAGTGGTGTAGTAGTTAATTGCACGATCCAGGTCGGAAACGTGAATGACGACTGTAGTACTTAGTGCTTTCATAATGAAATAAGATCAAGGCAACTAAGAGATGATAATCTCATTCGACACAATCGCTTTTACTTGTAAAGCGATCCGATAAAAATTGTCTGTTTCATCAGCTGTTGGACTTTCAAAATCATGTGGGTATCTGCCCCTCACCGCAAAATCTTCCAACTGGCCTATATCTATTGTTATAAACGCATCATTGAGATCTGAGCATTTTTTGAGTAAAATGTCTAAGTTATGTGTTTTAGGAAAGTCCTGATTTTGGAAAACGAGATAGGTTTTTAGGTATTTTTCAACAGCCTGCTGACAATGAAAACAAGCAACATCGAGTATTAGTGGTTGATTTTCGATTATTAATCTAGCCGCAATTAAATCGTGCTCCGCCTTTTCAAGCCATTGTTTCAAATGCTTTATTTCTGCATCTGTCATATTTCCACGGCCTCCTTCATAGCATAATTAACAATATGGCCTGTTAAATTCCTTTTTTCTTCTATCTCATTTCGGCTTTGGAGGATAACATCAAAAGGAGCGTCCAAAGAATATACCAAAGCTTTTCTTATTTTGCTTTCCCACATCATCTTTTCACGAGGAGCCATTGTTTGGGCAGTGACAACAAGTAAGTCATAATCACTTTCGGTATTAGCTGCACTCCTCGCTCTTGAACCAAAAAGAAGCACCTTCGAATCCGGTAAAAACGAATTCACAGTTGATTTGATAGCTTCTAGTGTTCTTGCCGCGTTCATAACGTAAATATACAAAATTGATTGGATTTGAGAAACATAGCCACGGATACACAAATACGTACAGCTGAGAGTTTTATCCCCCTAAACTCCCGCGTCTGGCTGTACTGTTCATCAAGCCCGCTGCACAGCCCATTTCTCTAATAGGCGCATCAATTCATCCAGCCTTACCGGCTTACTTATATAATCATCCATCCCCGCCTGCAAACACTCCTCCCGATCCCCCTGCATCGCATTGGCCGTCAACGCAACGATCACCGGCTGCCTCAGCAACTCCTTCCGTATCCTTCTCGTAGCCTCCAACCCATCCATCTCCGGCATCTGCACATCCATCAGGATAAGATCATAATCCAGGTCGGCAGCAGCCTCCACCGCCAGCAGCCCATTCTCAACTGTAGCCGGCTTATAACCCAAATTACCAAGTATATGTTTTATCAGCTGCTGATTGATCAGGTTATCTTCCGCTATCAATATCCGCAACGGAAACTCCTCCGCAAAAGCCTTTTTCAGAACTTCCCGCGCCACCGTCTCTTCCCTCATGACCGAAGACATCATCTCTCCTACCTTCGCCCGCATGGTAAACGTAAACAAGGTGCCCTCCCCCAGCTTACTACGCACCATGATCTCCCCACCCATCAGCGCCACCAGCTTCTCACTGATAGCCAACCCCAGACCCGTCCCACCATACTTGCGCGTCGTGGAAGAGTCTACCTGCGAGAAGGATTTGAACAACATCCCGATCTTCTCTTCCGGAATCCCGATCCCCGTATCCTTTACGTCAAAAGCCAATACAAGGTCCCCAGCCGGCTCCGACCGAACGAGTCTGACGCCAACCGTGATCTCTCCCTCATGCGTAAACTTCACCGCATTGCTCACCAGGTTCATCAGGATCTGGCGAAGACGCAATGCATCCCCCACAATATGTGAAGGCACCTTCCAGTCGATATGATATCCAAGCCGCAAACCCGATTTGATCGCCTTTTCATAAAAAAGGCCCAACACCTCTTCGATACACTGACGCAGATCGAAATTTCGTTGTTCGATCTCCATCTTCCCCGAATCTATCTTCGAATAATCAAGAATGTCATTGATCACGCTCAGCAGGCTTTCCCCGCAATTGATAATAGTAGTATTATATTCCTGCTGCTGCGGTGTCAGGTTCGTCTGAGCCAGTAAGGAAGCCATCCCGATCACCCCATTCATCGGTGTGCGGATCTCATGACTCATAGTCGCCAAAAAAACGCTCTTCGCCTTATTCGCATGCTCAGCTTCCTCCCGCGCCTTTCTCTCCTCCTGGCTCATCGCCGTGAGAAGCTCGGTCCTTTCTCTTACCTGCCGCTCCAGTTCCCGGTTTAGCTGTTTCATCGTCCTCAGCCTTAGTCGGTAGAAACCAAACACGCTCCCCAGGATAACCAGGATCAGCATCAACCTGAACCACCACGTCATCCAAAAGGCCGGCGTGATCTCCAATTGCAGGTTCAACACCTTCTTCGACCATTCCCCGTCATTGTTCAGCCCCTTAACCTTGAACGTATAATGACCGGGATTCAGGTTGGTATAGGTAGCCGAACGTTTGAAATTGACATAGTTCCAGCCCGTGTCAAAGCCCTCCAGCATAAAAGCATATCGCTTCTTATCCCTGTCCGTAAAATTCAGCGAAGAAAAAATAAATGTAATGACCGAGCTACTATAAGGCAATACCAGTTTCTTTGTCTCCCCGATCGCAACACTCAAAGGCGAAGCATTCTGACCATCCTGGCCGATCGGCACTTCCCGGTTAAATATCTGGAAGCTTGTCATTATCAACGGGGGATCAAACGGCTCTGAGCGCATATGCTCCGGTGAGATGACATTAAATCCATTGCCACCGCCAAAATAAAGCAGACCCGAACGACTTTTGCACCAGGCCTGCTCCTTGAACTCATTGGCCTGTAATCCGTCTGATACACTATAGTTCTTTATCTGCTGCCGGATAGGGTCCCACCGGCATAATCCCTTATTCGTGCTGATCCACCGTACCCCCGTCGAGTCCTCCAGTATCCCAAAGGTGACATCATCCGGCAACCCATCCCTTGTCGTATAGGAAGTAAAACGCCCCGCATCCACATCAAACCGCGATAAACCCTGCGTCGTCGTAAGCCAGATCTTACCCGCCTTATCCTCAAAGATCCCATTGATATAGTTACTGCAAATACTGTTGATCGTGTCGGTATGCCGGTAATGCCTGAACTTGCCCGCCTCCGGATCAAAAAGATCAAGCCCTCCACCATCCATCCCTACCCAGATCCGTCCCTTGCTGTCTACCATCAGCGCATGTATCTTGTCGTTCCCAAGGCTGGTCGTATCATCAGGGTTGTGATGGTAATGAATAAAACCCTTGTGAGCCGGATCATACAGCTCCAACCCGCCGCCATAGGTGCCCACCCAGACCCGATGACTCCTGTCCTCACACAAAGCCCATACATTGTTGTTCTTCAAACTCCGGTTATTACCCGGATCGCTCCTGAAATGTGTATAGGTTTTGCGCCCGGGATTGTAGATCGTCAGCCCATCCGCCCAGGTGCCAATCCACAAATTATGTTTGTCATCCTCCATTACCCGCAGCACATAGTCCCCGCATATGCTCGAGGGATTGTCCGGGTTATGCCGGAAATGCGTGAACTTCTCCGTCTTCCGGTCAAGAAGATTCAAACCACCTCCGTCAGTGCCGATCCATAAATTGTCATGAAAATCCTCATAGATACAAAGCACATGATTGTCGCTTAGACTAAAAGGAGAAGCATTGTGCTTATAATGTACAAACTTGCGTGCATCCCGGTTCACAAAGTCGACACCGCCGTTAAAAGACCCCACCCACATATTCTTCTTACAATCCCGGTAGATACCATACAAAGAGTTGGTTCCAATACTGGAGGCATCGACATCATCGTGCAGATAATGCCGCCATTCACCGGTCGCAGGATTTAGAATGGCCAGGCCATCATTTTCTGTGCCTATCCAGAGATTGCCCTGAGCATCCTCCGCCAGGGAGTTTATCGTATTATTTGTAATTCCGGTGGTGGAATGATTGTCTTTCCGGTAATGCAGAAACCCACCCGTCTGCCGGTCAAACAGCTCCAGCCCGCTGTAAGTGCCTATCCAAAGACGCTGCCGGCTGTCCACAAAAAGAGTTGAAATAGCCTGGTTGTTTATTGAACCGGGGTTCGACCCGTCGTGCATATAGCGGAAGAACTTACCCGTCTGCCGCTCCAGGCGACAAAGGCCGCCGGTGGTCCCCACCCAGATCTGATGGTCGGCATCCTCACAAAGGGCTTTTACAAAATTGTCTCCCAGGCTTTGCCCATCGGAAGGCTGGTGGAAATAGTGCACAAATCGCCCGGTTGAATCCAGCCTGTTCAATCCCCCGTCTTCCGTTCCTACCCAGATCTCTCCCCTGGTATCCCTCAGAAGCGACAAGACCAGGTTGCTCGACAAGCTGCCCGGGTCCGCCGGATTATGCCGGTAATGAACAAACTGGTCCGTCCTCCGGTCATAGCGATCCAGCCCGCCCCCCCATGTCCCTATCCACAGATACCCCTTGTCATCCTCCACGATAGCGTTTATCATGTTGTTGGCAAGACTCTTATCATCCCCGATCTTATTCTTGTAAACAGTAAAAAGATAACCGTCGTACCTGTTCAACCCCTCCCTCGTTCCAAACCACATGAAACCACGGCTGTCCTGTAAGGTACAGATCACATTGCTCTGTGACAAACCCTGGGCCGTCCCCAGATGCTCAAAGGAGAGATGCTCTGATTGTGGATAGGCCAGGGTCGAAAAGAACAAGAACAGTAAGGCACATAAGTAACGGTAAGACACCATAGTACGTTCGATCCGGGTTTCATAGGGAGAACGCACGTTATGCGCAGTTTATTTCACTCTGCCTGAATTAACCCGCCATCTCCGCCTCCCACGGGCTTCCCTACCACCTTCCCTGAGTAAATTTTTCCCCAAAGTCAGGCCATTCAGCGATTATGCCACCTCCCCTCGCCCCGGATCCAATCCATCCCTAATACTGGAACCCCAGCTTTATCAGCACTACCCCTCCATCCGAGCCCTGCCCGTAACTGGCCGATAGCACAAATTTCTTCAACGGACTGATCCAAAAGCCCCCTCCATACCCGTCATGCCATTGGTCACTGTTCTCCCCCTTCTGCCATACCCGGCCGACATCATTAAAGAACAAAAGTCCCAGCGACCCTGGAAACAAATAGGTCTGGAATTCCGCCAGCTTGACCCGCAGATCGATATTGTGAAAGAACTCCTCGTCCCCGGCAAACCGGAATTTGCGGTATCCCCGCAGATTCTCCAGCCCGCCAAGATATTGAGCCTGGTAGAACTCATAGTTCCCAAAAGTCTTCCCATACCCTACCCTCGTCGATAATACCACATTCGCCCGGGTATTAAAGCTCATGAAGACCGACAGATCCGAATTCAGCTGGGAATAGGGATGGCTGTTGTTATTGAGGTTTCCCAGGGTGCTGAAGTTGGTCTCCCAATGAATCCCCCTGGAGGTTAGGATCTTGTCATTCCGGTTGTCTATAATAGCCGTCGCCCGGCCGCCAACAAAGGCCTTGGACAAATAGAGCTCAGATGGGTTAAGACCATTGATAGCCGTCTGGTTGATAAATCTGTCCTTGTTGTCCGCACTGTCCAGCGTGAAATACTGGAAGACCGGTCCCAGTGCAAAGGAGAATACCGTCCCGAAACGCTTCCGCAATTGCAGGTCTACATCATACCGGTTGAAACGCGCCCGGTAATACCGGATCCCCTCCTTCGTATTCTTGTCATACACACTTTCATTCCCGTAACCAAAGAAGTTTGTCGTATTGCTCGGCGCTTCCACAACGGCATGGAATAACAGGTCCGTCGATCCCACCGCATGAATAGCTTCAAAATTATATTTGAATGCATAGGCCTTAGTCGACAGCGCATGCACAAGAGAGAAAGTATGCAGCTGCTTATAAGGGTCCTTATGGAAACCCTGTGTGACATAACGGAACCCTATCCCCAAAGAGACTCCGTCATCCGGGTTATAACCCGCGCTTAGCAATGGAGTCAGCACATTGTATTTATATCCAAGCCGGTTGATGGCATTCACACTGGGGTCCTTCGACAGGAATTCCCGATAATTACCGTTCCCCTCGAATACATTCTTCTCGGTATTGAGATCATAGATCTTCGTCCTTACCGCCGGAGCCGTCGCCTCATTCTTATACACGTCATTCCCCGCCCCGCCGATAATCCGGACTACGATCCTTCCCCCACCCTGTCCATGTGTCCTGAACTGGTCATCACCACCCATTCCATAGAGTCGGAGCTCCTTCGTTACATCCGCTGAAAAAGTCCGGTTATACATTATTTTACCGGTCTTCCCTTCCTTACTTATTTTATAGACCGTCACCGTCACCGAATCACCATCCTTCCTGTCGATGTCGAACAGCTCGCTCTTGTCACTACCATAGACATTCACCAGTTTCGAGAGAAACCGGTAATAGGTCATCATGTCTTCTACATAATATTTCCTCCTCTCCTTCAGCTTGGCGATGATGGAGTTCATGGAATAGGAGTGTATCGCAGTCGGTTGCAGTTTCAAAGAAGCCTCGATCAGCGAGTCCGTCATCGTAGCCACCACCACTTCCGCATCATCCCTCCACTCCTTCTCGGTCGGCTCATTCAGATAACTACGGTCGAAATTGCGCGCATTGAAATTATAGGTATTGATATTTCTTGCCTTTGACCGGAAACCCTGCAGCTGCGGAGCCAGAAATGCACAGCCCGCTATCCGCGGCAATACCCCCGAGTTGATAAAGAAAGGCTGGTCCCGGTCACGCGGCACCGGCGAGAACAGCTTCCCCTTCCCATTGTCATCGGCCTCCCAACGCCACTGATCCTCATGCCGGTCAAAATCCATTACAAACATATCCAGCATCCTCGCCTGCAAGGCCCGGTGCTGATTGACACTATTGTCATTGTCCTCAAACAGCTTCTTGTCGATGTCCTCCATATTATAGGTCTTCTTCCCATTACCCGGCTCACGCTCCTCCAGGAAAGCAAACAGGTTGGAATAGTCGCTGCGGAATTTCCCCAGCCTCGGATCATCCGGAACAAAGACCATCTGCGGACTGGCATGCGGGATATGCAGTGCCTCCGCCATCGGTGGTATCGACATCGCAGCATAAGGGTAAGAAGCAGATACACCATCCGTCACAAGGTCCTGCACCAGCGCATCCTTCGCCACAGCCACCGGCAGCGCACCTTCCGTAATATATTTCCGCACCCCACGCAGCACATATTGCTTTCCTTCTGTATTTACCAGCCGGAGCGAACGGGTCTGATTACCACCACCCCTTTGCAAAGGCGTCCAGCCCGTCATGTCAAATACTTTTACCTTGATGGGGATCGACCACTCCTTCCGGTAATTGGTGCCCAGCAGCCAGCGTTTGAATCCCCCGGCAAGGAATTCAGCGTCACCCGCTACCGTCACCGAATCAGGCCAGGTCTTTGCCAGCTCCTGTACATCGGGCTTTGGCTTCAATGGCGGCAATGCAGCAGTATAAAAGGTCTGCCCCATGTCAGTCGCATCCACCGAATAGAACCGGATCTCAGAACGACCACTCTCCCGGACCTCGATCACAGAAAAGCCCTGCTCTTCTCTCGCCATCAGCGAATATTTTCCCTTCTTTACCCGGGTATTCTTCGAGCCCGCACCACTGACGACATAATAGACGCTATCATGCTCCAGCAGTTGCAAAGTATGCTCATGCCCCGCCACATGCACCACATTGGGATGACCAGCGATCACCCCCTCCACAGCTTCCCGCATATCCTTGTAACGCGGATTATTCACATCCTGGACATTCCCGAATACACCCCGGGTTATAGGATAGATAGACCCTATCAACGGTAATGGGATCCACAGACCAGACTTCAGGTCTGTCAGCGGAAAAATATGTTGCTTGATAGTATAATATCCCCCATGCTCCCCATGCGTATACAATGGATGATGCATCGCCAGCACGATCAGCTTGTCCGGGTATGTGCCGATGATATCGTGTAACGCATTAGTTATCGCCGTTGGGTCCTTACAGTCGCAGGCGGACTCAACCCCCGGGCGCTGCCCCTCATCTTCCAGCCACCACTGGCTATCCATGCCCACCAATACTACTTTTTCCCCCACCTCGACCGCTACCGGCCCGGGACAACCGCCCTTTGGCAGATAGTCGACATTCGGCATCCCCAATGACATTATATAGTTCTCTTCGTTCTTCACTTGCTGCCACCCGCCAGGCTTGCCCTGCTTCCAGTCATGATTACCCGGCACAAAAAAAGCCCTGGCCTTCTTCCCGGCCACCACCGATAGCTGATAATCCAGGATTTTTTTGGCTTCATCCAGCCCCGAACTGCCATCCGCCGGCACACCATGCGGATAAACATTGTCGCCTAAGTAGACCAGCACATTGCTGCTGTCATTCCAGTCTACATGCTGTTTCAGCCAGTCACATACCGGATGATGCCCATCCTTTAGCTCCCCGGCATCCCCTACCAGGAACAGCCGCTGTACAACACGGTCATTTGAGGCGCCCCCACTCTGCGCGAATACGACAGGCGAGCTCCCCGCTACAATAATTACCAGGCTGATGATTCGTATAATTTTTCTCATAAACAAAAGTATTATGGCGTATAGCTAAATAACAGAACATTCGCATTGCCCCCCGCTCCCTCATTGCTGATATACATATTCCCCTTCCGGTCAAATGCCAGCCCCTCCGGCTGCTTGAACAGGCCAGGGTCCAGGGGATACGTCTTCTTTAGCTTCCACTGATCATCCAGCACCAGCAAGGCCTTGTTGACAGCAGAAAGAATATACCATTCCTTCGTCACCGGATGCCGCGCCAGCGCGGAAGGATGGAACCTGACCTTTTTATGCTCGCTCGTCAGCTTCGCAGGATTCACAGCCACCAGGAAATGATTCGTTACAGCCAGCTCATGTCCAGCATTGTATTGCACTATATAAGCGGATACCTCATCCCGCTGGTCATCGTCCGCACAATTCTTACACAAAGCGATCAGCCTGTCCCCGTCCGCATAAAGACCTTCGTATTCCCCCGCCGGCAGAATATTTTCGTAGACCCTCGTCAGATCCTGTTCACTTTTCTTTGAGCCTTCACTATCCTTCTCCATCCGCGCCCGGTCTATCGGGAATACAAAAAGACTTCCGTCACTCCTTAAGACGACAAATTCCTTATCGTCGAGTATCGCAACGTCTTCATAGTCGCCCCGTTTGCCAAACTTCCAGTAAGGATATTTACCATCCCCCAAATGAAAATAAAATAGTTTGCCGTCCTCATCCTCGATGGCATAGGTTGTATCGGGATTCCCCTTCAAAAATACGATCCCCGATATCTCATGGAGAACGTCATTCATCACAAATTTCTTTGGCGCCGCCAGATCATAACCCGGCGGAGACACCGCCTGCTGCACCGCCTCCCGGCAACCAGTAAAAGATGTGAACATCGCTATACAAAAAATACAAAAGACCCGAATCGCGATCCGTTTCCGCATATCATGATTTTTTCTCTTCCGATCTCTTCGTCAGCTCCCAGCTTAATTTTTCTCAATCCGCACCCGCTCTCTCCATCCGGCTCTCCTCCCGTTTCACCCCATTTCCCGTATTGTTCTCTACATTCACTGAGACCCGCAGCGCGCGCAGCCCACTAACCCCCTGTAATTCCTCCAGGTCCAGGTTCTCCACCTCCGCATTGAGAACCCCTTTTTCCTGCAAATAGCGGATATACCCCCTGTACTCTTCAGCCTCACGCTCATTCAGATAGATAATGGCGATCTTGCCAGGCTGGGTCAATCGTTCATTTGTCTCCCTTACATGCACCTTATCGATCCTCTTCTTCACCACCTGGTAGCGGATATTGTATCCCCCCTCTACATCAAACCGCCTTTCGTCCTTGCGGAAGCTGATGTCGATGGAAGAGGAATGAACAAATATCAGCTGTGTGGTCAGCAGCTGCTCCGGCATCTGCGGCAACAGCGCATTCGTTAGCTGCACTATCGTAGCCATGGAGTTCAGCTGCCAGAGCCGCAGGTTACGCAGATACAATATGTCGAAAGGACGATCCGGAGCAATAGACTGTCCAATATAGATGTCGTATTCAATGCCATCGGTCCTGAACTTCTCAAAATAAGAAGGATAGGACTTCTGGATCTCATCGGTAGCCTGCTCGAGATGCCTGTTGATAGTCTTGTTGATCAATTGGATGGATGTCTCCAGGTCCCGGCGGTGAGAACAGGCCATCCCTGTGTTTTCATTGATAGCCTCCAGGTAGGGCGCTACAAGGTGCGCTACTTCCGGCCGGCTCTCCGAAAAATGCTCCAGGAAGCTGCCAACCTTGTCTTTCAGGAAGGAGTTCAGACTCAGCTCATCAGCCGTAGTCATCGCCCCATTAAATGCCTTCTGCCATTTCTTTGCCTGGTATAACAGTTCCTCTATCAGTTGCAGGTGCACCGATTGTTGCAGCGTATGCAGTGTCGCCGTCAGGATCTCGAATTGTACCTGCAGGTCCAGGCGTAATGCACTGTTCCGCTGGATAGTCGAATTACGGATGTCGATAGCCCCATACAACGGGTAGACATCTTTGAAATATATTGTCTCCAGCACCGGGGGATATTCCCCCAACTGCTTCAATTGGTCAAAATGCCAGGCAGCCTCATTGAATTTCCATTCGACAGCAGGCTGGATCGAAGTAAAATTTTCTTTGACGACAGACTTGATCCGCGCATCGAACTCGTCTATGCTCCGCTGCAGCAATTGAGCCAGCAGAGGGATGACCACATCCAATCTTGTCAGCAGATCATGATCTACGCAATTCTCCGTGTGCGAAGAAACCTCGAGCACACCGGCTAACTTGTTATTATAATACACTGGTATCAACCCATAGCTCTTTACCCCCTCCTTACGCAAAGGCGCCAGGAAAAAATTCTCCTCCTCCTGGTAAGTCGGCAAACTTTCAAATACCACCAGCTGCGGGTTCAGAAAATACTGCTCCACCATGCGCAGATAGGTCTTCGCCATCTCCTCATCCTCCGCCATCGCCTTTGCCAGCACACTATGATGACAGACATCATTGGTAAAAACAGGATGACCGTTCACCTTCATAAAAGGCACCAGCCCAAAATCGATATCTGCTTTAGCCGCCAGTACTTTCAGATAGTGAATGACGTCAGACTGGTTTGTGGACGTTGCATCGCAATATTCCGGGCTCAGAATGATATTCTTGATACTATCCACCACATAGTCTTCCGTGACATCCGTCAGCGTGATGGCGGAAAAGCCCTCGAACCGGACCGACGACAAAGGAATATGTTCTGTCAGCCAGGCCAGGATCTCGGTTATGGGTCTGTGTGAGCTGAAAAGTTCCGGATCGATCTCGGGCAACGACCCCTTTGGCACCACCTCCGTAAACCGCGTGTCGATGTTAAGCTGGTAAAAGCTGCTCAGCCCGGTCTCCTCATTCACCCACGACCGGATCACGCTGCTCTTTGCAGGAAGCTCGATGTTATACAGCTTCCGCAAAATATTGGAATAAACAAGTTCCAGGTTCAGCTTATTCCGAACCTTATCCATCTTCTCCATCATACAGGCCTTCACCTCTTTGCTGGCGGGATCCCGCAGTAGATTGTAAAAGGAATCGGTCCCATAAAAAAAAGTAGGTTTGACCGGTACCGACAAGGCCCACATACTGTCCCTTTCATCGGCTACCGCAGGAAAAATGGAGGAATAAATCAGCTCCAACAGGTCCCCATACTGATCCATCTCTTCGATCTCGATCAGATCTTTTCCTTGTAGACGCTGTTCAAAGTGATGGATGACAAAGTCAAGATATTTGACCCGCATGGTCTTTTCTTCCTTCCGCCTTTCCTTCAGGAAATTTATAAACCCCCGGAAGGAGAGACAGGATTCTACTTGCTCGCCACCCTCCACTTCCTTAATGATATGGACGACGGTCTTTTGCATATAAATCTGTTTAAGCCACCCCCTTCCCTACTTGGATGGGAAAGCAAGAGCAGCGATCAGGAAAGCCATCACGGATGCGATCAGCCCGTACATGAACACGTTGTAGGACCATCGCAGCCACCGATATTTTTTGCCCAGAGCAATCCCCTGGTAATACACATCCCGGATCAGGCTGCCATAAAGGAAATCCTTATCATCCATCATGATCAGCATACCCCCGGCATATTCCTCGAGTGTCATCCGGTAAAAATTACCAAAGAACAGCAGATTCACCTTCTTATCATCCAGGTCGGCCTTACTGAACGTCCCCGGCGGAATATGCGGCCTGGTCGCGAGTATCGAAAAAATGATCGTGATCAGGTTGACAAACAATAATAGGGTGGCGGGTATGGCAAGATTAGTATGGTCTTCGATCTTTCGCAATAACAGGCTCAGCAATACCGAAATGATAATAGCATTCACCTGGATAAGAATATGTGCCTTGCTGTCAGCCTGTGAGCTCAGCTTCTGATTGTTATTCGACGTGATCCTGAACACGGTGTCTATCCCACGCCCCGGATCTTTCTTTTTATTTTTCTTTTCCTTTACAGATGTCTGCTTTTCCTCCCCACCGGTCTCCGACTCACTAACACCAGCCTTACGTAACAACCCTTCCAAAGGATTGCCATTCCCACCCGCGACCGCGCCCGATTCCAGCAGGCCATGCTGCCGCAGCAACCCATTCAGCACATTCCCCTCTTCTTCCTCAACATCCGGTTCCTTCGCCCTTAGCTTGTCGAGATTCCCCTGCTGTTTTTCGTTCAGCAGCAACCGGCAATAATCCGTATAATAATGATGGCTTTCCAGGAACCGGATCGTTCCCTTCCGCCACTCCTCCTTGCTTATCTTCTTATGATGCGTCGCTTCCGCTTCCTTCCGCATCAGCTTGTTCCGGTCACCAAAACTATCCGTCCCCAGGTGATAAAGATCCGCGTCACAAACGATCTGCTCCACCAGGGTAACAGCCCGCTGAGGTAGCTGCGTCGCCAGAATACATTTCCGGATAGAATCGATAATTCCCCTGTCTACCCCCGTGCCTTCCAGGAAAGCCTCCGCCATACTCGCCCCCCTCGCCTCATGACCAGGGCCCTCCCCCGTCAGATAACCCATATCATGAAAGGAGGCCGCAACCTTTACGATAAAGAACTCTTCGTCATTCAGCTGGTAATGCTGCGCGATCTGTACCGCCGCCTCCACCACCTGCTCCGTATGCTTCCGGTTATGATATAGTAGCTTGTCATTGACATGCGTGTCAAAAAAAGATCGGACATAATGCTGTACCTGTTCTAAACTGCTGCTATAATCCATTGGCCGGGTGTTTTCAGGGGGTGGTTTCCCCTTGGGCACCAATTTAACAAATTATCTCCCTTTCTGGTTGAATTCTATGGAAAATGACATCAATATAGTAGTAATGTACAAGTTATTCCGTGGCAATAGCTTTCCTGCTCGCCTTTCGGCCGGACGGAAGCCCGCTCCGGTATTTGGACAAATTGATCAGCAGGACACTGATCAGTATCACAGCCAGCCCCGTCAGCTGCAGCGGAGACATCCTTTCCCCGGCAAAAAAGACACCCAATAATACGGCTACCACCGGGTTTACATAAGCATGCGTGCTCACCTGCGTAGCCGGCCGCACCTGCAGCAGCCACACAAAAGCGCTGTAACCCACCAGCGAACCCATTGTCACCAGGTATACGATCCCCACCCACGATGAGATCGGAACGGCTGACGGATGAAATTTCGACCACTCTCCGCTGAGCAGACTCGCCGGGATAAATGCCACTCCGGCCGCAAACATCTGCCAGCCCGCATTCACAGCATTACTGCTGCCACTCACCGACTTGTATTTGGAATAAAGAGAGCCCGATGCCCAGGAAATAGACCCTAAAACCAGCACGACCAGGGCAACCATTTCCATATGCCGCCCAGCTCCGGCAGCCGCACCCGTTCCGGCACCATCCGCAGCACCAACACCACCCGCCCCATCGCTTACCACAGCTCTTAGCTGCTCCGCAAATAAAAGCAATACCCCCCCAAACCCAACCACCAATCCAAAAATAGTCGACCGGCTTCGGAAATTTTCCTTCCACTTCCCCTTGTCCAACACCACAAACCACACCGGACCCGCAGCCAGCAGGATAGCCGCCAGACTGCTTGGAATATATTGCTCCGACCAGATCAGCGCCCCATTGCCAAAACCCAGCAATAACAGACCACTTACAATGGCCGGCCGCATAACCTTCCAGCTAAACAGCGTTTCCTTCGTGAACAGACACCACAATAACATCAATGCCCCCGATAGCAGGAATCGCAATACCCCAACCATCATCGGCGGAATATGCTCCACCGACATGCGGATAAAAAAATAGGTCGAACCCCAAACGATATATACAATAGCGAAAGCAACCACCACCATCATCGTGGAGGCAGGTCTGTTAGAAGGAGAGGACATAAGTATTATTTTTGCGGCTGTTATTTTGGGCGGTCTGGAATTCTTACTTTCTGTTCTTCTTTTACGGTTTCAAGAACTATCGTCGTCTTCGTAGAATGAATGGTAGGGATCTTCGCGAACTCATTTCGCATCAGCGCCATCAGCGCCGCCGAATCGGCCGTTCGCACCTTGACGAGATAACAATCGTCACCTGCAATATTGTGCACTTCCTGCACTTCCGGTATCCTCGCAAGAGCAGGCCCCGTCACAGTTGAACCAAAACCATCATTGGTTTTTATAAAAATGAAAGCCAGCAGCCGCTGACCGACAATAGCCGGGTTGACCTGCGCCGTATAATTCAGGATCACTTTCTTCTGCTCCAGCTTCTTCACCCTCTCCAGCATAGCCGAAGGCGCCATCTCCAGCTCCCTCGCCAGCTCCACATTCGAGATACGGGCATTCTCCTGCATCAGCCGGAGTATTCGTAGATCGATGATATCAAGCGTCACTTCCATATTTTATTATACAAATATAATAATTTTCAGAATAAAATTCGTTTTTTAGGCGTTTTTCCCGATCAGGCCTCGGCAACCACCTGCTTCTTCACCTCCCGCTTCACCCTCTTCCGATGACTGAGATAGTGTATCACCTTGTGTTCCAGCCAGTGATGCAGAGGGACCAGGATAGCCGCCAAAGCGATCTTGATCACCAGCACCTTCCACGGCTCCTCATGCGTCCACCGCTGAATATTCTTGTCCGCCAGCAGAATAATGAACTCAAAGAGAAAGATGAACGACAAGAAACCCAGAGCCCGGATCACACCGGCCGGCACGGCAAACCATCCCAACATCACCAGGATAATAAACAATACAACCAATCCCACCGTCAATCCCATATACTGTACATTGTGCCGGTGCTCCATCCTCGCCTCTTCCTCCCGCAACAGCCGCTCCCGACGTTGATTGTCACTCTCAACTTCCAGCCTCAGCAGATCTGCCTCCCGGCTCATTTCTCTCAGACTGTCGTTCAACTCATGATAACGCGTATTGTAAAACCGGGCAGACTGATAATCCCCCAATAAGCCAAAGACGGAGTCCAGCAACCTGGCGCTGGTTTGCTGATAGTTCATATCTTTTATCGCCTGCCCTACCCCAAAGGCTTTTTTATAATAGGAAATAGCCCGTGCATATTCTTTTCTTCGAACATAATCATCCCCAACAGCACTGTAGAAATCGAAATGCGCCGAAGGACTGCCTTTTTTCTCCATTTCCGGCGCAGCCAGCCGAAAATAATAATCCGCACTGTCAAACCTTCCCTCCTGGGAAAAACTCATTGCATATACCTGGTCGATAAAGGATTTATAACCCAGCCCCTCCAGGATAGTTATCACCTGCTGGTGGGCCTTGAGATAATTCAACCCCTTTACATACTGGTTGCCGCTAAAATACATGTTGAAAATTCGGAAATAAGGATCGATCTTCAGTATGTCATAATGCACCGTATCAGCCAACGCAATGGCATTCTCATACATCTTCAGGGCCAGATCCTCCTGTTTGTTTTTCGCGAAAAGATCCCCCATCTCATACTGATCCGGAACCATTTGGAAGACGTCCCAGGCTTTTCTGTCGATCACATACTTTTTCATCCCATAATCTATCGCCTTCCCATATTCGTGGATACTGGCATAGAATCGGCTCAGATAAGAGTACACAGGCCGCAATAAACCTTCGTTGCCGCTTTTTTCTGCCACCGACAACGCTTCCAGGAAATTCCGGAAAGAAAGAAGCTTTTCGCCCATCTGCATGTATTGCTCCCCCATGGCAATATAGGCAAAGACCCGGACCGAGTCGTTCTCCGTATTGCCGGCCAACGATAAAGCCTGATTGCTCAGGGCCAGCGCTTTTTGATCGTCCCCTTTATTATGCCAGGCGATCGCCAGATCCCTATAACTCTCCTCCAGCAAAAATTCAAAATTTTCCGTCCGGGCAATTTCTTCCGCCCGACTGAGATCAGCAATAGCCTTGTCAAGATTTTCTGCCCATTCCGTATTGTTCAGATACCGCTTTCCCTTGAGCAGATAAGCTTTCGCCATAAGCTTCCGGTCCCGGCTCAATTCCGCCACTTCTATCGCCTGGCTGCTATAGGACACAGACATCGCAGAGTCAAGAGAAGATTGCGCCAGCGACAACAAAAACTGTACTTTATCCGCAGCCGTCTGCGCCTTTGACAATTCGCGCTTCAAACTGTCCATAACAACAGTCTCCATCCCTCCCCGCTGGGCAGATACAGAAAATCCATAAAAAAAGGTAATAAGAAGCCCCAGGAAATAACGTCTGGTCATAGTTATCTTTAGTTATCAGGTTTGGCCCTAAAGATACCCAATTCCACCATCCGGTTCTACCCGACAATAAACAGGCAATAAACACTTATAGATCGTACTACTCCCCTCCAATAAGACAATTTTCTCAGAAATTCCGGGTCGGGATCAGCAATTCCCGGATATCCACATCCAACGCTAAAGCAATCTCCCGAAGCAGCTTTAAGGTGGGTTGAAATTCATTGTTACAAATCCGTGTAACGCTGTTGGGCGCGATGCCCACTCTGATCGCCAGGTCTTTATGCGATATATCTTTTTCTGCTAAGACAGCCTTGATCCTATTAATTTTAATCTTTTTTTCCATTTTCTCCGGCGGTTTGAGGGTAAGACAATTTAGTCTATTTCTGGTATAACCAATACGCAAAAGCGAAGATAAGTTTCTAGGAATCAACGCCTTCTAGCTTTACTCGATACGTCATTGATATTTTTTAATCAGTATAATGTATCATAAAATAATTTTTACGTATCTTACCCTCGACATTAAAAATTTGGTTATGGCTCTGGGATTTAATTTTAAGTAATATATCAGGGGATCCTTCCCTACACTGTTCCCCTGATCTTTTTTCCACTATCCCGACCTCCTCAACTCCCCGCTTCCCAATGACAGCTAAAGCCCTCACAAAACGAGTACCGCTCTCCCTTGCTAAGATTATTTTTAGTGCGCCTTCTCCATGAAAAAAATTGGACAAATCTAAAGGGATGGTTTATACATGGACGACGAACCAACGCCCCTGCAAGGCAGCCAATACCTCCACAAAACAACCCCAGACCACCCATAAAACGCCCTCTTCGATGTACTAAAATATTTTTTAAAAACCCGGAAATTAAATGTTATTTTGACAGGAATTCCATCCGCCAAAAAAGGAGGAGTATCCTGCATAAAGCCATATGGGAAAAGATAACTTTGTAATAGGAGTAGACTACGGAACAGATTCCGTACGATCCCTCATCGTCAATGCTGCCAACGGCAGCGAAATAGCATCGGCCATATATTATTATCCCCGCTGGAAAGACGGGTTATATTGCAATCCCGCTGAGAACAGGTTCCGCCAGCATCCCCTCGACTACATCGAAGGACTGGAACATACCATAAAAGCCTGCCTGTTACAGGCTGGCCCCGCAGTAGCAGCAGCAGTCAGAGCCATCTCCGTCGATACCACCGGCTCTTCACCCGTAGCCGTCGACGAAACAGGTACCCCCTTAGGCCTGCTCCCTGGCTTCGAACAAAATCCCAACGCCCTGTTCGTTCTCTGGAAAGACCACACCGCAGTAAAAGAGGCAGCAGAGATCAACACTCACGCCCAAACCTTTCCCGTCAACTACCTCCAGTTCGTCGGCGGAGTCTATTCCTCCGAATGGTTCTGGGCCAAGCTGCTCCACATCCTTCGTATTGACCCCGCCGTTAGAAAGGCCTGTCATTCCTGGGTAGAACACTGCGACTGGATACCCTTCCTGCTTACCGGCGGCCGGCACATTGCTGAAATGAAACGCAGCGTCTGCGCAGCAGGCCATAAAGCCCTCTGGGCAACAGAATTCGGACCGGGCGGTTTCCCCCCCGATTCCTTTTTCGCATCCCTCGATCCACTGCTGAAAGGCTTCACCGCCCGCCTGTTCACAAAAGCATACCCCGCTGATCAGCCGGCCGGCCAGATTTCTCCCGAATGGGCGACACGTCTCGGCCTGCCCACCAATACTATTATAGGCGTAGGCGCCTTCGACGCCCATATGGGAGCCGTCGGCGGCCAGATCGAACCCTATCACCTCAGCAAGGTTATGGGCACCTCCACCTGCGACATGCTCGTCGCCCCCCTGGACGAAGTAAAAGATAAGCTGGTAAAAGGCATCTGCGGACAGGTCCCTGGCTCGGTCATCCCCGGCATGATGGGCATGGAAGCCGGTCAGTCCGCTTTCGGCGACGCCTATGCCTGGTTTCGTAACCTCCTGTCCTGGCCACTTCAGCAGTTGGGCCCGGATTTTATCAGCCCCGCACAGCTTACAACAATCATCGACAAAATAATTCCCGAACTCAGCCGCCAGGCCGCAGCCCTACCCGCCGATCCGGAAGCCGAACTGGCCCTCGACTGGTTCAACGGTCGCCGCACCCCCGATGCCAACCAGCTCCTGAAAGGAGCCATCACCGGCCTCGGCCTTGGCAGCGACGCACCCCGTTTGTTCAGAGCCATCGTAGAATCCACCTGCTTCGGAGCCAAAACCATCGTAGACCGCTTCATCCGCGAAGAAGTTCCCGTACACGGCCTCATCGGCCTGGGCGGAGTGGCAAAGAAGTCACCCTTTATCATGCAGATGATGGCCGATGTAATGAACATGCCCATCCGCATCCACAGCTCCGAACAAACCTGCGCCCTCGGTGCAGCTATGTTCGCCGCCACCACAGCCGGCCTCTATCCCAAAGTAGAAGACGCCATGGCAGCCATCGGACAGGGTTTCGATGCTACCTATAAACCCGACCCGACACGCACAGATCTCTACGCACAACGCTTTAAAGCCTACGAAAAACTGGGCAGATTTATCGAAAACGAAACGACCGCAAACCCATAGATCCATACCCGGAATATCCATCGCAACACAACAAATGATCCCATGAGCAAATACACCCACATCCGCGAATCCGCCTACGAAGCCAACCTCCGCCTCCCAAAGCTGGGGCTGGTCCTCTTTACCTTTGGCAATGTCAGCGCCGCAGACCGCGATCTCGGTGTCTTCGCCATCAAACCCAGCGGAGTGCCTTACGAAGAGCTTACACCCGACAAAATGGTCATCGTCGACTTCGACGGCAAAGTCGTAAAAGGTAAGCTCCGCCCATCCTCCGATACCCTGACCCATGCCGTTCTCTACAAACATTGGGAAAAGATCGGTGGCATCGTCCACACCCATTCCACCTACGCCACCGCCTGGGCACAAGCTCAACGGGATATCCCCATATTCGGCACCACACATGCCGACCATAATACAGTCGACGTCCCCTGCGCCCCGCCAATGAATGACGAAATGATCCAGGGAGATTATGAATACCAGACAGGCTTCCAGATCATGAACACCTTCAAAGAGAAAGGACTTAGCTACGAAGAGGTGGAAATGGTCCTCGTAGGAAACCACGCCCCTTTCACCTGGGGTAAGACACCCGACAAAGCGGTCTACAACAGCGCTGTCCTCGAAAGCATCGCACAGATGGCCTACCTTACCGAACAGATCAGCTCCGTCGCACCCCGGCTAAAAGATTCCCTGATAAAAAAACATTACGAACGCAAACACGGTCCTGACTCATATTACGGACAATAAAATCATAATATAACACGCCCTGCTTAGGGCAACAAAACATCTACCACGCCCACCCTTAGGGCACAAAAAACAATAGTACATGGATCTCAAAAAACTCGAAGTCTGGTTCGTCACCGGCAGCCAGCACCTCTACGGTGAAGAAACCTTAAAACAAGTAGCCGAACATTCCCAAACCATCGCAAAGTCTCTTAGTCAGGCCAAACAAATTCCTGTTACCGTAGTCTTCCGCCCCACCGTCAAGTCGCCGGAAGAGATCTACGCCACCTGCCAGGAAGCCAATACCACCACTAACTGTATCGGCATCATCGCCTGGATGCATACCTTCTCCCCCGCAAAAATGTGGATCGGCGGCCTGCGTACCCTTCAAAAACCTCTCGTCCACTTTCATACCCAGTTCAACAGGGATATCCCATGGGATACCATCGATATGGATTTCATGAACCTTAACCAGAGCGCCCACGGCGACCGTGAATTCGGGTTCATGATGACCCGCATGCGCCTCGACCGTAAAGTCGTCACAGGCCACTGGCAGGATCCGGAAACCCTTGACCAGCTCAGCGCCTGGATCCGCGCCGCCGCGGGCTGGCACGACTGGCAGGGCGCAAAATTCGCCCGCTTCGGCGACAACATGCGCTACGTAGCCGTCACCGAAGGCGACAAAGTAGAAGCAGAGATGAAATTCGGCTACTCCGTCAATACCTATGGCATCGGCGACCTCGTTAAGACCATCGGCAGCATTACCGATAAAGCCATCGACCAGCTCGTAAAAGAATACGACGATACCTACACCCTGGCCGATTCCCTGCGAAAAGGAAAAGACCAGCACAGCTCCCTGCGCGAAGCCGCCCGCATCGAGCTGGGACTTCGCACCTTCCTCGAAGAAGGCAGCTTCAAAGGTTTTACCGATACCTTCGAAGACCTCCACGGCATGACTCAACTACCCGGCATAGCCGCCCAACGCCTCATGGGCAGCGGTTATGGCTTCGCCGGTGAAGGCGACTGGAAGACAGCAGCCCTCGTTCGCGCCATGAAAACAATGGGCAGCGGATTACCCGGCGGCAATTCCTTTATGGAAGATTATACCTACCACTTTGAACCCGGCAATAACATGGTCCTCGGCGCACACATGCTCGAGATCTGCGAATCCATCGCATCCGGCAAGCCAACCTGCGAGATCCACCCCCTGGGCATCGGCGGAAAAGCCGACCCCGTCCGGCTCGTCTTCAACTCCGCCGCCGGACCAGCCATCAATGCCTCCATCGTGGATATGGGCAACCGCTTCCGTCTCCTCGTCAACGAAGTAGAGGCCGTAGCACCAACCCATCAGCTGCCAAAGCTGCCCGTAGCCCGCGTTCTCTGGAAACCCTACCCCGATATGAAGACCGGCTGCTCCGCCTGGATCCAGGCAGGTGGCGCCCACCATACGGGATATAGCCAGAACCTCACGGCCGAACATATGCGCGACTTCGCCGACATGGCCGGCATCGAATTCGCCCTCATCGGAAAAAATACAGACCTCTACCAGTTCCGTAACGAACTTCGCTGGAACGAAGCATATTATAAATAATAACTGTGGACAAACGATTGCTTGCATATGAATAAAAATCTCGTCTTCGCCGACTACGTCGTCTTCGTCATCTATTTCGTACTCGTATCCTCCTACGGCATCTGGATCTATCGCCGCAAACGAAAGGCCGTCACAGATACAAAAGACTTCTTCCTCGCAGAAGGTTCCCTAACCTGGTGGGCCATCGGTGCCTCCCTCATCGCCTCCAATATCTCCGCCGAACAATTCGTCGGAATGAGTGGCGAAGGCTTCTTCGCTGGCATCGCCGTCGCAGCCTATGAATGGATAGCGGCCCTGGCCCTCATCATCATCGCAGTATGGTTCATCCCGGTCTATCTGAAGAATAAGATCTATACCATGCCGCAGTTCCTGAAGACACGCTACAACGAAACCGTAGCCCTGATCATGGCTATTTTCTGGCTCCTCCTCTATGTCTTCGTCAACCTCACCTCCATCCTCTACCTCGGAGCCGTAGCCATCAACGGACTCGTCGGCGGCGACAACCTCCATCTTATCATGATCGGCCTGGCCATCTTCTCCCTGCTGATCACCCTCGGCGGCATGAAAGTCATCGGCTTTACCGACGTGATCCAGGTAGGCGTCCTCATCATCGGCGGCCTCGCAACTACCTATCTCGCACTCACCGTCGTTTCAGAAAGCTTCGGCCTGGGAAGCAACGCCCTCGCAGGTTTCAATGCGCTGATAAAAGATGCCCCGGAACATTTCCGGATGATCTTCCACAAACCAACCGCCTCCACACCCCAGCTGGAGATCGATAAATACCTGGTCCTGCCCGGCATCCTTATGTATGCCGCCGGCCAATGGATCGTCAACCTGAACTACTGGGGCTGCAACCAATACATCACCCAACGGGCCCTGGGCGCCAACCTCCAGACAGCCCGCACAGGTATCCTCTTTGCCGGCTTCCTAAAACTGATGATGCCCATCATCGTTATGCTCCCCGGTATCGCAGCCTTTGTCCTCTATAAACACGGCCACCTCCAGCTCCCCGACGGCAGAAAGGATTATGCCTATTCCGCAGTCCTTGGCTTCCTGCCCTCCGGCCTGAAAGGCTTGTCCATCGCCGCCCTCACCGCAGCCATCGTGTCCTCCCTGGCAGGCAAGGTCAATAGCATCTCCACCATCTTCACCCTCGACATCTATAAAAAATACTTCAACAAAGAAGCAGACGAACAGAAAATGGTCTGGACAGGACGCCTCGCCGTTGTCATCTCTATGTTCGTAGGCATCCTCTTTACATGGAAAGATGTCCTCGGCATCGGCGGCAAAGGCGGGTTCACCTTTATCCAGCAATATACCGGCTTCATCAGCCCCGGCGTATTCGCCATGTTCATCCTCGGCATGTTCTGGAAAAGAACTACCGGCACCGCCGCCATCGCAGGCCTCATCACCGGCTTTGTACTGTCCGTCTTCTTCAATGAATTCGCTCCGCAGGTGCTGGGCCATGAGACCTTCCTCTATACCGCCTATCCCACACAGATCGTCGACAACGGAATAACGCTCACCGTCTGGCAAATACCCTTCCTCATCTGTATGGGCCTGGCCTTCTTCTTTACCATCGTCGTAATGGTAGGACTCAGCCTGGGTGGTCCTAAGATCAATCCGAAGTCCTTCGATCTCGACAAGGAAATGTTTAAAGTAAAACCGTCTACTTTAGCCCTTATCATCATTACAATAGTAATTTTGATGGCACTCTATGTAAAGTTTTGGTAGTATATTCACAACCATAATATAAACCAACTGGGATTATGAATCGTTATCCGGGAGAAACTCGCATTCTGGTGGCAGTCGACTGTATAATTTTCGGATTCGACGGAAATGACATCAAGTTACTGCTGGTACAAAGAGGTCTAAAACCAGAAAGAGGAAAATGGAGCCTCATGGGCGGTTTCCTCCAGGAACAGGAAAGCCTGGAACAGGCCGCCAACCGTATTCTGAAACAACTCACCGGACTCTCAGGCGTCTACATGGAACAAATGAAGGCCTTCGGCGAACCCGACCGGGATCCCGTCGAAAGAACCCTTAGCATTGCCTATTTCGCCCTGATCGACATCCATCAATACGAAAAACAGCTCAGCAACGAATACCACGCCGAATGGTTCCACGTCAAAAAAATGCCCGACCTTATCTTCGATCATAAAAAGATGGTCGACATCGCAAAAAGACAGCTCCGCTACAAAGCAGCCCTCCACCCCATACTGTTCGAGCTGCTTCCGGCTAAATTCACCATCCCTCAGCTCCAGATCCTCTACGAAGGCATCTACGATACCACCTTCGACAATCGCAATTTCAGCCGTAAGGTCCTGTCAACCGAACTCCTCATCAAACAAAAAGAAAAAGACAAAGCCAACTCAAAAAAAGGCGCCTTCTACTATAAGCTTGACAAACGGAAATACAAAGCAAATTTCCAGGCCTTCCTGAATTTCATCCCCAACCCGGATAAGCTTTTACTCTAATAACACGTGTCAACCGTCCAACCACTTCGGCTCTCTCAACTTACCGCAACCATCTCGGAGACACTGAAAAATGTCTTCGATCACCGTACCTTTTGGATTGTCGCAGACGTTACCAGTCACACCTTCCGGCCGGATAAGAATTACCACAATTTCGACCTCGTCGAAAAAGACCCGGCTTCCAATACACTCGTCGCAAAGGTCCAGGCAAAAGCCTGGGGCAAAGGCGCCGTCAGCATCGCTGAATTCCAGACCCTCACCGGACAACGTTTTACCAACAACATCAATGTGCTGGTCAACGTCTCCGTCAACTTCCACCCCGTCTATGGCCTCCAGCTTAATGTCAACGCCATCGACAGCAATTTTACCCTCGGACTGCTGGAAGCACAGCGCCTCGCCACCCTCGCCCGGCTCGTCCGGGAAAATCCCGAATTCATTCGGAAAGCCGGGGACGACTTTATTACAAGAAATAAAGAGCTTGCCCTGAATAGAGTGATCCAAAACATAGCCGTCATTTCCTCGAAAACATCAGCCGGCTGGCAGGACTTTCGCCATACCCTCGAAAACAATCCCTTTCATTACGCCTTTACCGTCGACGATTATTTTACAGTCGTCCAGGGCGAGAACAATGCACAACAATTCCTTACCCGCCTGATCGACGTGTTCAACAGCACAAAAGACTATGACGTGGTGGTCATCATTCGCGGCGGAGGAGCCCAAACCGACTTCCTCATCTTTGACGACTATATGATCGGCAAGGCCATCGCCAAATTCCCTATTCCCATCATCACCGGCATCGGCCATCAAAAAAATGAGACCATCGCCGACCTGATGGCCCATACCCCGACAAAAACGCCGACAAAAGCCGCAGAATTCATCGTCAACCACAACCGCTCTTTCGAAGACACGATAAACAGACTCCGCCAGAACATCATCATCAAAGCCCAGCAGAAATTCTCCGCTGACTTCAAAGCCCTGGGACAAGTCAACAATGCCATCGTAAATAAATCCCATAATATCCTCGCAGACCATAAAGAAAAGCTCTATACCATGAGCACATCCATCCTGACAAAACCCCGGGTGATCGTATATAATAAACTCAACGACATCGGCCAGATCCGATCAAATCTAAATACCTTTAGCTCGATCTATATAAAGAACCAAAAGAGCTACCTGGCTCATTTTGTTTCCATGATCAAAATAGCCTCTCCTGAGAACACCCTGAAACGAGGCTTTGCTATTATTAAAACCAATAGTAAAATAACGAGCGATCCCGATGACCTGGCCATCGGCAACGAGATCGAAATAATACTATCGGATAAAGAGATCACAGCTACAGTAACATCGAAAAAAGAGTATGATGGAAACGACTTTAACGTATGAGGAAGCCTACAAAGAATTAGCAGCTATCGCAAAAGAGATCGAATCAGAATCCGTCTCCGTCGATGTATTGGCCCAAAAGGTGCGCCGCGCATCCGAACTCATTACCTGGTGCCAGACCAAACTCCGCACCACAGAAGCAGAAGTGAACAAGATCATCACTCAAATGGACAAACAACCCTGAATACCCGCCCTTTGCAACTTGCCGGGAACGTTTTCGTTCCCCTTCCCGATGAGCCCTTCCTACGCTACGCCTACGCAAACAGGTATTTTTTACCATTAAAACGGTAATTAGTATACCGAATGATTTGAATTATCCGATCAGAATGGTAATTTTGACAATTATCCTGCTGGAATAAATACATTTAAATTTTTCTATATTTTTAGTTTTGAATGGTCACTAAAATCGTGACGCGAGGGCAATTTCTATTGCCCTCTCTTTTTTTACACTCTCCCCCCAATTTGACAATTCTGAATAAAATCTGACAAATCTGAATGAAAATCCAGAATTATAATATAATTCTTTAATATTACTTCTATACCAATTTAACATTACCAAATCATTACACTACCATTAATTGAATATTACCTAATAACTGATTAACAAACAGCGCATATAGGGGCGGTTAGTTTTGCCGGAAATTATTAAAAAATGCTTTTGAGAAAAACGATCCCCCTTACGTTTTTTGGCCTCTCCCTGCTTTCTCTTTCATATGCAGGAACAATCAGAGGAAAGATCCACGATTCAAAGACAGGTGAACCAATGACAGGTGCAACCGTAAAGCTGGCGCACACTCATTTTACCACCACAGTACAATTAGACGGGACTTTTACCTTCCGTCACATCCCTGCAGGCAAATATGAAGTAGAAGCCAGCAGCATCGGATATCAGCCCTCTAAAGAAATGGAAGTTGTATTAGCTTCCGACAATGACAGTAAGGACATCAGCCTCGACCTTTCCCCAACATCCACGACACTGGAAGAAGTACAGGTCACCACCGCTTCCGGCGGCTCCAATGACAACAAAGCCAGAAGACTGGAACAACGGGCCGACATCGTCCAGAACATCCTGTCCGCAAGGAATATCGAGCTGTCTCCCGACGTTACAGCCGGCAATGCCATGCAGCGTATCAGCGGCGTCAGCGTCCAGCGCGGCTCCAGCGGAGAAGCCCGCTACGCCATCATCCGGGGTATGGACCAACGCTATAACAATGTATTGGTCAACGGTATCAAAATAGCCAGCCCGGATGATAAATACCGCTTCGTACCAATGGACCTCTTCCCCTCCGAATTGCTCGAAAGACTCGAAGTGATCAAGACCCTGACCCCGAATATGGAAGCAGATGCCATCGGCGGCACCATGAACCTGGTCATGAAAGATGCCCCGTCGAGCTTCCTGCTGACAGCCAACGTTTCCGGCGGCTATTCCACCATCTTCTCCGACCGACCCTTTGCTGCCTTCAACCGCTCAGGCATCAATCAAAGCTCCCCCGCAGAACGATTCGGAAATAGCTATGCCGCAACACCAGCCGACTTCCCGCTTTCTTCCCTTAAATATCATAAGATTTCTGCCCCGATCAACGAAACCGCCGGTGTCACCTTCGGAGACCGCTTCCTCCAAAAGAAGCTTGGTTTTATCATCTCCGCCGGCTACCAGAATTTCTATCGCGGGTCCAACTCGACATTCATCGTACCGGATGCCCAGCCCAACGCCGTGCTGCCCACTTCCCCCAATTACGCCGCCCATCCGCAGCAGCTCAGCATGTCCGACATCTACGACCGGCAATATTCCACACAGACCAACCGAATAGGCATCAACAATAAGATCGATTATGTCTTCAATAGCCGCAATAAGATCTCTTTGTACAATTTCTATGTCCACCAGAACGAATACCAGACAAGACATACCAACGATACCACCCTTGGGGTCAACTCATCCGGTAGCTCCTCCTTTACCATGAAATATGAGAACAGAAGCACCTGGACCATCCAGGATATTTACAACGCCACCCTCCAGGGTTTTCACCAATTGGGTGACAAAGTAAAGCTGGACTGGACCGGTTCTTATTCCGACGCTCAAAAAAAGGTGCCCGACCAGTCATGGAACAGCTTTGACGGCAATGTGACCTACAACAACTCAGGGAAGCTGACCTCATCCGATTCCATCGGCGGAAGCATGACCCGGATCTGGCAGCACAACAAAGACCAGGATTGGTCAGGTTATGCCAACCTTACCTATACTCCCCGCATCGCCCGGAGGAATGTTGAATTGGAACTCGGCGGTATGTACCGTCATAAGACAAGAAGCGCCTATTACAATGATTATGACCTGGTCACCAACCTGCCCGCCAACCAACCCGTCCACTC
>Ga0307510_10001153_pt1 | contig 28412 bp, 17 predicted proteins | sample 12_EM_MG_FD_207224 | JGI IMG/M metagenome (GOLD analysis project Ga0307510, IMG submission 207224) | Populus trichocarpa ectomycorrhiza microbial communities from riparian zone in the Pacific Northwest, United States - 12_EM | ecosystem: Host-associated > Plants > Roots > Unclassified | place... | reverse complement strand
CTCCCCCTCCCTCCCTCTCTCTCTCTCTCTGTATCCAGTCATAGTAGTAGTGGAAGGAGGTGGAAATAAATGGAAAGCACAGGAACCTGGACACTTATCCGTCAAAGCAATACAAGTCATTTTTCACCAAAACTGCATAGAATTTCTTTAATTCTCAAAAAATAAATAAAAAAAGAAAAGAAACAAACGTCATAGGTAGCTCAGTCCTCTCTCCCCTGTCTCTCTATCTTAACGCGGAATCATCAATCTTTCTCTTGAAAAACCGCCCTCTTTGTAAAGACCAAATCTTCTTCTCTCTATTAACTTTCAACATTCAAACAAACCATAATAAACAACTGAAACCCATTTTTCAATTTGCTCTTCTTCTCGTTTTATGAGCCAGGAAATTGTGGAGATTTTGGGGTTGCAGAGATCTTGATTGTTTATAAGGATAAAGAAACCAAAGGTTTGTGCTACTTCAAAATCTCTTCTTTCTCTCAAATTAAAGAAATAAAGATCTTCCATTCTTGTTGAAAAAGTTTCCTTAGAGGTTGGTAGTTTGGTTATGGCTACTGCCGCTATATTTTCTTCTCTAAGGCGGCGGCGATCGCCGTCTTTAGAGGTTTTCTTGGCACCGGTTGATTTTACCGACGTGGGACTTGTACAGACTCTTGTATCATTGTCAACAGAGCTGGTGTCTTCTTTCTCAGGGAAGTCACTCTTCTTTCAAAGAAAGAATTCTCGTTCTTTAATTCGTAAAATTGAAATCTTTGTTGTTTTATTGGAGTATCTGAGGGACTCTGGGGTTGGTTCTGCTTTATCTTCTCCCACATTTGCTTGTTTTAAAGAGCTTTATTTGTTGCTGTACCGCTCAAAAATATTGCTTGATTATTGTGTGCGATCCAGCAAATTATGGTTGTTGCTTCAAAACCATTCGATTTCGGGGCATTTTCATGATTTGAATCAGGAAATATCTACCCTTTTGGATGTTTTTCCATTGGATGATGTTGAACTGAGTGAGGATGTTAGGGAACAGATTGATCTTATGCAAACACAATCAAGGAGAACGAGGTTATTGATTGATAAGGATGAGGAGGCTTTGAGAGTCAGGTTGTTTTCGTTTCTTGATGAGTTTGAGAATGGAAGGATTCCTGGTCTGGCGGAGTTGAGGTTGTTTTTCGTGGAGGGTTTGGGGATTAAAGATGCCAAGAGTTGTATAACAGAAATTGAGTTCTTGGAGGAGCAAATTGTTAGTCACGAGGGAGATATTGAACCCACAACTTCGGTGCTTAATGGGTTTGTCGCAATTGCTCGGTATTGTAGGTTTTTGCTTTATGGGTTTGGGGAAAACGAGGTGGAGTTGCAAATTGGGAATCAGAAGAAGCGGAGAAAAGGGTTGATTGCTCAAGAGATTGCAGAAACTTTTATTACAATACCCAAGGATTTTTTCTGTCCGATATCGTTGGATTTGATGCGAGATCCGGTGATAATTTCAACTGGGCAGACTTATGATCGGAGTTCAATATCTAGGTGGATGGACGAAGGGCACTGTACTTGCCCCAAGACGGGGCAGATACTCATGAACACTCGCCTTGTTCCAAATCGGGCTTTGAGGAATCTGATCGTGCAATGGTGTACTGCTCATGGAATCCCTTATGACCCTCCAGAGAATACAGACTCATCTGTGGAGGCTTTTGCAGCGACTATGCCTTCCAAAGCTGCAATTGAAGCCAACAGAGCTACAGCAACGCTTCTAATTCATCAGCTGGCAAATGGTTCGCAAGGTGCAAAGACTGTGGCTGCTCGTGGGATACGTTTGTTAGCAAAAACTGGAAGAGAAAACCGTGCTTTCATTGCAGAAGCTGGTGCGATTCCCTACCTTTGTGAACTGCTGTCTTCTACAAACTCTGTTGCACAAGAGAATTCTGTAACAGCAATACTTAATTTATCCATTTATGAAAAGAATAAAAGCCGAATTATGGATGAAAAAGGTTGTCTGGGTTCGATTGTTGAAGTATTGAGGTTTGGACTCACAACAGAGGCAAGGGAAAATGCAGCAGCGGCATTGTTTAGCCTGTCAGCTGTTCATGACTACAAGAAGAGAATAGCAGATGAGGAAGGGGCAGTTGAAGCCTTAGCTGGCCTATTGAGAAAAGGGACACCACGTGGGAAGAAGGACGCTGTCACAGCTTTATTTAATCTGTCAACTCATACAGAAAATTGTGTGAGAATGATAGAAGCAGGTGCAATTGCAGCACTAGTCGGGGCTTTGGGAAAGGAAGGGGTTGCAGAGGAAGCAGCCGGTGCATTGGCTTTGATTGTGAGGCAACCAATTGGGGCTAAAGCAGTGGGGGGAGAGGAAATGGCCGTGGCAGGGCTAATAGGAATGATGCGTTGTGGAACACCAAGAGGAAAAGAAAATGCTGTTGCTGCACTGCTTGAGTTATGCCGGAGTGGCGGGACAGATGCAACTGAGAAAGTGCTCAAGGCACCGGCATTGGCGGGTTTGCTTCAGAGTCTGCTGTTCACAGGCACAAAGCGGGCAAGAAGGAAGGCAGCATCACTTGCCAGAGTGTTTCAGAGGTGTGGGAATTATCCATTGCAGTTTGGCGGATTAGGTGCCGGATATGCATTCGCTGGAAACTCAGCTGCAAATAGGGATCCAAGTTTTGTCAGCGAAGTGTCAGTGCCTGTGTCCATATCAGTGTCAGTTTTATAGTGGTAAAAGTCCAAACTTTTCATTGTCTACCATGCTTATAGATGTTCCGCAATATTTACGAATTCTTTCATTGAAATTTTAGATGATAAAGAGAGAAAATTTACAGAAATACTATATCTCGTTTCTTTTGGAAGAACTTATAAATATTGTTGGTCCGTTAGTTTTTATACAAGAAACATCAGTCAGAACAAAATTGAAATTATTAGATACACTTGTGTTAAACTCTAATAAGTGTGTCATGAGAACAAATGAAGCTGCTGCATATCATTTCTTGCCAATTAACTCTGCGCATAAAACATGCCTGAGACAGATGCACTTGGTTTCTGGATCTGTGACAACATTGTTCTACATAGAACAAAGGTTGTAATCCTTCCCTCTAAGATGATACAGTAAAATCTTTGGCCAAAATCATAGGAATCTCGGCTCAAAGCGTTCTCCAGTTGGTTAGTATTTGATGAACTGAAGTGTTCATTGATTAATATTCAAGCTGAGAGGTTTCTAGGACAACGAACAGGAGAAAGTATGTAATGTGCCTTTTTTTCTTTTCAAAACTGCAAAGGGAATTCAGAGAAACGTCATCAATATTCCTTGTTACATCCACAAAGAATATTAGACTCGGGAGTCAAGATTGCAGATTCCATTTGTTTAAAATCACATGCAAGGGAAACAAGCATCTATGATCTATCAAGTCTAGATGGTCAAAAAAGGGTTTGATCAGCATTTCTGTTCTTCCAAAAGTTCAAAGAAGAAGGCATCTCGTTTTTTAACTCACCAGAGTTACTTTATGAAGATTCCAAAGAAAGGCAAGGAGATAATTTCTGCATGCGGGGGTTTTCTAGGGACCAAACTGGTGGTGGTTTCTGTGGGTGATGGAAGAATGGCCCAGCCAACTTTTCTCCTTTTAAATAAATTCACCAAGAATGCTCTATTAGATTCCCGTACCACTACAGAATACAAGCAGAACACTATCATGTCCTTGATATCAAATAAAGAATGACGTGATGATCCACTCCACTTATCTTCTATTCAAAAGTGAATGGGCAAGAGCAAACCAAGTACATTATGAACCTCACCTGGTAAGTGGCCTCTGCGTAGTACAGAATAATTATGTTGGCGCATGGACAGCCATTGAAATCCAAGCCTTGATGAGGGAAGTTCTCTGGAAAGTAGAATCTTCTTGTAATTGATAGTTTTGGTAATGGTGAGGTGTAGTGGGGCATGCCCACAATCGAAGGCCACCCAAAGTGGATACACAAGTAGGCCATTCATCGAGGAAATTATTAGACTGCTGGTGGCTGCAGAACACAAGGATTTAGATATTTGGGAATAGTTGAGCTTATCTCAAGCAATAGCTGGTCCCTTTTCCTGTCGATATACCAACTGCTTAGATGCAAGTGGAATAAATCACTTCTCAGGCCTTTGATTTCTGCCGAAGAGAGCATCATTTCATTTCGAGACCTCTTTCCTTAGATCCTCAGTCACTACTTTATCTGTGATCACCGTCTAGATTCTAGGAAGTCGCCACCTTGACTGTTGGGGCAAGATCGTTCGAACTCAGCCTCTGTGCCACGTAATGTAAGAACGTGTGGAACTCTCAATCCTGATCTTGTTCATGTGCGACAGAAGGCCCAAAACTCAGCTCACTAACACGCTTCCCTTCGGTTTGGGTTGAAGTTCTCCAGGCTATGCCGCAAATGATCATATCATGCTCGAAGAACTTCAATGCAAAAACATGCACGTACTAAGAATCCACACATTGTGAGCTGCCAACTCCTAATATATACGAGACTTATTTTACATTTGGCTGATAAGAAAAGAAGGTAATATTTATTTATTTTTTATACATGATAATACAAAATTTATATCAACACTGATATGTAAATTAAACTCTATGTCTAATTAAGAAAGAAATTAAAATGTTAATATCATTACTACCAAATAGGTTAATTCTATTATATATAAATGCCTTCCTATTTATACATCATTTAAAATTTAAATAATTTAAAATAAATTTATAAATTCACTCTTAACCTATTGCACCTTATTTGTACTTTATTTTAATTTTCAAAACCCTAAAATTGCTTATAAATATGTCTACAAGAATCCATAGTTAAAATATAAAAACTAATAAAATTACATCAAAATTTATCAAATTATGAAATCAGACCTTAGTTTTTTTATATATTATGTTCTTAGTTATTGTTTTGTGTTATCTCTAGATCCTTTAAACAAAAGAACTCATAATTTTTGTTATTCTTTTTTTTTTCTTCTCCAATTGCTACTAATATTAAAAGAAGATTCCTATAAACCAAATAATTAATAAAAATTTCTATTCATACTCGTATTTTAATTTTTACTCACCTCACATAAAATTATAATCCAAAAATAACAAAATTACATAAGAATTTAGAAAAATATTAATTAATAGACATGGCAATATTTTTATTTGTGTCTTTATCTTTAATATTTTTCTCATATATATTGAAAAAGCTCTTCAAAACTCAAAGAAAAAAAAATTGAAAATAATATAATACTAATATAATCATGCTAAAAGTCAATGGAGCCCTGACAAAAACAAAATTATTCACATTATATACCCTTTGTATTTCTGTTACAGAAACCAATGATTTATTTAGCCAATTAGCTAAAAGAGTATCCAATCAAAACTCCAAAGTAAATGTACCAATAAAGATAGCAAAATCTTGACTAAGATCACAATAAATCCAAATTTCAAGATAAATTTGATTAAAATATTGAATCAAGTATTGCCAAATTTACAATCTCTTTTTCCTTATCTCTTTACTTTAAACACTTTAATTATATTATTGGTTATTATGTTATATGTTCTTAGCGTGCTTATTTATATTATTTGACATAATTAGTGAAACACCCAATTCGTTCCCCTTAGGTGTTATTGTTGTCTTATTCCTAGACCAACACCTTATATGATTAGACAAAGAGTTCAAGTGTGAGTGAGACTTATATCTACTGATGCTCACTTAAACTTTCACTCATATTGGAAGTCACCCTATGAATGAGGTATCGTGAAATTATTTCAATTCTCAGGCTGTATAAGATTAAGAGGTCGGGTTACCCCGCTACCATTCAGGCAATCTGAGAGCCTGAAAAGTCTTTAGGAATAGACAATATGAGTTTGAATATTTATGATCTAGATCTAATCTTTTAGGATGGACCATTGATAGGACACTAATAAATAACATACCATGTCATACTTATTCATCTTGAATTGTAATTTATTAGATCTTCACAAATCTTTAATGAAAAAAAAAATTAAGGGATATAATATGATTACCATTGAGGACATGAGTGTTGGGTTAAAAAAGATTAATGTGAAGAGAGGGACTGCTTGCCAATAAGATTTGAGTTCGAGCTACCAGAGTGAGTAAAGCTCAAAGAAACAATGCCTAGTGCTAGCCAATTATTGGATTATTGTGAGATGATGTCTTTACATGATCAAATTGTATTCTAAAATCAATATGGAGATATAGCTCAATATTTGGGTGCAACACCTATATTTCTAAGTTGTGATAGGGTTTTGAGACCCATAATACAAGTGTTTAATGGAATTTAATACAAGGGTTTCTCAGAATTTTAAGGAATTTAATGGAATTAGTCAAAAAGTTTAGAAGTATCCTGGTACAATCACAATCACCAAGAACGTAGATGGAAAAGTAACCCTGTATTATCCAATATGGTAGAAAATAAGAGAAAAAACCTATAAAGTTCTACTATTTGAAGGACCTTAAAAACCAATTGTTCAGACTATAAAAGATATGTAAGAAGAAATTAGAGTCTAACAAGAGTCCTATAATGAAGACCTGAACTCTGAGCTAGAGGAATTAGCAATAAAAATGAGAAAATTAGAATCTAACTTAACCAACCAGGAGCAGACTTTGATCATAATAAAGAAAGACAAATAACATTTTAGCCCAATTATAAAAGCACTAGCAAGCCTTTCAGGAATTGCAAGAAAAGTTCAACTATTTACATAAACAAAAGAAAGGCAAGAGCTTAGAATGACAGAGAAATGTCAAAAAGCTCAGGCTAAAGTAGGAGAACTGAAGTAAGCAAATGAAATACTCTAAAAACTAAGCTAGCTACATGCCAAGTTAATCACACATCTCGATTACCAAACTAATAGGTTCATTTATGTCAAACAACCTTTGATTGAATAAAAAAATACGTCAATATGAGAAGCACAACATTAGGGCTTAGAAACTATGAGCTATTACTTTTAAGTTAAAGACTCTAAATTTTTGGCAATGAAAATGAGAGGAACAATGCAATATTTGGCCAAAGACCTAACAGTGCTAAGAGACACATTTATAAAGTTCCTTAAGTAACTTTGCGACTGCATTAACCAAATAGCAGAATATCCTGGCTTGAGGACATGAAAGGATCGAATACTTTAAAATTTAAAGAATCATATATTGAATAAATCAATTTTTATTGAGAAATAAAAAATATTTTTTTATCAATGGCTATTTAGTATTTAATGTGTCTTTGTAGAAATTCATATCAATGGCAATATTCTTCCTGAATTGACTAAAGTTCCTCCGAGTTTAAAGTTCTTAGCGAGAATTTTTCCAAGATAAATAATGGCATGTAATGCCAAATGACCCATCTTCGAATATACTATAGTAAAATGGCTGAAATCACACATGATGAAAAACTAACGACCCATTTCTTTATAAAAGCTTGATTGGTGATGCCTTGATTTGGTATATGAGGCTTGGAAATACCAAAATAAAAAATTAGAGAGATTTGGTAGACGCATTTATCAAGCAATAAAAAATTAACATTAGTAGAGCTTTTATTAATAATAAATATGCTTTTACATGAATAAAGACATTGTCACATGTAACTAACCAATTGACTACAAAGTATATACACTACAAAAGGATGTAACCATTTTATAATAAAAGAACGTAGGCATTTTTTAGTGAAAATATATATGGCCATGTGTGGTAGATGGTATAAAAAAACTCCAAGGAAATAATGAAAATAACATGTTTGTTATACGATAACAAAGCTTTAGTCAAGAGTGAAAAAGTGTTTCTTGTACAACAATAGTGAATGAAAACTAGACCAAAATGAGTTCATGTTAGATACTATTGTATGAGTGCTTAAGCAGTCAAGGGTGAGATATCTCTCAAGCTGTCAAAATGTTTTTTACTTGAGAGGATGTTGATCATTTTTATACCATATTTTATGTTTGAAAAGAAAGGTGAGTGAAAGCCTTATGATGTTGAGTGAAACGTCCATTTTCATGAAGTTAAATTTATAATTAAAGTATTATGCTAGAGATAAACATGAACACTATTTATAAATGGTGTGCATGTCATCTAGTTGAGTGATCCTTTAATACGAGCAAATGTGAATAATAGTGTTTACATAACCAATGATGGAGTATTGGTTAGAACGAGTATGGAAACAAGTGTCAATTGACTTTTATGGATATTGCCCTGTGATAAATTAAAAAGCTAGATAAACTATTGAACAAAGAGCGAATGATTTAGGTAGAAGTGGAGTGTAAGTTAGGCTTCTGGACAAACAGACTCTTGTAAGAGTGGTAAACTTTTAATGATATTGTAATACTTAAAGTATAAAGACAAGTGTAGATCAATTTTCATAGGCTTCTCCCATGGTTAAAATGGAAAGCTAGTTAAATTCTTGGACGAAGAGTGAATGACTCATAGAGTAGTAACATATGAGTGTTAGGTTAGAGTAAATGATAGGCTCATACTTTTGGATGAGTGGTAATATCTTGATCACATTGTAATACTCAGACAATGTGTATCACATTCAAGACCGGTGATAACATTTGTAGAGGGGAAATTATGATTGAATGGGTCAAACTCTTGTGAATGATAGATTATATCAAGCCGCTAAAAAAGATAAAGCCTAGAAAGCCAATTGACCTCGTATAAAAAAGAATAGTATGATGATATTAGTTGGAAGATAGATTTCTTTACATAAAAAGGCATTTAAATGCAATGATGTGCAATAAGCACACTACTTAAAGATGCAAAGGGAACTTGTCGCCCACTTGCACAATGAAAAGATTGGCAGGCAACGTGTATCATATGAATATGGGATTGGAAGACAAACCACTCAAAATCAAGTGAGAGTTAGCTCTAAAAGATAAGAAACTAAAGTAGTGTAAAGCTTCAATAGATCTTTAAGGATAAAAGAAAGATATGGTGTCATACCATTTATCTCCAAGTAAGAGATTGTTGAGTGTGGATACAAATGGAAAGAATCAACCATGGCTTCATGATGGCTACTATTGTTGACTAAAAATGAGGAGGCTTGTCCTTCATTTTTAGCTATAAATAGAGGGAGTTTACGAGTGCAAAATATGCAATAGATTAGGCAAAAACAACAAAAGTAGTTATGTTAACATCAACAACAAGCAAGCTCATAAAGATACAGAGATGTGAGGAAATTATAAACAACTGTTGGGAGTTGAGTGAGAGGTGTTTCTCCTCCATTGTTGTAATTAATGTTTTCTCTCTATATAATAAAATGAGTTGTTCCATGATTATAGACAATTGCTTAATAATGTAAAATTTTTGGGTTTCGTGTCTAGACATCAATCTCCCGATCATAATAGAATTATCCATAAATATCCCATCTATTTAGATTTGTATTCATTGGGGTTAGGTGAAATTATCATCTTTAGTTATATTAAGGTTGATTATATTTTACTTTTATATTTAGTTATATTTATTTTTATGGTATTATCAAACTAACTTTATTTCTAAATGAAAATGATAGAATGTTTTTTTTAAATGAAATAATTATCTACATACATTGCAAGAACTATTTCTATTTCTTTTTTTTTTTTTTTTAAAAAAAAGACATGAAACTTTTTTACAATAACATGATACGAAACATATTGTTTCAATTTTAAACTATGCTTACGAGAAAATATACACAATTTTTAAAACATAATTTTTAAAAGTTTTTATAATAAATATAACTTGATTTTATATGTTCTCATTCTTAACTATTGAATCAATTTATGAAAAATTAATAAAAAAATATTATATTTTCAAAAAATATTTAAGAAATGACTGTTCTTGAATCAATTTATGCAATGTATGTAGATAATTTTTTTATTTTGATGAATTTTCAATAAAAAATACTTTAAAAACAATCACTACTATATTTTCAAACCCATCCTAAACCAAACCGGAAAAGAAAGGACTGTTCTCTTATGAAAATTCTAAAGGAAAAGCTAGACTTCCAAATAGTCGTGTTCAAAATCTGGTTTCATTGGTTGGAATTTGGAAACTAGTTGATAAAAATAATATCAGGGTCATTATCCAACTACAGCTGGCCGTGACCAAGCATGGGTAAAATTGATTAACAAACTGATCAGGGACCAGAAGCCGACGACTCTGGGAACGAAAGTAGTGATCACGGGTCAATCCTTGTAGGAATGATCCGTATTTGTACCCATTGGCAACGGCACACAATATTAATTAAAGTTGGGAGGATTTCTGCGGTCGAGACTGTGGCTGAGAGACAACCTAATCCAATGGCCGATTTTTCCTTCAAGAGGAGTGCCATTAAAAATATATATTTTTTTAAAATATTTTTGATTGATTTATATACCGATTTAAGAATACTTTTTTAATTATATTAAGAAAAAACCATACATCATTGGGTGTAGTATTATACCAAGAATATTATAAAAGAAAATAGTTATAAGAACAAAGAATCCTATACAAAATTTCAAATGAAAACAAATACATTATACAATAATATAACAATTATTTCTTACATTTATTAATTACTTAATGTTTTACTTGCTAAATGTATTAAAATTGAATTTCGGATATTGTTGAGTTTATTAACTCCATGGAAGCACAAATTCATTATGCTGGCACAGCAAAAGTCAATTTTCCACGCCTGTCATTCTCGTTCTAGGCTGTTGGGTCTTTAATGGCTGCCGTGTTGCTTGACGAGGACTTTTTAAGTATTATTCTCAACCTTTTATTTATTTTATTTTGGATTTTTTCTGCTGGTGGGTCTATAATGTTTTCTTATAACTGAAATCTGTAAACAGAAACAAGTGAGATATTAAAATAATGATACCAATTCTAGATATTATATATGAATCTGAATCATTTTTATAGAAATATATATTATTTTTTCCTAAAAATAAAAATTATAGAATATAAAATTAACACACACACACACACATATAAGCAAACATGGCAAGAAATTCATAAATATCAAATTATGTTATGTATGAAAAATACTAAAAAAAAGATAGGTTAATTTGGTCATCCCATAAAATTATGGAGTGAGATTAAAACTCAAGGAATGGGAATAGCACTGCACAAAATATTAATGATATTTATTATTTATAATATATGGTCAATGAAGTGTCATGATTTATCGAGTGATTTCCAATGAAATTTGGAGCACATACCACCTTAATTCTAAGTTTGCTAGAAGAATTATTTGATTTTTGAACAAATTCATAAGCACTTAGGCACAATCTACTCTTTTTTTTATTAAAAAAAATTGTATTATAAAGAACAGCTAAATATTTATTAAAATTAAGAAATCAACACATTAAATAAAATTGTATTGTTCTCTACAACAAATTGTGGAGACCCTAAAAGAAAAGTGAGAGCGAGATGTGCTTCCGGGACATATTAAAATCAAGAAATTAACACATTAAAAAAACTTTCAATATGCCTTGTATGTTTGATATGTATATTGACTAGGTGGTTTGCATCACTGTGTAGGCATTAACATATTTAATATCAATTCAATCTTGAGTATGAACCTATTCTCCCATGTCACTTTCATTTGCTCCAAATGGGAAGATAATGCTTGGATTTTTTTGTCTCATGTTTACTTGAAGTTAAGAGAAAAGTCATGATGGGTATTGCGAGGAAATCATACAACAAGAATCGTAAACTCTTGAGGGTAAACGTGTCCACTATCCATGGCTGGTAACAAGGACGGGGAAATTAAAGAATTTTCATTGATGGGGCAAATAGCATCACGTTTTGTGTTAGAAAACAGGGAAGCTTTATGGCTGCTGCTGCACTGCGTTCATTTGGTGTTGTATAGCAACAGCATTTATTGATCTGTATTACATTCCAGAGTAATACCATACAAAAATAGTAGAGCTCATGGCTATATGGCCTTTGAGTGATATCCTGCTAGTGCAGCTTTTGATCATGTTATCTCCTGCATACTTCGTAGAAGCTCAAATTCAGGACTCCACAGCACAAATATCGACATCATGGACAAACAATTTGCCCATTCCAGCGGAACACTTCAATTTCTGCCAAATGATCTTGATGAGTGAGTCTCAGTCTTTTGCTTGTGGATTTTGCTCCAAAGACCAGAAAAATGATTCCTTTTATTTTGCAGTTGTATCACTCCAACTATCATATTATGCAGATGCTGCTAATTATAGTTTCACTCTTCAGAATGTCATATGGTTGGCAAATGAAAATAAGCCTGTTGGACAGAACGCAACTCTAAAGTTGCTTCCAGAAGGAAATTTGGTTCTGAGAGATGCAGATGGAGCTTTAGTCTGGTCTACCAACACGTCTAACATGTCTGTTGCAGGTATAAAGATGATGAAAACAGGAATGCTTGTGCTTCAAGACCACAATAATAAGACTGTGTGGCAGTCTTTTAGTGATACAGCACATGTGTCCACTTCATGGACGAATGATCCCATATCAGCCATGCCTTATAATCTATATAAAATAATCATGATGCACGGAGCTGGTTTTTCTTGTGGATTTCACTCCAAGGACCGGAATTCCTTCTATTTTGCAATATGGAAGCAGTCGGAATATTCTGGAGATGATGATCCGGAGGCCTTATGGTTTGCAAACAGAAACAGGCCTGTTGGTCAGAACGCAACTTTACAATTTTTACCAGATGGAGATTTGGTTCTGAGAGATACTGATGGAACTTTCGTTTGGTCTACTAACACATCTAACATGTCTGTTGCGGGTATGAGGATGATGGAAACAGGAATGCTTGTGCTTCAAGACCACAATAATAAGATTGTGTGGCAATCTTTTAGTAATACAGCACATGTGTCCACTTCATGGACGAATAATGATCCCATATCAGCCATTCCTTATAATCTATATAAAATAATCATGATGCACGGAGCTCGTTTTTCTTGTGGATTTCACTCCGAGGACCGGAATTCCTTCTATTTTGCAATATGGAAGCAGACGGAGTATTCTGGAGATGATGATTCGGAGGCCTTATGGTTAGCAAACAGAAACAGGCCTGTTGGTCAGAACGCAACTTTACAATTTTTACCAGATGGAGATGTGGTCTTGAGAGATACTGATGGAACTTTCGTTTGGTCTACTAACACATCTAACATGTCTGTTGCGGGTATGAGGATGATGGAAACTGGAAACCTTGAGCTTTATGATGTCAATAACAAGACTGTTTGGAATTCATTTGATCATCCTTCTGATGTACTGCTTCTTGGGAACAAATTAGTGGCAGGACAGAAGCTGGTGGCAAGTGTTTCGAAAACTAATAGATCTGAAGGTGTCTTGAGCCTCTCTGTGATCCCACAAGGTTTGTTTGCTTCTTACCAAGCTACTGCGCCACAAACGTACTTCAAATTTTCAGTTTTTGGGGGCATAGACAGCCTCCAACTAAGTTATGATGAATCCTCTGGTGATCTTGCTTTACTTATAATATCAGCTTCACCTGATGAGCCGAATACAATGTTTGCAAGCACCGTTAAATACTCAGCGACGGCTTACATGAAATTTGATCCTGATGGGCATCTCAGAATTTATGATGGAAACATGATTGACGGGGTTGATCTGTTGACAGATATGATGAGTGCATGTGATTACCCAACAGCTTGTGGTAATTATGGGCTGTGCTCCAATGGGCTGTGCTCGTGCCCAGCAGGATTTGCTCGAGCCAATACCCCAAATGATCAAGGCAACTACAGTTGCTCGCAGAGTAGTCCAACCACATGTGAAAATCCAAAATCCCATTCTCTTCTTCCCCTGGAAGATGTCTACTATTTCAATTATGTTGACCCTGAGGCAGCGGTCCTGAAAGGAACAGACATGAAGAGTTGTAAAGATGCATGTTTGAAAAACTGTTCATGCAACGCTGCTCTATTTCAGTCTTACAGTAATGATTCTCATGGGAATTGTTTTTTGCCCTCACCAGTTCTTACACTAATGGGTGATGGTAAGGAAAGAAACAATTACCAATCTTATGCCTTCATCAAAATTTCTAATGATGGAGAGAATGGAAGTGTTTTTACATCTTCTATCAATCCTACATCTTCTATCAATCCTAAAATAATAGCAGGATCAACTATTGGAGCCATCCTTCTTATGAGTTTAATAGTTGGTCTATGTATTATGGTCTGGAGGAAGAAAAGAGATCGAGAGGAAGGAATGGAAGACTTGAATCAACTATCAGGAATGCCCATGAGATTCACATACCAAGAACTAAGAGTGGCAACTTGGGATTTTGAGAAGAAGCTTGGAGGAGGAGGGTTTGGATCAGTTTTTGAAGGAATTCTAGAAAATGGAGAAAAAATTGCAGTAAAGCGCCTAGATGCTTTAGGCCAAGGGGAGAAGGAATTCTTGGCTGAGGTCAAAACTATAGGAAGCATCCATCATGTCAGCCTGGCGAGGCTAATTGGATTCTGTGCTGATAAATTGCATAGGCTTTTAGTCTATGAGTTCATGTGCTGTGGGTCTTTGGATAAGTGGATTTTCTGCAGGGAACCACTACTACATCCTCTGGACTTCCAAACTAGAAGAAACATTATCATGGATATAGCAAAGGGGCTGGCCTATCTCCATGAAGAATGCAGACAAAGAATAGTCCACTTAGACATCAAACCACAAAACATTTTGTTGGATGAAAATCTGCATGCTAAGATCTCTGATTTTGGCTTGTCTAAGTTGATTGACAGGGATCAAAGTCAAGTGGTGACCACAATGAGAGGAACTCCTGGGTACTTGGCTCCTGAATTATTCAGCTCAGTCATCACAGAGAAGGCAGATGTTTATAGTTTTGGAATCGTAGTCATGGAAGTTGTCTGCGGAAAGAAAAATCTGGATAGGTCACAGCCTGAGTGCATGCATTTGCTCCCTATTCTTATGAAGAAGGCACAGGAGGATCAATTGATTGATATGGTTGACAATAGCAGTGAGGATATGCAATTGCACAGGTTAGAAGCTGTGGAGATGGTGAGGGTTGCTATTTGGTGTCTGCAAAGTGATCACACCAGGAGGCCTAGCATGTCAACCGTGGTCAAGGTCTTAGAGGGCACCATGGGTGTTGAAGCAGACCTAGACTATTGCCTTCAGAATGCAACAACAATGGCAGCAATAAGAATAGAGGCAGTGCTGGACAGTACTGCCACATTGCTGCCATCACTACTATCAGGACCAAGGTGAAGAAAGATCTTTGGCGATATATCTGTGGTGTTTATGTTTCTCTGATAGGTGTTTTACCTTCAGTTCTCTTTATATCGCTATTGTAATGTTATCTGGGAAATTGTTCAATTAGCATAAAGTGTGACAGGAAAGCATGAAAAATTGCAAGAAACTGCTGGCTACAATTAGCTGCTTACTACAAGTAAAATAACCAAGTAAATTCTAGCCCCAAGTATATCACTGCAATGATTATAACTTCTCTGGCATTTAAAGCCAAGACATGCCATCAGTTTTCAGTTAAGTTTTTGAGGTAAAAAAATTACTTTTATAGCCAACAAAGAGCCAAATATACATGATTCCGGTTAACATGTTACTATTAACATTGTGCTGATTCTTTTCAGAAAAATCATATCGAAGGCATTTGATTGAATTGTGTTGACTTAGCATGGAAAATTGAAGCTACCTCCCCAGAAACCTCTTTTCTTTTCTTTTTCTTTTTCTTGAAGCTGCAATTTGTCTTCGCAAATCGCTACTCATTGCTCAGGTATAATGATGTCAAAGTCACTAACAGTCCATTCAGCAACTTGATTAGGGGCCTTGAATATCTCTGTTCCTAAATCAATGGACATCCACTGCCTCCTAGCCGGAGGAGTCCCAGGATCCTGCAAAATAAGTAATAGCCGCCATATGTTAATGTCAAAGAGCTTTGTCCATTTTAATAATTCATCATGTCACTTCCTTTCGGCCTCTGTAAAAATTTCCTTCCGTTTCTAGGATGCAGGATTATATCTAGTGACTTCGAGTTTTGAAAGAACTAGCAAATTTGAAGCTCTGAAACTGTGCTAAGGCCATTTAATCCATAAGAGAAAAGTGAAAGACAGAAAAGCAAACCTGGTAGAAGTAAAGTAATTGCGACAACCTCCCAACATCAAGTTCCCAAGTTCTCGGGTCACCAATCCAACCCTCACCTTGCTTGGTAGGATATCCATACTCACCCCAAACTGGATGTGGCAAAATCTGTAATATCTCCTGAGGCTGAGGATTGCTATAGGGATCACACAAACTATAAGGAAATTCAAGATGCTCTGCGTTCCCCGGAGAACAGTACAAGTGATAGGCGGCATAAGGGAAGCGAGCAGTGTCATTGCGATGGATACGTGTTCCATCGGGAAATGTATGGTAAGGAGGGCACACATTGAGGTTGTTTGGATGGCACCATGAACTTATGTTTGGATTTATGATCATTTCGCTGTATCGAGTGACATCTGAAGTAACATTTCCATCGCAAGGTTTCCCATCGTTCTTCCAACAGCTTCCCATGTCCATCAGGTAGAACTGGCTGCTAGGACCCCCACCATTGATTACATTTAAAGTGAACCTTACTTTGAAGTTTGGTGATTCCGGGATCTGCATATAGTGCACGTCAACTCCATCACTCACAAGTTTGTTTGGCTTGTAAGTAAAACCTGCATTAGTGCATGATATAGACTAGTTTTTCAACCCCTAGATGTCACTCGTGTAAATCCACCTCCCCTGTGAAATGTTTGCAGGATTTGACCTACATTTCAATCTATTTCTGTGCATCATAATATTTTATCTACATCGGAGGCTTGGCAGAAACAAAGAAAAAGTTTGGCACTCCCTTTGTTTGTATTTGAACTGTTGAGGAATTTGAATTATGTATATTAATTAGATCAAAGAATGTAGAGTACTCACAATTTTTGACATACCCCTTGTTGGGTAATGGTACCCACCAGAAACATCATGTGTGGCATCTGATCTCAAGTAAAGCATCAACCATGGATACTTTGTTGAGGTCCTCAAAAGATGATGAAAAATCCAACTTCCCTTTCCTACCTCCTTCTCCCATGTCACAGAATGGTATGAAATGTTATCCATTAGTCCCTTGCTCAAATCTGCATCCAAATCCCATGACCCATAAAACCTTCCTTTAAGTGTCGTCCTATTAGGCCCTTGCAACGTGGTGTAATCATGATAAATGAATGGCTGGTTCATGCACCCTTTTCCAAAGCAAGGGAATCCAGTGTCCGGGCCGAAAGGCCCCACTCTGTGGCCATTTTTGGGGCACTTGGCAGAGTAAGTGTCCATGTTGCCGCTCTTGAGCATGATCATCCAGAATTGCCACGGATTAGGAGTGTCTTCAACTTGACATTTTGAGCCTAAATAGAGTTCCTTATCCGCAGCATAAAGGTTTACATCATAAAGGGCATTTGGTTGCACTCCTAGAAAAGGGTTTCCAACACTAAGCTTGTTGTCTTCCTCTGTGACTCTGTGGACCAATGCATAGGGCAAGGAATTGCAGAGGGCGCAGTTCTTTTCTACAAGACACAGAATTCAGAAACAAAATAAATACAGATAAAAAATGTTCGAGTACTTTCTTCTCACAACTTACTACAGAAACATAGAAGTTATACAAACCCTTCTCTTCGTTAAGAAATTGTCTATTCCGATTTCAAGTTCTTGCTGGGAATTTATGCATTTATTGGATTTATAAAACTCAAGAATCATAAACAGACTAACTCTTGTTCACTGAAGGAAAGGTACCATTGTACTAACAATCTACAACATGACAATTTTCTATCCAAAAATGCAATTCAATACGGTGATAAAGCAAACAGATCTTCCTAAATTATCACCAGAGATACATGAATACTTTAAACAAGCATATTTGGCTTCATTGCATCCAGGTGCAGATAGAAGACAAGCAAAGAAAATGGCCTGAAAATCTTACCTTCTGCCTTCGGAGAAGCCTTGTATATGTCAAAGCAATCTGCAGCTCTTGGGCTGCCCATAGAAGGAACTTCTTCTCCAACCTCATTGCATTGATTCCATGACTCTATTGCCAACCTTAAACCATCTCTTCTCATTCCAGGATCGCCTAATGCTGATACATACTCATTTCCAGCTGTAGCATGTAAGGCTCCTGAAAGAATAACCACGGCCAGAACAGGAAGAAAATAAACTGGGTTCTTCTTTCCATCCATTGGTTAGAATAGAGGAAGTTTGATATCACACATGTACATTACTATATATAATATGATAATGAATTGAAGAGACTCAGTAGAGATGTAGAATTCGAACTTGATTGATTGAGAGCCAAGTACGAAAAAATTGCTCTAGACTTTGGTCTTACTTTCCAGTTGCGAGGAACATACTCTTCCTCATAATGAAAGCTCTACAGATATTATTGTTAATTTCCTATGTGTAACTTCGGTCGGTACAAATTCCCGTTCATAGGGGGCTACTTATGCCTTTCTTAAACTAACTCTCGCACCAGAAAAGAAAGGGACACACCAGAATTTTTAATGAAAACCAATATAAGCTAGGGATACAAAAGGACTTTTGGTTACATCTGTTTAAAATCATATTCACAAAGTTAGAGAAATCACTGGAAAATAGTAAAAGTTCATCTTCAGCCTATGCTGTAAGGAAAGGTGCCGTTTCTAGCTAACTTCTGTAGACGTTAAAACCTACCCTAGCAAGTCTTCACGTATTCCCAAAGGACATTGCAATAAAAAAGTTTATACTACTTCGAGTAAATACTTGGGGGTATACGTATAGAGTTATTGAGCCGATATTCTGCAGAACAAGCAGAGGAAAACCAAAATAGGAGATTCTGGCCCTTCTTGCTGATAATGATCACACATCACATTACAGTAAGAATCTGACAATGACCCTTCTTGCCTTTGATGGACCACGGGTTGGCTGCACATGCTAAACTTATTACGGGTTCAAAGTGGGACTGAAAGTGGAACAATTGTCCTAGTCTGTGCAAGTTACATGAATGCTATTATGTCAAGTGTAATTGTAATTTGTAGCTCTGCAATGCAAATTTACTCCAAATCCTTCACTGTCTGTGATGCAAACCACACATTGACTGTAACAGTGGGTAAGGGCACTAGCATAACTAATTTGGTCTTAACAAGCAAACATTGATGTCTGCAGCCTTTCTAACTAGAATACCAGTTGTTGGTTTTCTTTAAAACAAAGTGATGCCTCTATCATATCTGGAGTAAGAGAAAAGTTTCTATATTCTGTTCTTGAAATGCAATCAATCCTTTAGACGCAAAACTTGTTGACAATACAGGACCTCAACCTACTGCAGGTGTTTATCCAATGCAGCCAAGGATTTGGACCGATTTACTTTTGTTTGTGGGCCTGAGGCTTACCAAACCCAACCATTCTTTCAGCCTTCATTCTTATCAAGTGCTAAGATCTTCTTTTTTTCCGAGGCTATTAGCCACTGTAGTGGTCTTTGACATAAAAGCAAAAAGTCACATCTCCAGAAACCAAAAATAAGCAAAAGGTAAAAGAAGGAAACAGATAGATTTTAAAGAAAACGAAAGGAAATGATTAAAGAAAGAAATCTCCAAATCACTAAAGCCATAAAGAGAGAACTGTCAGTCCTAATTGTCCAAAATCTGCCCCCATTTCAAAGCCCTGGTAGCTGGTTCATACCAAAATACAAAAGTTCACGAGCTACTGATGCAACTACACTGGCTATGTGGACAGAATTATACACCATAATTCTTGTGAATGAACTTTGGGTGATCCTGCACCTAGAGGATCAAAGGGCTTCCCATCTGAGCATGGGTTTAGGCATGAATTCATTTCCAAGTACAAATCATAAAGTGAAAAAAAGAAGCCAAAGTGGTCACAAGATTAAGGGCGGGTGCCTCTTTTGAAAAAAAAAAAAAAACTAGCAGCAGAAAACAAAGTAAGAAACCCACGTCCCTATTTATAAACCTCTAACTGTCCCAAACTGCTACAGCTCTCTCTCTCCCCCTCCCATTAACACCCCATTCAGTTTCTTATCATCATCTCCATCTTCTTCTTCTTCTCTTGGCAACTGGATAACCTTAAAAAAAATCAAGCTATTCTCATCCAAACAAAAGAAAGAAAACTACTCCATAACAAACAGGAAAAACCCTGTTTGTCAGAAGTAGAAAAGGATGAAGTGGGGTAGGAAAAAAACCCCATCTTCTTCGCGCCCTTCTTTAATATCTCATGTTTTCCCCACTTCCTGGCTAACAAAGTTCAAGCACATGAGCATCAACCCAGGGCAAGAACATGCAAAAGCGAAGCAAAAAGGGAAATGGAATTCTGTTTCCGCAAGTCCATTGCCATTTGCTCGTGGTGAAGGAGGAGGTAGATTCTATGGAGGGGATGGCGATGCTTTTTGGAGACTTTCTTTTGGTGACGAGAGTGCTAGCACAGGTGCTTTGAGTTCATTTCATAATGATTTGGACAGTGAGCTCCAGGCTCCACCATCAAGTTGTCACAGCTGTAGATCAAACGCTACAAGGGTAAATAATAGAAAAGAAGACAAGATCAGGTTCAGCAACAAGGTTTCTGAAGCAAGGAAAATGAGAGGACTGCCAAGAGAAATTGAGATTTTGCCTGAAATGGATGCATGTATAAGTGAAAAGGTAGCAGAAATCAGGACCCCAAGGTTGAGGGTTGGGAGAGAGGAGAAATTGAGGAAAACAGATCAAAGGGTTTTCGAAGCGCAGCAGTTCAATTTGGATGGAGAATCGTATGAAGCAGAGAGGGTATCAAGAAAAGAGACATCAAAGAATATTTCTGAAACGGAATCAGAAAGAACGATTCGGAGGATAGAGAGAGAGGACTGTAAGTTGACAGCTTCTCATTCAAAAAAAGATTTCTCCACTCATCTAAGAAAGACTAAAAAAGACTTTGTATTTGCTGCTCAGAATGAAAGTGATGGATTTTCTGCTGAAAATTTGAGTTCTGAGTGGCAAACGTTGAAAGACATGAAGATTGAAGAGCTCAAGACAAAGAGGGAGAAACAGAGAAAATCTCTGTACATAAACAGAGAATTGCAGAGGAAAAAGAAAAGTAAAGTCAGGGCTATTTCTCCAAGAACAGCTTCAAAAGTCGAAATCTGCAGAATAAAAGCACTTGAAGACATGAAGAAAGCCAAGATGAAAAAGAAGAAAAAGGTTAGGGAGAAAAAAATGGAGGGATTCACAGGCCTAGAGAATTTCGCTGTGGTGAAAACCTCGTTTGATCCACAGAAGGACTTCAGAGATTCAATGATTGAAATGATTGAGGAGAAGAGAATTAGCCGGTCAGAAGAGCTCGAAGAACTCTTGGCGTGCTATCTGACATTGAACGCTGACGAGTATCATGATCTTATTGTCAAGGTATTCCGGCAGGTATGGTTTGATCTGAACGAGGCCTGCTCTGATACTGAACTAGAGAATGAACAAGGTTACGATGAATAACCGCATTAGTCAGTTAATTATAGCAAGAAACTTGTAAATTTCCTGTAAATTGCTCAGATATTACTGTTATAATATGATGATGCCTCTAATTAATTATCATTCCATGAAAAATATCATCATAACTTCAATGCAGTAACAATTTCAAGAATTAGTGCTATTAAAGTTTGTGTACATATGTCCACCATAATCGAAGGGATGCACTGATGAGGAAAGGAGATAATTAATGTGTTATAAACAGTACACAGCTAATTGCTTGCAACACGTATTGATGCTTTAGCATTCCCATCACCTATCATGCTACGAATCTTTAAAGAGTGAGAGAAACCCTATCCTCTCACAAGTACCAAGGATTGCCGTGCAATGTCAATAACTTACATTCAACATCTATGAGCGGGAAGGCAGCAAAGTGACAAATCCATATTTAGTTCGGTTTACATAATCTAGTGGATCATTAACCCAGTTAATTTTAAAAAAAAAATATATAAAAAATATTTAGATATTATTAATGTTTTTTCTAGTAAAAAAAAAAATTAACTGAATATGAGTTGGCCTGAATGACTTTAAAAGTTTAAAAACAATCTTGACGACTTGTAAAAATATAATTTTACTAAATAAAATTTCTAGATGACATTTTCTATAATATTACAACAACATATTGGATTGACTTTGATCAACTCGGGTTAATATGTCAAATTTACAATCTGGGTTATGAGACTATGATAACCTTAATGCTATTATAAAGTCTAATTCTCAATACTCAATGTTGAAGGATTAAATTGAAAAACAATTCAATTAAAAAAATATCTAAAAAAATAATCTGGGTTAACTTGTTAAGCACACATCCTAAGTTATAAGAAAAAAATAACTCAACAGAAAGCAAATCGAAATAAATTATAAAGTTCAATTTTCAATCAGCTCGAGTCAATTTGTCAAACCTATGACTCGAGTCAAGAGACCAAGATAACCTAATAGAAAAAAAATAAAAAAAATGACATGCTTTAACTCGGGTTAGTCTGCTAAATCCATGATTTTGATCATGAGACGGAGATAATATGGTAAAGAGCAAATTAAAAAAAAATTATGAAGCTTAATTCCTAATCGACCCTATTAGACCTAATGTTGAATGATAAAGTTTGTAAAAAATTTAATTAAAAAATGATACAAAAAATAAGTCAACTTGGGTTAACTCACTAAACACTATTCACGGGTCATAAGAACGAGATAACCTAATAAAAAACAAACCAAAACAAATCATTAAGTCTAATTCTCAATCAAACACAATATTAAATGATGATATTGAAAAAAAAGTCAATTAAAAAAAAACCTGAGTCAACTAGGTTAACTCGCCAAACTCGCTACCCGAATCATAAGATGGGGACAACTTAATAAAAAGAAAGTCAAATATTGAAAGACTCGTGACTCAAGTCATGAGACCAAAATAACCTTTTAGAAAAAAAAATACAACCCGATTTAATCGGGGTTAAAATGTTAAAACCCATGACCCTAATTAAGAAACTAAGATATCTCCATAGAAAGAAAAACAAAACATATCATGAAGCTCAATTTTCAATTTACCTAATGTTAAATGATGAAATTGAAAAAAAATCAATAAAAAAAAGATATAAAAAACGACTCAAGTTAACTTGGGTTAACCCATTAATCACCATTATCGAATCATGAGGCCGGAATAACCCAATAGAAAGCAAATAAAATAGATCATGAAGCCTAATTCTCAATCAACTCAATATTAAATGATGAAAGTGGGAAGAAAAAGTTAATAAGAAAAAGGGAAAAAAATGAGTCAACCATGTTAACCCGCAATCCGTGTAATAAGAGTGGGATAACCCAATAAAAAAAACAAATCTAATATTAAAAGATAAAGTAAAAAAAAAAAGCATTAATAGAAAAAATGTAAAAAAAACTATTACAATGAATAGTGCTTTGTGAGGAGGGGTACAACAAAAACCCCTCATCATTTAGTTTTTCTTGTTAATTAATGTGTCTCTTATAATGTCGATGCTTTTGAAAAGAAATACACATATGACATTTTGAAAAACATTTTTAAATGCAACGTGAATGCAATTGAAAGAATAGTCACATATCCTTTCTTTTCTAGATGATGCTCAACTTATATTATAATACAAGTAGCTTCAACTTCAATATTTAGACTCCTCCAACATTTTATGCACCTTTATAATCTCTCGTAATCTTTGCATAGATGTTAACTTGTTTAAGAGTTTAAAATAATCAGTATCATTTTGAGAGCGTTATTACAACTCTTGGCCAATTCTACCTACTAAGGTTTTGAAGACACCTAAAAAAAACTTCTAAACAAATAAAGCTTCTTTTCCTCACACTTCTACTTTTTCTACAAGCTACTTAACTTGTGTATAAGCCTGTAGACATCAAATCCCACATACTAATATACTTCCTCAAAAGAAATTTTAAAGACATTGATAGCCTTCTTAATCTTTTACTTTACAAAAGTAGCAAGTAAACTATTGGGTTTATTTTAAATCACGTGTCCAAATGAGAAAATAAACACTCATGTGCTTAGTCCATATATAAAAGTCTAAAGTTATCATATTTTAGGGTTAAAGTTTATTTGTAAATGCTTTTATTCTCTATACTTTGGTGGCTATGGAGAACAAATAATAGGTGAGTTTTGAGTTACTTTAGGATCTTGGATGAGAGAAAAATTTTATGTGACACCTTGTAGTCTTATACTTTTTCATAATAAATTTCCTTTATTGTCTTGCTCGTAGGGTAGGTCTAAGTTACTAAATCATGTAAATTTTGTGTTTTCTCTTGTGTGATTTATTGTGCTTATTCTTTTATATTTCTCTACTTTTTAATTAGTTTGAGATTATAGGGTTGTTTTCATAACAAACTAGCATTAGAGCTTGCCTGGTTATCAGTTGGCTTTCACGATGGTGATAAAAGTAACGCCAACGATGAAATTTGATGTAGAAAAATTTAATGGTTGGAACAACTTCAATTCGTGGCATATTAAAATGCACGCCTTGTTAGTTCAACAATATTTATTCAAGGCACTTAAATGTATAGATAATTTGACTAAAAGAATGGATGATGAGGAGAAAGAAGATCTCATAGAACAGGCACATAGTGCTATTCAATTTTATTTGTTTAATGAGAATCTGAGAAAGGTTGTTAAGGAGATTATAGTTACTAGATTTTGGACAAATTTGGAAACTCTTTACATGACCAAATCCCTGATAAACCGATTGTATCTAAAGTATCAGTTATATATTCTTTAGATAAAAGAACTTATGCCCATTAAAGACCATATTGATGAATTCAATAGAGTAATTTTAGATTTATAAAATGATGATGTTAAGTTTAAATATAAGGACCAAGCTTTGATTTTGATGTGTTCGTTACGTCTTTCTTATGATTATTTTATTAATACTTTATTGTATGGAAGAGATAGTCTTAGTTCAGAAGATGTTAAAACTTCATTAAACTCTAGGGAGTTGAAAAGGCAAGAGTCAAAGAGTTATAATGTTAATCATACAAAGGGTTTGATTGTGAGGGGTAGAACAAATAATAAAGGGTTCAGGTAGTGGAGGAAGGTTTATATCAAAATTAAAGTCTGGGGATATTAAATGCTTTGAATGTTATGAAGTGGAACTTTAGGAAGAACTATCTTAAATTAAAATATCAGAGAAAGAAGAAGAAAATCTTTGATGCTGTAAATGTTTCTAGTGAAAGGAAATTTTTTTTTTATGATATTGAAAGTGTTATGATTGTGTCTATTGGTAGTTCGGGTGATGAATCAATTATTTATTTGGCTTGCACATTTAATATTTATCCTAATAGAAGTTGGTTTGAAACTTATAAAGTTGTCAATGATACTATTTTATTTAGAGACAATAAAGGACTTTCTATTATTGGTATGAATACAATTTGAATTAAGATGTATGATAAAAGTGTTAGGACATTAGAGATTCAACATGCTTCAGAAATGAAGAAGAATTTAATTTCTTTAAGTCTTTTTTTATTTTCAAAGTTATGGTTATTCAACTAAAAGTGGAGTTTTGAAGGTTTGTAAAGGTGTTCTTGTCATGATAAAAAGAAAGTTGGTTAATGGTCCTTACCATCTTAAGGTTTAATAATAATTGATTTAACTAGTGTATCATTTATGATTGATTGGGATAATGGTCTACTTATTTATGGCATATATGGTTAGAACATATAAGTGAAAAAGGAATGATAAAGTTACACAAATGAGATTTGCTATGTGATCAGAAAATAGGTAAACTGGATTTATATGAGCATTATGTTTATGGTAAACATTGCAAGGTAAAATTCAGAATGTTTATTCATCATACCAAGGGTATTATGGATTATATTCATTATGATCTTTGGATGTCAAAAGGTGAAGCACAATATCTATTGATATTTATTGATGACTACTCGAGACAGGTCTGGATGTATTTTCTAAAAAGAAAAGGTGATGTGGTCATCACCTTTAATAAAGGAGTTGCTAGACATTACACTATCAGGATTACACCACAACAAAATAGGATTGCAGAATATATGAATATGACATTCTTATCAAAAGCACGTTATATGCTTTCATAAGCTATATTGTTGAAGAACTTTTAGGCTAAAGCAGTTAACATGGCTTATTATCTAGTGAATAGATCTTCATCAATAGTTTTAGAGTAAAAGACTTTATATAAGGTATGGTCTAGTTCTCCTGTTGATTATTCTAAACTAAGAGTATTTGGTTCTCATGTTTATGCTTAGGTTAATAAATATAAACTTGGGCTGAAAGTGAGAAGATATATAGTTCTAGATTATAATCTGGGGTGAAGGGATATCAATTATGGTGTGTTGATCCTAAATCACGTAAGTTTATTATTAGCAAGGGTGTAACCTTTGATGAGTATGCTATATTTCATAAGAAAAAAAAGTCGATTGGTATTGATGTTGAGATGGATCAAGGTACCAGCAAACATATAGAGCTTGAGGTTAGAGTTTCAAATACAGTGCAAAAATATGCTTTAGTTGAGCTTGTTGAGGAAGTGGTGCAAAATATTTTTGTTAAAAATGCACATGAAGAACAACCTTACAATATTGCTACAGGAAGACAAAAAATACAGATAAAACCACCAGTTAAGTATGGTTATGCTAATCTAGTTTATTTTGACTTGAATATTGCAGAAAATATTGATGATTATGAGCCTTATTCTTATAAAGAGATAATTTCTTGCAAATAATCTTTTTAATGGATGATTATTATGAATAAGAATACTAAGTGTTTTTATATAAATAAGATATGCGAACTTGTTAAACCACCACAATGACAGAAGATTGTTGGGTGCAAATAGGTTTATAAGAGGAAAGATGGAATCCCAAGGGTTGATGATACAAGGTTTATAACATGTCTAGTTGCTAAGAGCCTTATACAAAGAGAAGGTGTTAACTTTAATGAAGTGTTCTCTTAAGTTGTAAGGCATAGTTCCATTTTGGTATTTCTTGCTATGGTTTGTTTGCTTAACTTAAAGCTTGAGCAACTATATGTCAAAATAACTTTTCTATATGGTAAGTTGGAGGAGAGGATATATATGCATAAGCCAGGGGTTTTCATTACTCAAGGTAAAGAAGACAATGTGTATTTATTGAAGAAGTTATTATATGGCTTAAAGTAATGACCAAGGTAGTTGTATAAAAGGTTTGATACTTTTATGCCTGGACATGATTATTTTAGGAGTGACTGTGATAATTATGTGTATTCCAGGGAGCTTTTAGATGATTTATTTGTGTACTTGTTATTGTATATTGATAACATGTTGATTGCCTCCAAAAATATATATGAGATCAATGGTTTGGAAAATCAATTAAGTGGTGAGTTTAAGATGAAGGATTTATATGCAACTAAGAAGATTTTAGGTATAGAGATATGTAAAGATCAAAGTGTTGGCAAGTTATACTTTTCATAGATTAAGTATCTTGAGAAGGTATTTGAGTGTTTTGGTATACAATACTGCAAGCCAGTGAGTACTATACTTATAACTCATTTTAGGTTATCTTCAAGCTCGTCACCAAAAACTAAGGACGAGAAGGAGCATATTTCAGATGTTTCGTATGCTAGTGTAGTTTGAAGCATTTTATATGCTATGGTTTGCACTCATCCAAACATTCCATATGTTATTAATGTGGTCAACATGTTTATAGAAAATCATGGTAAAGTTCACTAACAGACTGTGAAATGGATACTCTGTTATCTTAGAAGCACTACAAATATTGGCTTGATATATGACAAATGTAGTAGCACTAAAAGTAATGTTAATGGCTTTGTTGATTTAGATTACTCTAGTGATTTGAACATAAATAGATTGCTGACATGTTATGTTCTCACTCTTTCAGGATGTGCCATTAATTGAAAAGCAATTTTACAATCCATTGTTACATTGTCTATAACAAAGGTTAAGTATATGGCATTGAAAGAGGCAGTGAAAGAAACTTTATGGCTGAGAGGTTGATTGGTAATCTTAGTTTGTCATATAATTTGATTGTTATACTTTGTAATAGCTAGAGTGCTATTCATCTAGCCAAGAACTGGATGTGTCATGAAAGAACCAAACATATTGATGTCAAATATCACTACATTTTAGATATCATGTCACAATGTGTTGTATTAGTGAAAAAGATTGTTATAGTTGAGAACCCTGCAAATATGTTGACGAAGCTTATCTCTATAGTTAAGTTGAAGTATTGCTTAGACTTGATTAATTTATGTAGTACTTGAAAGATGTTTGGTGGAGGTAATTATAGAGGAGTTCAAGTTTTGTATGTTGGCTCAATTTAAACCAAGGTTGAGATTTGTTGAGTTTGTCTTAAATTATGAACTCAAATGAGAAAATAAACATGTAGAAACACAAATTTTCTACCAATCAAATTTTGCCATGTGTTATTTTATTCTTTAAAAGAAAGGATAAAATAAAATTGAAATAAATGACA
>Ga0307510_10001152_pt1 | contig 28416 bp, 28 predicted proteins | sample 12_EM_MG_FD_207224 | JGI IMG/M metagenome (GOLD analysis project Ga0307510, IMG submission 207224) | Populus trichocarpa ectomycorrhiza microbial communities from riparian zone in the Pacific Northwest, United States - 12_EM | ecosystem: Host-associated > Plants > Roots > Unclassified | place... | reverse complement strand
TATTGAAAAGTATGTTATTGGTCTAAAACAGCAGCTTGCTACAAGTAAAGTAGACATAGCAGGACTTGGACAGATCTACACAAGTGGTTCTGCACTTGGGTTTTCTGAGGGCGCCAATTCAAAGGAGAATGACCCTGCGTTCTTTGGATTTAAACCTGTTGATATTCCTGCTGCCGAAAAACCGGCAGTAAGTTACGCGCCGCCTCCTGTTGTAGAAAAGGAAAAAGTTGAGGAAGTAGTTGCACCGGTGCCGGTTATTGAAAATACAAATACAGAACTTGTTAATGACAGGGTACCTCCTCCCCCGCCAAAACCGACTGTTATTGAAGAAACAGAAGTACCTGCAGAGCCGGAATATGAATATGAAGAGCCCGTACAAAAAAACCGTAATTCTATATGGATAGCATTATTGCTCATTGCTATTATTGCCTTGCTTGCGTTGATGGGGCTTTACAAATACAAACCCGACTGGTTTGACCGTTCAAAAGATAAAGGACAAACCTTTGTTGCAGTAGACACAACTCAGCAAGCTGACAAGAAAGCAGCCAATACAGATACAACTAAAAAGGTTGCCACAACACAGGATTCTTTAGCTAAGGCCACAGCACTTGTAACAAATGCTGCTGCTGTTGATACCGATGCAGTGGAGCATTATGAGGTATCAGGCGGAGCATACAAGTCGCTATCCACTACCAATGAAATTATAAAACATTATCAGGATGCTGGGTTGCAACCCAAACTACTTAAACATGTGAAGGGGAAGTTATATAAAATTACATTAGGCACTTATTTTAATAAAGAGCAAGGCCAAAAAGTAGTAGATAGTATTAAAGCTGCTACTAAGCTTACAGACATTTCGTTACAAACATATAAACCAAAAAAATGATGCTATTAGCACAAATAACAGATACGGCGCACAAACTGGTGGATACCGCCAAAAATTTACCTTTAGTACCGGGACAGGGTGATGAACTTCGCTTTGGCGACCTGCTGATCAAAGGCGGCTGGGTAATGGTCCCCATAGGATTTTTAGCCGTTTTGGGCCTGGTGATATTTTTTGAAAGATATTTTACCATACGCAAGGCAGCCAAAGATGAATCGAGCCTGATGGGCCAGGTACGTACCAGCATTTTAACCGGGAAACTGGAATCAGCTATCGCCATCTGCCGTAACAGTAACTCGCCACTGGGCCGGATGCTTCAGAAGGGGCTTTTACGTATTGGTCGCCCTATAAAGGATATCGAAGGTGCTATCGAGAACGTGGGCAAGCTGGAAGTTTCCAAACTCGAAAAAAATATCAGTATATTAGGTATTGTTGCAGGTATAGCACCAATGTTTGGTTTCCTCGGTACAATTGCGGGGGTTATCAAAATATTTTATGATATATCTAAAACAGATAATATCAGTATGGGCGTTATATCAGGTGGGTTATATGTTAAAATGGTAACTTCTGCCGCCGGACTGATGGTGGGTATTGTGGCCTATGTATGCTACCACATATTACAGATGATGGTGGATAAAGTGATATTAAAACTGGAAACCGATGCTATTGAATTTATCGACCTGTTAGAAGAACCCAGCAAATGAATTTAAGAAAAAGACATCAGCGCGTATCGGCAGAGGTGCATACCTCGGCAATGAACGATATTATGTTCTTCCTGTTGCTTTTTTTCCTGATCGCATCCACAGTTACCAATCCGAATGTGATCAAGTTGATGCTGCCAAAATCATCCTCAGGCAAGGCGGTTGCTAAAAAGTCCATTTCGGTAACCATCAGCCGGGACCTAAAATATACCGTCAACAACAAGCTGGTTAAGGCAGAGGCTCTGCAAAATACCCTTGCGGGTTTTAAAAATGTGGGAACAGAATTGACGATAATTTTATCAGTAGACAGAACCGTAGCCATACAAGACGTGGTTCAGGTGATGGATATAGCACAGAAATTGAACATAAAACTCGTTCTGGCAACAGAACCGAAAGGATAGTTGGCAGTTTGCAGTGGGCAGTTTGCAAATCAACGCCCACCGCCAAGCGCCCAACGCAAACCGAAAGAAGATGGAATATTACCAGGAAGAAAATAATTACCCCAAAGCATTTTTAGCAACCGGCATTATTATGGGCGTCCTGATTGCTTTGTGCTATTTCATTGTGTTTCACAATCCGCCTCCGCAAGAGATGGGAACCGGTGGAATATTGGTGAACTATGGCACAAGCAATGAAGGAATGGGTGATGACTACATGAGTACGGAAGAGCCTTCGAAATCACCGAAACCAACTCATACTAAAGCTACCAAAGTTACTCCGCCTACTCCAACTCCTCAAAAAACACAAGTAGAACAAAGCGATAAGAAGGTAGTTACCCAAACTACAGAAGATGCGCCAGAGGTTAATGATAAGTCAAAAAAAACAAGCAAAGCCGTGACTACAGAAGAGCCTACAAAAAAAGCGGTAAAACAAACTGTTGATAACAGGGCTCTATTTCATGGCATGAGCAGCAAAGGTAACGGTAGTGGTGATGGAACGACTAATACCCCGGGCAACCAGGGTAGCCCTAATGGGTCTAACATGTCTAATAATTATAATGGCACCGGCTCAGGTAATGGTGGTTCCCCCCTTGCAAACAGAAGCTGGGTATCCCGCCCAACTGTTCAAGACGATCATCGCAGCACAGGAAGAATTATTGTCCAAATACAAGTTGACAAAAACGGCAATGTTGTTTCTGCTACCCCGGGTGCTAAAGGTACAACCATATCCGATTTTGAACTTTTTAATAGATGCAAAGAAGCAGCATTAAATGCAAAATTTAATTCTTCTGATAATGCTCCAGATACACAGATTGGTTATATAACTTTTACTTTTAAAGTAAAATAATCTTTTCGTCCATGGTCAATTGACAATAGACCATGGTTTTGTTCTAAATTTGCGTCCACATACAAACCATAGGGTATCGACTATGGACCATAGACTATGGACTACCAACAAACTCTTGACTACCTCTACAGCCAACTGCCCATGTTTACCAGGGACGGTCCCTCGGCTTTTAAAAAGGACCTGACCAATACCCTGGAGCTTTGCGAACGGCTGGGTGATCCGCAGCACCAGTTTAAAAGTGTTCATATTGCGGGGACAAACGGCAAAGGTTCTACATCTCATATGCTGGCTGCCATATTGCAAATCGCGGGATACAAAACGGGGCTTTATACTTCGCCGCACTTGCGTGATTTCAGGGAGCGTATCCGCATCAATGGTGAGATGATCAGCGAGCAGCATGTTGTCGACTTTGTAGCAAATCATCAAAAAGATTTTGAAGAGATAAAGCCCTCATTTTTCGAGATGACAGTAGCTATGGCTTTTGACGCCTTTGCCCGTGAAAAGGTAGATATAGCTATTATAGAAGTAGGCTTAGGCGGAAGGTTGGACTCGACCAATATTATCACACCATTACTTTCGGTGATCACCAATATCGGCTGGGATCACATGAATATGCTGGGTGATACCTTGCGACTCATAGCAGCAGAAAAGGCGGGCATTATAAAGCCGGGGATTCCGGTTATCATTGGTGAATACCAACAGGAGGTAGCGGATGTATTTCTTAGTAAAGCAAAAGGCGAGCATGCACCGATTAGTTTTGCATCTGAGGAATGGCGCATACTTAAGTCTGAAGCAGAAAGCCGGAGGTCTGAGTTTAGAGACCAGGATTTAGCCTATTTGGATTTCGGCATACTAAAAAAGACTTCACCAAACAAAACTCTAAACCTATTCATGGATTTAGCAGGTACTTATCAGCTAAAAAATGCAAAAACCGTATTATCTGCAGTTGATGAACTCCGCCGGCAAGGGTTTATTATTAAGGACGACCACATTACGACTGCCTTAAAAGAGGTTAAAAAACTGACCGGGCTACATGGAAGGTGGGAGATATTGAGCCGGGATCCACTAACTATCTGCGATACCGGCCACAACCCGGAAGGAATAACCGAGGTATTGAAAAATATAGGATATGTATCTTTTCTTAACTTACATTTTGTAATAGGTGTAGTCAATGACAAGGATATCAGCAAGATATTAGCGATGCTACCTAAACATGCTACCTATTATTTCTGCAAACCGGATATCCCGAGGGGATTAAATGCGGAAAGCCTGAAGGAACAAGCAGAAAACTTTGGCTTGCATGGAGAAATATACATTTCGGTAAAAGCAGCTTTCAATGCGGCACAAAGCAATGCCGGTAAACACGACCTGGTTTTTGTTGGCGGGAGTACTTTTGTGGTGGCGGAGATTGTTTAGTCATTGCCCGCAGCCTCTCTTATTTCGGATTTTTCGCTTTTGTTTGTTTTAAATGGCGCTCAAGAGTGCTTCGCAGTTTCGGAATTTCGATTTCGGATTTATCTAAAGCTATTCAATCCGGTTCCATACCACTTCACCTGTTACTGACCCACCAGTGGTTGGTGCCGGGACAGTATATTTAAAAACACTTCCATCGTAAACAAATGGCCTTACCTGTTTGGTACCCTCCCAATTTGGGAATGAGGCGTGTGCAATAGAAAAGGTAATTGTATGTTTATCAGGATCAACACTGTAAGTACCAAAATGTGCATTGCTGCCTTGAATAGCAAGCTTGTTTTCTTCATCAGTGCCTTTACTTTTATCACCCGATACAAAATGAGGTCGGCCTTCACTTACAATTTGCAGACTGTAATTACCTTTATTGTCTAATATCAGAATTCCATGCGGATGATCGCCATAAAGATGTACGCGGCTGCCATCGGCAAGCAGGTTATCTACCAATACAAGGGAGTAAGTCCCGGCAATGTTATTCATTCGGCCCTGAGTAGTATTTTGAGCATATACTGAACCGTATGCCATCAGGCAAAAAATTAATATTAATCTTGTTTTCATGCCTCAAAGCTATATTTGTATAACGCTTTTATCAAGTAGGCACCAAAAAGTAACCTGAACACTAAATTGTTACCATGCTGATTACCAGGTAAATTAATTTCATATCATGGACAAAAAAGCAAAGCACCCCTCACCAAAATGCGGGATTGATTACGCCTTTCAACGCATTGGAGGCAAATATAAAGGGCGGATATTATGGCGGCTGCGCTCAGGCACTTTACGCTATGGTGAGTTACGAAGGACTGTTACAGGAGTGAATGCCAAAATGCTCACGCAGGCATTAAGGGAGTTGGAAGACGATGGCCTTATCACCCGTAAAGTTTATGTAGAGGTGCCGCCGAAGGTTGAATATTCATTAACAAATAGCGGTAAAGAGCTGCTCCCTTTTTTATCGCTGTTGCGGGATTGGGCCAAACAGCAGATGCTGGTCAACAATATCGAGGCGATGCCTAACCCCACCCTATAATCAATTTATTAGTAATTATTTTAGATGCGGGTTTTGTTTTAAAGTATTATTTTTAGAGCTCAACATTTTAAAGCTTAATCCATGACCTACCTGCCCTCTCCTGAGAGATATAAGAACATGATATACCGCCGTTGCGGCCGTAGCGGCATCAAATTACCCGCTGTTTCGCTTGGCCTGTGGCACAACTTCGGTGGTGTGGACGTTATGGAAACCTACCGGAAGATACTTCACCTGGCTTTTGACAGCGGTATCACCCATTTCGATCTGGCCAACAACTACGGTCCGCCGCCGGGATCAGCCGAGGAAAACTTCGGGGTGATACTAAAGAAAGATTTCAGCAGCTATCGTGATGAAATGATCATCTCGAGTAAAGCAGGTTATACCATGTGGGATGGCCCTTACGGCGACTGGGGATCAAAAAAATACTTGGTATCCAGTCTTGACCAAAGCCTGAAACGCATGGGATTAGAATATGTAGATATTTTCTACCATCACCGCCCTGATCCTGAAACCCCGCTGGAAGAAACCATGAGTGCACTGGACCTGATCGTACGCCAGGGTAAAGCATTGTATGCCGGTATCTCCAACTATCCGGCCGACGAGGCTGACAAGGCCATCAGTATATTGAAAAAGCTGGGCACACCCTGCCTCATTCATCAGCCTAAATACTCCATGTTTGAGCGTTGGGTTGAGGGCGGTTTACTGGATGTGCTGGAAAAAGACGGTGTAGGCTGTATTCCATTTTCACCATTAGCACAAGGACTGCTAACAAATAAATACCTGCATGGTATTCCTGAAGATTCAAGGGCGGCTAAATCAACAGGTTTTTTACAAAAAAGCCAGGTAACAGATGAACGTGTAAGCCAGATCAAAAAATTGAACGATATTGCCTTACAGCGCGGACAAACTTTGGCACAAATGGCACTTGCGTGGTTATTGAAAGATCATAGGGTTACCTCGGTATTAATTGGTGCAAGCAGGCCTGAACAATTAGCCGATTCATTAAAATGCCTGGATAATATCGTGTTCTCAAAAGAAGAATTGGCTAAGATCGAGGATATACTAAAATAACCTATGGAGACTATTAACTGGGGTATCATCGGCTGCGGCAATGTAACTGAAAAAAAGAGCGGACAAGCCTATAACAAGATCCATAACAGCAGATTGGTAGCCGTTATGCGCCGGAATGCAGCTAAAGCAGCAGATTACGCGGTGAGGCACAATGTGGGCAAGTGGTACGACGATGCAGATAATCTACTGAATGATGCGGAAGTAAATGCAGTTTCTGTTGCTACACCACCCGTTTTTCACCTGGAATACGCTATAGCAGCATTAAAAAAGGGATTGGGCGTTTACGTGGAGAAACCCGTGACCCGAAATGCACAGGAAGCACAGGCAATGGCCGATGCGGTAACGCAGTATAACGGCAAGCTCACTGTGGCGCACTACCGGCGCGCATTGCCCATGTTTTTGTATGTAAAGGAGTTGTTGGACAATAAAACCATTGGCGATGTACGCACCGTACAGATCAGGATGTGGAAGAGCCTCAGGCCCGACCTGATCGCCAATTCGGAAACTAACTGGCGCGTGTTGCCGGAGTTATCTGGCGGTGGTTATTTTCACGACCTGGCCCCTCACCAGCTCGACCTGATGCTTTACTACTTTGGCGAGCCGGAAAAATATCACGGGTATTCACTAAATCAATCAGAAACAAATCCTGCCGATGACCATGTTTGCGGAGAGATCGTCTTTAAAAATAAAGTTGTTGTAAACGGCTCATGGAGCTTTAATGTAGCTGAAAGTGAAGTGGTGGACAGTTGTGAGATCATCGGCACAAAAGGCAAGATCACCTTCCCGTTTTTTGGGACATTTGTAAGCTGGAAAAATATTTATGAGGAGCAAACCGTAAATTTTGTTCACCCTGAGCATATTCAGCAACCGATGATCGAAAAGATTGTAAACTATTTCCTCGGCAAAGGGCCTAACCCCTGCCCTATTGAGGAGGCGGTGACATTGATGAAAATATTGGATTCATTTACCGGTAAATAAGTATATGTAGAGACGCAATGCATTGCGTCTCTACTTCTTCGGCACTTTCGCGCCTTCTTTACGTGCTTCGGACAAACCTATTGCTATTGCCTGTTTCCGGCTGGTTACTTTTTTGCCGCTGCCGCTTTTAAGTTTACCCTCTTTCATTTCGTGCATGGTTTTCTCAACCTTTTCTCCTGCTTTTTCTGAATACTTTGCCATGATTTTCAATTTTAAGTGGATGATATAACATCAACAATTGGCACTAAAAACAGTTTTTATGATGGCTGTTGTTTACTTTTACCCCCAATGAAACCTATAGCAGAGAGTGAGCTTATTTTAAATGCAGAGGGTACAGTTTACCATCTTGATCTATTGCCCGACGATATAGCTGAGACAATTATTACTGTAGGCGACCCTGAGCGGGTGTCGCATGTAAGCCGCTATTTTGACCACATCGAACTAAAAAAATCCAAGCGCGAGTTTGTTACTCATACCGGCACAATTGGCGGCAAAAGGCTGACCGTGATATCGACAGGTATCGGGACGGACAATATCGATATCGTTTTGAATGAGCTGGATTCATTGGTTAATATCGATCTGAAAACCCGTCTGCCTAAAAAGGAATTACAAAAGTTGAATATCATACGCATCGGCACATCCGGGGCAGTGCAGGCTGATATTGCAGTGGATAGTCTGCTGGCATCAAGTGCAGCCTTTGGGATGGATGCATTGATGCATTATTACAAACATCAGTTAAGTGAAGGCGAAAAACAACTGTTGGACGCTTTTACAGCTTCCTTACCGGTGAATAGCGGGATCGCCCCTTACATTGCCTCTGCTGATGTATCGTTAATTAATAAATTAGCTGCCGACCTGCCAAAGGGCATCACCCATACAGCGCCCGGCTTTTATGCACCCCAGGGAAGGCAGATCAGGGCGCTATCAGCTCATACTGACCTGATGAGTATCATACAACAATTCAACTTAAACGGGCAGCGTATTACCAATCTTGAGATGGAAACGGCCGGTATTTACGGTCTGTCTGCAACTTTGGGGCACCGGGCCATATCTTTCAATGTGATATTGGCGAATCGCGCTACCCACACCTTTAGCAAACAGCCCGGGAAAATAATGGATACTTATATCCGTCAGATATTGAACAGGCTGGCAGATATTTTATAAGTGAAAATAATTATGTCTATCTTCAAAAAACATTCGCTGATAATGCCCTATTAATGGCTTAATATTAAATCCCCTGCTATGCCTGTAAAAAAACTAATAGCCCCGTTTTACGAAAAACTTTCATTGGTACTGGTTGGCCTTATTGCGTTGGGCTACCTTATTGTGCTTGGAAAAGACCTGATAGACCCATTGATCTTCGGTTTTTTGTTTGCCATATTGTTATTACCTATTTGCAACTTTTTTGAAAGCAAATTACGCCTTCACCGCAGCCTTGCGTCATTGCTTTCTATTATCCTGCTTATTGCTTTTATAGGCAGCATACTATACCTGGTTGGCTCACAAATATCCAAACTTGCGGATGACTGGCCAATGCTTAAAAAACAGGTTGGCCAATCTATTGAAGATCTAAGAAGTTGGGTAGAAAACAGTTTTCATATTAATATGGAGAAGCAGATGGATTATGTACACGATGCTACCAACAAGCTGATGTCGTCAAGCAGCAGTGTTATCGGCACCAGCCTGGGGGCAGTATCGTCGTTGTTATTATTTTATTCATTCATCCTCATTTTCACCTTCCTGATATTGTTATACAGGCGTTTATTGTTGCGTTTCCTGGTATGGGTTTTCAGCGACGAACATTCACCTATTGTATATGATATCGTCCAAAATATCCAAAATATTTTAAGGAAATATATTCTGGGCCTGCTGCTCGAAATGGTAGTTGTAGCCGCAATAGCCTGTACAGCTTTCCTGCTGATCGGGGTAAAATATGCAATGTTGTTAGGATTGATCGTGGGCCTGTTCAATATTGTTCCCTATGTAGGGATATTCACCGCTTTATTCCTTAGTTCACTCATCACTTTTGCAACCGGAAATGTGAGGGATGTACTGTATGTGGTAGTTAGTATAATAGCCCTGCATGCAGTTGATTCTAATGTATTACTGCCAACTATTGTAGGCTCAAAAGTGCGGCTCAATGCACTGATATCCTTCCTGGGCATTGTGGTAGGCGAAATGCTCTGGGGGTTATCCGGTATGTTCCTGGCTATCCCGGTAATTGCTATTATGAAAATTATTTTTGACAGGATAGAAACCCTGAAACCATGGGGTTTCCTTCTCGGAGGAGCATATGAGTATCAGAAATCAGCAGAAAAAGCGATGAAAACGGAATGATCAGTGATTCATAGTCAGTTGGTACACCCTAACAAAAACAGTAGCACAATAGGCCATCAGTATAAGGGTGTTAAGCACCAGCAGCCAGTTTGAGTCGGGTTCGGTATATTTCCTTATAGTACAGCGGACAAAGAAATAGACAAAGCCGCCTACTAGTATTACCGGGAATACAAAAAGCCATTTACTTTTAGTCACGATATACAGATGCTGCAACTTTTCACTATCCGCCTGGAAAAGAGGAACCACCGCCAGCACCAACAATAAAAGAAACAAGCGGGTAACCGCTTTTGCAACAATACCACTGGTTTTCATACGCGGCAAAACTAATTAAAATTGAAAATAAATCATCTTACCCCTTATCATATTGCTAAACCTTGCATAGAAACGCCTGTTATATAAAAACTTTTACATCTTTAAAATGTATATACTTATAAATACCCCGGTATGAGTACGTATAGAAAAAATTATCATAACAGTTCAACCTGCTGGAAATGCCACCAGGCGTTAGATACACGAATTAGCCGCAGCCTGATTTTAAAGACTTTACTTTTTTGGCTTCCCATTAAAGTTTATTTCTGTCAGAAATGTGCTTCAAAAAGATATTTCCTCAATTTTAAAAGCAGCTCAAACCCTATAGAGTCGGCATAATTATAAATTGCAAATTCGCTTTTGTTAGGATGATGTGTATTTTCGGAAAATTTAAAATCTGATCCGGAATGTGCTCTGCTAATAAGCTAATCATCTTTATTTTATTAATAATATCAACTTCAGTTTTTGGGCAAACATCCTTCCGGCTTGTGCCGCTCGGAGTTAAGGGTGGTATTGATGAAAGCAACCTATCCGCCTATATGCTGGCACCGGCTAACAGTAATAATTTTGTTTGCCTTGATGCAGGTACACTACATTTCGGGATAGAAAAAGCAGTTGCTAATAAAATTTTTACTATCCCATCAGAGCAGGTGTTAAGAAAATATATCAAAGGTTACCTCATCTCACATTCACATTTGGATCATTTGTCTGGTTTGATTATCAATTCACCCGAGGACACCACAAAGAATATCTATGCTTTGGCCGATTGCATCGAAACCTTTAAAACCCGCTACTTTACCTGGAAAAGCTGGGCTAATTTTGCTGATGAGGGTGAAATTCCGCAATTAAAAAAATACCATTATAAGGTGCTTGCTCCCGGGACTGAAACACCGATTGAAAATACGGAAATGGAAGTAAAGGCATTTCCGCTGAGCCACTCTAACCTGACAAGTACTGCTTTCCTGGTTAAAAGCTATGATAATTATATCCTTTACCTGGGCGATACCGGTCCAGATGAGATAGAAAAAAGCCATAACCTCGAATCCCTTTGGCAAGCCATTGCACCCTTGATCAAAGAGAAGAAGTTAAAGGCGATCATGATCGAAGTATCTTTTCCGGATGAACAACCAGATAAAACCCTTTTTGGACATCTTACCCCACGCTGGCTGATGAAGGAAATGGATGATCTGGAAAAACTAACTGGTAGCGGAATGCTGAAAGATTTTAATATCGTTGTAACCCATATAAAACCACCGGAAGGCAGCATTGAGCGGATAAAACAGCAATTAGCTGCGGAAAATAATTTTCAGTTAAATCTTATTTATCCGCAGCAGGGCAAAGAGATCGATTTTTAATTATCACTCAGGATATCGACACAGTTTTTGCTTAAAGCAGCCAACCGGTCACTCAGTGTTTTTAAGCCCTCGTCGTCATGAATATTATGATAGAGGGTGCGTATCATATCAAGATCGTCATCATTCGGGTCGCAGGCCTGCCCTTTTTCCAGGTGCGGCAGGGCTTTCAGCACTTCTTTTTTATACTTATCAAATAGTGTCTTGTAGGATGGGTCATCTTGTTTAAGCTGATAAAGTTTCAGGTGTATCAATTCAGCTGCACTATCCGCCAGGTAACCCAAAGCACGCTGCGCCACATAGTAATCGGGGACGGCGGCTACTACTTTTTCATAATAAATAATGGCTTTGGCGGATTGCTCATCATCTTCATATAGTTTGGCAAGTCTCCCGAAGAAACTGACTTTTGCTTTTGCTGTTAGCTTCGCTGTGTCCGGTAAAATTTCTTCGCCTATCCTTAACGCTTTGCCGTTATCATTATAAAGGCGGGCCAGGTCAAAATCACCCAGCTTATTGTACAATGCACTATCTGCAGTTTGAGCATGTACTGCAAAGGCAACAATATTAAGTAATATCCACAAAAAGAAAGTCCTGGATAGCATAAGGCTCAAAGATAAATACCGAATATCAAACGTAACAGGTATTTATGATAGTGCCTTCCACTGAAAATAAGCATCCCGCATGCAATGCCCGCAGGGTCGGTACCCAGCATTTTTTGCCTCCTCTTCCGATTTAAAAAATACCCGGTTCTCTGTCTTCATCCGTTTCCCGGAAGGACAGCATAGCTTTCCGTATATTTTCAGCTTGCTGTTTCCGGCTAATTGCACGTCCCCTTTGTCAATCAGCATTTTCAATCGCCGCATCCTACCGAAAGCAGAGTTGCCTAATTCTGCGTACTTTATCATAAAGCATCATGAAAAATTATCCCCAAGGTGTGCCTGCGGCCCGAGCTTACTTCGCTCACGCCATGTTTCATATTTACCCTATAATAACCCTTCGCCCCTTTTACAGGTCTGAAGTTGGTGGTAAATATCAGCATATCACCCTTGCCTGGTTTTAAAACGATCGCTCTTGATTGCGCTCTCGGTCTTTGCTCTATCAGCACGAACTCACCACCCTCATAGTCTTTTCCGGGTTCATCCAAAAAAAACACCAATTGCATAGGGAAAAATATATCGCCATAAAGGTCCTGGTGCAGGGTATTATAACCACCTTTATCATACCGCAGGATCAAAGGCGTTGGCCGGGTCTGCTGATGCACATGGCATTGTTCTATCAGTTCTGCATGAGTTAAAGGAAAATGCTTATCGATATTCAGCACCTTCATCCAGTTATTGGCTACAGTTGCCAGGCATGGATATATCCCCTGCCTCATTTGCTCAATAATACCCGGCAAGGGGTAATTAAAATATTTGTATTCGCCCAGGCCAAAGCGGTAACGCTCCATGTTAATGGTTTTGCGATACAGTTCTTTGTTCTCATAGCCTTTGGTAAGATGATTACATTCTTCCTTGCCAAGTACATTATTCACCAATGCATAGCCGTGATCATTTAACTGGCCGGATATCTTACTCCAGTCCAGTTGCTCAATACGATGTTCCATTTCAGTTAAACCGCTATTGCGTTCACCTGCGCTGCCTCCCAGCCAATGATGGCCGATTTGCGGGTAGAGCCCCAGTGATATTGGCCAAATTCTCCGGTTGAGCGGATCACCCGATGGCAAGGGATGAGGAAAGCTACGGGGTTATCCCCTATTGCGCTGCCTACTGCCCGGCTTGCATTGGGCAAATGGATATTTTGTGCGACAAAGCCATACGTATTTAACTCGCCCATCGGTATCCTTAATAATGCCTCCCATACTTTTAGCTGAAAAGCTGTGCCTTTTAAATGAAGCTTTACAGTGGATAATTTAGACCAGTCCTTTTTAAAAATAAATAAAGCGTTTTGCTGTATCATGTCAACCACCTGGTGATACTCAGCATTAGGAAATTGGGTTTGCAACTCGGCAAATGCCTGTTCCCTATTATCTGCAAAAGCAAGATAACATACCCCTTTAGCCGTTGAGGCCACTAAAATATTCCCGAACTGGCTCTCAGCAAAGCTGTAATTAATGGTGAGCGCCTTACCACCGTTTTTATATTCTGCCGGGGTCATTCCCTCGATATTGATAAACAGGTCGTGCAGGCGGCCTGTTCCTGATAGACCAGTTTGAAAAGCTGCATCAAACAGTGTGGCTTGTTTTTCTTTTAAAATACCTTTTGCATACTCCACGCTCAGGTATTGCAAAAACTTTTTCGGACTAATACCCGCCCAATCCGTGAACATCCTTTGGAAATGAAAAGGGCTCATGTTTACCTTTTCGGCAACCTCGTCAAGATTAGGCTGATCCTTGAAATTCAACCTGATATAATTGATCGCATCGGCAATACGCTGATAGTTGATCGTTTCCTGTGTTTCCATTTTTGATTATTTAACACTACAAAAGTACCCTGTACTATGGTGCCTTAAAACCCGGAACTTGCTAAGTTGCCTAAATGCCATGTACAATGTATGGTGATAAGGGGTACATTTGCAAATAATCCTAAATCAATTCATTATGAAAAAAGTTTTTACAACACTACTTATTTTACTTGGCATTTATTCTGTTTCGTCTGCCCAAACAAGAAACACCACTGAAATTGGGTTTAACATTGGCTACAATGCAGCAAACGTTACCTATTCAGGAGGAGATGTAAACAGCGATTACACGAGCGGCCTTAACCTGGGCTTTTCGGCTGAGCATTATTTTTCGGACAGGTGGAGCATTAAAGGCAAACTGATCTATGATCAAAAAGGATGGGGCAATGGGTATCTGAGCTTTGAGGATGGCAGCGAAGTGGATGGCGTTAATTTTCACCTGAACTATTTAACTGTTCCGGTGATGGCAAACTGGCACTTTGGCCGTACGAGAAACTGGTACCTGCACTTTGGCCCATATGTTGGTTTTTTATTGAATACCAGCGAATCATCTAATAGTGGGGTGGATATAAAATCAGTCTTCAATACTACCGAAGTTGGTTTTGATGCAGGTATAGGTGTAAAATTCCCTGTATCAAATCATGTTAAATTATTTATTGAGGCAGACGGCCAGGCAGGGTTTAATAACATCTTTAAATACAGCGACGGCACTGTTCAAAACGAGCGCTCAAGCATCAATTTTGGTGTTCTGTTCCCGCTGAAATAATTTAGTTTTATTTTTAAGGAGGACAGCGTTTAGTTTGCTCCAAGCCTGTTCTCCTTAAAAAATTTCCATATCTCGTCGCAGGCGTTCAGGTTTTTGGTAACCGGGCCTACCATGAACTTAGGCAGATACTGCGATCCTCCGGGCCAGGTATGGCCGCCATTCACAATAGTAAACCCAACAACCTTTGACCCGTTATTATTTGCATATTCTTCCTTAATGACACTTGTGCCGTCATTTACTGATACAAGCAGATCAGTTATTACCGGTTTGCTATTACAATGATTAACAGCAGCCCATTTTTTCAATACCTCTTCGTGCCCGCAGATACTACCACCAGCGCCCTTTTTCATCACTCCTCCCGCAAATGGAACTAAAGGGTCCATGGTACCTTGTATATACATGGCAGGCATTGGTTTAGTTGGTTGATAACCCATATACTCATCCATAGAAGCGGCTACAACAGCTATCGCGGCTATCCGGGTATTAAGTTCGCAGGCCAGTCGCGAGGTCATGAACCCGCCGTTTGACATCCCGGTCACGTATATTCTTCCCGGATCAGCATTGTAAGTATTGATGATATACGTGATCAACTGATCAATAAACTTCACATCATTTATCCCTTTGGAATTTGCCGGTGTACCGCGGCCATCGTTCCAACTGCGGTCTACACCCTGCGGGCATACGATGATCACTTTGTCCCTGTCAGCAATCGGCTTAAAGTCTGCAAATTTCATTTGCCTTATGGCAGTGCCCAATCGCCCATGAAGTGAAATAATAACCGGATGTTTATCTGCTTTGTTTATACCTTCGGGCAGATAGGTGATAAATTCACGTTTTAGCCCATCAACCTTTATGCTTTCGTTTTTTTGCTGCGCGAATACAGCTGTGGAGATGGCAATCCATATAAATGATAACAGCGTAATGGCTTTCATTCTAATTGTGAGCTTAAAGTTGATTGGACTTTAATTGCCCGAAAGGTTTAAATCCTTTTTCATGTTCACCACCGTAAAATGCTCACCACCAGGCAATGGAACGTTTATTTTTTTTGCCTTATGGTAACCCATCGCCTCATAAAGCGGGACGCCGGGCAATGTGGAGCCTATCTCCATCTTAGTAAAGCCATATTGATGCGCGGCTTTCTCGCATAGACTGATCAGCATTTTACCAATTCCCTGCCGCGCCCAATCAGGATGAACAAAAAAAGCACGTATACGTGCTGCATCCGTAGCAGGATTGAGCAAGGGGTCGGCCATATCTTTATGTTGATCACCGCCGAACAAGGTGCTCCGCCTGCTCCAGCCGCCACAGGCTACGATGCACTCTTTTGACTCAACAACATAATAAGTCCCATCTGCGATCAGTTGGCTGTCTACACCGAAAACATATTTGATAGCCCCTTCTGTTTCGGCCTGGGAATAGTAACCGTCACTCAGCCCCCGCGCCGATAGTGCGATCAGCTCCTGTAATTCAGGAATATCCTCAAAAGTGGCCAGGCGGGTAGTTAACATAGTTTTAGTAAATAATTGGTTGTTGTTAGTATTAGTTAAGACTAACAAACATTCAAGAAAGTTTAATTTTGGCAGATATCCAAAAAAAAGTTAAATTTATTGGCATAAGCTGTTGAACATGATCTTTAAAAACGCCATTAGCTGGTTCGAGATACCCGCCACTGACCTTGACCGCGCTCAAAAGTTTTACGAAACTATTTTCGACATAAAAATGATCCCGATGAATATGCCGCAATTGCAAATGCGGCTGTTCCCGACAGATGATCCGATGAATGTTGGGGGCGCCATTTGCAGCAGCGGCGATTTTTACCAGCCATCTGCCCATAGCGGTCCGCTTGTTTACCTGAACGGCAATCCCGATGTACAACTTGTTCTGGATAAGGTCAAAATGGCCGGCGGAAAGATCATCATTCCAAAAACACAGATATCACCTGAGAATGGCTATATGGCTGTTTTCCTGGATACTGAGGGAAACCGAATTGCCTTGCATTCTGTGCCTATGATGTCATTGGAATAAACTATTCATTTTTCTTAAGAAATGAGTGGGAAAAGATTCCGTGAAACTTAATTCCGAAATCGTAAATCCGAAATCCGAAATTGGAAAAAATCCCTATCTTTGCCCATGCAAGAAAAAATCCTCATTCTTGACTTCGGCTCGCAGTTTACCCAATTGATAGCGCGCCGTGTCAGGGAGCTCAATATCTATTGTGAGATACACCCCTTCAATCATTTTCCCGAGATCGACAGCACAGTAAAAGGCATCATCCTTTCAGGCAGCCCGTATTCCGTTCGCCAGGATGACGCCCCGCATTTTGATTTCAATAAATTTCATGGTACACTTCCTATTTTAGGAGTTTGTTATGGTGCCCAGCATATCGCTCATTTCAATGGCGGTGAAGTATTGCCGTCAAGCACCCGCGAATATGGCCGTGCCAATCTTCAGTATATACAAAAAGGTAATCCATTATTTAAAGACGTTCCTGAAGGTTCCCAGGTATGGATGTCGCATGCGGATACCATTGCCCGTATTGGTGAAAATTTTGAAATAATTGCCAGTACCGATACGGTTAAGGTTGCTGCTTATCACGTTAAGAACACGCAAACCTATGGCATACAATTCCACCCGGAGGTAACGCATAGTATTGATGGCAAGCAATTGCTGCAAAACTTTTTGGTAGATATCTGCGGATGCGTACAGGATTGGACACCGGATTCATTTGTCGAAACCACGGTTGCCGCACTGAAAGAAAAATTAGGCAATGATAAAGTAGTGCTGGGCCTTTCAGGCGGAGTAGATTCGTCTGTTGCGGCAGTATTGCTGCATCACGCTATCGGCAAAAACCTTTATTGCATATTTGTAGATAACGGCTTGTTGCGTAAGGATGAATTTGAATCTGTATTGGACTCTTACAAACATATGGGCCTGAATGTGAAAGGCGTTAACGCAAAACAGCGCTTTTACGATGCACTTGCGGGATTAACTGATCCTGAAAAAAAACGTAAGGCTATCGGGCGGGTTTTTATCGAAGTATTTGATGATGAAGCGCATCACGTGCAGGATGTAAAATGGCTTGGCCAGGGCACTATTTATCCGGATGTAATTGAATCTGTTTCCGTTAAAGGACCGTCAGCTACAATCAAATCACACCATAATGTCGGTGGGTTACCTGACTTTATGAAACTAAAAGTTGTAGAACCCTTAAATACCCTGTTCAAAGACGAAGTACGCAAGGTTGGTAAAGCTTTAGGCATCGATCAAAATATTTTAGGGCGCCATCCTTTTCCGGGTCCGGGCCTTGCAATCAGGATATTAGGCGAGGTTACACCGCAAAAAGTACAGATATTACAGGAAGCCGATGCGATTTATATCAACAATTTGCGGTCGGCAGGTGTTTACGATAAAGTTTGGCAGGCCGGCACTATATTTTTGCCGGTACAGTCGGTAGGTGTAATGGGCGATGAGCGTACTTATGAGAATGTAGTATGCCTGCGCGCAGTGGAATCATTGGACGGTATGACCGCCGATTGGTGCCATCTTCCTTATGATCTGCTGGCCAAAATCTCTAACGAGATCATTAATAACGTAAAAGGTATCAACCGGGTAGTATATGACATCAGTTCCAAACCACCGGCCACTATTGAGTGGGAGTAAGTGGTTATTTTTTGCAGGAATAGCTTTGCTGGCGGCATGTTCGCCTAAAGTACAGCCTGTTTCTTCACCTGCGCACTCTACCCAGGCCCCGGCTAAAAAAGAAGCTGAAAAAACTTCCGAAAAGGCAGCAGCAAACAGGGTGTCTACCATATCCATGTTGTTGCCCTTTACTTTGGATAACCTGAACTCCGGGGCGCAATATACTTCCGGGACTTTGAGCCGGGCCAACCTTTCGCTGGATTATTACCAGGGTTTTAAATTAGCCCTGGATTCACTTACTGCACGTGGTTATAACTACAAATTGCAAGTTTATGATACCAAGGACGCTCCGGCGGCATCAAGCAACCTGGCTGTCACACCCGCCATCCGTACCAGCGACCTCGTGGTAGGCCCTGTATTTCCCGATGACCTGCAAGCGTTTACTAATGTACTGGCAGGTTCAGGAAAGATGATACCCACGGTATCCCCTCTTTCGCCTGCGGCACCGGCAACAGTAAAAGATCAGTTTTTAGTAACGGTAGCAACCCCTTTAGAGTATCATGCATGGTCGGCTGCACAATACATTAATGATCATTACAAGCCCAAAAAGGTGATCATCCTGAAATCAGGATTTAGTGAGGATAATAAATATATCACCCCGTTCAGAAAAGGGATTGATAGTCTAAGTAAACACAAAACCAAAATCGTTGCCCCAACTATTGTTCGGGGCAAGCTGGATGAATTGATACCCCAACTTTCAACAACGGAAGAAAATATATTTGTGATCCCTTCTACCAATCAGCCCTTTTTGATAGTAACATTGCATTCGTTGGATTCGCTGGCTAAAAAATATCCCGTTACCGTATTCGGGCACCCCAGCTGGACAAAATTTAGTTATCTTAAGCCCGATATTTTACAAAGGCTGAAAACGCATATCACCACCAGCGACAGGATAGATTATAAATCGCCCCAGGTAATTGCTTTTATGCGTAGCTATCGTAAAACTTATCGAAGTGAGCCTACACATTACTCATTAATGGGTTTTGATGAGGGGATGTATTTTGGGGCCTTGCTGGGTGAAAATCCTGAGGATCTTAAAAAACTGGATAAAAAAGATTTCAGCGGATTGCTCAATAAATACCGGTTTGTTAAAAAACCGGGGCTTGGGTGGATCAACACACATGTAAACGTACTCCAATACAATAATTTCGAGTTAAAAAAGGTAGAATGAAGGCATTTAACCAGCTTAAAACGTTTCAGCGAATTTTGGGTAACTACCCTGCCGAAACTCCACTAAGCAAGTTTTTACCCGGCTTTTACCGCCAGAATAAGCAAATGGGCTCGAGCGACAGGCGCGTCTCCAGCCGTTTGATGTACAACTACTTTCGCCTGGGAAAAGCCATTTTCAACACAGCGACAGACGAGAGGTTAATAGTTGCCGAGTTTTTATGCAATTCGCAAACCAACTCATTTTTGCAGTATTTTAAACCCGAGTGGGCGCTCTGTATCGGCTTCGACATTGATGAGAAAATAAAACTGGTTAAAACTGCTTATCCTGATTTTAAATTAGCTGATGTGTTCCCCTGGTCAGCAGAGCTTTCGGACGGCATTGAGAAGGATGCATTTCTAAAATCCTTTTTTGTTCAACCCGACCTGTTCATCCGTGTACGCAAGGGTTTTGAGCAACATGTAAAAGCCATATTGACCAAAGAAAGCGTCGTTTTTAAAGATGAGGGCAATGGTTGCTTTGCATTACCTAATGGCACACGCCTGGAGACTATTCTTCCACAACAAAATTGGTTCGAAGTGCAGGATTTGTCGTCGCAGCAAACTGCACAATATTTTAAACCGCAAAAATGGGAAGCCTGGTGGGATGCGTGCGCTGCATCCGGCGGTAAATCATTGTTATTACATGAGCTGCAGCCCGACCTGAAGTTGGTGGTATCCGATATCCGGGAATCAATCCTTGCCAACCTGGATGAACGCTTTCAGCAGGCCGGTTTGATCAAATACCAAAAGAAGATCATCGACCTGACCCAAAATGTAGACCCGGAATTGGCTAACTATGCATTCGATGGTATTATCCTCGATGCGCCCTGTAGCGGCTCTGGTACCTGGGGGCGCACACCGGAAATGATCAGCCAGTTTCAACCTCAAAAAATTGAATTCTTTCAGCGCTTGCAGCAAAGCATCAGCCGCAATGTGATAAAATACCTTAAGCCTGGTAAACCGCTTATTTACATCACCTGCTCGGCATTTAAAGCTGAAAATGAGGAAGCTGTTGAATATTTGGTAAAAGAAGCCGGATTGAAACTAGAACAGCAAGCTATCCTTAAAGGTTATGAGAATAAAGCGGACACCATGTTTGTGGCGAGGTTGGTGAAGAATTAAAATTCATCTTTTTAGCTCTGTTGCAAAAGAGCATGCGGACTGCACTTTAAGGGGGACAAATAAAAAACCAGCTTTTTGGAAATAATAAAGTATTTTCTTGGATGCAGAAGATTTTCAAAGAACATGCTGTATAATTATTTTCACAAACAATTACACCTACTTACAAATTTACGGTGTTTGATGGACTGATATGGTGACAGTGTATTGTCACCATATTAATAGTTTAATAATTTAATTATTATGGTGTTTCACATCGCTCCAGGTGTTACATCTATTACATGGAACACCTACCTTGCACATTACTTTTTCATCTCCACATTCGTCATTCGCACATCTACAAATGCGTATTACTCCTGAACAGCTTTATTGCAATAGCCAGCAATATCACACCAAATGCTTTGCGTAAAATGCTGAGGCCTGTTTTGCCTAACAGCCGTTCGAGCCACTTTACGTTTTTAAGTACCAGGTAAACAAAGAGGGTGTTTAATACGATCGCGACTATTATGTTTTGTGTCTGATATTGTGATTTGAGAGAGAGTAACGTAGTCATAGTACCGGCGCCTGCGATTAAAGGAAAAGCAAGAGGCACTATGGAGATCGTTTCAGGCATTTCTTCTTTGAAAAATTTGATACCCAATATCATTTCCATCGCAATGAAGAATATCACGAATGATCCGGCAATCGCAAAGGATTGTATGTCGAGGCCGATCAGGTCAAGCAGCTCATTACCGGCAAATAAAAACCCGATCATCAGTATCAAAACCGCAACTGATGCTTTTTCTGACTGGATGTGCCCCGCCTTTTGCCGCAACTCAATAATTACCGGTATGGCGCCCAGGATATCAATAATGGCAAACAGGATCATCGTTACCGATACGATCTCTTTGAGGATAAATGGGTGCATAAGCCTTTATTTAAGTATTGTGAACGGACACACAAACAAATCTATCAAATATATAAATGTGATAAAAAAGAATATCATGAATAGTAATCAATTACAACATTAATTAATGTGTTGTTTTGACACTTATAATATTTAAATAATATTATTATAATATTAACAGGTTCCGAAACTTAATGTTATCAATATCGTAAAAGCACTGAAATAAAACCAATTGCAATTTATGAATGAAGTTAATACTTCCGTCCTGGTGATTGACGACGAAGAAATGGTGCGGGACAATATTGAAGATATCCTGGTACCACGCGGTCAGTCAGAGGAACAGGATAACATTGATAATGCCTTTGATATCCTGTTTGGAAGCCCTAAACCCTTATTACTTTCCCGCACAAAATGTATTCCTGCCTTTACCGTTGATAAAGCATCAAACGGGATGGATGGGGTTAAAAAAGTACGGCAGGCTATTGCCAACGGCCGTCCTTATGCAGTAATATTCTTAGATATGCGGATGCCTGGCTGGAACGGTTTGGAAACTGCCGTAGAGATCAGGAAATATGACGCCAAAGCTGAGATCATTTTTATTACCGCCTACAGCGACCGCTCTATTGACGAGATAGTAGAGCAGGCTGGGCAAAATGTGGGTTACCATTGTAAGCCTTATGCACCAGAAGAGATCACTCAGCTGGCAACAAAAGCTGTAACTGATTATAACAAGCTGCGTAACCTGGAAAAATTGATCGAATCTATATCTTCCATTGGCTTAAGTAAAAATCAACTCAACTCATTATTAAAAAATATACTGGAGCAGCTCGCCGGATCGCTGAATACAGATATGGCGCTTATTGGCAAACTTGATAAAGATCTAAACTACGAGAAGGTCTTATCTATCGGGGCCATCGAAGAAAAAGTCAACCTGGATGAACTGACCTCAAGAGTTAAAAACATAAACCTTGAAAAGGACGAGGTGATCCAACTGGACGAGCTTGTACTTGCCCGGTTAGATAATTACTATGTTTTTGCAATCCTCCAAAAACTTGAAAAACTAAAAACAGAAAAAATATACCTGCTAAAGCTTTTCGTACAAAATGCGGCACAAGCTATACGTAATGCAGAGCTAAATGAAAAACTAATTCAAAAAGAAAAACTATCAGCAGTTGGGCAGGTGATCGGTATGGTAATGCATGATCTGCGCACGCCTATTAAGAACATCAAATTCATGACTGATATGATGCGCCGTGAAGAAGGTGAAGGCAATGAATTGATTGATATGATTGACCAGTCGGCAGAGCAGGCATCAGGCATATTTGAAGATTTTCTTGATTTCCTGAAAGAGATCCCCGTACAAAAAGTCCCTGTTGACCTGAACAAGGTAGTTAATGACGCGATAGAACAGGCTAAAAATCATGAAGGATGGTCAAACATCACCATCCATTCTTATCTGCCCGACGGGCAGGTTGTTTCCGGAGACGAAAGCAAATTAAGAAGAGTGATCAGTAACCTGGTTAACAATGCTGCTGATGTATTGCACGATCAAAAAATAGCAGACCCTACTGTACATATTTCGGGCTGGGTTGAAAGCAAACAACTAATGCTGGTAATCTGCGATAATGGACCGGGTATCCCGAAAGAAATACTCAATAGTCTTTTTGAGCCATTTGTAACCAAAAATAAAAATTGCGGTACCGGTTTAGGGCTTGCTATTGTGAAACAATATATCATCGCACACGGCGGTAAAATTGCTGTGAGCAATAACAATGGCGCAATTTTCACCATTGCTTTACCATTATAATTGCAACCAATGGCAGATGTTGTTTTAAAAAAGAAAGCGACTGGCAGGCTTGTACAGCAGCAGTTTGGTGAAAAGGAAACGACGAAACAATACAGACAATTACTCACGATGTCAAAAACCGGTGCATGGGAATATTTTCCGGCAACCGGCGCTGTAGACTGTAACGACATCTATTTCTCAATGCTGGGAAGAGATATTAACGATTACAGGTTGAATTTAAATGAGGCATGGACCAACCTGCTTCACCCTGAGGACCGCGCAGAAGCCATGCGCAGCTTTACAGAGTATCTTGAAAACCCAACCGGAATGTATGAGTGCATATTCAGAATGCAGCACGCTAATGGTAGCTGGATTTGGATATGCTCAAGGGGCGGTTTGCTGAGATCAAATGACGCAGTGGGAACCGTAAGTATCATCGGGACACATGTTGATATTACTGAGCAAAAAATGGCTCAGGAAGAAATACAACGCGAACGCATATTATTGCGTACCCTGATAGATAACCTGCCCGACACCATTTATGTAAAAGACGCCGAAGGGCGAAAAATCATAGCCAACCGCGCCGATGTAGCCGCTATTGGCGCAAAATGCGAAGCCGATGTAATTGGCAAAACAGATCTTGAACTATTCCCGAACAGCATTGGGCTTCGTGGCTATAAGGATGACATGGAGGTTTTGCGGACTGGTGAACCCTTATTGAACAGGGAAGAGTTTCTTTATGATGAAAATGGAGAAAAATTTTGGCTGTCAACATCCAAAGTACCGGTTTATGACGAGCATGGCAATATCATCCGCATATTAGGTCTGGGCCACAATATAACTGAACGTAAACGTTCTGAAGAAGCACTCAACAAACTGAATAAAGAGCTAGCCGATCAATCGGAAGAATTAAAAATATTAAACGGGCAATTACTCCTTCAGCAGGAACAGGAGCTGGAAAAAGCTATTGCACAAGGTAAGTTCGAGATTGCCTCTGAGGTATTGCACGATATTGGCAATGCATTGGTGGGCCTCGGCTCTTATTTAACCAGGATCAACCGGGTGTTTGAAAAAAACAACCTGGAAGGGATACGCAACCTGGCTACCTTCCTGAAAACACAGCAGGCTGCAATAGGAAATGCGATCGGTGCTGATAAGGCTAATGCGCTTATTTCCGTGACAGATGGCATAGCCAAAACACAGGGAGATAATCAAAAAGAAGTAAGCACCTCTATCAGCGAATTATTAAATATCGTTTCGCATATACAGGAAATACTAAATATACAACGCCAGTTGGTAAGAAGCCATAACGGCACGCACGAAAGAAAACCGGTAAACCTGGCAAGTATTATTGATGATTGCCGTTCGATGCTTTTTGCCTCGTTTGATAAGAAAGGGGTAAAATTTATTGTGAATGTTAAGCCAGGCAGTTATGTGATCAAAGGCGATCATACCAAACTGATGCAGGTAATGCTGAATGTACTAAAGAATAGTTTGGAAGCCATTGATATGGAAAGTGATAATCAATCGATCACTGTTGCCATGGAATCAAACAAGGAGTGTATCCATTTAAGAATTATTGATAACGGGCAGGGCTTTGACAAGGAGACCAGCGAGCGCTTTTTCGAAAGAGGTTTTACCACTAAAAAGAAAGGTACAGGACTGGGGTTATATAATTGCAGGTCGATTGTAGAGAGCCATACAGGTTCATTTGATATCAGTAGTGACGGGCCCGGACTTGGGGCTGTTACTACCATAAAATTTGCTTTTCAGAACGCCTAAACTTCATCAATAGGACGCTGAGCGTTCAGCAAAAGTTCTTTAAACGCAAAAAGGCCTCCGCAGAAATTGGAGGCCTTACTATTTTACACCGGATAAAGATTCTTTAGTTTAATTTCTCAAAATCTGATGCCCTTGGCAATATATCACCAGCGCTTCCAATTTTACTATTCCTTTTGCTATAGGTAAAATAAATTACCAGTCCTATTATCATCCAGGCGAGTGCACTTAATTGTGTGCTAAGGGCCAGGCTTCCTATCATAGCTAAACAAATCAGAATACCTAATATAGGAACAAGCGGAACAAGCGGGGTTTTAAATGGCCTTTTCAAATTCGGATCCTTTTTCCTAAGGATCATTACCCCTACGCAAACAACAACAAACGCAAACAAAGTACCAATAGATGTCAGGTCACCGGCAACGCTTTCAGGTAAAAACGCCGCAAACAAACCGACAAACACAAATAGTATCATATTGCTTTTATAAGGGGTTTTGAATTTAGGATGCAGATCAGAAAATACTTTTGGCAATAATCCGTCAGTTGACATGGTATAAAATACCCGCGACTGACCTAATAACATCACCAGGATCACCGATGAGAAACCGGCTAATATGGCAATAGTTACTAAGGTTGATAACCATCCGAATCCGTGCATATAAGTACTGATCGCATAAGCTACTGAAGCTTCTTTACCTGCATGCATAAAATCCTGGTATGGTGCTACACCGGTTAGTACCCATGAAAATAATATGTACAGAATAGTACAAATAACCAAAGATCCCAAAATACCTATCGGCATGTCACGTTTTGGATTTTTGGCTTCCTGTGCCGCAGTAGAAACTGCGTCGAACCCTATAAATGCAAAGAACACGATACCGGCACCACGCAGCACACCGCCCCATCCATGATTAAAGAACGGGAGATACGAATAGGATGTACCATCCGGTAACGTAGCATCAGGAGCATTGGCAGGGATCAAATAAGGTGTGTGGTGAACAGGGTTAATATATTGCCAGCCGATAGCAATAAACACCAACACAATGGCCACTTTTATAAATACGATAATAGCATTAACTGTCGCTGATTCCTGTGTACCTTTTATCAATAATGCTGACAGCAAAAGCAAGATAAACAATGCGGGAAGATTGATGACACCCTGGTGAGTTACACCGGCTGCATCTATGGCTTTCTCTAACGGAGAATGACACCATTCAAACGGTATTCGCCCCCCGAGGAGCTTATTCGCATATTCGCTCCAGCTTATGGATACCGTAGCCGCACCAAGCGCGTATTCCAGTACCAGCGCCCAGCCTATTATCCAGGCAACAATTTCGCCCATTGTGGCATATGCATAGGTATATGCACTACCGGCAATAGGGATAATGGAAGCAAACTCGGCATAACACAGACCTGCAAAAGCACAGCCAACTGCTGCAATAATAAATGAAATGGTTACTGCAGATCCGGCATGAGCCCCGGCTGCGGCGGCCGTCCTTACAAAAAGGCCCGCACCAATGATTGCCCCGATACCAAGCGCAATAAGACTGCCTGCGCCCAGCGTCCGTTTCAGGCTGCCATGACCCTCTTCGGGTGTGGCCATTAATTGTTCAAGAGATTTTTTTACAAATAAACTCATTATAAGATCAGTTTTGCTTTATTGAGATAAAATCAGTTTTTTCCAAACGTAGTTAATTTTATTGAAAACTTAAAAAATACAAACCGAACTAAGGGAGATCAGCATATTTTTCAGATTATTATTTGGGTAATCCATTATATCACTGGTATAAAGCAGAAAGGGGAGTCAATTTTTGACTCCCCTTTCCCGTATATTTTAAAGTTTATTATGCTTTCTTTTCAATCCTGATCACATGCGCATTCACCACTTGCACCCTGATCTCTTTTTTGATTTGATGATCAATGTTAGCCGATTTCTGAATGTTTGCATTTAGATGCGGTGCAATAACCAATGAGACGATGGACATCAGCTTGATCAATATATTCATTGACGGACCAGAAGTATCTTTAAACGGATCACCTACAGTATCACCCGTTACTGATGCTTTGTGTGGCTCTGATTTTTTATAGAACATTTCGCCATTGATCTCACATCCTTTTTCAAATGACTTTTTGGCATTATCCCAGGCCCCACCGGCATTGCTTTGGAATAAACCCATCAGAACGCCTGATACAGTTACACCCGCCAGCATTCCACCTAATACTTCAGGACCGAAGATAAAACCTACAACGATTGGGGTAATCAAAGCGATCAGTCCGGGAGCAACCATCTCGCGAATGGACGCCTTGGTTGATATAGCCACGCATTTTTCATACTCAGGTTTGGCTTTGTATTCCATAATACCCGGTATTTCGCGGAACTGACGGCGAACTTCTTCCACCATCGCCATCGCCGCACGGCCCACTGCCGATATAGCTAAGGACGAAAATATAAAAGGGATCATACCGCCTACAAACAGTCCGGCAAGTACAGGTGCTTTGTAAATATCAATATGCTCGATACCTGCCACACCCACAAAAGCTGCAAATAAAGCCAGTGAGGTTAACGCTGCTGATGCAATGGCAAAACCTTTACCGGTTGCGGCAGTAGTGTTACCTACAGCATCCAGGTTATCCGTACGGTGACGTACTTCTTCAGGCAAACGGCTCATTTCGGCGATACCACCTGCGTTATCAGCAATCGGGCCAAACGCATCGATTGATAATTGCATTGCTGTAGTCGCCATCATGCCTGCTGCTGCGATGGATACACCGTATAAACCTGCACAATAATATGATCCGTAAATACCTGCTGCCAGCACCAGTATAGGTGCTACGGTTGATTCCATACCTACAGCCAAACCACCTATAATATTGGTAGCGTGACCTGTTGATGATTGCCTGATGATACCCAGCACCGGGCGTTTACCCATCGCGGTATAATACTCAGTGATCATTGACATTAATGTACCTACTACCAAACCCACTGCAATAGCACCATATACTCCATTTCGGGTAAAATGTGAAGCGCCATCTTTTAATACACCGCCTGCTTCGTCACGAATCATGTGCAGATCATCAGCAGGTAACATCCACTGCACCAGGAAATAAGTGGCAATGGCTGTTAAAATAATTGATGTCCAGTTACCAATATTCAACGCTCTTTGCACGCTGTCAGTTTCATTTTTTATCTTAACAAAAGCAGCACCTACGATTGAGAATATCAAACCCAAACCGGCGATAACCATTGGTAATAATACCGGGGCAATACCTCCAAAATTATCATGCGATGCCACTTCACGGCCAAGC
>Ga0307510_10001151_pt1 | contig 28445 bp, 36 predicted proteins | sample 12_EM_MG_FD_207224 | JGI IMG/M metagenome (GOLD analysis project Ga0307510, IMG submission 207224) | Populus trichocarpa ectomycorrhiza microbial communities from riparian zone in the Pacific Northwest, United States - 12_EM | ecosystem: Host-associated > Plants > Roots > Unclassified | place... | reverse complement strand
CTCGAGACGCACCACCCGGCATTCTTGTGTCCCCTTTGCCGCACCTTTGCGAACCCCAAAGAAGACGTCGAAGTTGATGCCGCTTTGGCAGGGATGCCATGATGGCAGATGCCCCTCACCACGACAACGAACCACCGCTACCACCTCTCCCTGAAGGCTGCATCCCCCTCCCAAGCATGACGTTCCCGGTGTGTGCAGTGCATCTATCTCTGATGCCAAGGATGTGAGCGGAGACAGCGCAGAAGGTGTACATGAGGTCTAGTCTCAGTAATATCATGTGAAAAAAGTAGAGTAGTTGTAAAAAAAGGGAAATAAAAAGTACATGAAAAGTGATAAAAGCATGAAAAGTAGTAAAAAGCGAATGATGTGTTTTCCTGATGCATTCTGGATATATGTAGTTGATCTGGCTCTATGTGCACAAACTGGACAAGTGGCCCCAGTGTGTCAATTAGATCTCGGCAAGTCTTGTAGAGCAGTACTACAGCCAGATGGACTGGAAACCTGCTGGATGGACTGGGAACCTGCTGGATGTGATGGGAAAGATAGTCCCAGGTTATCCAGTGGCGTGTCATCTTGCTGATGACTTGTGGCCCGCAGCGCTGTCCTCATCGTTCTCATCTGCCTCATCCGCAAGGTTGCCCTTGGGCTCACCGGTTCCAGGAGGGATAGCCGGAACCTCAGGACGAGAGCACGACTGCTCGATGTGTCAACATGAAGGCGGTGCTTGCGGACGTGTCATCAGAATCAGAATCAGACTGGGATATAGTTGCAAAGTTCCGGCAGCGCCCGCTCTGCCGAGTCACTAACTTAGAAGGTGATGCCTGTGATGGCTTAAATATATTTGCGAAGCGACGACACCCTTTCTGGAACTGGAATGGAACACTTTAAGACCCTATTTTTTTAGAACCGCAGTCCACTGATCGCTGTGATCCAAAATAAGATAAGACATCAAAAGGTGTAGGTGTAGACACATCAGCCATCAGCAGAAAGGTTGATCGAAAGGACTTCAAGTTGTCTAAATTGAAATTCCACAACAGCGGGGAAGAAGCGGGAGAAAAGGACTCGGCTTTGCGGCGATATCGATGGAGTGAGCCAATAATAAACTCGTAAATCCATGGGCTCGGAGGCGGTGAAATATGTCCGGGCTTGTGCGCAGTAGGACGCAACGGGCTATCGCTTGGGAGAGGTGCTAGACACAGGTGAGATTTTGACAGACATAGCAAGGGGATGTCACACCTCGACAAGAGACAGGATTGATGCCTCGTACTATACGAACATAAATCTGCGACTCGGGTGGAAGCTAATGGAGACAGAATAAAACCGATTGGCGAAACTCATATCAAAAGTGCATGAAGCGCAAGCGAGAGCCTGGTTTTCCACCACCAGATGGAACGTTTAAGGGGGCACCAGACGGGCCGACTATCCCGAGCGGAGCTCTCCTCATCATCTCCTCACACGACCACGCATGTCATCATCCAAAGCAAAGGCGACAAACCCTCCCCTCAGCCTCGAAGACGCACTGCATGACCTCGCGGTGATCCGCGCATCTGATATTGACCTCGCTGCCATTCTTGCTTCGACGATGACCTCAGGGCCAAGCGCTGACACGGCCCCGACGGCCACCGACGCGTCGGTCGCACGTTCACACGAATTTGCGCGGTCTGCGCGCGCCGCGATCAAAATTGGGAATAGGGGAGATGTCGAGGCTCAGGGGGAGCGCGTGAATGATGTGAGGGGGCAACTCGAGGAGGTGGTTGAGGGGCTATCGGAAGGTTCTATTCGGGAGAGGATGGTCTAGTGCGTGAAGTGGCGGGGTGATCCGTGAAGTTTGTAAAGGTCGTTTACCTTTGGAAGGGTTCCACGCACAACATACGTGTGATGGCGTGTAATCTCTGGGCCCTGATTGCCCGCGGTAGGATCAAGGCTCCAACGGATTGTATGGTTCGTTCGCGTAGAATGCAGCCTTAACCGCGTACGGTTCACAGCACGTCGGCCTCTTAGTCCCATGATAAGGGCGTTAGCCGACACGTGTTCGAAACGTTGGCTCACTCATTTGAGTTCGTTGGAAAAGTCTTTTTATCGCTTTGCCTCGAGGCTACCTTGAGGTGTGTTACTACTAGTGAACGTTGAACGATGATCGTGTGCGTTGTCTGGATGGTTTGATTCTGATGCGCGTGTTGATGGTGAGGCCATGCGCTGGAGTACAATCGATGAGGGCGTCGGGCATATCATCGATCAAGGCGGGAATGGCGGGCATTATAATAGAGTAATTGGTCTCCTCGGGAATAAAACGGCCACTTAACTCACGCATTCACGCGTCTGCGTTGCCAGGCCGTCGTTCCTCCTTTTTTCCCTTCTTTTCCCTTCCTTTCCTTTCCTTTCTTTTCCATCTTTCTTTGCGATTCGGACGGCATCACGGTAACGACACAACTAACCACCACCATGTTCGCGACAACAAACGTCGCGATCGACACCGCGCTCTTCACACTGAGGGTTATCTCCCCTTCACTCATCCTACTCATAACCATCTCACTCCTAACGAAACGACCCTCTCCTCCACCGTCACCGTCTTCAATTACCGCCGTTACCGTCGCTGCTCGTATCCCCCGTCGCACTCTTATCTTGACTTGTCTTTCTTTCTCGTCTTTTATCTATCTTCTCGATGGTCTTGTTTTCGTCGTTTATGCTGTCATCAACAAGCACTGGCCGCAGCACACGGGCATAGAGATCAACGCTCTCGTCGGTTTGGTGGCATTCGCCGGTCTCGCAGCGTTTGGAAGCTGGAAGGATGTTCAGGGTGTCGATGTCTGGTTGCTCAGCCGAATGAAAATTTCCGTATTTCTTTCCCTCACTCTCGATCTCGTGCAAGTGGTCCTTTACGGAGTTTTGATGCCCAAAGACAGTACGACTTCCCCTCGTTACAACTTCTTCCCGTCGAGGCTAAACGCGCCGCTTTAACAGATCTCCCTCATCCTTATCCATTTCCGTATGACATTCAGACCCTGCTTCATTTTACCCTGCCGATTTTACGCATCCTTCTTCTCGTCATATTATTTTTCGCCTTGGCCAACCCCGTTGTTACGTACACGAAGGTCACGTCGGCCGATGATGTCCTCGAGGATCCGCCCGTGTCGACAACACCCCTTCTTTCTTCGTCACATGCTCATGAATATGTCAGCCACCAGAGCGGTCTAGGTCTCACTGTCCGTGACAATAATTACGGAGCATGTGAGAATGGCACATATTCACCGACGACAGAGCGAGCGCAGAGTCTTGAGGGACCAGAGGACGTCACGGACAGGATCAAGGTACGCCCATCCATTGCTTTATTTCAAGTAGCTTACCTATCCCATTTCTACAGCCTGCGCCCAAGGAAAAGGAAGTTGACACTGACCCGTCCTGGGGTGAAATACTCAGGCGCTTACGCCGTATCACTCCTTACCTTTGGCCAAAGAAAAGCCGTTCTTTGCAGCTCATTGCTGTATGTCCTGATTCCTTATTAACGACCAAAACTCAGAATTCCTTCCAGTTACTCTGTGTGTTCATACTCATCGTCGGCCGACTTGTGAACATCGCGGTTCCTTTCCTTTTTGCGGACCTCGTATTCGTGCTCGAACAGGGCGTTACCAGTCCTCCTTGGCTATTTCTATACGGTTACGTCGGTCTGCGTTTTCTCCAGAGTAGCGGTGGACTACCTGCAGTTCGCGATGTACGTCGGACTTGTTCGTTTTTTCTTCCCTACGTGTTGATTTGAACCGGTAATGCACAGATTCTCTGGACCCCCGTACTGCAATACTCCGATCGTGGTGCGTAAGGTGGAGGTTCGGCCTGAATAAGCCGCTTATTTTCTTCTCTAGAAATGTCTCTGCTCTCATTTAATCACCTCCTCCACCTTTCCTTTGCCTGGCATACCCACCGCAATACTGGTGAAGTACTCAAGATCCTCGATCGTGGCGCCGCTATCAACAACGCTTTTCAAGTGCTGCGTCCCTCAATTCCTCCCTTACGACACAGTGCTCACCTTCCCTGATAGCTTTTGGTATTCGATGTCATCCCGACATTTGCTGATATTATAATCGCCATCGTTCTGTTTGCAATCAAGCTTGATTGGATACTTGCAGTTGTCACTTTCGTCGTCATGGTCGCATATGGTGAGTTCCTCACGTCTTGTTAACCTGTCATGTCCACCCTCAACCCGTTCAGTTGTGGCTAGCGTTGTCCTTACACGATGGCGTACTCGGTTGCGCCGCACCATGAATGAACGTGATAGAGTCCGTCTACCCCTACATTCTTCTCTTACACGATAGCTGAAAACAATCTACCAGATAACGCGTGGCATTCACACAGACTGTCTACTCAACTACGAGACGGTCAAGTATTTCAATGGTGAAGACCATGAAAGCGAGCGCTATCACGAGTCCATCAGGAACTATCAAGCACTCGAGTACCAAGTCGTTAGTGAGTGACAATAGGGGGTCTTCTCACTTGTCTCGCTGACCCCATACATGATAGCGTCGATGAACATCCTCAACTTAGTCCAAAACCTTCTTATTGTGAGTATTCCGTGTGCGCGTCGTGCAGTGTTAAACAACATCCTCCTTTCAGACTGTCGGGTTACTGGTCGGATGCATGATAGTCGCGCAACGAGTCGTGAATGGCCAACTGGATCCCAGTCGTTTCGTGCTCTTTGTCGCATATTTGGCTCAAGTAAGCCTAATCACCTGGGGCAATCCGACATTCCTTGACATCCAAGCAGCTCTATAGCCCACTTAATATGCTTGGGTCAGTATACCGATCTATCAATCGATCACTTGTAGACGCAGAAAAGCTACTTGAGCTTCTGAACGAGCCAACTGACGTCAACGATAAGCCTGGAGCACCTGACCTAGCCGTCACCGACGGCGAGATCGAATTCGGTATGTCCTATTGTTTCTCCCTATCTAGAATTGACTCGATACGGTTGTAGACAACGTCAGCTTTACGTACAATGGCCGCCAAAATGCACTTCGTGGCGTCTCTTTCCGCGTCCCCAAGGGAGGATCTGTAGCCCTCGTCGGCGAGTCTGGAGCGGGCAAGTCGACAATCCTCCGCCTTCTTTACCGCTTCTACGACTTGAAGGAGAATCAAGGCCGCATCCTCATCGATGGACAGGATATCCGTGACGTAACTCAAGAAAGTCTGCGTAAGACGATTGGCGTTGTCCCGCAGGATGCCATACTTTTCAACTCAAGTATTGCCTACAACATTCGGTGCGCACATAGGAAACCTCTTCTGGCGCGGCGTGCTGTGCTGTGGACGCTGATACTGAGTGTCCTAGCTATGGCAAGCTTGGAGCAAGTGAGGAAGAAGTGCAAGAAGCGGCCAAAGCGGCTCAGATGCACGATCGCATCATATCTTTCCCCGACAGCTATGAGACTAAGGTTGGCGAACGCGGTATTCGACTGAGTGGAGGAGAGAAGCAACGTGTGGCTATTGCACGCACCCTACTCAAGGACCCACCGATACTGCTGCTTGACGAGGCTACCAGGTTGTGTTCGCATCTGACCGTAGCGCTGGTTGGTGGCTAACCCATACGTCACTGACAGCGCCCTAGATACTTCCACGGAACGTGACATCCAGAAGGCTCTGCAGAATCTCGTTCGAGGTCGTTCGTCGTTATCTATTGCCCACCGACTTTCGGTCAGTCTATCCCTGGGTCTAGAACACGGCGTCTGACATACCTCGCTTATTATAGACTATTGCCAATGCAGACTTGTATGTTACTTTCTCCCGAACTTTTTTGACGTGCCTTGATGTAACAACGATAGGATACTTGTTCTCAAGGATGGCCAAATCGTCGAACAGGGGAACCACAAGCAACTTCTCAAACTCGATGGCGTTTTTGCGGCCATGTGGGCTGACCAGATCAGTGCAGCAGGGGGACTAAAGGAAGCAGTCAGCGGTTACCAGATTGACGATGCGATTCCCATTATCGACGAACCCGTGACTGGGGACATCGACGCTGCTCCCACGCAGGACACCGCGGAGCCCCTCGCAGAAGCCTCCGAGGCGCCGGTGGACGGGACTGCGCCCGCGAAGGATACTGTTTTGGGAGGGACTAGACCCCAGGCTACGCTATCACCGGACGGGTCCGCGGCCGCTGCGGTGGCTGGAACCCAAGTGGACGACACTCCCGTCGCCTTCCCTAAAGCCAATCCCGTCGTCTTCCCAACGTCCGACTCTGAGCCCGTTGCCTTCCCTGGCAGTACATCCGACGAAGCAGCGTCGCAAAAGGATCCCTCCGTGACCCAGACGCCTGGTATCACATTCGCACAAGAAATTGGGACACCTGAACGCTCAGGAACTCCGGATCCTGAATCTGAGACAAAACGCAAACGCATCTCTTCTCAGAATTTCCAGCGGCTCGCACGGCGAATCTCCATCACAACGCGACGCGCGGGCTCCATATCGGGCATCCCGATCCTGGGCAACCTTCGGCGTGATGCGACATCTGCTTCCGCATCTGGGTCAGCACAGGCGTCATCAGACACCGACGCTCCCAAGCCGTCTTCGGAATCCCCCGCAGCGAGCATCCAGAGCGAGCCAGATAAGGACAAGACTAAGAAAGAGAAAGAGAAGAAAAAGAGGAGGACCTTCATCTGAGCTGAGCGGTACGCTCGCAAGTCATGAAATTTCCATTACTCGCTATGATTCCGTCTTCCATTTCATTTTACGACCTCACTGCTTTCCATTGATCCGTGTTGCTGCTTGATTTCACGACTGCTCTGTAGCATTTTACCAGATAGTGGTATACCACACATCTTTCACGCACACTATGTTAACCGATTTTCCTGTCCCCTGCATGTTATGGGATAAGTCACTTCTGTGTGGAAGGGTCTCTTGCTCTTGCGAAGGTTAAAGCCAAAGGGGGATGACCTGCTGACTGGGGTCTAGAATCCGCTCTGGGTTTCAAGTGGAGATCGAAATTCGGGGCTGGTATATAAATAGCTCGCCGAGAGCGCATATGAGCCTTTGCACCGCCGGACGACCCACCCCCCAACGGACTCGTTCTCGTTTCTGCCCCCTTCTCTGCTTTTGTCTCGGTTTTTGGTCCGTTCAGGTCTCGGTTTCATTGTATTATGGCAACCATGTCTGCGAAGATTTATGTTGGGTCAGTCGTGCGCGCTTGTGTTGTTTTTCCGCTCCGCGTCGCTTCTTCCCGTTTCTTATGACGGGAGGGAGCGCGGCCGCTGATAGTAATTTTTTTTGTACTTTATGTTAGCAATCTGAGCTGGAATACCAATGATGACACATTGCGCAATGTTCGTCTGATGTCTTGGCTCTGACTGTTCATGTTCCTGATTTCGCGTTTTTCTGACCCCCTGAATTTTTGTTTTGCGCCTGCTTGATAGGCCTTTTCGCCATATGGCACCATTCTTGACGTACGCCTCTTGACCTGCTTTATGTTTGACATCCCTTTAAGTGACGAGGATCGCGATCTTCTCTGTCCTTTCCGATCCGACCGTTTATCTCGCCAACGGAACAGTCGATCGTGATGCGTGATCGCGAGACCAATCGCTCGCGTGGTTTCGGTTTCGTAACTTATGGCACTGCAGCGGAGGCCGAGGCGGCCATTCAAAATATGAACGACACAGAACTCGATGGCCGTCGGATTCGCGTTAACATTGCCAATGCGCGCTCTGGCGGCGGCGGCGGCACTGGTGGTGGTGGTGGCGGTGGCGGTGCGTCCAATATCCTCCTCCTTGGTACCAAATTTTAAACTCGTCTTTGTGGCTTTGCAGGATATGGCCAACCGAGCTACCCTGGTGGCGGCGGAGGCTATCCCGGTGAGTGAAGAACGTCTCGAGAGATAATCTCCCAGCGCTAAAATGCTGGATGATGACAGCCGCCCAGCCTTCTGGCTACGGTGCCCAAGGTGGTTACGTCCAAGGTGGCTCTGCTGGCCAGGGTGGATATGGTGGTCAAGCTGGTTTCCCAGGTGGAGGTTTCCCTTCTTACCCTCAGCAAGGTAGGCAATGAGCTGGTCTACCTGATGGTCACAACCCTGAGGCGGCCTTCACAGGCTACCCACAAGGAGGTTATCAGCAGCAGGGCTATCAGCAAGGAACAGCCTTCCCGCAGGGGGGCTACCAACAAGGAGGCTACGGCGGTGGCTATTAACGTGTCCCCTTCCGTTGTGAGTAGTCCATTTTTAGGCTAGTCGTATGTCACTCACACACTCCGTCTTCCCAGTTCACAACGCGTGAATCTGACTCGCTACTTACTTATGCTTGCCCCTTTTGTACTTCGTTTTCTTTGTTTTTTCTTTCTCCATTTTATTCATGAGGCTAGTCAGATTTCTGTCCTCTTCCTTCTTCTCCCCCCCCTTAATTTTTTCCCCTGCAAGACGCGCTCATCCACACATCTCCTTATCACTCCCAGTCGTTTCCCTCCCTCCACAACCACTTGTCGTGTTCGTCCTTGGCTCGTTCCTAAAGTCTCGGTTATATCCACAATCCGACTTGTACTACTACGACGTTTTTTCTCGCTCTCACTTTTCATCTTCTTGCCCCATCGTTGCGTGGGTGGGTGTGTCGCCATCAAATCTCTCCTCCCCCTTGTATTTTCAGTTAAACGACAAAATGAAAAAATGGCGGTGCTTTTGTTGCTGCTCTCTCAATGTCTGCGTGCAATTTCACGTGCGTGATAAGTGCTGGCATGTGTTTCTAAGGCTGCTCGCTTCAGTGAGAAGAGGATGAATTGATGGGATGGAAGCGGGTCTATTTCCAAGCAACGTTGATTTTATCGATCCGTACTGTATGGGCGGCGATTTCCCCGAGTTCCCCCGGCCAGCGTAGCGCACAATGTGACGGGATTCGCCGAGCTGTTTCTCGCCTGCTCTCTCTTCACCCGCCGAGAGCAGTCAACACACGTTTCTCATCACCGCTGGCATACGCTATGTTTGCAAGGAAAATACGTACCATACAACCATCAGACGTGGGACTTCCTCTGGATGTATAGCACTTATACATCATGCAGACACACCTCGCCTCCGGTAAGGAGCAAGATTTGCCAACCAAGCTCAACCAACCCGGCCACGCTCCCTCTCCCCCTTCTCAGAGCCTGGCGCAGCCCCAAATGACAATCGCCAGCAGGGCCGCACGGGACAACAGCAGGCGTACCTCGTCGTCACCGTGGGCTGGCGAGCGCTCAAGCACGAGTGCACATGCGGCGCGTGCCGTATGCCGGTTGTGTCTACGGGACGTGTGTCGGGCGTGGTGCGGCGGTCGGACTCGGCCGGTAATGGGCTCTGGAGCGCCATGTGAAGCAGAGCGAGAGAAAAGGCGGTCTAGTGTAAGTGACCGCCCACGTGCGGCCTTCATCAGCAAAACACAACTTTGCAATTCTTGATAAGATGTGGTGGTGTTAAGAGGGTCCTATGATGGTATTTCCTGCACGTTCTGTACTAAATTAAAGATTTAAGTCTCTAACTCCAGTGATCAGACAGTGCCAAGGCACGTTTTGCCCAGCTCTGCTCTCCCGATGCCGCTGCCCCGGCCACCGCTCTCGGCCACCCTTTCTCCCTTCCATATACCAGTCGGGGCGTATTAGGGTTATGTCCGGCAAACTGGCACAAGTAGTACACGTACTAGTACACGGCCCCACAAGAGAGCGTAGCCGTACATCAGACCGAGGACTAAACAGAGACCTTCCTCAGAGTGTGTGCTCCCCTCTTCCCTACATGTGCGCTCCTTCCAATAGTCCAACGGTGCATACCTACTTTCGTTTTCGCTAATGGGCAATCTCTTCTCTCGCTGCGAATCATGTATGTGTACTCTTCAAACTTCCTTACTCATATTGATCCTGGCCCCTCTCCAAGTTCAAGTCGGTGTTTCCGGTGTCCGGTCTCGTGGTTCCCAGTCGTATAAACCTTTGTTAGGGGATGGACGAGAGGCAGTGGGCGACCTCCTTCACTACCTCGACAGTGCGTATCTCCTTGCTTTAAGCCATCTAACATCCTTATCACTACCCTTACCTATCCAACTTTCAAAGATTGGACGACGATCAACGCTGGTACTCCACTTTCCGCGCTGACTGTACTCTCCTTTTCCGACAATGTCGACCTCCAACGCAGAGCAGCGCTTGCCTTTGCTGAGATCACCGAAAAAGAAGTCCGTCCTGTCGGCCGCAACACACTCGACCCCATCCTCTTCCTCCTCTCCAGCCATGACACCGAGGTCCAGCGGGCAGCCAGTGCTGCTCTTTGCAACTTATCCGTGAACAGTGGGTTTATATTGTGTCTCTTAGTTATCTCCGGTTGGTAACCCGGGACTAGCTGAGAATCAGTTGCTCATTGTCAAGTTGGGCGGGCTCGAGCCTCTCATATGCCAGATGCTTGGTCCCAACGTGGAGGTGCAGTACAACATGGTCAGATGCGTAACCAATCTTGCAACACATGGTATGCCTTTGAATTCTGCGCTCCGCCATGACACGCGAGCAACTGAAAGTCTTTCCTAGACGACAACAAGACGAAGATTGCCAAGTCCGGTGCTTTCGTCCCCCTTACTCGGCTGGCCCGATCCAAGGACATGCGGGTCCAACGAAATGCGACCAGTGCGCTGCTCAATATGACCCATTCAGGTTCGCTCAACATCCCAGTTACTCACTTGAAGCCCGTGAAGAAAACCAATGTGCCATTTTTTCCAGATGAAAGCAGGCAGCAACTGGTAAATGCGGGTGCCATCCCCGTCCTTGTCGGCCTGCTCAATTCCCCTGACACGGACGTTCAATACAAATGTACGACTGCCTTGAGTAATATTGCTGTCGATGGTCCGTCTGCCCTATCTTATTGTCTTGGCGGGAGTTTACTGATAAAGCCAATTTTGGCCTTCTTCAGGTTCAACCCGGAACAAACTGGCACAAAATGAACCAAAGCTAGTGACGAGTTTGGTTCAGCTCATGGAGGACAGCCCAAGTTTGAAGGTACAATGCCAGGCGGCGCTGGCATTACGGAATCTCGCGAGGGATGGTGCGTGTTTTCTTCGTCGGCCCATGTGCCCTCCAAATGTAAAGTTGCTCGCGTAGAGAAGTACCAGCTCGAAATTGTCATGGCAGACGGTCTACGTTCCCTTCTTCGCCTTTTGCAGTCCACCTACCTTCCGCTTATCCTTTCGTCCGCCGCTTGTGTGCGCAATGTATCCATCCATCCTCAAAACGAGTCGCCTATCTTCGAGTCTGGCTTCTTGAAACCCCTCGTTAATATTCTCTCGTTCAAGGACAACGAGGAGATCCAAGTCCACGCTTTCTTAACGTTGCGCAACCTCGCTGCCAGCTCAGAGAGGAACAAAATCGCGATCGTCAAAGCGGGAGTGGTACACTCAATTAAGGAGCTTGTATTAGATGTGTCGGTGAACATACAAAGCGTGATGACAGCATGTGTCGCAGTGTTGACATTGAACGATGACCTGAAGGGAAAGCTGTTGGAAATGGGAATCTGCGAGGTGCTCATACCACTCACGAATTCGCCCAGTTCGGAAGTTCAAGGAAACAGCGCAACGGCACTTGGAAATTTGTCTTATCATGGTCACAATTCCTTAAAGTGATTCGTCCTCGTCACCCTAACGACATTTCTTTGCCCCAGATGGTCCTGCGACTTCCGATGTCTATTCTGCCCTCGACAACGTGTGGGCAAAGCCGGAAGGAGGCATGCACCAATATCTCCATAAATTTTTAAACAGCCCCGATGTCAAATTTCAGCACATTGCCATTTTGACCATTTTGCAACTTTTGGAGTCGAGGAGTTGGCATAAGGTTCCTTGGTTTTCCCTGAAACGCATGGCTGATTTATCTCTCAGACCCTCAAATGATGGGAAACATCAACTCGTCCAGCGTGCTTATTCCTAAAGTACGCGAACTAGCGTTCTCCTCTTCCGAGACGGACTCGGAGGATGCCCGAGGGAAGATTCAGGAGCTGGCACGGAAGAGCTTGAACATTGTAACGTCAATGTATCAGACTTTGATAATTTCAGTGGGTTAGCTATCCGACGACACTTCCCACTGAAGTGTCCGAGAAGAAAAGGTACTTTAGATTCGGGATGTGTGAATGGTTGAGATTCCTCGTGAAGCCTCCGGCTAACATTGTCGTCGTGATAATGTATGAAACGGATTGGCACCAAGGAACGAAGCCAAACAAGACCGAAACGAACGGTGCGGAACCACCGAGAGCTGGTCCGGGGTTACGAATCCCGACTCCGATCTGGTCAATGCGCTCCGTGCATCAGATCCAACATCTTCTTGCTCCATCGTTGTCGCTCGAATCGAATCCCCTCTCCTCCTTGTTTTCACGTGATTGACGATGAGCAAGCGGGGTACATGTGATTGAGGCTCTTCGCGTCTGTGGATGCTGGCCTAACTCTAGGTAACGCGAACCATCTCGATGCGCATAATGAACCGAGAAGGGAAGGCAGTAATAGCCAGAGCCACGCCAACGGGGGAGGGAGACCGTGCGCGTCTGTCGCGGGTGCGGACTTGACGTGTACACGCACGGGGCGAGATCACGAAGGAAGACGAGTTCCGATGTTAGACGGGCGCCGCTGGGGAGGAGGCTTCTTCGCCTAGGCAGCACGATGCACAGGGGTGAGGTGTGCGAAGGCAGACAAGGAAAAGGCCGAAGAAGAGATCTAGAACGAGGAGGTCCCTGATCTGAGCGGTACGCCCACCACAACACTCTGTGATGCGAAGCGAAACGAAGCATTGGGGTGGATGAAATTTCCCTATTCATCGTTTATGTTTCCGTTTTCGTTTTCCATTTTTCCGATTCTTGATTGAATTCTGTTCGCCCGCGCCCGCGCGTTGTCGCTCGATCTCACGGCCCGCGTGGAGCATCTTTGCATAAATCCTTTTTCATTTACGCACCTCTGAGGTGGGACAAGTCGCTCCTAAGAGCAGGAAGGTTGTGAGCAACCGCGGGAGCATGCACACGAGCCCTAGGGATGATAAGAACTGTTCTCCTGTGGCGTGCATGCATAATATGCATTGTGTAAATGTCGATTTGGCAAGTGGGTTATGGGGTACAAAAATGTCTAATCTCGAGCGAGGCGGGTCTGGCTTGTTCTCTTCGGTTCTGCGCGGAAGGATCACGTTCTGAAAAGTGAAAGGGGCCAATGGGAGGACGTCTTATGACGTCCTCTTTTTGTCCTGCTGACTCGAGTCTAGATTCATTCTACGTTTCAAGTGGAGCTCGAAACACGGCCCAAGGGTATAAATACTTCCCGTGGACGCATCCGATCTCTATCCCTTCTGGACGACTACTCTCGTCCTCGTTTCTGCCCCCTCTCTGCGGTTTCTGTCCGTTCAAGTTCTCAGTTTCATTTTATTACTGCAACCATGTCTGCAAAGGTTTATGTTGGGTCAGTCGTGTGCGCTTGTGTTGTTTGCCTGCTCCGCGTCGCTTCTTCCCGTCTTTGATAACGACGGGAGGGAGCGCGGCCGCTGATAGTAATCCTTTTTTTTGTACTTTATGTTAGCAATCTGAGCTGGAATACCACTGATGAAACGTTGCGCCAAGTTCGTCTGATGTCTCGAGTCTGCCTGTGTTTATGTTCCTGATCCCACTTTTTTTTTTTTCTTCCCTCATTTTTTCGGCCTACTGATAGACCTTTGGAGATTTTGGTCAAGTTGTCGACGTACGCCATTTTGTTTTGCTGATGTTTTTCGTTTCTGAGTGACGAGGGTCACCATCCTTGGCCATCATGCCCCCGATCTGTCCTTGATCGCAGTCGATTGTGATGCGTGATCGCGAAACTGGTCGCTCGCGTGGTTTCGGTTTCGTCACTTTTTCCACTGGGGAAGAGGCCGAGGCAGCCATAGCAGGTTTGAACGAGCAGGAGGTCGACGGTCGTAGGATTCGCGTTAACCTCGCCAATGCGCGCTCTAGTGGTGGAGGTGGCGGTGGCGGTTATAGTGGTGGTGGTCAGTCTCCATCCCTCTTTATAACTTTATCTTTAACTCGTCTGCACCTCTTGTAGGACATTCGTCTGGTGGTGGTGGCTACGGTGGTGGTGGTGGTGGATATGGCGGCGGTGAGTAACTTGTCGACCTCGACCTGATGACAAGCCCTGAGGAGGCGCTTACCTGCTATCCCCATGTAGGAGGTTACCAGGGAGGAGGCTACCAGGGAGGAGGAGGCTACGGCTATTAACGGGTCCCCTTCCATCGTGAGCATGCAATCACTCCAACTAGTCGCGTTTGATTCACTCACCCCTTTTTTCGTAGTTGACAACTGGGCGAATAGCGAATCTAATTCGCCGCTGACTTATGCATTCCTTTTTTCTTCCTTGCCTTGATTTGTGTTTTCTGCTCCACTCCTCCTCTCCCCTTCTACTGCCACATGTCGCGATTCGTCCTTGGCTCGTTCTTAAAGTCTCGGTTATATCCACAATTCGACTTGTACTGTTACGACGGGTTCTCTCTTTCCTCCACCCCCATTCATCTTCTCGCTCCAACACTCCATCGTTACGTGCGTCGGTGTGTCACCACCAAATCTCCTCGCGCCCTTGTATTCTCGGATAAAAGTCAAAAGAAAAGGCGGTGCCTTATTGCTGTTCATCTCGACGTTGACGTCGTGCACGCGCGAGTTTTCACATGATCGACGATAAGTCAACGGATATACATGAGGCTGCTCGTTTCTGAGGTCGTCAGGATGAACTGATGGGATGGAAGCGAGCCAATTTCCATGCAACGCGAAATTTTATTGATCCGTATGATAAGTCATAGAAGGGAAGCTCGACAGATTTCCCCGGATTCCCTAGCGCACAATGCCGAGCTGTTTCTCGCCTGTTTCTTCGCCCACCGGGAAGAATCAACAGAATCAACACACTTCTCACCACCACCGGCACACGCTACATCCCTAAGAACGTTTCATATAACCAAAAAAATAAATGCAGGACTTCCCTGTGATATATACAACATTCATTCATCATGTACGCACAGCCCATTCACGAGTGAGCAACAAGATTTACCAACCAAGCCCAATCAACCCCACTACCTCCCCACCCTCTCTTCTCAGAGCCTGACGCAGCCCCAAATGACAATCGCCAGCAGGGCTGCGCAGAACAACAGCAGGCGCATCTCCTCGCCCGCTGGCGAGCGCTCGAGCGCAAGCGCGAGCAGCGGCGCCCGACGTGTGCCAGGTGCGCCTGCGGGACGCATGTCGAGCGTTGTACGGCGGACGGACTCAGCCGGCCAAGGGCAGAGCGAGGGCCATGCGCCACCAAGCCAAAGCCAGAGCCGACGCGGCCTGCGCACGCGACGTTCGACGACGTGCAGCGCGAGCGGGAGGCCGTGTGCGTCCGTCGCTGGGGTGAACTGGGCGTGCGCGCGCACCGGGCGGGACCACGAGGGCCCGCGGCCTAGTGGGGGTGCGTGGGCGAGAAAGACGAGGATGAAGGTGGTTAGGCGGGGGCTTGCGCGAACCAGGCGCGCGCCGCAGGTCAGGAGGGTGTCTTCTCCGGGGGAGGGCACGATGCGCAGAGTGAACGTACGCAAGTGAATGAGGGGGCGGATGCAGCGCGCAAAGGTTTCCTGTGGGAGGGATCATGTGTGAGCACTTTGCTGGTTACACGGAGACGGAGGAAAACGTGAGTTTACTATAGTGAAAGAGGGCCGACTGGTGACTGTAAAGTCGAGGTGGCGCAGGTGCGGGCACGTTGAGGCGATGGCGCGCAAGACAGAGCCGTTGTCGTAGCCCTGCTCGAGGCGGAACGCGATCGTCAGGGACGTGAGCGCTGGCAACGCCGCGAGCGGCGAGCTCACGCTCAGCGATGTACCCTCGTGGAGGGACAGTGTATCCGACACGCGCAGCGTCTTGAGTGTCGCGCGCGCGGGGAGGACCTGCGCCTGCGCGAGCGCACCGCCGAAGGTGCTGACCTTGGCGAGCGCGTCCGGGTGCAGATCGGAGAGAACGCTTGGCGCGGCGACGCTCGGGGCATGGCTCTGGAGGTGGAGGGCCTCTAGGTTGCGATGCGCTTCGAGGAAGGTGCGGAAGGGCCGGCTGGAGGCAGGATTCAGCCCGACATGCCAGTCGAGCACGACGTCGCCGATCAGGAGCGAGCGAAGCTTTGGCCAGCGTCCGCGGACGAGACCGTGCGCGTCTACGGGAGCGTGTGGGGAGTGACCATCGATGGCTAGGTGTTCGAGATTGGGACTACGCTTGATAAGCATGTCCCAGAGACGATGATAACCCGGGACAGGTTCGTCTGTCATCGTCCGGGTCCGGTAACTGACGTCAGCGTATGCGTAGCATTGTGGGAGCCGAATGGGGGCGCACCACGAGATATACCATCGTTCTGCCAATAGAAGCCACTCTTGAATGTTAGCAAGAACCCGTGGAGATCGGAGAAATCAAATAACTAGAGAGGGTGAAGGGCTCTGTTTATCTGTGGTGGTGGATGAAGAAAATGGCATGCGCACATGACTGTTTGGTGAAGGCAGGATAGACCCAAGCGTCGTGGAGATGCATTTGAGGTGTGGGCAGCTAAAGCAATAGCAGCAGCAGCAACAACAATATGTGAAAGAAAAGCAAAGGGAGGATGAAGAATAGTCTGCCTTGGACCAAAACATGCACGCACGAAATACGCAATGCGAACCACATGTCATCGTACGGCGGCAGCTCCTCGCCATCCCACACAAACAAGCGCAGGACCTCGAGGTGACGCGCCGTGCGCCGCACAGCCGACGACACCACATACCCGTCCGGTAGCACGCTGCGGCCCCATCTGGAGGACATCCGTCGTCCGGCTCCCGCACCCGTGGCCGAGGATGAGTACAAAGGCGAGTAGTCCGGAGAGACGCTGAGCATGCGAACGTGGCGCGCGCGCGAGGGGCGTGCGTAGAGCATGTCGAGCGTACTAATGCACTGCGCTGCACCGCGCAGGACAATGCGCGAGTAGAGCGCCGGGGTGAGCGCATCTGCGATTCTTGAGGACTGTGGGTTGTTTATTTTTTGGGCATTTCAGCGGGTTGCTAGCGAGTGGGTATGTGGATAGAGTAGAACGGACGGACTGTGAGATATAGATTGAAGACTTCGGATGGACATGAGAGGTAGTCGGCGATCTCGAGTAGGATGTCGGCTGGGACAGTGTTCAAGGACATATCGTGGACCACGGAGAAAGAAAGAGTGGGGAAACCAGCGCTGAGTCAAACGCGAGCCTCTACGGGGACGGGGAATTGAGTGGCTGAGTTTTACTAAAACTGATCAAGCAAAAGGAATCACATTTCTCCTTTGTCCTCGTCTGTAGAGTATATACTACACTCGGCCAATACAGAAAAGAACAGTACAGACGTGACTATTTGGTCCCTCTATGGATGATGGTCGACTAGAACTCATGCCGGGATATCAATACCTGTAAAGCCCGAATAATGTGTATGACGTTATCGAGTGATTGCGATGTGGCGGAGGAAAAGCAGCACAAATATTAATGCGAAGGCGGTTATCACGACCTGCAACTGGTCAGCGTAGTCCTCAAGCTTAGGCCCAAGGCGCACATTTTGTACTCTACTTTCGTCCGTTCCGAGTTTGGCGTCGAATACGAGATTGTGATATCGAGATCGCGATTGTTGCGCGAGTTTGGTGAGCAAGCCAGGTGGCCCATAATCTTCTCTCCCTCTCCGATTCTGAGTGTGTCAGGTGTGTAGAATACCGTTTGCCTAGGCCTGTAAGCCAACAAAACAACCTATCCCATTCTACAACTTACTTCCAATGGGTATATTTTGCGTGTGGTCCCGTGGAAAAGGAGACCTTTTTGTGAGTGCAGTCGAATGAAATGTCAAACCAAGCGAGGAAGGCATGTACGACTGTAGATGCCACGTTTACACGATGAGTTAGCTCTCTCCTAGTGTAAAAGAAGGCTGACATACAGTCATTGCGCGTTGCGCGGAGCTCGAAGGTCGCCGAAAATGCCAGGTCCTCTTTCTTCGCAGTTGTCAGATCTATGCGCTAAACAATCGTCAGCACTGCGTAAAAAAACGGGGTATGGATAGCAGTGCCGCCAAAAGCTGAATGACATACCTTGAGGACGCATGGATCTGTCGCAACAGCCTTCAGCTCAACAGTGTCAACAAGAGGCTCACGCAACGCGATGTCTTTGATACACGAGTAGTCAAACCCGTATACATTGTCCCAGACTATGGCAGAACCTGAGTCGACAGGTTTCGCGAGGAACGGAGGTACGACACACAGTTAATTTTCTCCTCCTTGTAATCTTGGTCCTCGATCGCGGCGAGGTACATCGTCGCATGATCGGGGAAGATGAGGCCCCCAGGCTTGAGATAGCGGTCACGAGCCTCGAGCACGGTGTCCAGCATGGACTCGTATAGGAGAAAGTAGCCCATCCATTCGGATATGATGATGTCGAATTGCTGAATCGGCAGCTCGGTGTCTTCTAGCTTTCCCTTCACGAGGGTGATCGCTGGCGCGAAGAGATGTGAGAATCTAACGAGGGGGCAACGGATGACCTGACGACACACTATCTTTGAAGCCGTTTGCCTCTACAATCTTCACTGCTTGGTCGATGATATTGGACATGTCAATCTGTGGCTACATCACGAGAAAGACGCGAGAAAGAAACAGGAAACGCACGCCGACGACGTGAGCCGCGCCTGCCTTGGCAGCGAACATGGAGAGGATCCCAGTGCCACAACCGACATCGAGCACCGTCTTGTCCTTGAAGAGGTGTGGATTGTTGATGATTGCGGCACGATAGGAACCCGTGCGGACCGAGTCCTTCAGCATCTCCTCATGAATACCTGAAGATTTTCTGAGTATTCAAGTGTGACATCGCAACAAAGACGTTGACCCGCACCGAAGTGCGCGTAGGAGTCAGCATAGCTAGACGGTGGAAAAACATCGCGATCGTAAGATCAAAAGTAGGATGAGGAGGAGATGCGGGGGCGTGAAGACGCACTAGTCTCTAGATGTCATCGTCTCTGGCAAGGTCGCAGATGTTGAAGAGTGTGCCATTGCATACAATGTCGTCGCGGTCGCTTGTCTTTCTTTTCAACAACACACCCAAAGACTAAAATACTTGGGATTAGGGATTAGTCATCATCACCACGTGATATTGGCCGAGCAAGTGCGTTGAACCGGCCGAGACAGGACACAGCAATCCGCAGTGTTTGCGTTGGTTGCGTCGTCGCCCCGCCCCGAGCACTTAAGCCTTTGGCTCAGACCCCGCCACTCTAGATTTCCTCTCTCTCCACAGCTCTCCACAAAAGTATATAAACCCTCCCGCCATCTACCATGATTGTCGATAAACTTACCTCTGCTGTACGTGTAACTTACTCTATCGCACTAGCAGGACCAACTCACCCTCCACATACTCCAGATGCAGTCTGGCGCTCCCATACCTGCTGAGAACCCGCCCGCATACGAATACTCTGTAGCTAGCTCCAGCACAGGTACGTACCTCGCCCCTCTATCACATTCCCGTCTGGATCGGGGCTAACATATCATCCTTGATCGCTCCCGCCCTGTTCCTATCATCCATCTTATCAAAGCTGCAGCGCCTCCACCATGGAAGAATGCCGGTCCGCAAGACGCACAGCCAAAGGGCCCCCCGCTGATGCTCGCGGGCGGCCCGCAAGTCGTGTACGGCGCTACCTCGTCGGAGCCGACCGTATATTATTATCAGGACCCACGCACGGGGCAGCGCGTTGCATCGCTCTTGCCTCCAGATCACCCGCAGATGGTGTGCCTCCAGACGGGCACGCACGTCCCAGATACGCGATACGGATGCCTCGGTGCGTCGTTTTTCATGCGTAATTGTCTCTGCCAAATGCTCATGCTTTGTGGCGCTTGTGTGTATTTCTAGGCGTGCTCGCGGCAATCATATGGTTCCCACTTGGCATTGCCCTATGTCTGCTCGATCGTCGTGTGCGGTGCGAACGCTGTGGTGAGATACTTGAGGATGGGCTCTGCAGTTGAATCCTGTGCCTGGACATCCATCGTTATCACATTTCCTTTTTTTCCTTTTTCTTTCTCGTCGCTTCTTGTCCCGCTCGTTATGAGGATATCTTGTTTTGTTACGACTGCACAACCCAACGCCCCGTTCATGTGTGATTTATGTACATTACACCCTTGACCTACACTATATACGCGAGGCCATCAGTCCTCGCCTCTTTACCCATTAGTGGTCTTGGCATCATCCGCCAAGAATGCCGCGCGAGCCGCAAACAGTCCTATTTCCCCGCCTTATTCACTCGACAGTCGCGCGAGCATATTGAAACTTTCGCGGCTCCCGCCACACCGAGATTTGGAGAGCTCGCTTTCGGTTCTTGACACACTGCTGTCATAACTGTACGGAAATATATTAAAAGCACGAGCCGGATTTGCGGCGAGCGCCCTCACGCATGTCATAATGTACTGTACTGTAACACCCGCGGGCATACCGCATGCCGGCATGTTGGGTATTTTATTTTTGGCTACTGTACAGCTCATGGCACGGGCACGAGCGTACGGTATAGTTGACATTTACAGCACACAAAACCGTAAGAGTGATGACGCATGATGCTCGGTCCATAAAGTCCTGCGTGAGTGCTGATGAACCACTCGGGCGAAATTTTGGAAAAACACGGCGTGTAACTAAAATTCTTTTGCCTTTGACTTTTGTCCGTGACATCGCGTCACACTCAGTTTTCAGGATCTCCAATTTTTTTTCCCCCTTGCAACAGAGTTGGTATGACCGGTTGCACATGGGGCTTGTAGATCGCGAAACAGCGACGAGGGCAGGCTTTCGAAGACGTGGGATGTTACGACAGCAGCCAAGAAGCCATCTCCCGATTGTTAAATACGCAAAGAAGCTTGAAATACTGTAGAAGAAGAAAGGGTATACTTTCACCCGGAGAGAGTGCAGGGTCATCAGTCGGTTCACGGGCGGGCACGCGGTGGAGAGAAAGTGGAGAGATTAGCATTAGCGATGGGTGACAGTTCCCACGTGCAAGTGTAGTTCCAAATAGGGAACAAGACGCCCACGTGGAGCCCCGATGAAAATGACTGATGCGTGCCGAATTTGGCCGTGTGCGATGGGCCGAGGCTCTGCAAAACTGGTCTGGTCTCGACGCCCGAGGCTGAGTACGACCCAACAACCACTGGCAAGCCAACAATCTCGCATCACTCATCCCCCGACCCCACTACTGTATTCTATTTCACCCCATCATCCTACAAAATCTAGAAAAAACAAACTATTGTAGCTTTTTCCGGGCGTAGTGCCTTGTAATAAATAGCCGACGGTTCCCTTCCCCGCCTCCCCTCACACACATACCGCTACTGGTAGCCCTACACAACGCACTCCTCTTCTCCTTTCCTCCTCCGACACCCCTACCCCCGTTCCCTCCGGTGGTTCAGCATAGCCCTCCAGAACGTCATCGCGCGTCTCCATGCAATCTCAGTCTAGATTGCCACACCTCACCGCCACGGTTAACCACAACAAAAAGCTGGATACCGCCGCATCCCTGACCACCCGAAACAACTCCTCGGATCGCTCCATGTCCGTCGATACCACCTTGCACATACACCGTGCGCCTCTCGCGCGGATAGATCACCAGCTCCTCGTCACCAGCTCCTCCGCTACCACCATCACCAACAGCACCGTATCTACGGACCTCGCATCACCCGCCCTCTCTCCTCTCGTTCGCATTCAATCAGAGTCGATCCCTCCTCCGCGCACTCTAGAAAAAATGACGATGCCCAGGCGTTCGTCCTACACGGCCGAGGATATCATGTACACTACGGGTGGCGCCTCCCAGGGACCCGCCTTCCGTCGTCCCTCTCAGTATGTCTCATTTAATTTTCACTTTCCATATCATATTTTCTCCACGCCTCTTTCGTTTTCCCCCCACCCGTACCCAAACTTCTAATTTGAATTAACTGCCGCGGGAAAGATAAGGCAACCTTTCGGAGTATCTCAGACACGGGTTGATTACTTGGCTCACCTCATGGCCATTACCCTCCTTCATCCTTCCTGCGTTGGTCATGTGAGGTCGCCCACCCCTGCGATCTTCTACCTTTTTGCCCCTTTATCGGCGTTCCCAACCTGGGGCCTTTTTTTCCACCCCAATCCGGGCCATTCGGATGCCCAGCGCGTGTCCACACTCTTGATACAGTTACGCATATCTTGTCCTCGGTTGCTTCGCGCTTATTTCTACGCCCCTCCCCTCCCCTTTCCGTTCTTTCCCCCTTCCGCTCCCTTCTCACCTCCCCGGTTACATTTTTCCGTTCAACCCTTCGAGTTGAGACGCCAATGGGCATCGTCCCCCCCTGTGTCCGCTTTTCTTGACCTCCATTTATACCCCTCGTTGTCAATTTGTTATCTTTGCTTCTCTACACTTTGAATGCTAATCGCCTCTTCCCGACCCTTCTTCCTCAGGTCTCGCATCAATCCGACGGCACCGTATCCACCGTCCAAGCCCACGCGGCGACCGGCGCACACCCACACACATTCCACAGGTTCTTTAGCGTCTACGCGGAGAGGCTCCCTTCCCGCGCTCCATCTGCACACCCCTCCCCAATCCACTTCCACTGTATCAATCGCCCCATCCACCATGCAGGAAAATTCAGAAAATTTTAACGATGATGATTATTACACTTATTCCACCTTATCGACCTTCTCTTTCGGCGCGGCGAGTGCTCACCGTCAGTCCTTCGACCCCGATATGCCCAGTCCGCTTTCGGTCCAAACCACCAGCGAGAGCGGCCACACTCACAGCACAAGCAGCATCGATCGTACACCCCGCCCCTCCATCTCTCATACACGTGGTTCCGATGACGAATGCAGTGAGGATGCAAACCGTCGCATTCGTGCTAAAATGCGAGCTATCGACGACGGTGGGCGCAGACCCTCACTTCCCACCAACCTGTACATCCCCGACCGTCCCAGTGTAGACGGTCCTTGCGGCTCCTCTTCTCATCGTTACCCAGACGCATCTGGGAGTGACTCTGACCCAATAGCGCCAGGCAGTGCTTCTGACCCGGACTTTGACCTGGGAAATGACTCTGGCATTGTCGATACGGATATCGAACTCGAGGGTATCGTTCCCGATGACGCCTCTCAACATACTTTCGGTTTGGATCAGGTCCGCTCCCCGTCCACTTCGTATTCCGGGGCCGAGTCTGACGTTGACGCACCCCCCGGCGTACAACAGTGTGTGGATTATTTCCTCGTTGACCCCAACGAACGTCGCCACGAGGCCGGCTCCCCCGTCACATTTGCAAGCACTGAAAGCGACGATGAAGACTCGGATGTATCGGAAACCGGTTCCCGCGGACTTGCAACTATGCGCCGCAATAGTATTGCCATTCGCATGGCGACTGTACGCGATCGTTCTCTCCGCGCACACGAAACGGATCTCAAACGGAAAGAGTCAAAAACTCGAGAGCGCGAGGATAGTACTGCCACTGTTCGCCGTCCAACCGATGAGGAGATGGAGGGTGTGGACGTCAGCAGTACAAACGCGGACGGAGAGCGACAACCGTCGTTGCCAACTCCCAACTGGAGTATGTTCAATAACAATGCGGATGTTTCGACGGTGGAAGAATCAGGCGAGAACGTGTATTCGGGCATCGACCTCAATTACATCATGAATGTTGGTGGTTCGACGGATCCAGCAGGCTCTCGCCGCTCGTCCCATTCATTCATAGCACCCCAACCGTTACCGTTGCCGCCTCCGAAGGACAAAGCAAAACCAAAGGACAAAGAAAAGCGCAAGAAAGACAAAAATAAAGGGAACGAACCCCTCGATGCGGCTGCAATGCAAGGCCTTATCGGTCCTTCCCATCCCCTTTCAAACTTATCGGCCGATGTCGGTGCAATGGCGGGACCTCGCCGTCCTAGTACCGTGACCCTCGACGACTCATTTGCAGGGGGCCTCCGACGCCTTGACCCTCTCTATGCCGAACGGCGCAACGAGTGGTCCTTTATCCGCGAACGCGAACAGATCGTACTCGCTCCCCGCGTCCCTGACGGCACTCCAAGAACGTGGGATGTCTGGCGCTGTGCCCAAATAGGCAAGATTCGCCTCGAGCGAGCCACGCTGCCACCTTGTACGTTTCCACTCTTCCTTTCTTCTCGGATACATGTTGTTTAATTTATGTGTTGTCTATCGTCTACCTTCTATAGCCGACCCAGATAAGCCGAGCCAACAGCGCCTCAATGCAGAGCACGACATTGATCCCGACTGTGCGAACGACCTTGGTGGTCCGACGACGGTCGTCCACCGGCACTCCAGAGCGCTCGCATTCTCAATCTATCGTCATTACAGTCTGAGAAACTACCGCCCGAACAGAGGGCGCTCTAGTATGAGTGCTAGCTCGCGCAGTCACGGACCTAGTGAAGGTCGTAGTACACTGGTGATGCCAGCCCACGACGGTATCCTACTCGCAACGAAACGCGTCCAGGAGCAATTCACGTACACAAAGAGTACCTCGAGACTGGACACGCACGGATTGCTGCCAGAGGATGGCGATAACCGCCGTGGCAACCGCCGCGGTCCCCAAGCCACCGATCGTCAGCTCCCAACACGAGATTTGCTACCCAACCCACCTCATCGGGAGCCGCCTGGCCCCCGCCACATCATTGACTTGAGTAGACTTGAGGGGCTAGACGAGAATCCTTCGAGCCAACACCAGAGCCAGTCAACACACACCCCCAGTTCCTCTCTCAGTTCTTCGGCCATGACGGCTTTCGCTTTCTCCGGTCCGACGTCCCAGGCTTCGTCTTCGTCTGCAACATCCGTCACGATCTCCTCAGGGAGCTCGACTTCGGAGCGGCGGCTGGGTCCCCACGACGAGGCTGAGGGGGACAGCGATGGCGAGTTTTCGAATCCTGTCCCACACACTTCCCACGCAGAGGCCTTCGGCACACTAGACAGCTATGCGATTGATCAGATTAAGAACGAACAAGTGCCTACAACAACGAGGCGGCCCCACCGGTTGCTGCGCTTTTTGGGCCCACCCAGTAGCAGCATGTCACGCACGATCCCCCCTAGCATGGTTTCTGCCAACCCCCCTTGGTTGACGTTGGTAACACGCTCTAAGCAAGAGGAACAAGACCGGGCGATCCAGGGTTTGAGGTCGTCGTTCAAAGACGTGGGGCTGGTACCATCAACTCGCCCAAAAAGCGGCGCAGGGATCGGCCGCAAGGGTAAGAGCAAGAATAAGGACGTGCTCACGCAAGTGCCCGACGACTCGCTGTACATGCTACTTCCACTCTGGCCGCACGACACGGACCCCGCGAGCGCTGCGCGTGAGCGGAGAGAGCGCCCAATGGGGGGCCTTGACCGCGAGCAGAATTTGTACCTGCTTGTCTATTACGTCCCTTTTGACAAACGCGGCGAGGGCAAGCCGGTCAAGAAACGTTCGCGTTCTCGTTCGAGCAAGGGTGGCGACCACGAGCGCCACCACCCGACGCCGCTCTTCGACGTCCGTCGCGGTTTCAAAGTCGTCGGCCGTCTGATCGCCCACTCGGACCTGAACGGCTCTGGCATCCGCCTACCCGTCCGCGGGCTCTCGGTGACAGGCCCATTGGCGGAAGCCGAGATAGGGATCCCGCCCGCGTCGCTGCGCGACGTGCATTCCGACGACTTTATCATTGGCGCGTGTCTCGACCGCAGTGGCACGATCGAGTTTGTGCCCGAGGGGTTGGAGAAGCTCGGTTTATGCGTTCCGCGCACCGGGCCACTCGTTCAGCTGCATACGCATCCGGCAATGCAGACGGCTGACCCTATTGACGACGACGAGGTGGTGCCGCAGCCGCTTACCGCTATTGGTCGCGCGGCGATCGAGGTTGCCTGGCTGGGATGTATGGCCCTCACCACATTCTATGGCCCTCAATCTCAGGATCGAGCATAACGCGTTAACCCCTTCCCCTCTTTTGCCCTGGTAGTGGCGAAGGTGCATTCCCGACTCTTATTCGTCTCTCGGCATCGGAATATTTTTTTTCAGGCTCAAGCTCGAAATTTTTCATCGGTTTCCCCCCTACTCTATTCTCTCCCCAATTTACGAAAGACAGATTGCTATACCCCCCATCTCAGAACGTAATACGATATTATGTGACGCCTCCCGGTCCTCGCAACCCTTATACGTCTATAGAGTGTGTGTATGTGTGTACGTGTGACTTTGACATCGCATCGCTGGCCTCCCCTTCGACATCTCACTCTCCAACCGTGTATCTCTCCGGATCGTTGATAAACTGTTTTTTTGTCTCGTGGCTATGTAGTAACTTGGATTCCCAACCAATTATCATTATCGATGTTAGTGGCATAGTATGCAATTTTGCCTGCCGCCACCGTCACGCCACGAGCACGTTTTGTCAATTATCCCCACTCGTTCATCTCTCCTGTACTGATTGGTCGACTTTTGGGGAAATCGACCGACGAACACCCCTGTCCGGGATACTGGGCTTGTGGGTGCTGCCCCTCAGCCACTCAGCCTCTCGGTGCCCCTGGCGCCCTCTTCCTTCCTCAAGGAACCCCCTTTTCCTTGAACCTACCTCATCCTTACGTTTACGTCTTGTGCCCTACGGCTTTTAATTTTCTCTCTCGAGGTGGCGGCAGCTGTAGTCGCTGGGATGCAATAACTTTTTGGCTCTAAATTTTCTACTAATGGGGATACTAGGACAAGGAACCTTAGTCGGTCGGGCAACGTTGCTCAGGTTCAGGCTCAACAACCACGAGTCGAGTACGTAGTTTTGCGCTCCCTCTTTGCGGACGGCCCTGCCTGTCGCGTGGCTGCCACCCCTCCCCAACGCTTTCCCTCCCTTCCCCCAAATGTTCCTGGACACTGCCAGTTCCACAAAACGACAAGCGACCCATTTCTGTAACAGTAGCTTCGTCGCTCCTCGTCTCATCTCTTACGCACTCCTCTCGCCTCTCCTCGAGGCAAAACAAATCTTCCGCGAAGAAATATGCGTAACACGGTATCGTAATTTATTTTTTTCATTATTTGGTTTCCTCCCCCCCTCTCGTATTTAACACTCCTTTCTTAGAAGTCACCTTGCGCCGCTCTTGCCTCTTTCGCTCCTGGCACTGTATGGGTGAGCGGGGACAAGGTCCCATAGGCCGCGGTTCCGCTGCTTTTCCGAATAAAATGAGCCGGATCAGATGGTAACATCACAACTGTGCTGTATGACCGCTGTATGAGTGACGACCGGAGGGGGGAAAACCCCGAGGAAGGGTGTCCTCGCATTGGGCGCTCCCCCTCGGGCTGACCTCAAGCAGTCACCCGCTTCTTCGCCACAAAATGAAAAATGACAGGGTTTTCAGACTTCCCAACTGGTACGGTTCCCCCTGCCCCTTTCCAGGCTCGCCCCCCCCTCTCCCCCCCCTCCAAACACGCGCGCGCACGCACACACTTCACGTCTTGGCCGCCCCGAAATCGACCGATCTCAAGTCCGCCACCAACGTTCGATTATACCCTAGGCGATGCGTTTCCTTCTGACGTGGAATCGGCCCTCGCACCGTAAATGTTTGGCGCCAGAGCGACCAGATAGGGTCTGCGGCGCCTAGTGATGCGGTAGCTGGCGCCGACGCCCCCTTCCTCGTGCTGATCTCGGGACGTCCTGCACGCGATCCATCATGGATGTGTGAATGACAACAAACCAATCGCAACGGGCAGTCGGATCCTGTTGGTGCACTTGGGCACTCTGGACACACCGCTCATCTTGATATTGTTCCTCTCGGAGGTGAACAAACGTTTTCGATCGCCGGGGTCCCGACCCTGGAGGGAAAGTACGGCACATTCGGCAGCGTGGAGGCTGAACCGTCGGAGGTGTGGTTTTGGTCCGAACCGTGACAGCAAGTCACTGAAGCGTTTTTATTTCCGATCTTTTGGTCCCGGGAACCAGGGCTACTTGCTTTCAAAAAGCCGTGGCTAGCATAGTACTGCCGTACCGCGATCACAGAACCATCCACTTGGCTGTTGCGCCGCACCGGGCTTTGTCTGGCGGCCTCTGGCCGTTATGCTGTATGCGTACATTTGAAGTCCATCGATCGCCATGCTTTCACGCTTCATCCTGGTGGGTGACTCTAGTCGACCACGGGGGATCAACGTAACGTCCTCGGAGATAAAAGATCTGCGGTGTCTCAGGTTTGGTATTTTCTTCAGCGCCAGTTGACTGGCTGGAGCGCACGCACCATATCGCATGCACGCAGGGACGATTATTCTCATTGATTTGTTCTGAAGAGCGCCTAGTGAGTGTGGAATCTTGATAGGTTGATCTAGACGTATGCTTCCGAACAGTCCGTAAAATCCTGCGATAAAGTTCGCCTGTGGAGTGTGAAGACCTGAACTGCATGGCGGGCTATCCGCTTTGGTCGCGGTTTAAGAGTGCACACGCGGCAAGCTAACTTGACCCGAACGCGATTTTCACAATCGAAGCATAATCAATCTTAACTCTACCTCTTCGCATATTCGTATT
>Ga0307510_10001150_pt1 | contig 28447 bp, 23 predicted proteins | sample 12_EM_MG_FD_207224 | JGI IMG/M metagenome (GOLD analysis project Ga0307510, IMG submission 207224) | Populus trichocarpa ectomycorrhiza microbial communities from riparian zone in the Pacific Northwest, United States - 12_EM | ecosystem: Host-associated > Plants > Roots > Unclassified | place... | reverse complement strand
TTTTTATTAAGTCAACTCAGATCGATCTGATTTAATAATTATGTTTTTTAATTCTAAACATATAGTCAGTAAAAATAAACACTGTCAAGTGAAGAAAAAATAATTTTAAGTCTTTTAACGGTCAAGAAGCATGCTTTGAGTTTCTTCTTCTTCTTTTTTTCTCAAGAAAACAATAAATATATAAAAAAAAACAACATGGGTGGTCCCTTTAGCGCTTGCATATGCTCAAACTAATCCCTAGAGTTCAGTTTCGATTGAACCATATCTCTTGCTTCCAGTGTCTTTTGTCGAATTGATTCCTCTTAGATGGCCACCAAGTTTATATAACTGGATGTAAGTAAGTAATTTGGAAGTTGAGGATCTAAATTAACTAAAAATAAAACGTAGTGTTTGGTTTGACGAAACGTTGATACTCGAGGGACCATGCATGGTATGCAAAATCCCTTTCTGTTCTAAGTATCTTCGTGCTGAATACGAAAAGAAAAGGGTGTTAAGGAAAAATTTGTTGAGCAACGTTATAATAAAACCCACCGTCGGATCACTGAAAAGATGAGATGGCAAGATCAGGGACGATCAACACTGGCCCACATGCAATAACCACCAACAATAATCTAATTCCTAACTCAAACCTAAACGCATCGTCAATTAAGGATGATGGTTGGCTCTCCTACCCCAACCACACACCTTTAATGCACAAGCACGAGCACTTGCCTAGACAGTACACACTGTGACACTGCTATTTCAATTATTTGTCTTGCGGAGACATCGAAGAACCAAATCCCATTTGGAGCTTCAGTTCCGAGTTTCTAGTTCTGTCCGAATCTTGAACAGAATTCTTTGAAATTCAAAGGGTTTGCTTTTTCTGACATTCGGCGAACCGTGTCTCGCTCATTTGATCTTCAGAATGAAGGTGACCGTAGTTTCTCGCAGTGGTAGAGAGGTCATTAAAGGGGGCCTTGAGCTTAGTGATTCGGTATGCTTATTACACATTTTCTGTCTTGTATTTATTATTAGCATGTTTGGTTGATAGGAGGAAAATGAAGGGACCTGTGCGTTTTGATTTGTAAATTTCTTTGTTTTGGTTGTCTTGTAGGCAACAGTGGCTGATCTGCAAGAGGCTATTCATAAGCGAAGTAAGTTCTTTATTCTGCTCCTCTCGATATGTAAAAAAGATTGGGAATTTGGTTTTAAATTACTTTCAGGATCTTAGTATGGTTTGAGTTTTGATTGGAGATGAAAAACCGAAACTCTTCCTATAATTTAATTCACAAATTTTGATTAGATAGGAAATCCGAAGGAATTCAAAGTATGCCATGGGTATTGTTTCTTCGCAGAAGCGCATGAATCATGATGCTTTCTTAGAGATATCAGTTCCTTTGTTGCAAATTCAACTTTTGGAATTGGCAAGCTGCTTTTTTCTGCTTTATGGTGGTGTAAGAGTTTGTAGATTTGCTTAGGGTGCTTTATGGTGGAGAAATATGCATTTTGCTTCTTTTTCCTCACTGTAACAAGTGCTGTTGGAATTGGTTTTCTTGCCCTTGATTGTGTCATTATAATGGTTATTATACTTGAAGAAGGTTCTGTTGTTGGATTTGAGTTTTATTATTTATTTATTTATTTTCTTTGTACAGTACTCAATTTTGTTCTCTATATCATGAAATCATGTTGGGTTTTGCATTGATTGGTTTCTTTAATGCAAAAAGATTCTAAAAGTTTTTTGATTTGATGTCTCATACATCATTGAGATGAAACTCACAAGATCGGGGTTGTGATTTTCTTTTTTTGGTTGGCTAGGGTGGTGGTAGTAGTGATGTGGAAGGGGTTTGATATGTGATCCTTAAAATTGAGAACAAGAGCTCAAAAGCATAAAATTAGATCTGAACTTTGAAATTTTTGTTGACAAAATTCAAATTTATGTCTGCTTTCATTTGTACACTAGCCCCTACTTTTTTTGATCCCTCCCCCAAGGAGCCACATGTACATGGGAGTGTTGTGTATGCAGTTGGAGCATCAGATGCAATTTTGTTTCCATAACCATTTCTGCATGTCTTTACATCAACAGCCAAAAAATTCTACCCTGCAAGACAGCGACTGACCCTACCTCTTCCACCGGGGTCAAAGGAAAGGCCCACTGTACTCAACTACAAGAAGAACCTCAAAGAATACCAAGATGGGAATTTAGACAGCTTAACTATTCTTTTCAAGGACCTGGGTCCGCAAGTTTCCTACCGCACACTCTTTTTCTTTGAATACTTGGGTCCTTTGGTGCTCTATCCTTTTTTTTACTACTTCCCAGTCTACCAGTTTTTGGGCTACAAGGGAGAGCATATCATGCACCCAGTTCAGACATATGCATTGTACTACTGGTGCTTCCACTATTTCAAACGCATCATGGAAACATTTTTTGTGCACCGGTTTAGCCATGCAACCTCTCCACTCTCCAATGTGTTTCGAAATTGTGCTTATTATTGGACCTTTGGTTCCTATATCGCTTACTACGTGAACCATCCACTTTACACCCCTGTTGGTGATCTTCAAATGAAGATTGGCTTTGGCTTTGGCTTGGTTTGTCAACTTGCAAACTTTTATTGCCATATCTTGCTGAGGAATCTTCGCCGTCCAGATGGGAATGGCGGCTATCAAATCCCAAGTGGATTTCTCTTCAATATTGTTACATGTGCAAATTACACAACAGAGATTTATCAATGGTTAGGTTTCAACATTGCAACCCAGACTGTTGCTGGCTACATTTTTCTCGTGGTTGCTGCTTCCATCATGACCAATTGGGCCCTTGCAAAGCATCGAAGATTGAAGAAGGTAACTTTCTGTTATTTTTGTTGAACCGGTAGCTTCATATATATCCTTATATTTCTTCATAAGTTGAAAATTGTAAATCTTTCCCTGCACATAGGCCAACCTGGTTTGATGTGGCAATGAGATCTTGTATGTGTATATAAGATGGTTTGATGTAGACAATATCAGATTACTAGCTTCTGAATCCTATAATCATACGTATATTGTGCTCCTGCAAACACATGCATATCTTTTTAGATGTGTTGTGGGTGGGCCTTCATGCAAATTTGGATTGGAGGGAGGCTTATCAGAATTGAGTTGGATTTAACTGATTCAAATTTTCAGATTCCATCACATTCATCAAGATAAGGTGTTAAATAGTTGCTGGGTTTTTTCAAATGAGGTCTGCATCCTAATGTTTCTTCTTCATCGGGAAAATTTACGTTGTCTTCATGTTCTGGAGGATAATAATGGATTGGAAAGGTGGATTTTTTAACCTAGTGTAGATAATTGTAAGTGAAAACTTGGGCATGAAGAATACGCTTGCACAGCATCAACATGCTTTCCACTTACACTTCTAATTGTCCTGGCTTGCTTTTATGTTATTGATATAAGAAACTTATCTCAAAACAACTACATAAAAGAGTGGTTTACCTTCCGTTTGAATTTTTGGCATTCTTATTTTTGTTACTTACATCCCATCTTGCCCTCTACAGCTATTCGATGGAAAGGATGGAAGACCTAAATATCCACGCAGATGGGTTATACTGCCCCCAGTCCTGTAGATTAACTGCTATCTCAGCCACAAGTCAGCTGCTTTGGTGTGTCGTCTGATTTGTTATCAGGAATCTCATGTTTCGGTGCTTGTCTAGTAGAAAGTGGAGTTCACGTTCCCATTCAATTGCCTGAGGATCGTAGGCTTTTGTTCTAGACAGCTTAAATTAATGGAAACTTAGCAACGAGGATAGTTCGTCGTCAAACCTTTATTTCTTTTCTTGTCTTGAATTATTTGGAATAATTTTTTGAATCGTATTGGTTTAGCTAATTTGTTGAAATGGTGGCTTCGTTACGATGTTTGGTACTTTTTTATTTCTTTTATTTCCATTCGCTTGCTGTTGATGCCAATTAAGGCCATGTAGCAGTTGTTTACTGAGTGGTGGGTGAAATTCATTATCAATGTCACATCAGAACTTATTCTGAAGCAACACAGGCTACTAGCTAACCTACTTGCAGACTGCAAAAAAGGATTTGGATCATAACACAACCCCCTCTTAGTAAAATAAAACTCACATTTATGATCTATAAAAGAAGTCTGCTCACAACAGGCAACGTGTTAATAGCCTAATTCATCTAGCAGATGTCTCATGCTGCTGCATCCATCCATGAGAAAACCCACAAATTGCAGCGCCAAAACTACATCCACGTGCAAGCTCGTTCAATCCCTTGACATTGTATTTGGTGTTTGGTCTGGTGGAATCGATCATTGATGCTTTGCATACGTGGAACATTGGTGACCAAATCATCATTGCCAATGGTTGCATTCTGCTGCTTATACGGTAACCGCTTTACGGGGAGGGAAAAAAAACAGGCGTTTACACCACAGAAAATCGAAGGTTTCAGCCTTTTTGCTCCAAAACGAGCCCACCCGTGTGGTTCCAATGCTAGCATTGTCCAAGTAAAAGAGAAAGGGTCCGGGCCATGGAAGCTTGCTCCAACCGTTATGTGCTGGAAAACGTAGCTCCACCTAGTTTAGAATGGTCATTTTAGCACAAAAGGCAGACGCTAGACTGCATCATTTATCCAACAAAATCTTTGATTCTTCCATACCTGGCCATTTCATAATCAAAGGAATGTTCCCACCCTTTTACTCATGAAGGGAAAAGCTGTCGCAGCGATGCACATGTGCAGCTCACTCTTAAAATACACAGATAGTGGGCTGTAGCCTGTACTAATGGTATTTAAAAATAAAATAGAAACTTGAAGAAGAGTAGCTCGATTAGCACTAATCCATCATCTCCTTCAAAACCATTTTTTTCATATTATTAAACACATCTTCTTAAGACTAACGTAAATACTTACATGCATGCATGTGTATATATATATATACACACAGTGGTTGATACTTGATACCAAGTTTATGTTCTAGAACAGTTGTGTGCTCTAAATAGTATGGTAGATTTTTTAATTAATTTTTGTAATAAAATTATACTCATCCACGAAAACTGAGCTAATCTCATAGTTAAATTCTAGTTTTTTCATTTAAGAGGTAAAAAAGAGATATCCTGACAGCATATTTATCACCGTAAGAAATTTAATAACTTATACAAAAAAAGGAAAAAAACAATAATAGTAATTTTTTATGATTTGTTTAGAGTATGGTAGAGGTTATTTTTAAAGTGTTATTTATTTAAAAATATATTTAAATTATTTTTTTATTTTTTAAAAATTATTTTTTATATTTATACATTAAAACAATAAAAAAATATTAAAAAATTAATTTAAAACTAAAAAAAATCAAAACATTTCAAAAATACACCATGCCAAGCAAGAACACTACGTACAGGTAAGATTTGTAAGAAGGGAAAAAAGAGGAGGGGTAAAATAGAGAAGACAGGAAGGAGAAGAAAAAGGAAATGACTGGAAAACCGGAAGGAGCTGGCCGGATCCAGCAAGAAATAATAACCCCAGATAGATAGGAAATATGAAAAAAGAAGAGCGCATGACGCGTTCCTCTCTGTAAGTTGTGCCCACAAAATAAAAATAAAAGAATCCAACGGCCCACAACTCATCTCGCGTTCCATATATTGAGCTTCTTCCTTTCTCTTTCCAAAAGCTCAAAAAAAAAAAAAGACATTTTAGTTTTGTTTGTGTGCGTCGTCGCCTCGCTCACTCTCTCAAAATCCCTCCTATAACAAGGTCGGTCCTTTTCTTTTTCAATCAATCGCTCTTCTATCTTTTCGATCTGCTGTATAGCGGTCTGGATCTGATCTCCTTTTGATTCTGCATTTTGCTTTTTAGTATTTTGTAATGTGCGATTCATGCTCGCAAATCATTTTTTTTATCTGCATTTTGGATTCTTCTTAATCCCATGTTTGGATCTGGTTTTATTATTATTCCCGGGTTCGTTTTGTTTAAAATCTGAAGGAAAATTGGGAAATTAACAGTGAAGACCGTAAATTTTACTGTAATTACAAAGTTGGAAATGGATTCTAAATGCTCACTTTTCTTTATGTCTGTGTCTTTAGATTTCGTTTGCAATTGCTTTAAAAATGTGATTTAACATTATTCTGAAATGATATCCGAGATTTACTTGCCTATTCTCTGAAGTCTTTTTTATGCATTTTGATTTTGATGCGATATATTTGTTCACTTTATTTTTCCTAATCGATTTCTTTTCCGTTTTTAAGACACGGAAACACGACGGTTGGTTTGCCATTGCATTTTCTTTTTTTGGGGGCCAATGTACACGACGGTTGGTTTGCCATTACATTTTCTTTTTTTGGCTGTTTGTTTTTTAACTGATGAAGGCGAAAAAACTCATTTGCTTGTTTGTGTTCTTTTTTTTTTCAATATTTTATTTTTTACTCTGTTTTGCATTAATGCATGGCTAGTTAGGAGATGATTTTGATGTTTTTGCTTCGCTTGATAAAAGAAATTTATTCCTTTTTTGTTGATTATCACTGTTTGGTATTACAGGCAGTAGAAGATGGCAGACGCAGAGGATATTCAGCCACTCGTTTGCGACAATGGAACTGGAATGGTCAAGGTATGCCATTCGACTTTATTGTGTTTGTAGAAAGAATAACATTGGTCTGATCTTCTTATAGAAATACGCATGAAGGTGTTGAAAATTTCAGCAAATTTATTTCCAGTGTTACTTGCTTTGGATAGGAAGATCCTTTCCTAAAGTGCTTGCAAATGTATTTAGAGCTTATCATGTTGTTAAGAAGAGATCTTCTTTCTAGAAACTGCTTTAAACAGATTTAATTTTCTAAACTTGTTTATTGTTTATGTATTGTTTTTGGGTGAACTAATTGCAATATTTGCTTTTAGGCTGGATTTGCTGGAGATGATGCTCCAAGAGCTGTCTTTCCCAGTATTGTTGGTCGTCCTCGTCACACTGGTGTGATGGTTGGCATGGGCCAGAAAGATGCATATGTCGGTGATGAGGCTCAGTCCAAGAGAGGTATCTTAACTTTGAAATACCCAATTGAGCATGGTATTGTGAGCAATTGGGATGATATGGAAAAGATATGGCATCATACCTTCTACAATGAGCTTCGTGTTGCCCCAGAAGAGCATCCAGTGCTCCTAACTGAGGCTCCTCTGAACCCCAAGGCTAATCGTGAGAAGATGACTCAGATCATGTTTGAGACCTTCAACACTCCTGCTATGTATGTTGCCATTCAGGCTGTCCTGTCCTTGTATGCCAGTGGTCGTACAACTGGTAAGTGGTGGTCAATGATTTCGTTAATATTCAGAGGGTTTAAATTGTAAACGTAAACTGATCTTGTGTTTAATTATTAATATTTTATGTGCCAACACAGATTATTTTAGAGAGGACTAAATATGACTGTTGTGTAGGTTGATTCTTGGAGCTGGTGTTCCATCTGTTTAGATTTATTTAGAGTTTTCTCATTGCAGTTGTCTCCTTTCCCTTTGTTTTTCCTCAGTTTTTTTCTTAGATGTGTTTGATGTTTTCCAATTATTTTTATTGTCTTGTTCAATTTCTTTTTGAAAATCTTGAGCTTTTCAGTCCCCTGCCTTCCTTGAAGGCATGCCCTTTTGTTCTAGGATACCCTATTTACTGGTTGTGGATTTGCTGTGCAGGTATTGTGTTGGACTCTGGTGATGGTGTCAGCCATACAGTCCCCATATATGAGGGGTATGCCCTTCCACATGCCATCCTTCGTCTTGACCTGGCTGGCCGTGACCTCACTGATTCCTTGATGAAGATCCTCACTGAGCGTGGTTATTCTTTCACAACCACAGCTGAACGGGAAATTGTGAGGGACATGAAGGAAAAGCTAGCTTACATTGCTCTTGACTACGAGCAGGAGCTAGAGACCTCCAAGACCAGCTCAGCAGTTGAAAAGAGCTATGAATTGCCTGATGGGCAGGTCATCACCATTGGTGCTGAACGTTTCCGTTGCCCAGAGGTCCTCTTCCAACCATCAATGATCGGAATGGAAGCAGCAGGCATCCACGAGACCACATACAACTCCATCATGAAGTGTGATGTCGATATCAGGAAAGACTTGTATGGTAACATTGTCCTCAGTGGTGGTTCAACTATGTTCCCAGGAATTGCTGACAGAATGAGCAAGGAAATCTCTGCACTAGCCCCAAGCAGCATGAAAATCAAGGTGGTTGCACCACCAGAAAGGAAATACAGTGTCTGGATTGGTGGTTCAATCTTGGCATCCCTTAGCACCTTCCAGCAGGTTAGTTAAAATCTATGTACATGCATGGTTCTTGATAGAAAGCTTACTCTAACATTGGTTTCTGACCGGATTGCTTTCTTGCTTGTTTCTTCGAGTGCAGATGTGGATTGCAAAGGCAGAGTATGACGAGTCAGGGCCATCAATTGTGCATCGGAAGTGCTTCTAAATGCTTCGAGGGTGGTATTGTCGAAGAAAAAAGAAAAAAAAATGCTATATTTCTCGGAAAGAAGTGGTGCAGCTTGCACCCTTTTCACTGTAGCTTTGCTATCCATCTATGTTTATTCTAATGTTGGAGTGATGGTTTTTGAGAAGGCGAGGAGTTGATTGCCAGAATGGTCCAATTCTTTCATTAGTAATATCCCGAGATGTTTTGATTCTTTTGCACCACCACCCTAAAGCCCTTAATTTTGTTTATGGATTTGGGGGACGTCCTTGCTTAATTTGCATGGGTTATTTGAGGAGTCATTTACAGCAACGATATTGCATGTGAAGTACAAGGAACTTGGAACTGAATATGATTAAAAGCCTGGCATCAAAGCAGTCTCGATGGCCGTGTTTCAAAAAATGCTAAAAAATATTGAAAGATGGCAATTAAAAGCTGATTTCGATTTTTAATGTTGGAAAAGGATATCGAATTAAAAATCATGGGCTGTTCTTTGCACCTTATTTGCCAATCACTTTCTAAGCCCTAATGGGATAAGGTAAGAGGGGTAAAGTTTTAACTTGTAACCGATGCTCTACCGAAGGGCACAAATCCTAAGGTTATAGAAGGGGTTTGCTTTAGTGATCTTGATTTCAATGCTGCATGCCAGATCAACACCCCTTTCAGTAAGTCTTCACTTTTGGGATCGAGTTTTCAGTTAATTTAGACATGTCGGGGACAAAACTTGGGGAGGAAATTCTGACCGAATCTTGGGCCAAAACCCAATCATCCTCAAGCCCAGGTACCGGCCCAATCGATGATCCATCTTTATTGAATTATTAGGACTTAATAAAAAAAGTTAGAACCCGTTGATAGTTTTCTGAAATCCAGAAATGAATAAAAAATTCGGAGCAGGAAAGCAACGGGCACTCCTTCACTTGGGAGGTCATGCGTTGCTGTCTTTGTCTCGCTTCTTGCCGGCGCCTCTGTTGTCCACAACATGTACAAACCCAGCCTTGTAACAACACCCATCCCTCTTTCCCTCTATATCTCCGAACTTTCCCTCTGCTCAGAGTGTCCGATAAAATGTCTAACTCACCGACTCTTTTTTTTTTTTGGTTGAAATCGGGGCTAAACGCCCAATTAAATTAAACGCGGCAGAGTTGATCCAATCAGATCATAATATAAATTATAGTAAAGACCCACAGGAGAAACAGACCGACTCTTTTAATTCTTCTGTTTGTAGACACTGCCTCCAGTGGAAAGTGCTTCTGCTGAGGAGAAACAGACTGAAAAACAATGAATATTTCTTTTTTCTTAATACAATACAAGTGTGTCTGGATTTCACAGTAAAGATGCGAACAAACTTTTGAATCTTATAAGACATTTTATGGTTTGCTAAATATGTTGTCTGTTTAATTAAGAACTCTCATTTATATGAACACACAAACTCGGTCTATATATTTTACATATCTTCACATTCTCTTTTTTCTTCACGTCCTCTCAAACCAGTACGGAAAAAAAACAGTTTGGAAAGTTCATTCTGCATCAGAAAGTAGGGATACTGTTGTATGATGATGATTGTCGCAGAATGGATGATCTTCTGCAGTATATTCCTCTCTGCTGATATTTTCTTGGTTTCCAAGTGCTGGATGGCTGGTATACTCATGGATTTGAATTCTTTCCTCGTGCAAAAGCTTCCCCTTCGAGTCCATAAACTCGTCATCTTTTTCTTGATTGTGTTGATGGCTATAGATAGAGTTACACCTCAAACGTGTCCTGAAGCCTAATGCTTTTAAGCTTTCCTCAGCTGAAGAGGATCGTTGGGAGAAGCTACCAAACCCTTGAATCTCTCGTGTTAACTTACGAGCGCTTGCCCTCTCTTCTTTGAGAAACTGTTCATTTTCAAGTAGCTCCAGGATTCTCTCGGATAGTTTTCTAACACTTGAACCCCAGTTGAATCTGCAAACGAAACCAAAAAAGTATAAAAATCGGAGGCTACAGCCCTTAAAATTGTATATCAATTAATTTGTCAATAAGCAACTCTACCGACCCTTTCTCATCGACAAACTGAAAGCTAGCCATCTCCTTAATGGCATCTTTATCACACTGAAACTCATCAGCAACCCGTAGAGGTCCATGGGTTAGCAGGTGTTCCAATAGAAGCAGAGTCTTGTAAAAGATTCTCCAGTTTTTCCTATCAAATTTTATCAACCTGAATTGGAAACGAAGAAGAAACATAGATCCTTCAGTATAATCTCTAAGTTTCATAGAGGACAAATAGATCAATCTAATCCCAATATACAAATATAAACCTCTTGTGTAGAATGTCCACAATTCTACAGTAATCATCAACTTCAAAAGCAGCCCGTGAAATAACACCCATAGCACGTGTATCTGGAGCCCAAAGATCTCCATTTGTGATCTCTTCTGTCAACCTTCGAACAGTTTGAACCAACCAGGAAAAGGGTTGATTAATAATTGTATGGCATCGAAATCATATAAACTAACAAAAAACGAGAAGGAGAATTAACTTACAGTTCTGTTGGTGTAACGTCGGTTAGTGCCAAACGAGCAGTTTTGATTTTCTCTTTGAAGAAGAAAGAAGCTTGCCTCTTGAATTCATGGAGAAGAGGGCTGCCCATCTTCCTATTTTTGTTTAGAAGCATAGCCATGTTCTTTGACTTGAGAAGAATATTTCACTTTGTTTTCTCTCGGAGTTCTCAGTCGCGTACGTAATACATGCAACTACTCCATTAGCAGCAACAAACACCAACTACTCTTCAAAAGTGCATGTCTGCGTATGTAATGAGAGGGGAAAGACATGTAAGTGAATATTTAAAGGTAAAGGGATAGAAGTCAGCGAATTCAAGTTTCAACAGGCCAGCATTATACCACTAACGTGGAAACTGTGTGGTAAATTTGGTCATTGAACATCTTTGCTGTCTTGTCATTTGTCCCTCTAGAACTTGATCAGGTCGACGTATAAGGAAATGTGTATATTTTATACATAGTTTTGGCATAAAGTTTAGTTGATAGCCACGATTGAATTTGGATTAGGTCGTAAACAATCTACTCAAATATCAGGATTCAAGAGATTAAAAATTACAGGTATATCACTTGCGCTATGTCACGAGTTAAAAAAATTAATTAAAAAGATTTTTTTAAAAAAATAAGGATTAAAAAAATAAGGATTAGATTTAAAAAAAAAAAAACAAATGATGAATAATTTTGGATTGAAGAGCTAAATTAAAGAAAAAATCAATTTCACAGAAGAATTAGAAAAAAAAACCACCAAGAAAACAAGGATCAAATTTTAAAAAATAACAAATTAATTTTTTTTTATTAAAAAATAAAATTGAAAACAATTAAAAGTTTACAAAAGAGGTAAGGAAAAAGGAAGAAAAAAAAGAATCAGGATCAAATCTAAAAAAAAATATAAAAAAAATAGATTGAAAAATAAAATTGAAAACAAATAAACAACTTACAAAAATATCAATGTCAAAAATTACAAATTGAAAGAATAAGAACCGATACTTAAATATCCTCAATTAAAGAGACCATCTTGAAATTTTAAATGCCAAGCATGAATTTCGATGAAGAAGAGAAAGAAAAAAAAAATATTACAAGAGCCAAACCTTGCAGCCTTTGTCAACACATGTCGCCTTCCTGAGGAGGCAATGCTAAGGCGTTTCAAATACTATAACGAAAGGTAACATTTGACCACCAGACAGATTGAATGTGCCGCCCTAAAGACATAGGGATTGTCCACGCGCTAATTAAATGTATATATATATTAGAAACTTTTTTTTTAAATAATTTATGTATATATTAAATCACACAATTGCTCCTAACCCAAACCTATAATTATAAAATATTCAAGTAAAAATACAAACATACCCTTGAATGTAAGGCATGGAAAATCCACTCCCAATGACATGTGAGTAATTTAACTGTTTAATAAAAATGAAAAAGATAGAAACATAAACTTTTAAAAAAATAAATCCAAGGGTACAAGGGGCTTTCATTGTGTATTATAAAATGAAAAAAACATAATTGATATTTTAAATTCTGAAATGTTCAAGTGAATCATTATGAAATTACTAAATTATCCCCAACAAAAAATATTTGAAGGGCAGAATTAATATTTCACCCTAAAATCTAAAAATATCACCTATTTTCTCAATCCTTTTTACTTTGGTATTTTATTTTTTAATCTCCTCATTCTCTAACAAACTAAAAAAAGAAGAAGAAGATGAAAAGATAAAATAAAAAAAACATTGCGTTGATATTATTTTATAAGTCCACAGCATATTTTGCAAACTAAATTCCCGCACTTTTTAGATTTACTTATAATAATTAATTTTTGGTGGTTAACCTGTGATTGTACTGGGAGTAACGAATGTGGGTTCCATCCCACTTCACGTGAAGAATGAAGAACTTAGGCAAACCGACCAACTTCAACTGACCCTTATAAGCTTGGACCGCTCATGGTTCAATCTCCACCCGCTACATGTTAGGCCGCAATTTGGTAGCAAAATATACCAAGCCGTTAAAGGATACGTGTATATTGTCAAACTAGTATGTTCTCATGCTCTTCTTACATGGAAAAGATACATCTAACCCGGTTCCCTAAATCATTTGTTAATCGTCAGTCTCTAAAACCAACCAGCCGGCGAGCCATCTTGGTTGTTCAGCCCGCAACACAGCCATCTTAATCGTCAGGCTTTTTTTTTTATTATTATTATTATTATAGAATTCCTTTCTCATTTGCATCGACTTGCCTCAGAATTTTGGAAAGACTTTGCTTTGCGATTTTCAGCCACTCACTCCTATCTATTGCCGGGTATTTTTGATACTCTAATAATAATTGTTTTTTAAATTATTTTTTATATAAAAATACATTAAAATAATATATTTTTATTATTTTTTAAAATTTATTTTTAATATCAACAAATTAAAAAAAATTAAATTTTTTTAATAAATTAATCTAAAGCAAAAAAAAAAAATCCATTCTCGCAAAAACATACGGGCCTTCATGAATAGTCCACTTTCAGACTTGAAAGGAGATGTCCGAGCCAGGCTACTTTACCTACTCTTTCAAATAATTTCTCACATGGTACAGCCCAGTTGTTATTAGCCTTGAGAACATTGAGGGTGCCGGTTAGGCTCCAAGGTTGATGTTGCTTTCTTTTTTTCCTTTTAAAATCTTGAAGACATTGTCTATTTGGTTGAAATCCCTCTGAGAGCTTTTCCATGGAGCAACAAAGAGAGAACAGAAACATGTTGGTGTAGTGCTGATGAAGACGCTGTTGTGTTTCACTGTCGAGATTCGTTTGAATATCAGAAGCGCTCGCAATAGTACACTGGATCATAGGACCCAAAAACACAGAATAAAAATCTCATCCGTTGAATAAGAGCAGCGAGGAGAATAGGAGGCCTAATGTCATGCATGGTCTACAATCTGCGGAAAAAGTAATGGTGGATGGCATTTTAAATTTTCTATCTTAGAATTCAAACGAAAGGGGTCCGCACTGACATCCCTCCATTGTTATTCCAATGAGCTGCATAATTTACCACATGCTCTGTAAATATGATTCTAAATAATGAAACAAAAATCAAGAGAAAGGAAGACGAATCGAAAAATGTGCTCCTCAAACAGTACTGCCAACAGAAACCGCAGGGTTAGAAATGGCGTTCATTGTAATGGTGTATTCCGTAGTTTGTATGCCCTAACGTTGCCTAATCAAGTGTCAGAATAACTCGAGAGCAAAAATGCCAGGAAGATCGCAACAGTTCTCATAAATAAACTCCAAATGAAAAGTCTCAGCTGCAAATTTTCCACATTCTAGTCCTATATCCCATGGACATGAGCGCTAGCTCCCAGAGCATGTTGGGAATGCTTAATGGGTTCACCTTGGATCCTGGGATTTCAGTCCAGTTTACAGAAATCTCAATCACAGGGATACCAAACCATTTGCATAGGAAAACCAACTCAACATCGAAGCACCATCTGCACAAAGTACATGATATATTGGTTCCTACAAGAAAGAATAAAAGCAAGCAGATTGCAAAAAGAAAGAAATGGTTGCCAAACACAACTACTAGTCTACTGAATTCATTTCCCGCCAACATAGTTTTGCATTTCACAATTGGTTTACATGAGAAACAACAATCCAACTTGTCTATTCTTTTGCATGTGTTCATTTTGATTCATTAATTATTTCAATCAAATGAATTTAAGTTTGAAGATCTAAACAAAAGTTTTGCAGGGCTTACATTTAAGAATGTTAATGAGTTTTTTTTTTTAAGTTTAGCTAAAATTAAGCACTTGCCTATAAAAAATGTGTGTTTGGTATTGTGATAGCTTCTGCGGTTACGGTTTAAAAATGTGAGTTTTAAAAAAGCTACAAATGGTAGCTTTTCTTAACCAAGGTTTCAAGAGAGTTTGGGACAACTTTAGTATGTGTTGATTAACCAAATACTTAAATATATGATTGAAGTAAAACACAGGCAATACCACATAAACAAACAGAGCCTAAACAACATAAACTGTACAAGGAGCAATCAAAAGAAAAATCAATGTTGTTTTGAACTCTTCTGAGGTGCCTTGCTTAAGAATTAACCCGAAGTGGATCAACAGCTCAAAGGACACCGTTTAAGCATGAATTGGTGTGATATTATCACAAGCCTCCCCCCTCCCTCAAAACAAAACAATAAAAAAGATGACTTGCAATATGTGCCCATAGTCCTCCCCCCCCTCCCAGCCAGCCCCCTGAGTGGTGATGCTATGACAGTAGCCTCATTGTACAGCATGCTAAATGTATGGGTTAAATTGGAATTGTTAGATTTTTTTGGTACCCGTGCCCGGTGATACTTTCATAGAGTAAGGGGCAAGTAGCATGTGTAAATACAAATATCAGTATACTTTGTTTTTTCTAACGAATTTTACAAGCTAGGAAGAGAAGATAAAATCAATCAATATCTTTAGAACTGTTTATACTTGCCTCTTCAACCGGATGTTTGTGAAAAGCTTCCGGGCAGCGGCCCTAGTAAACATCTTAAAACCACACTGTAATGCATGAAAGGTCGCATCATGGAAAAAAAACAAAAAACAAAAAGAAAGCATATTCACCCCATTACAGTACATGAGCTTCAAGGCTTTAACTAAAGTTTCTAAAAAAGAGTCTATGCTAGTGTCAAACCAACAACCATAAGTGAGTGTGTGCTTGGGCGCATGCATGTGTATAAATATTGCAGAAATTTACCTGTGTGTCACGAATTCCAGAACCAGCAGTCAGGAGAACCACAAGATGAAAGCCTTTCATAAGAAAATTGCGGTACCATTTCCTCTGAGAAATGAAGGCAAGAAGATCAACTAAAGGCCAACATAAAATAAGGATGCTAAAGAAAAATAAAATGAATTAGTGAGAAAAATCAATCAGACTGAACTGTAGCCAAAGCCTTCTCCTCAAGGTGAGCACGGGAACCAAAGGCAGCAAGTGGGATATCAGATATTCTAAAACTTGAATCGCTAGATGTTGACTCTCCTAAACGGAACTCCTTTCTAGCAACTGCATGGATCTGATAGGCAAAGCATTAGCTGGTCTGAAGTGAAGTTATTGCAATAGTTATTTTCTTATAAAAAAAAAAGGAAGGAAAGAAATTTACAATGTTTTTACCCACTAAACTTAGCCGTAGCTAACACAAACCTGATTTTCTAGTTTCTCCAAGTCAGTAACCTTGGTTGCCCCATCGGCATCCAGCATTAGAAGTAGTTCACCACGTGAATGAAGCATGCCCTGTTTTACAATGCTTTCACATAGGTAAAAAGCTTCAATGAGTTGTTGTGAACATGGGAGAAAACATGGGACCTAACTGAATTAAAGATTACATAACTGCATCAAAGAACAGCTTAGATTATACTCACTTTTCTAATAGCTTCTCCTTTGCCATGGTTTCTACCAAGAAGGATAACCCTTACATTATCCACTGTGTATTTCTTTACGAAGTCAAAAGCTACTCGTTTTGTCGCATCAGCACTTCCATCATCAACAATCACCACCTGTTCAGAAACTCATTTATTTAGACAATGTAAAGATGAAGAAAATGCTAGGAACATAGCTCATCCTCGATAGTTCATAACAGTAATAACACAAGCGGCAGAGCATCAATCACTATACAGCTCTCAATTTGTAAATAGAACAGCATGCTAAACAAAAGGTTTTTAGCTTAATTAGTACACCTAAAATTTTGAGATACATTATAACCTATCATTCATCACTAGCTGTGGAAAAAAAAATGATCCAGCATATTTTAAGAGCAAAAGGTACCTCATAAGTAAATGACTTATCCTTTGCGGCGCGCTCTTGAAGATAACTACAAAGTGAAAACACAGACAACATTAAAATCCCAATAGCTTAGTTCTATTGCAAATAGTTATTGATCCAATTAATCACTTTATGGTATCACTACTAGGAAACTGTATTCCTCATATCTCCAATCCTTATTTTCTCATATACCATAACAAAACAAGATCACACAAAAAATGGGTTGAGAAAAAAAAAATTGAACATTCTTTTGGATGGTAAGTTGCTGACCAATGAGAGCATATTGCACAAGCAGATCCATGATTTACAAGTGAGTTTCCCTATCACTGTGTTCTCATTTAATTATTGTATTTGTCTAAGTCTACGTCATTTTTGTTCATTGCATTTTGCATATCAGGCAATGAGAATGCTTAAACAGTTTTCTTTTTTAAACGGAAATGCAATGTACCTAAAATGCTACAACACTCCAAGCCTCTTCTTGCTCAATACAAACTCCAAAATTAAAAAGCAACACCACTATAATACACTACAATTAATTTGGTTAAACCTACTTGATGGTTTCATCAAGAGCTCCCGGAAGCCTATGCTCTTCATTAAACGCAGGAATAACCAAAGATATATATTTCTCGGCAGGATCATGGATATGGGGACATGGAACCTGTTTTAAGAAAAAAATAAATGTAAGATTCACTTAAAACCTCCTCTATATTTCATTAAATAGCACTGCACATGTGCTGCCATCATATAATACTGATCTAATTATAATAATCACACCACTTCCTCTTCAAAATACCAATTTTTCTGCAAGTACACCTGATTCTCAGTGAAATGTTAGTAATAAAAATCAAAGCCGAGCGAACCCAAAACCATAATTCGATTCAAGTCAAAAGGTTATGTTTTGATCTTTCTTGAGTAACCTAACCAGAAAAGCTTCCTGTTTGAACAATTCTAAAGTTAAAACCAATCTAGACAATGAAAAATCACTAAAAAAAAGCTCTCGATAAACAGCTGTATCGGGTCTCAATTACCGATTTGTATCATTAAATTCACAGAAAAGGTAGAATATTTACGCCTTCAAATGCCGTAGCTTCACTAAGAAAGGGCATATGGTTAATAACATTCGGCTTTATCAAGTTCACTACTTCCTATATTAAAAATTAAAAAAATTCCCTAAATTAGGCGAAATCTTAAAGTAAAGGAAGCATCATCGTCATGATTTTACCTGTTTCAAGGAATTCGGATCCTCGAAGAAAGCAGGAGCATCAACATGCCTAAAGAAAAAATAAACACAGATTATATATGAATCTTAAAAAAGACATTTAAATTATTACGGAAGGAATTGAAAGAAGAGAAGAGAAGAGAAGGTACGTGTTGTTGTGTCTTCTTCTATAAGCTTCAGATACGACTGCAGTAAGCAAGAACGAAGCTATAATGAAAACTAAGGCTACCAAGAGTTCTGCAATCGTCCATAGAAATCCCATTCTGTTTTACGTTATTTTGTTTCTTGCTTCTCTCTTAAGCCCCTCCTACTTAGACAGATATATTTTGGTTTTTTTTACTTGTATGTAGTATTTATTCATAATTAGTACCATCTTAACAGCAAGCCCGTCTAGCTCAGTTGGTAGAGCGCAAGGCTCTTAACCTTGTGGTCGTGGGTTCGAGCCCCACGGTGGGCGTTTGTGTGTTTTTTCGCTTCGAAACTGGCCCAAAACTTCTTTATCTTTTGCCGCTGAATAGCTCTGCCAATCAAATCATATGGTTTTTCTAACATCTTATTGGTTTTTTATATGGAGAATAAATTTCTTTCTTCATAGGGTAAGGCTCAATGCTAACCATATACCCATGAATTAATATATTTTTAAAAAATGGAAAAAAAACATTCAACCGCTATTCAAATTCAAAAAAATGAGATGATAGTGTTGGAAATCAACTCAGTTTCAACAATTTAGCAAGCATGTAAAAAATGAAATGAACACTTTGTTGAATTCAAGGTATAAGAAAAAATAAATTCAAGTGTTAAATCATCAAAATAATTTACAAATTTGAGAATCATAATATAAAGAATAAAAGTTTAAGAATATTTTTTTTCAAAATTATAATTTAAAACATCAATGCGTTCGTTAAATAAACAAATTTCAATGAATGCTTGGTTAAAATCTTAGAACACTCAGTTACGTTTTTAATCGAATGTCTAGTTCTAAAATTGAGTTTTTCATTTTTTTTGTCCAAAAGTTTATATATATATATATATATATATATTTAAGTATTCGTTACATTTTTTGAATAAAAAATCAATTATTAATCACTCAACGTTATAAATATAGGTCTTTCGATTATTTTGAAACAATTTTCTTTCCACTTTTCTCCATTTTACATAAAAAATCGACAAGTTTTTTGAAATGTTATTAGATTATTTTTTATTTTAATTTACTAGACTATTGAAATCTTTGTATTAATTTTGAAATTATGTTTACCTTAACTCAATAACCTCTTGTTTTATCAGGAGGACAGAAAGCACTTTAAATATAATGTTATTTACTTGCTCGAAACACGGAAACCATCTTCAACTTCTCAGCACATCTTCTCGAGAACTCGGGCACAATGTTTGAGGAGAGTGAAGCGTAAGTCAAAATGTCTGGAATTAAATCATGTTTTGGTGCCGTTTAGTCAAATTTAGTGCAATGTCAATTCTGGAGAACCTTTTCAATTCATGCATTTTATTTAGATGGAAGTCAAGCCCTATAATTGATCCTAGGCACAAAAGATCCTAGTGCTTGTTGTTGGACTGAAGACATGTCGGTGGTTTAATTGTCTAGCAAACTTGCGAATCACTTCTTCAAACTGTTTGAAGGCTTGTATATTAAGATCCCTTTGGAAAGCCAACCGTAATGAAACATTTGCAAGTGTTGCTGTAAACACATCTGAGATGGTGGTATTCCTCGGATTAAGAAAAAAAAAAAGTGAAAAACCAAGCATTTAGCATCTCCTAGGAGGCAAGTATCATAGTGTGTTTTCAGGTATCGCCTGCTTTTGCAAGTTGCTTTTATCTTCAAGAAAGAAGAAAGACAACATAAAGATGCCACCCCATCCCATCCCCGACATAAGTACACTGGAAACCTTTGAATATATACACATCGATTCACCAGTACACTATTTAAATCTGATTCTTTTCTTTTTGGGTTCTTTAGTTTCATAGAAACTAATTGGAAGGACATTTTAATTACTGTAGTTTCGACAGATACCATGTGACAGCCAATGATATACCTGTGATCAAACAGCAGAGAGAGTACTTATGAGTCCAATACACTCCTCTGTGCAGTACTCATGCCACGCTTGTCTACATGGAATTAAACTGTGCATAGATTAGCAATGGTGTATTATTGTTGTATATTCAGGAGCAGAAGGAATGAGACTTCCATGCTTCATGTGAAAAGGGATGGGTTGGAGGTGGGCCTTCCCATGGCATGATTAAAGCCATAAGAAGGAATGTGAAAAAGGAAGAGGATTTTCTTTTCTTCCGCTACTTTTGTAGACCATAAAGCTTTGGTAGAGGTGGAGAGGTTGGCCCTTGACCTGCTCTCTCTCTTTCTATCATGCCCCATGGCTTCTTTTTTTTTTTTTATTGACCCAAATATATCATCTCCGTATCCTTATCATCACACCCATAAAACAACAAACTCTTCGGTCACCATGTGTATTAGCCTTTTGTTAGTGCTTGTTATGCAATGCTCGTAGAAGAGCCTTTTAGATTTCAAGAAAATTTTGACATTATGGTAAAATGACAAAATGTGAAGGTAGTTAAATATTGGCACTGGAACAGTAAGTTCTAACTTCAAGAACAATTGAAGGACTGCAAGTATCACTTCGACATTTGGGTTCTCGGGTTGGATCTAAGTTCTTACAAATTGATCTTGAACACAATTTACAAGAAAAGACTGTTGAGTCTTTGGAGAGGGGAAATTTTGGATTGACTGAGGCTGCCACGCTGCTGCGATGCTGATGACAATTACATGTATAGCTATGGATTGGCATGATTCATCTGTAATCCGCGGCTCAGTGCAGTTTCTGTGGGACAAATAATAAAAATTTCCCCCGAGAAAAGATATGATAAGGATCAAGAAGATAATTAAAAGCTGAACGTAACATTGATCATTCTTTTGTTATGTTGGTAAGAAGTTGGTTGCTGTTTTTATTTATTTACTCACAGTTTTCTTGTAATTGTCACTAATGTTTATCACCAAACACTTGCAAAGAAGCACTCAAGAAAAAACTAGAACACTGCAGCACTATTGCCTGCAAAGAATATTCTTCGACAATAATTTTCTTGACTATATTGTTACCATAAATTTATGAAAGACAACAGAAATGGTAGAAGGAAATGAATAAATAATGATTTTGTACACAAATATTCCTTCAAGATAAGATCACAAGAATATAACAGCATTACTCCCATTTGTAATGTCGCTACCTCCCTTTCGGAATTGCCAGTTAACTGCGCCACTGCATGTCAAACTGGTGAATAAACTTGCAAATGGAAGACATTGAATTCAGCACCAAATAAACTCCGATTTATTTATTTATTTATTAGACTAAAATAAAGTCCTTTTGTTAATTAGAAGAAAAGGAAAAATAAAAATAAACATAAGCAAGATCCCCCACAAATAAACCAATTCCCTCGTCATTAAGGATAATAAGTACTAAAATCAACAAAAGAAAGGGCCTAAAACGAGAAAAAGAAGGGCAAAAATAAGCATGCCTAGTGAGCCATGGCGACCTGGGGTGATGCATAGTTGATGCTTCTTTGGTGAGGCATGGCAAGCATAGCAGTGTGATCCAAGAAATCATTGAGTGCAACCACGGACTGTAATATAATCTTTAAATCATCTGCACAAGAGAATCCCATGTTTCCTACACGCCTCACTGCATAGACATAAAAAGTAATGCATCCTTTTCTGAACTTAAATCTTGCCATTTCACAACCATTCAGGCCTCTGATAAGTTTCTTGTTTACTTCTCCAAGTGGTATCTCTGGCGGCCATATTCTGTCGACAGCCAACCTCATGGACTCGGATTCGAAGACAAATAACAGTACTTTGGATTTCTTGGTACCAAGACCAAGTGTTAAGGTATGCCAAGCATGGTGTGCTAAGATGGTGAAGTTTGTAGGCAGAAAAGCTGTTGTTGAAGGGAAAGGGGTCTTATTGTTGTCGCTGTTCTTATTTGTTGGTGGATACGAGAGGACTTTTAGAAGCTCGAGTGGCCTTGCTCGCCGGATTGTGAAAGATTTTACAATGAACTGGCCTCCAAAACGAAGACCCTTCACTTCTGAGCTAGGTTTGAAAGAAAAATCTGATGATGGTTTGGTGGTTTGATCATTTGGGTGTTGGTGTTTCTGCTTCTTATGGTGTTTCTTCTTCTCTTTGTCTTCCATGGGGGGTGTGATTTTTCGGAGGAGGTGGGTGCTTTTGTTGTATGTGATGGCCAACCAATCTAAAACTTTTTTAAGTTATGTTATATAGTATAATTTTTTTCTCCGTCTGGGTTTTATTTTTTATTGAAGAGATTACGACAGTCAAGATGAGGGTACCCCTGTACCTAAATTAGACCATCTCTATTTGGAATAAATTATAAATTACTTTCTCTGGTTTTGTAAAATGAATTAAACAATTTCTTTAATTTTAAAAATAATTAATTAATCATTTAACTGGTATTGACCATATTTAATTTAATATATTTTTAAATATCCTCTTTTGTAATCATTTTCGCTCTCCCATTTGTTTTATTCCTTTCTTTAATTCTAAAACACAAAAGAAAAATTGAAAAATAAAACAGAACAGGTCAAAAGGATCAGGTTATAAATAGATTTAAAAATACAAGGTCCAATTAATTATTTTTAAAGCTAGAGGAATTATTTAAATCATTTGGCAAAACAATAAGGATTAATTTTAAAATCAACTCCTATTTTATGCTATCATTATCAATGTCTGCTATGTATGTCACTCCTCCATTAAAGATTAATTAGGTTTATTTTAGATGAATCACATAAGTTTGATTATCCTATTATTGCGTGTTATTATATTTTAATATTTGAGTGTGTCATTGCAAAGGGTTATTCAGTCTGATCCATAAAAAAAAAAAAAAAAAAAAAAGGTGTCAAATGCCCTTTATCTTCATCACATTATTCCGATCATGGTGCTTTCATTTTAGGTGTAAAGTGGGGTAGATATTATTTTTAAAGTATTTTTTATATATAAATATATTAAAATAATATTTTTATTATTTTTAAAATTTTATTTTTGGTATTAGTATATAAAAATAATCTAAAAATATAAAAAAAAATTAAAAGTTTTATGAAAAATAGATTGAATCACAGGCATATTTTTTTTCTCGACTTTTTTGCTTATTTGCGCGTCTTTATTTACATGATGCCTCCCATGGTAGCACAAATAAATGCAAGGAATGGACAAGTAATGTACGCATAATTAAATAGCAGAGCAGGTATATTAATAACATTTTGCTGTCACGATCTGCTAGCGGAGATTTTCACAGCTTTTTAGACTGTAACATTGCTCAATAACATCCACCACAAGCACCCATTTGCCAGACCCAGCATTTCTACTGATTTCATGAGAGCACAACATGTGCCACCAGAAGATCTAGGGTTAGAGGTGATAATTTTTTCCAAATTGGGTTCAAAAGCTCACTAACAGAGGGCTTAGGACCACACTTCGGCAACCCCTTACTGGAAACGAACCCAATAAAAAAGATAGCATGTTCCTGGGATCATAATTACACCCACTTGCTTAATTCCTTCCGTTTGACTCTCTAGCTACAATTCTATCTACTTACGCGTATTTTAATATACTTGGAATACTGGACTAACGTTAGGCAATGTGTGGCTATTTGAATGCACTAAAAGACAAGCTTACAGACACTCCTGTTGTTGAAATTACACTCAACAGAACTCCATCCAGTTCACAGCAACAACAACAATGGTTAGATCAACCAGAGGCTGTAACTGGACCCATTAACAATAGTTTGGTGGAAGTTGTTCAGATATATATATATAAGAAATGGTTGCCTTTTGTCTTTGTGTTTGAGAGAGAGAGAGAGAGAGTTTACCTCATTCTTGACATCTCATTATAAGTCTTCCCGTTAAAGTTGTTTCCTTCCAAAGGCACCGTCGCCTTTAATCATTTCACGGGAAAGAGATTCCGGTCCAGACTAGAGGTGCTGAGAGAAGACCAGCTAAAAGCAATAACTCTTGCAATAAGGGCCACCACCCCATGGGCCTAACCAAAAGATGCTGCCAGGGTTTCAATCATGGTTGTCAGGTCTGGCTAAGAGCTCAGTTACCACATTGTTGGTCAGCTACTCATGCATCACTGAGTTAGTAAAAAAATACTGTTGTTTTGGAAAAAAAATTACCACATTGTTGGTCAGCTACTCATGCATCACTGAGTTAATAAAAAAATACTGTTGTTTTGGAAAAAAATTAACAAAAAAAAAAATTCTAGAATTGATTCGGTTTGGTCTCACTTTTTCATCTGATTAAGTCAACATTGACCAATCAAATTTAATTAAATTTAATAAGGTCAATATTTAAAATAATTAGAAAAAATAAAAACTAGCTTGAGTCATGTTTTACATATCAACAAGTCATTTTTCTATGGTTTAAATATCATGCGTCCTTGATGAATTCAAAGTCATCCTTTTGTGTCATAAAATGAATCTTGCCATTATGAACAAATTCTAAATTTTTTTTAAAAAAAAACGTGATTTATCCGTCATAAATGTGGCTGAGTGTCTTTTGATAATTGATGTTGTAATAACAATTATTTTTTAAAGTATTTTTTATTTAGAAATATATTAAAATAATATATATTTTTTATTTTTAAAAATTATTTTTAATATGAGCATATCAAAATGATCTAAAAATACTAAAAAAATATTAATTTGAAGGAAATAAAAAATTATTTTTTCAAAAAAATATTTTAAAATGTAAAAACAAATATTACCTCAGTTTGCAAAGTCACGAGGATCAATTAATTAGTACCGCACCAAATAAATTGTTCGAACCCAGGTTTTCAAAAACTGTTGCATCAATTGCATGTACTACAGTTGAAAGATAAGTAGGCGAACCCTAAATTCCAACAAGATTAGCTGAGTTTCATAAGATGGTGTGTGAAGTTCCAGATGAAAGTGTTCTCCTTGTCAAGATTAAATACATATTTAATTGATAGTGAGATTTGAAGTCGGGGATCAATTAACTTCTTGTTTTAAACTGCGACAAGCACTACAATGGCAATCGATAATAATCATTCTAGATACTAATTCGATCCATCATTATGTGTTTGAATGATGGGATCTGGAAAAAAACAAAACAAAAAAAAAAACAGCTTTTACCTTTCCTTTTATTTTGGACGTGGTCACAATCGGAGGAGGACATAATAATCAAAGAAATTATATCGATATTGGTAACCACTGTATCAAGCATCGACATCAATGAATTACGATACAGATTAGAGGAAAAAACATAATTAATTAGAACAAACGGAATGGGTTAATGGAGGTTCCTGGTTCTGGTTATAGCAGAACGACAAAAACAGGTTGGTTGTTTCTTTCAGGGGGTTGTTAGTTTTGCATGATTAGTGTCGTGTTTCCCTTTCTCGAGAACTTCCTTGATTTCTAATCTTGCTTTTGCAGATTTTTATGCTATTTACAGTAAACTTAGGAGACGCTTAAATCAGAATTAATGATGCAACTAACACCGCAACGGATGCAAGGTAGATAGTCCAACAACTGGTAAATCAATTATTTGGAGATTGATCCTCAAGACTCAACTTTTAAGTACCGGTGTCTTCCAAGTGCAAGCTTTGATAAAGTTTTTCTCAGGAAATTTTCTATTACACGCTTGAAGAACCAGCCACCACCTATAAGCAAACGAAATGTCAGCATCTCTCAGAGGAAAGAGCTCCGATGTTCATTCAGGCCCATATCATCTTACAAGAGCCCAGGTGTGTTTTTAGAGAAGGCTTCAGCCTTAGTTAAAAGGGCCGCGTGATGACGGTGGCCTGTGGCTCTCCAGACTGGGCCTCTAGACCTCCACAATCCTCGTAGAAGAAGGGAAATTTCTTATGGTAACGAAACGAAACAAAACAAGAGGAAGAGGAAAAAACAGGGTGAAGCTCTGCTATTGAAGGCCACAAAAGTGCTCAACAGCATAGAACTTTGATTTTATTTATGAAAATGAGTGAACAATAATGTTAGAGGGCACCACTGACATCATAAACATTAATGTATAAGCGCAGCTAATAAAATTACATCTGTCATTCCTTGACTTTATAACATACTTTCAGGCCTGCTGTGCAGATGGAAGCGTATCCCTTTACAGATAGCAGATGTTTAAAGCAATAAAGAATGGATGGTACAGGCAAATAAAATGCCAAATGTTTCGCTGTTTTTTTCTTTTTTTTTTTGGTTAGTGATCCTTCCTGCATTGCTAGTTGTCAGCTACACTCCCAAATTATTACTCAATTGTATTTACAAGTGCCGTGACCTGCGTGCAAAGAGAAGGCGGAAGAAATAATATATTAACAAACAAAATTCATTTCACAATAATTTCTCTTCAATCAAATATGACTTCGTATATATTTATATATAGGTTGGTGGGAAGTTTCAGATTAAATTTACGAAATCCCAACCATCTTTTAGATTCTAGGTCTAGTTAACTTGAAGTTGATCAGTGGGATTTATCAGTTAAAGAAAAAAAATAACGAGAATTCATGATTTAATAGACTTACTTGGGTCAGAGGTGGTGAGGACAGCGGTTTGAGAGAAATCACAATTGAAATCATTGCGACCATGGGATTGATAGTAAGAGTTCATGATATATGATGCATGGGACCTGACATTGTCTGGACTGAAACAGGCACCGCCAGCTTGAATAGGCTTGCAGTCCATACCCTGGCTGCACACATAGTCTATGTTTGCTTGTAAGGCTTTATCAGTAGCGTCCGCTTTTGAAACGCACCATTTCTTGCTTTTTGTAGGTGATGGTGGTGTTGGTCCATTGGACTGCATAACAAGTAATAAAAAGAAGAAAATTAATCATAATTTCAAATTCAAATTATGATTATTTAGATCTCTCCAAAAGGAGAAAAGCTGAAGATTATTTAGATCTCTCCAAAATTCAAATTTTGTTGAAAATGATATAAAGTTTTAGATTAAACTATCATAATGCCGGAAATATGTATTCATAATTTCATATGCAAATAATTTCGTTTTCAATGTTCATCCCAAAAGAATACACTTAACTTATCAGGTGTTACCTGCTATTATCCATTAAAAAAAAAAGCGAAAAGTTTGACATATTTCATACCTGTCCATTGCGCATGATCCCAACATCATAAACCGGGGTAAAATCTGGCCTAAACAAACCCCAATTCCTCTCTGCTGTTGAACCGGGTTTAAGATTCTCGTTGAACAAAGAAAAGACATATGTCTGGAAACGTCGTTTAGGCATTAACGGAGTCCCATTCCCTGAAGTGACAACCTTAATCATGTTCTTGTTATACGAGACTGCATTCTCTACGGTACACATGGGCTGGTTCGGGTCTCCAAGTGAGGGCCAACCGGACTCGGCGACGACAATGTCCAAGTCACCATAACCCATTGCTTTTATTGCCGAATAAACCGCGTCCATCATTGCAACGAACATGTTCGTGTAGGTAATGTTGGTGTTAGTGTCGTGGACACCGCGGTTAGGCTTGAAGAGGATGTAGTTTTCCATGCTCGGAGAGTAGCTAAAATAAGGATACGGGTTAACCATGAGAGGGGATTTGGTTTGACGTAGAAATTGGAGCATGGGAGCAAATATGACCCTGTCATAGCCAGGCCTTATCCGGGCAGCGCTTGGTTGCACAGAATTGTGCAAAATTCCAAGGGTGTGGGGAGTTGAGACCTGCGTAAATTTACGAAAAATCAATACTTGAAAACTAATTTCAAAGTCGTTGTTCAAATCCAGATGTTTATTGATATTTAAAAAAAAATGAGGATGCATTCAACACGAAATTGTTGAATAAGAACTTAAAATCATGTATAAATTTATTTAACATGGTGTATTTTAAAAAACAAATTGGCAATAAAAGGAACATTTTTGTTCTTACTTAATGATAATTAAATCTTATTTGATTTGTATAGTACTTGAAGCTATAGCTTATATATAATGATATGTATCTTGAATTTCTAAAATTATTTTAATGATCAATTCATTTAAATATTGAGCACAAATCATGAACTAAATCTATTCGAAGGGGGAAAAAAAGGAAAAAATTACCGATTACCATATCAAAAAGAAGATCGACTTTTTTTTTATGAAAGTCGTTCATGTGACAATAGAAAGAAGAAATCATCCTACCTGAACATCTTTGATTCCAGCATGAACAAGAGCCTGATGCAAGGACTTCATGCAGGGAACGAGACGAGAAATCCACTCTTTATTACCAGTAAACAAGATTTCATTGCCAACAGCGATGAGTTTAATCCTTGTTTGCGGATAATATGGCTTGATATTGTTTGCAACCCATTGGCTGGCGGCATTTACATCGACAAGAGCAGGAATATCACCATTACCTACAGTGACAGTCACGGTGATGTTCGAATTGGCAAAAGCGCGAAGAATATCAGGATTGGTGTCAAAGATTTTGATGCTATCGATAGTTGTTTGTGTTTTGAGG